>WNFC01000419.1_pt1 | contig 45325 bp, 43 predicted proteins | sample 5400541 | NCBI WGS metagenome assembly WNFC01 (sample SAMN13153342, study PRJNA577476) | soil metagenome | isolation source: 120 cm saprolite under Douglas fir tree site 2 hole 2 replicate 1 | place: USA:California | collected 2015-04-18 | reverse complement strand
GCCCGAACGCCGAGGCTGCTCACCGGCTGCGTGCCCTACGCCTACGTGAAGATCGCCGAGGGCTGTGACATGGGCTGCACCTTCTGCGCGATTCCCCAGTTTCGCGGGGCCCATCGCAGTCGCCCGCTCCCGGACGTGGTGGCCGAGGTCGAGGGTCTCGCGCGCCAGGGCATCCAGGAGGCTATCCTCGTCTCGCAGGACACTCTCGCCTACGGGCGCGAGATTCCCGGCAACGGTGATATCGGCGACCTCCTCCTCGCCCTCTCCGACACGCGCATGCCCTGGATCCGCCCCATGTACCTCCACCCCGCGCACGTCAACGACCGCCTGGTGGACAAGTGGCGGCGCGCTCGCGTGGTGCCGTATCTCGACATGCCGGTGCAGCATGGCGACGACGAGGTCCTGCGCGCCATGCGCCGGGCCGTGACCGCGCGGCGGATGAAGGACGTCGTGGCCCAGTTCCGCGCGGCCATCCCGGACCTCGCCATCCGAACCACTGTGCTCGTGGGCTTCCCGGGTGAGACGGAGGCCGCCTTCGACAATCTCCTGGGCTTCGTGGAGGACGTGGGCTTCGATCGCCTGGGCGTGTTCACGTACTCCGTCGAGGAGGGGACGCCGGCGGCGGGCATGCCGGGGCAGATCACCCCCGAGGTCATGGCGGAGCGCGCTCAGCAGGTGCAGGAGCTTCAGGACCGGCTCGCCTGGCCGCGACAGAAGGCCCTCTTCGGGACGCGGCAGACGGTCCTCGTGGATGGCCCGAGCGCCGATTCCGCCTTCCCCTTCGAGGGGCGCACGGCCGGGCAGGCCCCGGAGATCGACGGCGTCGTCTATCTGCGTGATCCTCATCTCAGCCCCGGACGCTTTGCTGATGTCCGCATCGTCGAGGTGGACGGCTACGAGCTCGTCGGAGAATAGGCGATAGGCCTGACCGACCGCCTGGCCTTCGCGATAGCCAGCGGCGGGGGCGCCGGGTACTCTCCCGTGGCGCCCGGCACTGCCGGCAGTCTTGTCGCCGCCGTTGCGCTCTGGTTCATCCCCTTCTCGCGCCTGTGGTTCCTGGCCGTCCTCGTGATCATCACCCTGCTGGGCATCTGGGCTGCTCAGCGAGTGGAGACGGTGACCGGCCACAAGGACCCCGGGGTCATCGTGATCGACGAGTTCGCCGGGATGATGCTCTCCGTGATGTTCCTGCCCCGTACCCTGGGGGTCTTCATCTCGGCCTTCCTGCTCTTCCGCCTCTTCGACATCTGGAAGCCTTTTCCCGCGCGCGAGAGTCAGGCCCTGCGCGGCGGCTTCGGCGTCATGGTCGACGACCTGATCGCCGGCGCCTACACGCTCGTCCTCCTGATGGGCGCCCGGCAGCTCTTCGGAGTCCCCCGCTGAGCTCGGCATGGCTGCTCACGGTCAGCGACGGGGCCGCGGATGATACGGCGGCCCGGACGGTGGCGCGCGTCCTCGCCGCCGAAGGTATCCCCGTCGCCTCGCGTCAGGTGGTCGAGGAGGTCGAGTCGGCGATCGAGCCCGCCCTCCGGGGCGCCCTCGAGGCGGGCGGGCTGCTCGTCGTCCTCGCTCAGCCGGGCGGCTCCGCCGGCGAGCTCGTGCCCAGGCTGGTCGCGCGACTCACCGGAGCCCGGCTGGTCCTCAACGAGCGCCGGCTGACTCTGCTCGAGGCCGCCTTCGCCCAGCGCGGGCAGGCGATGCCACGTCGGCTCGACCGGCTGGCGCTGCTGCCCAAGGGCGCCGAGCTCGTGCCGTCGGCTCCCGATGGCTGGGATGGCTGGTCTCTCGCCCGGAAGACCGGGAGCCTCGTGGTCCTGCCTCTGGGCTCTCCCCATCTGGAGCTCTTGATGGGGAATTTTCTCAAGCCGCTCGCGTCTCTCTCGGCCGACGGCGTGGTCGTGCAGCGCGTGCTCCTGACCACAGGGCTCGGCCCGGCCGAGGCCGAGGAGCGTCTCGGCTCGTGGCTCGGCAAGGACGGCGAAGTCTCCGTCTCCTGCGTGTCCGTCGAGGGCGATGTCCATGTCCGGCTGGTCGCGCGCGGCTCCACGCGGGCTCTGGCCGAGGCCGCGCTGGGGCCTGTGGAAGGCGAGGTGCGGGTGGTTCTCGGTCTCGACTGCTATGGCCAGGACGACGAGGGCCTCGAGGCCGTGGTCGGCCGGCTGCTGAAGGATCGGGGCCTGACGGTGTCGGTGGCCGAATCGTGCACCGGCGGGCTCGTCGGTCATCGCCTGACCAACATCGCGGGATCCTCGGCGTGGGTGGAGCGCGGGGTGATCGTCTACTCGAACCGCGCGAAGGAAGAACTGCTCGGCGTGCCCGAGGCGCTCCTGCGGGCCCATGGCGCGGTGAGCGCCCCCGTGGCCGAGGCCATGGTCACCGGCATCTGCCGGATCTCCGGATCGCCGTGCGGTCTCTCCGTGACCGGCATCGCCGGCCCCGACGGAGGCAGCGCCGAGAAACCCGTGGGCACCGTCTACATCGCGTGCGCCGCGCCCGAGGGAGTGGAGGTCAAGCGGCATCGATTCACGGGCGGACGGATCGCCATCAAGTGGCAGTCTTCCCAGGCCGCCCTCGACATGCTGCGCCGGCGGCTGCTGGGCTGATGCCGCGGGCCTTCGTCGGCATCTTCCTCTCCGAGCAGACGCGGCGGGCCGTCTCCGCCGAGATGGACAGGCTCCGCCCGCTCTCCCGTGTGGTCGCCTGGGTGGCGCCTAACAACCTGCACGTGACGCTCCGGTTCCTGGGCGATCAGACCGAAGAGCAGCTCGCCGAGATCGTGCCCGCCCTCGAGGAGGCCGTCCTGGGCATCGCGCCCTTCACCATGGGACTCCGCGGGCTGGGCGCCTTTCCGGGCCTCGAGCATCCGCGCACGCTCTGGGTCGGCATCGCCGAGGGTAGCCCCGAGGTGCGCGAGCTCCAGTCGCGCGTGGTGCGGGCGCTCGAGACCCGCGGGTTCCCGCTCGAAACGCGGGCCTGGCAGGCCCATGTCACCATCGGCCGCATCGTGGACGAGCGCCGCTCCCGGCGGGAGGGGATGGCCGAGACCCGCGCCAGCCTGGTCCGGGGAGCCACCCTGGGCTTCGGGACGATGACCGTGGAGGCCATTTCTCTCATGCGCAGCGACCTCTTTTCCTCGGGTGCGCGCTACACGGGCATCGCGGCCGTGCCCTTCAGGCCCCAGTAGGGGCCCTGTGGATGCTCCGTATCCCATGAAGGACATTGACAACGCCGGCGGGTGGGTCAGGATGGGTGCGTGAAGTCCGTTTGTTTTGACTTTGAAGCGGGGCGAATTCTAGAATGATTGAACTGCTTGTCGAATCGAAGTAGCGAAGAGCGATCGCAGGCAGGCCCTCGACCTGGCCATCGCGTCCATAGACCGCCAGTTCGGCAAGGGCGCCATCATGCGACTGGGCCAGGGCGGGGTGTTCGACGAGATCTCGGTCATCCCGACGGGGGCGCTCTCGCTCGACGTCGCGCTGGGCATCGGCGGCATCCCGCGCGGCCGCGTCACCGAGATCTACGGCCCGGAGTCTTCGGGCAAGACGACGCTGGCCCTGCACATCATCGCCGAGGCGCAGCGCATGGGCGGCACCGCCGCCTTCATCGACGCCGAGCATGCCCTGGATCCGATCTACGCCAAGAACCTCGGCGTCAACACCGACGAGCTGCTCATCTCCCAGCCCGACACGGGCGAGCAGGCCCTCGAGATCGCCGAGACGCTCGTGCGCTCGAACGCCGTCGACGCGATCGTGATCGACTCGGTGGCCGCCCTCGTGCCGCGCGCCGAGCTCGACGGCGACATGGGCGACTCGCTCCCCGGGCTGCAGGCGCGCCTCATGTCGCAGGCCCTGCGCAAGCTCACGGCCGCCATCGCGCGCTCGGGCGGCGCCGTCATCTTCATCAACCAGATCCGCGAGAAGATCGGCGTCATGTTCGGCAGCCCCGAGACCACGACGGGGGGCCGGGCTCTCAAGTTCTATTCCTCCATTCGTCTCGACATCCGCCGGCAGGAGACGATCAAGAACGGCACGGAGTCGATCGGCGTCCACACCAAGGTCAAGGTGGTCAAGAACAAGCTCTCGCCGCCCTTCCGCGAGGCCGAGTTCGACGTCATCTATGGCGAAGGCATCTCGAAGGAAGGCTCGGTCCTCGACGCGGCCGTCGAGCAGAACCTCGTGGAGAAGTCGGGCACCTGGCATACCTACAAGACCGAGCGGATCGGGCAAGGCCGGGAGAACGCGAAGAAGTACCTCAAGGACAACCCCAAGATTTTAGCGGATCTCGAGGTCAAGGTGCGGGCCGCGCTGGGTCTCAAGCCGGTCGTGGGGAACGCCCCGACCCCGGCGCCGCCCGAGAAGGTCACCAAGTAGGAGCGATCATGGATTTCCATCAGCTCTTGACGGAGTGCGTGAAGCGCAACGCCTCCGACCTGCACATGAAATCGGGCTCGCGCCCCATCGTGCGCGTGCACGGTCACCTCGAAGTGCAGGACGACCTGTCTTCGATCTCGCGCGACTTCATGCGCAAGACGGCCATGACCCTCTTGGGAGAGATCCGCTACAACGCCCTCATGGAAGGCGAGGAGATGGACCTCGCCCATACCGTGCCCGGCATCGGCCGCTTCCGCATCAACGTCTTCCTCTGCCAGGGGGACGTCCGCGCCGTCTTGCGCCATATCCCAGAGCACATTCCGCCCTTCGAGGACCTGCACCTGCCCAAGGTCCTCGAGCGGCTCTGCCTCGAGCGCCGCGGCATGATCCTCGTCACCGGCATCACCGGCTCCGGCAAGTCCACCACCCTCGCCGCCATGCTCGACTTCATGAACCGGACCCGCAACGACCATATCGTCACCATCGAGGATCCCGTCGAGTTCGTGCACGGGGACAAGAAGTGCGTGATCAGCCAGCGCGAGATCGGGCAGGACTCCACGAGCTTTGCCCAGGCCTTGCGCGCTGCCCTCCGCCAGGACCCGGACATCATCCTGGTCGGTGAGATGCGCGACGCCGAGACCATGGAAGTGGCCCTGCACGCCGCGGAGACGGGCCACCTCGTGCTCTCGACCCTCCACACCTTGAACGCGACGGAGACGATCAACCGCATCATCTCGATCTTCCCGCCCCACCAGGAGGACCAGATCCGGGCCCAGCTCTCCGCGGTCATCCAGGGCGTGGTCTCCCAGCGCCTGGTCGTGCGCGCCGACGGCAAGGGACGCGTGCCCGCCGTCGAGGTCATGATCATGACGGGGCTCGTCCGGGAGTCCATCCGTGAAAAGGTCAAGACGGCGCAGATCCCCACGGTCATCGCGGCCGGGCAGGCCCAGTACGGCATGCAGACCTTCGACCAGTCCCTCCTCGGCCTCTATCGCGAGGAGCTGGTGACGTACGAGACCGCGCGCGACGCCGCCACCAACCCTGACGACTTCGACCTCAAGGTCAAGGGCATCTTCTCCACCGGCGAGATGACTTGGGACTCCTCGAACGCCGGGTTCGTCGGCGCCCCCTCGGTCACCCGCCCCGGCATCTTCAAGAAGGGCTGATGCCGCCGCGAGGCCGCCCCGCGCGCGCGCCTCGAGAGCCCCGGGAGCTGGACGCGAAGGCCGCCAAGCTGGCGGCCTTCGAGCTTCTGGCCATGAAGGCCTGGAGCGCGCGCGAGTTGAGCCGGCGGCTCCGGCGTCGGGGAGCGTCGGCGGAGATCGTCCGCGCCGTGGTGGACGAGCTGCAGACCCGCGGCTACGTCGACGACGAGGCCTTCGCGCGCTTCTGGGCGGAGACGCGAGCCCGTGGTCGGAAGGTCGGCAGCCGCCGCCTCCGCCAGGAGCTGGGCCAGAAGGGCATCCCGCGCGCCGTGGCGGGTCTGGCCATCGAGGCCGCCTTCGTCGAGGTCGCCGAGGCCGAGCGCTGCCTCGAGGCCGGCCGCCGCCGGCTTCCCGCCCTTCTCCGCGCGGCCCGTGAGCGCGCGGCGCCGCGACTGCGCGACTATCTCCTGCGGCGCGGATACCCGCCCGGCATGGTCATGCGAACGGTTGCCGCGCTCACGGGCGCGCGGCCCGACGGGGACGCCCCCGCCGACTGACCCCCGGTATAATGGCGTCATGGCCATGACCGGCAACGAGCTGCGCCAGAGCTTCCTCGACTATTTCCGCGAGCGGGGGCACACGATCGTGCGCTCCTCCCCGCTCGTGCCTGGCGACGACCCGACCCTTCTCTTCACCAACGCGGGCATGAACCAGTTCAAGGGCGTGTTCCTCGGCGAGGAGAAGCGGGAGTATCGCCGAGCCGTATCCGCTCAGAAGTGCGTGCGGGCGGGGGGCAAGCACAACGACCTCGAGAACGTGGGCCGCACCGCCCGGCATCACACCTTCTTCGAGATGCTGGGCAATTTCTCCTTCGGGGACTACTTCAAGAAGGAGGCCATCGAGTACTGCTGGGATCTCCTCACCGAGAAATGGGGACTGCCCAAAGAGCGCCTCAAGGCGACCGTCTTCACCGATGACGACGACGCCTTCCAGCTCTGGAAAAACATCGCCGGGCTGAGCGACGATCGCATCCTGCGCCTCGGGGAGAAGGACAATTTCTGGGCCATGGGCGATACCGGCCCCTGCGGGCCCTGCTCGGAGGTGCACTTCCACCAGGGCGACCATCTTCCCTGCGCCGAGGAGCAGGCGGGAGGGAAATGTCTCGGGCCCGCCTGCGAATGCGACCGGTGGCTCGAGATCTGGAACCTAGTCTTCATGCAGTTCAATCGGGACGCCTCGGGCAAGATGACGCCGCTGCCCAAGCCCTCCATCGACACGGGCATGGGGCTGGAGCGCCTCGCGGCCATCATGCAGGGCAAGATGTCGGACTACGACACCGACCTGTTTCGGCCGCTCATCGGCCACGTCGAGCGTCTGTCGAAGATCGCCTACGGAGCCAGCATCGAGCATGACGTGTCGATGCAGGTGATCGCCGACCACGCGCGGGCGGCGACGTTCCTGATCACGGACGGCGTCACCCCCTCCAACGAGTGGCGAGGCTATGTCCTGAGGCGGATCATGCGGCGGGCCATGCGCCACGGCCGTATGCTCGGCCTGGCCGAGCCCTTCCTCTGGGACGTGACCAGGACCGTCGTGGAAATCATGGGCGCCGCCTATCCAGAGATCGTCGAGGCGCATGGTCGCGTCATGGACGTGGTCAGGCAGGAGGAGGAGCGCTTCGCGGAGACCCTCGACCTCGGCATGGCCAAGATCCGCGAGTACCTCGAGACCCACGCGGGCGACAAGCGAAAGATCGTCGACGGTAAATTCCTGTTCACGCTTTACGACACCCACGGCTTTCCTACCGACCTCGCCAAGGAAGTGTTCGAGGATGAGGGCTGGTCGGTGCCACCCGAGGCGCTGCAGCAGTTCGAGACCGAGATGGAAGCTCAGCGCGAGCGCGCGCGGGCCGGCGCCTCGTTCGGGGTCGCGCACGACGCGGACGGCTCCCTCGAGATCTACCGCCAGCTCTCCACCCAGCTCCCCAAGCCTCAGTTCCTTGGCTATAGCGAGCTTGCCTCGCCTGCGCACGTCTTGGCAATGGTAGGAGAAGGCCGGCGGCTGGGCGAGGCAGGGCAGGGCCAGACCGTCGAGATCATCCTGGATCGCACGCCCGCCTATGCCGAGTCGGGTGGTCAGATGGGCGACACGGGCAGCATCGTGGGGCACGAGGGGCAGGGCGCGATCGAGGACACGTACTACCGGGGCAGCCAGCTCATCGTCCACCGGGTTCGCGTCACCCAGGGCCGGTTCCGCGAGAACGAGGAAGTGGCGGTCACCGTCGAGTCGCGCCGGCGTCAGGGCCTCAAGCTGCATCACACGGGCACGCACCTGCTACACGCCGCGCTGCGCCGGATCCTCGGCAGCCACGTGGCGCAGGCGGGCTCGCTCGTCGCGCCCGATCACCTCCGCTTCGATTTCTCCCACGGCGCGGCCGTGAAGGACAGCGAGGTCGAGAAGGTGGAGGACCTGGTCAACGAGCACGTCCAGGCCAACATCGTGGTCACGCCGGCCGAGATGGACCTCCAGGAGGCCCTCAAGAGCGGGGCCATGGCGCTGTTCGGGGAGAAGTACGGCGATCGGGTGCGGGTCATCAGGATCGGCGACTTCTCGACGGAGCTGTGCGGCGGCACGCATCTGGAGGCGACCGGGCAGATCGGGCTCTTCAAGATCGCCTCCGAGGGCGCCGTCGCCTCGGGGGTGAGACGCGTCGAGGCGGTCACGGGGGACGCGGCGCTTCGCCACGTGGGGCGCGAGGAGCAGGCCCTGCGCGAATCGGCGGGGCTGCTGAAGATCCCCCCGCTCGAGTTGCCCCGCCGTCTCCAGAAGCTCCTCGACGAGCAGAAGCAGCTCGAGAAGCAGCTCCAGCAGCTCGAGGCGCGCCTCTCCAAGGGCCGCGCCCACGAGCTGGCGGCCTCGGCCCGCGTGGTCGCCGGCGTGCCCGTGCTCGCCGCGCGCCTGGACGGCCTCGACGCCGAGGGGCTCCGCTCGGTGGTCGACACCCTGCGCGAGCGCATGAGCTCGGGTGTGATCTGTCTCGGTTCCTCGGTCGACGGCAAGGTCACCCTCGTGGCCTCCGTGTCGAAGGACCTGACCAAGCGCTTCCCGGCGGGCAAGCTCGTGCAAGAGGTGGCGCCCATGGTGGGCGGCAAGGGCGGTGGGCGCCCGGATCTTGCTCAGGGTGGCGGAACGGACGCCTCGCGCCTCGACGAGGCCCTGGCCTCCGTTCCCGGCTGGGTCGAGCGAGTTGCCGCGGGCTAGCTCGGCCACGCACGCCGCGCTGCTCTTCGATTTCGGCGGCACGCTCGATGCCGACGGGCTGGCGTGGAAGGAGCGCTTCGCCCGGCTCTTCGCCGACGAAGGCGCGGGCGTACCTCCCGATCGCTTCGACCCCGTCTTCTACGCCGCCGATGATGCCCTCGTGGGCACGATTCCCGAGACCCTGTCCTTTCGCGACACCGTCCACCGGGTCGCGGGCGGGGTTGCCAAAGCGCTCCGGCCGGGCGATCCGATGCTCGCCGGTCGCGTGGCCGGCCGATTCCTCGCCGAGGCTCTGGCGGCCATCGAGGCCAACCGACCGCTGCTCGAGCGCTTCTCCGAGCGCTACCGCCTCGGCATTGTCTCCAACTTCTATGGCAATCTCTCGACGGTATGCGATAATGCTGAATTGACGCGGCTTTTCAGCGTCATCGTGGACTCCGCACGGGTGGGGCTGAGCAAGCCCGACCCGCGCATTTTTTTCCAGGCTGTGCACGAGCTGGGGATAGAGCCTGCCGATACGGTTTTCGTCGGCGACTCCCTGGCGCGCGACATGGCCGGGGCCCGGGCGGCAGGCATGCGGCACGTGTGGCTGACCCCGGATCCGGCCCGCCAGGGGCTGCCGTGCTGTCCCGGCGATCGCGTGATCCGTTCACTGCGCGAGCTGGAGGGACTGCTACCGTGACATCCGCGCCGCCGCTTGCGGGCGGCATCATCGCCGCCGGCGAGGGCAGTCGCCTGCGTGAGGCGGGATTCCCGGTGCCCAAGCCCATGGTGCGCGTGGCCGGGGTGCCGCTCCTCGAGTCGGTCATCCGAAACTTCGCCGCGGCCGGCATCGCCCGCATCTCCATCATCGTCAACGAGCGCGAGCGTGACTGCGTGGAGTGGGCGAGTGGTCGCTTCCCGGACATCACCCTCGATTGGACGGTCAAGACCACCGCCTCCTCCCTCGAGAGCTTCGCGATCGTGGCGGGCGGCCCCGCCGCCGGTCGCATGCTGATCTCGACGGTCGATGCGTGGTGCCGTCCCGCGGACTTCGCCGGATTCGTCGAGGCCGCGCGGCAGCGCCCCGAGGAGACGACGGTGCTCGGGCTGACCCCGCTCGTGGCCGACGAGAAGCCCCTCGGGGCAAGGATAGACGGTCGCGGTCGCATCACCGCGCTCGGGATCCCCACGCCCGCGCTCGTGACGGCGGGCATGTACCTGGTGTCCGCGCGGGCCCGGCGCCTCGCGCCCCGGGCGCCCTGCGCGCGGCTGCGAGACTACCTGGGCTGGCTGCTCAAGGAGGGCGAGCCCATGTACGGCGAGACGATCGAGACCGTGGTGGACGTGGACCGGGCCGAGGACGTGGCGCTGGCCGAGTCGCTGGCCGCCCGTCCCTCGTGAGCCGATAGGAGGCGGTAGCGCGTGGGCGATCCCTACTGCTGGGGCATCTTCCGGGAAGAGGCGCACTCGCCGGGCCGCGAGAGCGACGACGCGGAGATCCTGCGCCTGGCCGCCAAGAGCCTGGAGGCGAGAGGCTTCCAGGTCGAGCTCCGCGATCCAGACGAGCTCGCTCGGGCCTCCAGTCACGCGCGCCCACGCGCCATCTTCCTCATGTGCGAGCGGCTGCCCGTGCTGCGCGAGCTCGCCTCCTGGGAGCGGGACGGCATCGTCGCGGTCAATCGGCCCTCCGCCGTCCTCGACACGTACCGCGAGCGGATGATCGCGCGCTTCGCCGAGGCCTCCGTCCCCTTCATCGAGAGCCGGTCGGTGGCGACCTCGGGAGAGGTCGTGACGGCGCCCGAGCCTGTGTGGGTCAAGCGGGGCGACGTGCACAATACCCAGGCGGGCGACGTGGTCTTCGCAGAGGGTCGAGCGGCGATCGCGCGGGCTCTCGAGGGGATGGCCGCGCGCGGAATCGCGCGGGCGGTCATCCAGCCCCACGTCGACGGCGACCTCGTCAAGTTCTACGGCATCGGCCGCCGCGACGCACGCGCCGACGCTCCGCCTTGGTTCCGCTGGTTCTACCACAAGGGGCAGCGGCTCGCCGGCCACCGCTTCGACGATGCTGTCCTGGCTCGGCTGGTGTGCCGGGCCGCGGAGGCCCTCGGCCTCGAGATCTACGGCGGGGACTGCATCGTGACACCGGGCGGCGGGCTGGTCCTCATCGACCTGAACGCGTGGCCGAGCTTTGCCCTCTTCCGCGACGAGGCCGGGCCGACCATTGGCGCGTATCTCGCCACGCGCTTCCGGGAGTCCGCCCGATGACAGAACGCCGCGAGCCCGGCCCGCGCTCCCGGGCCATCGTCGAGCGCGAGCGCCGCGTCGCCGCCGCCGGCATGCAGGGCTTCGCCCTCTACGCGGGCCTGGCCATGGCGCGCGGGCAGGGCACGACGCTCATCGACGAGGACGGGCAGGAGTACATCGACTTCATCGCGGGCATCACCATTGGCTCGGTCGGCCACTGCCACCCGCACTACGTCGAAGCGCTCAAGCGGCAGGTGGAAAAGCTCACCTTCGGCAGCTTCACCACGGAGACGAGGACGCGCTTCCTCGAGATGCTCGCGTCCCTGACCCCGGAAGGACTCACGCGCATCCAGATGTTCTCGGGCGGCGCGGAGGCCGTGGAGGCCGCGCTCCGGCTCGCCAAGGCGGCCACGGGCAAGCGTGAGGTCATCGGCTTCTGGGGCGGCTTTCACGGCAAGACGGGCGGGGTGCTCGGTCTGCTCGGGAGCGATTTCAAGCATCACCTGGGGCCGTTTCTCCCGGGCCAGTACCTGACGCCGTACGCGGACTGCTATCGCTGCCCGCTCCGTCTCACCTATCCCGACTGCGGCATTGCCTGCGCCGACTATGTCCGCGACGTCATCCGCCACCAGACGGGCGGCGAGATCGCGGCCATCATCGTCGAGCCCGTCCAGGGCACCGCCGGCAATATCGTCCCGCCCGAAGGCTTCCTCCGCGCCATCCAGCAGATCGCCAAGGAGGCGGGGGCGCTCCTCCTCTGCGACGAGATGATCACGGGCATCGGACGAACGGGTTCCATGTGGGGCTCCGACCACGATCAGGTCGTGCCTGACATCATGACGGTGGGCAAGGGCGTGGGCGGAGGCTTCCCCCTCTCCGCCGTCGTCTCGACGGAGGAGCTGACGAGCAAGAAGCCCTGGTCGAACCCGAGCGCATCCTCGTCGAGCTACGGCGGCAACCCGCTCGCCGCGGCGGCGGGGCTCGCCTCCCTCGAGATCATCCTCAAGGAGAACCTCGTCAAGAACGCGGACCGGGTCGGCGCCGTCATGCTCAAGCGGCTCGAGGCCCTGAAGGAGAAGTACCGCGTGGTGGGGGAGGTCCGGGGCCGCGGCCTTCTCCTCGGCATCGAGCTCGTGAAGGATCGCCGGACCAAGGAGCCGCTCGGCAAGGACGTCACGCAGGCCCTCTACCAGGAGTGCCTGCGTCGCGGGCTGGCCGCCATGACCTACTCGGCCACCGTGCGCATCAACCCGCCCCTCATGATCAGCGAAGAGACCGCTCTGGCCGGGCTCGCGATCCTCGACGAAGCCCTGGAGGCCGTCGTCCGCGAGCACAATCTCCAGTAGGATGCAGCGCGGCGGGATCATCGGTCTCGGCAACGTCGCCATCCACGGGCACCTGCCCGGCTGGCTCGGCCGTCCCGACGTCCTGATCGCGGCGGCGGCGGACGCCCGCCCGGGGCAGCGGACCGAATGCCAGCGCCTCCTGCCCGAGGCGCGCTGGTACGATTCTCCCGACGAGCTCCTGGAGTGCGAGCCGCTCGACTTCGTCGACATCTGCACGCCGCCCTCGAGCCATTTCCCCCTCACCGTGCGCGCCCTCGACCGCGGGCTTCACGTGCTGTGCGAGAAGCCGCTCGTGTCGTCCCGAGAGGAGCTCAGGGCAGTGGCGCGAGCGTCATCGAGGGCGGACCGAGTGCTGTTCGCGGTGCACAACTGGCACCACGCGCCCATGATCCGGCGCGCCACCGAGCTGGTGAGGGATGGCGAGATCGGCCCCCTTCGCAGCGTCCTCTGGGAGACGCTTCGCACGCGCCCGGCCGTGGCCGGCGACGGCGGGGAGCAGAACTGGCGCGTGGACCCGGCGGTGTCGGGAGGCGGTGTGCTGACCGATCACGGCTGGCACGTCGCGTACATCGTGCCCGCCTGGATGGGCGCGCGTCCCCTGACGGTGGCGGCGCGGCTCGAGACGCGCCGCCACGCCGCCTTCGCCGTGGAGGACACGGCGGCCGTGCGGCTGGCCTTCCCCGAGGCGACCGTGGACATTCTGCTGACCTGGGCGGCTGACGAGCGCCGGAACCGGGTCGAGCTCGAAGGGACGGAAGGCCGCATCGAGCTGGTGGGCGACTCCGTCGTGCTGAGCCGCGGCGGCGTCGAGAGGCGCTTCGCCTGTCCCCCCGCCCTTTCCGACGGTTCCCACCATCCGGAGTGGTTCCACCAGGTCGCCGACGATTTTCTGGCGTGCATGGCGGTCGGCAAGGCCGCGGGCAATCTCGCGGAGGCGGAGCTCTGCGTGGAGATCGTGGCGCTCGCCCGGCAGTCGAGTGAGCGGGGCGGCGAGCCCCTGGTCTGCGAGGCCACAGCCGTGGGAGGTCGAGCGTGAGCGCGTCGCTCATCATCGTCCCCGCCGGGCCCGGAGCGGGGCCCGTCCCCGGGCCGGATGCCGTTCTCGCCGGCCTGTCGCTCCGCCGCCGCGCCGTGCTGGCGGCGGCGCGGGCGGGAATCCGTGAGGTGCGCGTCGCGGAGCCCGGAGCGGCCTGGCCCGAGGGCGTCGTCACGTCGGGACGGCATCGGATCATTCTCCTGCCCGCCAATGTCATCCCGCAGCCGTCCTGGCTGCGACGCCTCGCGGAGATGCCCCTGACGCCGGACACGCTCTGGGTCGATTCCGCCGACACCATGGTCGTGGAGAGCGAGCGCGCGAGCGACGTGTTCGAGGCGGCGCGGTCCGCCGGGGGCGCCGTCGAGCTCGCGACGGCCCTCCGGACCTCCTTCGGCAAGGTAGACGGCGAGCTCGACCCGCGCGGGCGTTTCGTGCTGGAGTCCGCCGAGGACTTGCCGGCCGCCGAGCGGTGGCTGCTCAAGAGCCTCATCAAGGACAGCGAGGGCTTCATGTCACGCCACGTGGAGCGGCGGATCTCGCTCGCCGTGACGAGGCGCCTGGTGGGCACCCGCGTCACTCCCAATCTCATGACCATGGTCAGCCTCGGCATCGGGCTCTCCGGGGCGCCGTTCTTCCTGTCCGGAGAGCCGGCGCTCCAGCTCGCGGGGGCGGCCCTCTTCCTCCTGCACTCCATCCTGGACGGCTGCGACGGCGAGCTGGCGCGTCTCAAGTTCCACGAGTCGCACTTCGGGGCCACCCTCGATTTCTGGGGCGACAATGCCGTTCACGTCGCCGTCTTCTCCTGCATGGCCCTGGGCTGGAGCATGCGGATCGGGGCGGACTGGCCGCTGCTCCTGGGAACCGTCGCCTGCGCGAGCACGGTGCTGGCGGCGACGGCGGTGGCGCCCCATCTGCTGACCCCGGCCGTTTCGGGCGGGCGCTCGCCCGGGGCCAGGCTGGCCGATGCGCTCGCCCATCGTGACTTCATCTACGTCGTGATCGTGCTGGCCGCCTTCGGCCAGGCCGCCTGGTTTCTCTTCCCCGTGGCCATCGGCACGCCGCTCTTCGTCCTGGTCCGGCTCTGGGCCGACCGCCCCGGACGGCGCTAAGCGTCCGTGGCCGGCTTTCTCGACGTCATTCTTCGCGGGCTCGCCCTCTCCGGCCAGGCCGCGGCCATCGGCGGGGTCTGCTTCGCGCTTCTCGTCGTGAGGCCGGCCGTCCGCCAGCGCCCCGAGCTCGCCGGCCTCGTCGGCCGCGCCCTCGTCCTCATCTCGATCGGCGCGGCCACGGTGGCGGCCGGGCAGCTCCTGGCCCTGGGCGTCCAGCAGGTCGCCCTCGAGAGCGACCGGCACTGGCCCGTCGGAGAGGTCCTGCACACGGCCTATTTCCAGTCGAGCGTGCTGCGCGTGCTGGACTGCGTCGCTCTCGCCGTGGCCGCCCTGTGGCTCCGCCGCCGAACCGAGTCACGCGTGGGCTGGGCGACCTTGGCGGGGCTGACCATTCTCCTCGCCGTCACCGCGGCCGCCATCAGCCACGCGGCGGCCCGGCTCCAGTACGAGGGCTTCCTCCTCGTGATGGACGCCGTGCACCAGTACGCGGCCAGCGTGTGGGTGGGCGGGCTCATGCATCTCACGGTGGCGGCGGTGGGCCCGCGCGACCGCCCGTGGCCGCCCGTGCTTCTCCAGCGCTTCTCGTCCATGGCCTTGGGAGCCGTCGTCGTGCTCGTGGCGGGCGGCATCGGGCTTACCGCCGTCTACGTCGACGGGCCCTATGCCGTGATCGGCACCGCGTACGGGATGATGGTGCTGACCAAGATCGCCATCCTCGGGCTCCTGCTCGTCCTGGGAGCCCTCAACTTCTTCGCGGTGCGCAGGCTGCCCGCGGGGGGCGACGTGTCGTGGGTGCGCCTCCGCCGCTTCATCGAGGTCGAGCTGGGGCTCGGGATCACCGTGCTCTTCGCCGCGGCCTCCCTGACCTCGCTGCCTCCGGCCGTGGACGTGGTCGCCGACCGCGCCACCCCTGCCGAGGTCGGCGACGTCTTCACGCCACGCCAGCCCTCCTTCACGTCGCCGCGCATCGAGGAGATGCCCGTGGCCGACCGGAACGCGCCGCGCACGGCCGAGGACCGCGCGTGGTCCGAGTACAACCACCACTTCGCGGGCCTCTTCGTGCTCGCCATGGGGCTTCTGGCCGTCCTGCACCGCACGGGATGGGCGTCCTGGGCGCGACACTGGCCGCTCGTCTTCTTCGGCCTGGCCGCGTTCCTTCTCGTGCGCAACGACCCCGGGGCCTGGCCGCTCGGCCCTCTCGGCTTCTGGGAGAGCATGCAATACCCGGAGGTCTTGCAGCATCGCGTCTTCGTCTTGCTCGTGCTGGGCTTCGGCACCTTCGAGTGGATGGTGCGCACCGGACGCATCCGCGCCCCGCGCGCGGCCCTCATCTTCCCCATCCTGTGCGCCGTGGGCGGCGCCCTCCTCCTCACGCACTCGCACGCGTCGCTCAACTTGAAGTCGGAGTACCTGATCGAGGTGACGCATGCGCCCCTCGGAATCGTCGCCATGCTGGTCGGCTGGGGACGCTGGCTCGAGCTGCGACTGCCGCCGGGTGAAGGGAAGATCCCCGGGCGCATCTGGGCCCTCTGCCTGACTCTGGTCGGGGTACTGCTGATCTTCTACCGCGAAGCCTAGCAGGCCGCTGAAAAGGGCCCATCCGCTTCGTTGGCGCCCTCGGCAGCAGGTTCAACGTACGTGGCATTTCGAACTGAGGGGCGAAGCCACGAGGCGAGGGCTGAATGAGAACTACGCCTCACCTGCTGCCTTCGGGCGCCGCCTCGCATCTGGACCCTTTTGAGCGGCCTGCGCGGTTTTCGGCTCTAGGAGATTCGTTCGAGGAGGAGGCCGGAGAGGTAGCGGGACTCTGGAACGGTGAGCAGGACGGGGTGATCGCGGCTCTGGCTGAGGCTCTGGAGGACCCGGACGGCGACGCCGGCGTCGCCTGCGGCGTCCCGGCACATCTCCTCGAAGAGCGCCGGCGTGACATGGTGCGAGCACGAGAAGGTCGCGAGCACGCCGCCGGGCTCGAGCAGGCGGAGCCCCCGGATGTTGATCTCCTTGTAGCCACGCGTCGCTGCGGCCAGCGAGTCCTTGCGCCGCGTGAAGGGCGGGGGATCGAGGACGATGGCTCCGAAGCGCTCGCCTGCTCCCTCGAGGCCCCGCAGGAGATCGAAGGCATTGCCCTCTCGGATCTCGGCCCGGGCGCTCAGCCCATTGAGCTCGAGGTTGCGCCGCGCGAGGGCGAGCGCGCCGGCCGAGGAATCGAGGAGAAGCGCCTGCCCGGATCCCCTGGCGAGGGCGTGGCAGGCGAAGGCGCCCGCATAGCAGAAGCCGTCGAGGATCCGGCGGCCTCGCGCATGGTGGGCGAGGAGGGCGCGGTTCTCGCTCTGGTCCAGGTAGAGCCCGGTCTTGTGACCGGCGCCCGGGGTGACTGCGAAGCGGCAGCCGCCCTCGGTCACGACGAGCTCCTCGCCCGGAGGGTCGTGCTCCGCCTCGAACCCTTCGAGCCGCGCCGCCGTCGCGTCATCCGACCGATGGACGCGGCCCTCGGGAAAGAGGCGATGGAGCCCGTCGGCGATGACAGGGGCGGCCCTCGACATGCCGAGGGTGAGGCACTGGACGACGCTGACCGGGCCATACCGATCCACCACGAGACCGGGCAGACCATCGGCCTCGCTCCACACCAGGCGGTAGGCTTCCGAGGCCAGGCTCGCTTCCTGGCGGTATTCGAAGGCGGCCCGCAATCGTCGGTGGAAGAATCCGGCGTCCACGGGCTCGTCGCGGCGGGTCAGCAACCGACAGCAGAGGGACGGGCGCGGGTTGTAGAAGCCGCGGCCGAGGAAGCGGCGGGACCAGTCCACGATCTCGACGGCCTCCTCGGCCTTCCACCTTCCCGTGAGATCGGCGACCTGGGTGCGGTAGATCCACGGGTGGCCGGCCTTGATCCTGGCCTCGGCACCCCGCGTGAGCTTGAGCGTGGCCATCGGGGAGGCGGCTAGCGCTTCCTCAGGACGACGACCATGAGGAGCGGGTGGTGCGCCCGATCGAGCTTGAGGTGAGGCTTGAAGCCGTAGAACCAGTCCACGAACTCGAAGCCACCCGCCAGCTCGACGAGGGCGCGCAGCTCCTGAGGGAAGACCATCCGCGAGGCATGACGCTGGCGGTAGACGTGGCGCCGGCCGTTTTCCTCGGCCTCCAACTCCATGTCCTCGAAGAAGGTCTGGGTCACGGGATTCAGGTCCTTGAGGGCCTCGAAGGTCGCCCGCACGGTGGCCCGCCCGCGCCGCCGCGTCCAGGACCAGCGCCGCGCCGGATCGGTCCACGAGGAGCACATGTAGCGATCGAAGATGTAGAGTCCGCCCTTCCGCACCGCCCGCGCCACCGCGCGGAGATGAGCGAGGAGCGCCTCGTTGGTCAGGAGGTGACCCTGGGAGTCCTGCATGCAGATCGCGGCGTCCACGGCCCTGGGCAACCGAAAGCGCGTCATGTCGGCGACGTGCAGGCCCACGTCCAGGCCCTCCTCGGCGGCGCGCTCCCGGAGAAAGCTGATGTTCTCCGGGGAGAGGTCGAGGCCGGACATGCGATAGGCTCGTCGCCCCAGGCGGATCAAGTGCGGGCCGGTGCCGCAGGCGATGTCCAGCACCGTCGTGACGGGACGCTTCGCATAGCGACGGAAGCAGTGGACGAGAAAATCCACCTCCTGCTTGCGGTTCATGTCGAAGGCGATCTCGTAGTAGCGCGGCGCGGAGTACTGGGCCTTGCTGTCCGTCCTCAGCACGCGCCCCACCACGTGAGAATGGCCTCGCGAAGGATCCAGGAAGCCGTGATGGCCGTCCGGCCCGAGGCATCGAAGGCCTGGGCCACTTCCATGAGGTCGGTGCCCACGATGGGGCAGGGCTCGAGCAACCGGATGATGTCGATCAGCTCGGAGGCGGAGAGCCCACAGGGCTCGGGGGCGCCGGTGCCCGGGGCCTCGGAGGGATCGAGGACATCCACGTCGATGGTGACGTAGAGAGGGTGACGGCGGAGCTCGGGGAGCAGGCTCCGGACGGCCTCGACCGGGTGGACGGCGTGCGCGGGGTAGAGATGCGGCGTCTTGCGCCGGTATTCCTCGCGGGCGCCTGTCCGCATTCCCACCTGGTAGACGCGCTCCGGCGCCACCACGTCCATGACCCTGGCCATCGCCGAGGCGTAGTTGTAGCGCTCTCCCAGGAACTCCTCGCGCAGGTCCGGATGGGCGTCGAGCTGGAGGATGCGCAGCTCCGGGATGGCGGGCGCGAGGACCTCGATCACCGGCAGGGTGGCCGTGTGGTCGCCTCCCAGCATGACGGGGCGGAGGCGGGGCCGCCAGAAGGCGCGGATCTCATCGCGGGCGCGGTCCAGCCGGGCGCGCGGGCTGCCCGTTCCCAGCTCGCAGTCTCCCAGGTCGGCGATGCCGAGATCTTCCAGGTCACGGTCGAGGAAGGGCGAGTACGTCTCGATGGAATCCGAGGCGACGCGGAGGTCGTGGGGACCGTGATCGGCGCCCGTGCGGAGATTCACGGTGCCTTCGAACGGAATGCCGAAGAGGACGATTCGAGCGTCCGGATGAGGCGCCCGGCAGGCGATGAACCTCGGGTCGGCGGGCTTCACGTGGGACGCTCGCCTCGGACGGCGGGGCCCGCGCCCCGCGACGTCCTGCGGCTCACCCGGCTAGACGACGTCGTCGTCGGCGAGGAGCGTCACGGCGGCGAGGGCGCAGCCCGTGCGCTCGACACGGTGCTCCGCGGCGCAGACCTGCATCTCGTGGATGGTCCAGCCCCGGACACGGAAGGCTTCCGCGAGCATGTGCACGATGGCCCGCTCGGCTTCCTCTCGCGTGGCCTTGTCGTGGAATTCCATGATGACGCCGTTCTTGGTGGGATCGGCCGGCCGCGCCCAGCCCACGGCCGCCGCCACCACTTCGCCCGGGACCTCGCTCGTCATGGCGGCGTAAGCGGTGGGCACGAGGGCGCCGGGGCGAAGCCGAGGCAGGTCCACGACGGCCGTCTCGGGCGGCAGAATGCTCGAGACCTTGACGAGGTTGATGTTGCCGATACCCGCAGCCAGGAGCGCGTTGTCGAAAGCGTTGAGCGGAGTCGTTCCCTCAGCGCTTCCGGAGGTTGTCGCGGCCTTGGTCACCGGTTTCCAGCCCATTCGCTCCTCGCCCTCCTCGCTCATCGCGTGCACGGCACGACGGCTTCTCGTGAGCTGTCGGATACTTTTTCTCGGCTCATGTTAGCGAGTCGAGAGAGGAACGCAAGAGAAAAGTGGCTTCCCGAGGCCTTCCCAGAGGCTCCGCGAGCGCTCGGCAAGGGCGCTCGGCGGGCGCCGAGCCGCCCCGCTGCGGGCGATTTGGCCGCGGCGAGCCGCCGGGAAAGGCCATTTTTTCCTTGCAATGCTAAAAACATGGCCCTACATTCTAAAAACTTACACTCGCAAATTTTCGCGAGCGACTGACGAACGGAGAGGAGGGAAAACAGTGCAAGCACTGGGGCGACACCTGCTTCTCGAGCTCTTCGAATGCGACGCCGATACGATCAACAGCCTCGAGGCCGTGAAGACAGCGATGGTGGAGGCCGCCAAGGCTGCACAGGCCACCATCGTGGACGTCGTCTTCCACGAGTTCAATCCGTTCGGTATCAGCGGCGTCGTCGTCATCGCCGAATCGCACCTGGCCATCCACACCTGGCCGGAGTACCGCTACGCCGCCGTGGACGTGTTCTCCTGCGGCGACGTGCTGCAGCCCCAGGCGGCCGCCGATCACCTCGTGGCCGAGCTCGGCGCGGCCCGGGCCTCCGTCGTCGAGCTCCAGCGCGGCATCTTCCTCAGCTCCGTCCCCATGCCCCACAAGCCGGCCGACGCCTTCGGCAAGCCGGTCGTCCGCCGCTAGATGGCGGGTCCTCCGCAGTACAAGTGGTTCTTCGAGACCACCACTCCCGTCGAAGGCCACATGCACGCCATCGCCCGCACCATCGCCACGCGCCAGACCAAGTTCCAGTTCATGGAGATCTTCGAGACCCACTCGTACGGCAAGGTGCTGGTCCTGGACGGCCGCATCCAGTCCAGCGAGCACGACGAGTTCATCTACCACGAGATCCTCGTCCAGCCGGGTCTCCTCGCCCACCCCAAGCCGGTGCGGGCCATGGTCATCGGCGGGGGCGAGGGCGCTACCGTTCGGGAAATTTTGCGGCATCCGTCCATCACCGATTGCCTCATGGTGGATATCGACGGCGAGGTGGTGGAAGAGTGCAAGAAGCACCTGCCCGAGATGCACAAGGGCGCCTTCGAGGACCCGCGCACCCGAGTGCTCCACGAGGACGCCAGAGCGTATCTCGAGAAGACCAGAGAGCGCTTCGACCTGATCGTGGTCGACTTGCCCGAGCCCCTCGAGGAGGGGCCGGCCTGCCTGCTCTTCACCACCGAGTTCTATAGCCTCATCCGCGACCGCCTGACGGACGGCGGCGTGATGACCATGCAAGCGGGCATGACCAAGATCAACGAGCTTTTCTTCTTCGGCGCCGTCCATCGGACGCTCCGCGAGGTCTTCCCCGTGGTGGCGCCGTACCAGGGCTTCATCTCGTGCTTCGGGACGCCATGGGGCTTCATCCTGGCCTCCAAGGGCACCGATCCTCGGGCGCAGACGGCGGCCGACATCGATCGCCTCATCGCCTCGCGGATGAATCCGGACAGCCTCGGCTACTGGAATGGAGCGGCGCATCTTCACTCCTTCAATCTGCCGAAGTTCCTCACCCAGGCGCTCGACAAGAACACGCGGATCATTACGGACAAGAACCCCTTAATAGTCAGCTGAGCCGCGTTACGCAGCTCGTTCTCGCCTCCGCCTCGCCCCGCCGTCAGGAGCTCCTGGCCAGTCTCGGTCTCGCCTTCACGGTTCATCCGAGCCACGTCCCCGAGCAGCACCCGCCCGGCAACGCCGCCCTAGCCATGGTTGCCGTGGCCCTCGCCAAGGCCCGTGCCGTCGCGCGGGAGCAGACGAGCCCGGCGGTGGTCCTGGGCGCCGACACGGAGGTGGTGCTCGACGGGCGATATCTGGGCAAGCCGGCGGATCTTCCCGATGCCCTGCGGATGCTGCGGGCCCTTCGTGGCCGCACCCATGAAGTCATCACCGGCGTGGCCCTCGTGGAGGCGCCCGGGGGCCGCGAGGAGACCGCGGCCGTGGTGACGCGCGTGACCATGACGAACGCGACGGACGAGGATCTCGCGGCCTACGTGGCGACGGGCGAGCCCCTGGACAAGGCCGGCGCCTATGCCGTTCAGGGTCGAGGGAGCCTCCTGATCGACCGTATAGACGGCTGCTACACCAACGTCGTCGGCCTCCCCGTCGAGACCACCCGCCGCCTCCTCCAGCGCTTGGGCCTCCTCTAGGAGCTCCTGACAACCTGGCCGGCGGCCTCTTCAGGGGCCTGCCGGCGACTGGGCCTTGCGGAGAGGCTCCGTGAGGAGGAGGGGATACCAGCGGAGTAGCGGCAGCTTGACCGTCTCGGGCAGGGGCGCCCGCTCGCGCGCCTGCTCCACGCTGACCTTGAGCATCTCCTCGGTGACTCGGCCGCGCGGCAGCCAGGATCCGCGCGCGCCCTGGAGTCGCGTCGCGAAATCCTCCGGACTGCCCTTCACGGAGGCGGGCAGGGCGGCTCCCACGGCCTCGGGGCTCGCCTCGCTCAGACGGGCGACGGCCCGCAGGAGCGCGCGCGCCACCGCCGTCAGCTCTCGCTCGCTCAGCTTGGAGCCCGGGCGCACGAAGACGGCGGCGTGCACGGTCTCGGCGCCCAGCCAGCGCCGCGCTCCTGCCCGCGTGCGGAGGTCGACGAGCACGCCGCTGCCCTCACCGGCCAGTCGCGTCACCCACGGATCGCCCAGGACGGCCGCGGCGACCTGTCCCTGCTCGAGGGCGCCGGCGAGGCGGAGAAGACCATGGCTGTGCACCGGGACCTGCTGGATCCGGATCCCGGCATGGGAAAGGACGGAGGTGAGCATGGCGTGCTCGGGCGTGCCCGCCCCCGGCAGCCCCACCGGCTGCCCCCGGAGATCCGCCAGCGAGCGAATGCTCGCGCGGTGGCTCGGCGAGACGACGATCGCCACGGGCGGCGCCGCCGTGAGACCGAAGAGGAGGAGGGGCGGCTCGCCCGCGACGTGCCCCTGACCATACGCCGTGTCGATGGACGTGGCGGCCAGGTCCGCCTTGCCGCTCGCGAGAGTCCGGGCGGCCTCGCCTTCGCTGCGCTCCACCTTGAGCGCGACGTCGAGCTTTTCCTGGGCGAAGTAGCCCTCGGCCTGAGCGACTTGCACCGGCAGGTATTCGGGCGATGTCACGGGGCCCGCCACCGCGATGGTGATCGCCGCCCAGATTCCGAGTCCCGCCGTCAACATGGTCGCCCTAGCCCTCCTCTGAGCTTCTACGCGCCCCGCTACGGCCACTTTGGCCCCCGAGCAGGGCGATGCCCGCCGTGGCGCCTCGAGGCCGCTCTCGGCGCCGTCCTGAGCCAGCCTGGCGCCCGCGTGGCCGTGCCTCCGTTCCGTGCTTCACGGACGGGCGACCTCCAGGATGAGTCGCGCGAGCCGCTCGGCGGCGTCGGGGAGGGCCAGGCTGCGGGCCCGAGCTCCCATGGCCGCCAGCGCCTCGCGGTCGTCGAGAAGTCGTCGCACCGCTGCCGTCAAGGTCGCGGGCTCGAGCTCACTCTGCGGCAGGACGACGGCCCCACCTGCCTCGGCGACCAGCCGTGCGTTGGCCGTCTGCTCATCGCCGCTCGTTCCCGGAAGCGGAACGAAGAGCGCGGGCACGCCCAGCTGACAGCATTCGTTGACGGTGCCCGCGCCGCTCCGCCCGATGCAGAGGGCCGCTGCCGCATAGACATCACGAAGCTCCTCGCCCACCCAGGGCCTCACGGCGAAGCGTGGCCTGAGCGACGCAGGAAGAGAGAGCGCCTTGTCCTGGAGCCAGAGACGATCGCCGGTCTCTCGATTGTCGCCGCACTGATGGAGGATCTGGCAGAAGAGCAAGAGCTGGGGGAGGGCCTCGCCGACCGCTCGGTTGATCCGATGCGAGCCCTGGGCGCCCCCGGTGACGTAGACGAGGGGCAGGCCGGGATCGAAGCCGAACCGCGCGAAGGCGGCCTCGGGGCTCCCGTGGCGAAGGGCGGGCCTCAGGGGATTGCCGGTCAACACCACTCGCTCGGGCGGGAAGACGTCGCCGCGGACCGGGAAAGAGACGGCGATGCGCTCGGCCCAGCGACCGGTCAGCCGATTGGCGAGTCCCGGGACCGAGGTTTGCTCGTGCACGACGACGGGAATGCCGAGCGCGCGGGCGGCGAGCGATGGAGGTACCGACACGAAGCCGCCCGTGGCAAAGAGGAGAGCGGGATGGAGGCGGCGCAGGAGCAGCCAGGACTGCAGGAAGCCGGCGGGGACGTTCAGGAGGAGATCGCTGATGTTCCGGCGGTCCCAGTAGCGGCGGAGCTTACCCGTGGCGATGGGATGAAAGATCAGCCCCGCCTCCGGGGCGCGCGTTGCCTCCAGGCCGTCGTGGCTTCCGATCCAGCGGATGTCCGTGTCGCCGCCGCGGCGCAGGATGGCGGCGACGGCAAGAGCCGCGCTCGTGTGGCCTCCGGTGCCGCCGCCCGCGATGACGATACGCACGGCCTCAGCCGTCCCGACCTCAGCAGCCCCGCCCGGCCGACGGGCTCGCGGGCGGCGGGGAGCCGCCCACATCGCAGCGCGACACCATGCCGCCCGGCGTGGCGAAGAGCGAGGCGGAGAGGCCCGCGGCGCTGCCGCCAAGGCCGGTGATGGAAACCTGTCCGGTCAGCGCGCCCCCGCCGCCCGCGCTGATCTCCGCGGAGGTGATTTGCCAGCGACCGTCGGCCGTGACGCCGTTGGGACCGACCCCCGCGTTGGAAGCGATCTCGCCCAGCGAGCAACGTCCGCTCGCGCGGCCGGGCATGTCCGCCGGCATCCCTGTCGTCTGGGCGCAGAGAGTGAGGGCGGTCATGGCGCGACTCGAGAGCGCCTGGGCCTCGGCAAGCCGCGCCGACTGGTCGGGGCTCACGCCCTCGCCGGGGGCGCTGCCGGCGCGCGGATTGGGGGTCGCGCTCCAGTAGTGGTTGAGCGCCACCGCGCCCAGGAGCCCGATGACGAGGAGCGAGAGGAGAACGGAAAGGAGGCCGAAGCCGGCGCGAGCCATGCTGGGCTCAGCGTCGTTCGCGCGCGAGATCAATGAGCCGGGAGATGAGCTCGGTGTAGGAGATGCCCGAGGCCTCCCAGAGCTTGGGATAGGCGCTGGTGGCCGTGAAGCCCGGCAGAGTATTGATCTCGTTGACGAGGACGTGGGAATCGTTCTCGATGAAGAAGTCCACACGCGCCAGCCCCGCCCCGTCGATGGCCTGGAAGGCGCGGATGGCGAGCTCGCGCACGCGCGCCGTCACCTCGGGAGCGAGCGGCGCGGGCACCTTGAAGGTCGTGTGCCCCTGGCCGTACTTGGTCTCGTAGTCGTACCACTCGCCCGCGTAGCAGACCTCGCCGGGAACGGAGGCTTGCGGCGCGTCGTTGCCGAGGACGGCGACCTCGACCTCGCGTCCCTGGACGGCGCGCTCGACGAGAAGGCGGCGGTCATGGCGGGCGGCCAGATCGAGGGCGGTCGTCAGCTCCTCCGCGGCCTTGACCTTGCTGATGCCCACGCTCGAGCCAAGGTTCGCCGGCTTGACGAAGCAGGGAAAGCCGACAGCGTCGGCCACGGCGCCCTGCACCTCGGCCGGGCGCGACCGCCAGTCGTGACGCTTGACCACGAGGTAGTCGACGATGGGCAGGCCGTGGGCCCGGAACATGTCCTTCATGGCGACCTTGTCCATGCCCACGGCGGAGGCGAGGACGCCCGCGCCGACATACGGCACGCCCGCCAGCTCGAGCAGGCCTTGAATGGTCCCGTCCTCTCCGCGCGGACCGTGGAGCATGATCCAGACCACGTCGAGCCGCTCACGCAGGCCCGCGGGCAGGCTCTCGGAGGTCTCCATGCGCGCGAGGGCCGCCGTCGTCCCCGTGGCATCTCCCGCGCGCGCGGCCAGCTCGTGCTTCACGGAGGCCTCGACCCCGCCCTCGGCGAGGGCGCGGCGCCCAGCGTCGTCAGACAGCGCCTGAAGCGGATCTCCGCCCATGAGCCAGCGGCCTTCGCGAGTGATGCCGATGGGCACGGCTTCGAATCGCTCGCGATCGAGGGCGGCCAGCACGGAGGCCGCGCCCGCTAGCGAGACCTCGTGCTCGCCGGATTGCCCTCCGAAGATGACGCCCACGCGGAGCTTTCTCTTTGCCATCGTCCTACTCTAAACCCGTCGGGGGCTCCGGGTGAACTCCTTGAAACCGACGGCCGCCGGCCCCAAGAGAGCGATGGCCCCAAGGAGCCCGAATCCCCAGGTCCACTTGGCATCGCCGATCACGCCCAGGCGGGGAGCCCAGTCGAGCACGACTCCCACGGCCCACGGGGAGAGCGCTCCCGCCGTGAAGCCGACGGTGGACTGGAGCGCCATGGTCCGTCCGAGATAGGCGGGCTCGGCGGCATCGGCGATCCCGGTCGAGACGATGGCCGACTCCGACGTGATGAGAATGCCGTAGACGAGCCCGAGGGCGACCAGGCTCGAGAAGGGCCAGTCGTGAGCCCAGCCCATGGCGAACGAGCAGCATGCGGAGAGCAGCATGAGAACGCTGATGGGCATGGCCCGGCCGAAGCGATCGGAGAGCAGGCCCGAGAAGGGATGAGGCAGGGCGCCGATGGCCAGGACGGCCGAGGCGGCGAGCGCGGCGCGCTGATTGGCCTCGACCAGCTCCGCGCCCGAGGCGATCAGGCTCGCCGTGAAGAAGGGCACGATCCACCCGCGCATGCCCATCAGCTCGAAGGTGTGGGCGGCATAGGCGGTGATGAGGCGCAGAGCGGCGCGGTTCTGAAGGACTGGTCCGAGCCGCTCGACTTTTTTCTCCGCGGGCTTCTCCGCGGGGATGGGCCTCTGGGCGGGCGGCGCGGCGGCCATGGTGCGCGGCAAGACCAGCCAGCCGATCACACCGGCGGCGAGAGGGCCCACCGCGGTCAGGGCGAAGGCCGCCCGCCATCCCCAGTGCCCATTGGCCCAGCCCGTGAGCAGGAGGGACAGCGAGGTCCCGAGGGTGAAGGTGCCGATGTAGCACCCCATGGCGAAGCCGCGTCTCCCCGAGGCGAAGCGCTCGGCGACCATGCGCATGCCCGGCATGTAGGTGCCCGCGAATCCCAGGCGGACGGCGCCGCGCAGGATGATGGCGGAGAGGAAGCCCTGCGCCCAGAAGGCGAAGGCGAAGCTGGCCGCGGCCATCCAGAAGGCGCTCCAGAGATAGACGCGGCGCGGCGGCATGTAGTCCGTCAGCGTGGCCAGGATCATGACCGCGCCGATGTAGCCGAACTGGTAGAAGGACACGATGAGGCCGGCCTGACTGTTGCTGAGGTCCCACTCGTGCTGAAGGAGCGGGAGCAGGGCGGAGAAGTTCGAGAAGACCAGGAGCGTGCCGAGCTCGGAGGCGCAGACCGCCGCCAGCCAGGCCCGCTCGCTCACCGCTTGGTCTGCTCCTCCCGCCACCTCCGCCACGCCTCCAGGCGCGCGCGGAGCTCTTTCTCGAGCCCGCGATCCGTGGGCCGGTAGTACACGCGCCCGCTGAGGGCCGCAGGCAGATGCTCCTGACTTACCCGCGCCTCGGGCGCGTCATGCGCGTACTGGTAACCCTTGCCGTAGCCCTGGTTGGCCATGAGACCCGTGGGCGCGTTGCGGAGATGTAGCGGCACGGGCTCGGCGGGCTTGTCCTGGATGTCCTGGGCGACCTCGTTCCAGGCGGCGTAGACGGCGTTCGATTTCGGGGCCAGCGCCAGATAGCAGGTGGCCTGGGCCAGGGCGAGCTCGCCTTCGGGAGAGCCGAGGAAGTGATAGGCCTCCTTGGCGTCGAGGGTGATGCGCAGCGCGTGCGGATCGGCGTTGCCTACGTCCTCGGAGGCGAAGCGCACGAGGCGCCGCGCGATGTACAGGGCGTCCTCGCCCGCCTCGAGCATGCGCCCGAGCCAGTAGAGGGCGCCGTCGGGATCCGAGTCGCGCAGCGACTTGTGGAGGGCCGAGATGAGGTTGTAGTGCTCCTCGCCCGACTTGTCGTAGAGGAGGGCCTTCTTCTGGACGGCCTCGCGGATCCCTTCCGCGGTGATCCGGCCACCCTGGAGCTGGACGGCCAGCTCGAGGATGTTGAGGGCGCCGCGCGCGTCGCCGTCCGAGAGGCGGGCGATGAGGGGCAAGGCGTCGGGATCCGCCGAGACCTTCGCGGCGCCGAGCCCGCGTGGGACGTCGTGAAGGGCGCGCTCGAGGATGCGCACGATGTCTGCTTCGGACAGCGGACGGAGGACATAGACCCGGCAGCGCGAGAGGAGCGCCGCGTTCACCTCGAAGGACGGATTCTCCGTGGTCGCCCCGATCAGGATCAGCGTGCCCTTCTCCACGTGCGGCAGGAAGGCGTCCTGCTGGCCGCGGTTGAAGCGATGAATCTCGTCCACGAAGAGAATGGTCCGCCGGCCGCCGCGACCGCGCTCGGCTTCCGCCTCCGCCACCACCTGGCGGATCTCCTTCACGCCCGCCAGGACGGCCGAGAAGGGAACGAAGCGCGCCCCCGCGACCTGGGCCATGAGAAAGGCCAGGGTGGTCTTGCCCGTGCCCGGTGGTCCCCAGAGGATCATCGAATGCAGGGCTCCGTCCTCGAGGGAGCGGCGGAGGACCTTGCCGGGGCCGACGAGGTGCTCCTGGCCCACGACCTCGTCCAGGCTGCGCGGTCTCATGCGGTCGGCGAGAGGGGCGGGCGCGGCGGGCTGCTTTTCCGTCGGCGGCGAATCGAAGAGATCCACGTCGTGAAGTATACGCTGGCACGACCACCCCTGATTTACTCAGCACTCGCCTCGAGCCGAGACGCTCGCTTCGAGCGACGAGGCGAGGGCTGAGTAGGTGAGGGTGGGGGCTCAGGCCAGCGCGGCGGGCAGGTCGAGGAGGGAGGCGATGTGGGCGGCGATGGCGATGTCGCGCCGGGCAAACTCTTCGGGATGGCCGCGATAGCGGATGAAGGGAATGCCCCCGGCCTGGGCGGCCGCGCCGTCGACCCAGGAGTCGCCCACCATCACGATCCGATCGGCCGCGGGCCATCTCTCTCTCACGACGCGGAGGCCGTCCGGGTGCGGCTTGAGCGCCGTCATCTCGTCGCGCGTGACGACGAGATCGAGATGCGCGCCCAGCTCGAAGCGGCCCAGCACGAAGTCGGCGACCACACGGTCGTTGTTGGTCCAGATGGCCGTGGCATAGCCGAGCTGCTTCATGGCGGCGAGGGCTTCCCTCGCGAAGGGCTCGAGGATGGCCTCGGCCATGGCGGCCCGCTCGTGGCGCCGGGGGATCTGCATCAGCTCATCCTCGAGATGGGCGGCGTCCTGGCGCACCAGCCCCAGCAGCTCGGCCCCGGACCAGCGAAGCTCGCGCTCGGGCACGGTGGCGCCGCGCGCGCGGATGAACGCTTCCATCTCGCGGCCGACCGCCCGGAGGTCGAGGGGGGAATTGACGAGGGTATGATCGAGGTCGAAGACACAGACGGACTCGGGAGCGCTCACACGGGCAAGCCTAGCAGAAGGTCGCGGGCACCTCACGCATGGTCTTGGCCGTCCTCGTCCATCTGCGCGAGGAGATCACAGAGCATGTCGATCCCCCCACGGTCGAGCCTGCGATCGGCGATCACCAGTTCGACGTCGGGGGGCAGGAGCCCGCGGATCTGCTTCACGGCGTGCTCGCTGGAGACGACGATGCGCGTCTTCTCCAGCATGCGGTCGATGGACCAGGAGTCGTCGGTCGAGGCGAGCACGGGGGTGATGTGCATGAGCCCGGCCGACTGGACGGAGCGCAGCAGGTTCTGTCCGCCCGCGGCGGAGGCGCACACCAGGCCGACCGTCGTGCCTTCGGGCAGCTCCGTCAGGCGCAGGAGCGTCTTGATGCTCGCCTCCGCGAGGAGCGCCACCGAGGGCGGCGCATCGGGCGGCATGACCCTCCGGACTTCGTGAATGTGGAAGAACGTGGTGATGACCACCCGGTACGCCTTGACGAACGTCGGATCCTGGCTCACCCGGGCCTCGAACTCCTCGACGAGCATGCGGTCGATTTGCAGTGGCAGCTCGGCTTCGAGCTCGTCGCGATAGCGGGTGAGCTCGGCGTGATTGCATTCCACGAGGAGGACCCGGTGCCTGACGGCCTTCGACGCCCGCCCCGCCGGGTGACTCGAGGCGAGGGCGGCCACGAACTCCTCCGCGGTGAAGCCGAGCCGGCGGGCCCGCTCCAGGCTCTCGCCCACGAGGCGCTCGAGGCTCCTGGCGGCTCGGCTTTCGCGCGGGGGCCGCCCGGTGACGAAGGTGCCGCGGCCCTGGTGGGCCTCGATGAAGCCCTCGCGCTCGAGATCCGCCAGCGCGCGGGCCACCGTGCTCGGATTGATCCGAAGGAAGCCTGCGAGCTGGCGGACCGTGGGCAGCTGCGTGCCCGGCTTGAGGGTGCCCGTCGAGATGAAGTGCCTGATCTGGGTCATGAGCTGCGCATGCACCGGCACGGCGCTCTTCGGGTTTACCCGGAGGCCGGACGGCGGCGCGACTCGGCACGCTTCTCGCGACATGAGCTGCCTAAGCCGTTGCCCGTCGCCCGGTCTGTCGCTTGGCAGCGGGGCCCGCCAGCCAGCGGCCCATCCTGATTAGCCCAAGCCCAACGGTCACCCGTAGCGGCTCGCCATTGCGAGGCAAATCCTTGATAAGATTGGCCTGGGCAGCTATCTGCCGGGCTTCCCTCAGCCTGTCCCTCGCGATCTGCTCTGCGATATGATAGTTCATCACGTTCATCCTCCTTCGGGCCTCTCGCCCGTCTCCGCAGTTCACCGTAATAATGTACTAGTACATTAGTACACTACATTCGGCGTGTCAAGAAGTTGGCGGGTCGTGGGAGCCGGAAAGGGACAGCGAGGGTGCGCCTGGCTAGACGAGCCAGTGAAGCAGTACGGTAGCCAGTGACAGGAAGATGGTGACGCCGAGAACGTCCTGGAAAGCCGTCTCGAAGGGCCCCGCCGTCAGCGCAGGATCGAAGCCGAGCCGCTTGGACACCATGGGAATCGCCGTCCCCGCGAACCCGGAGAGGTTCACGGAGACGAACATGGAGATGGCGACGACCAGGGCGAAAGCGGACGAGTGCCACAGGAGCCCGATCAGGCCGACCACCACGGCACACACCGCGCCGATGATCATCGACGTCTGGATCTGCCGCCAGAGCGGTTCCCACCACCGCACGAGCTGGACCTGGCCCGTGGCCAGACCTCGCACGATCATGGTCACGGACTGAAGCCCCGTGTTGCCGGAGATCGCCTGGATCACCGGCATGAAGGAAGCGAGCAGGATGACCTTGCCCAGGGTCTTGTCGAAGAAGTGGATGACCACGCCCGCCATCATCTCGATCAGCAGGGTCAGGAGCACCCAGGGCAGGCGGAGCATGGCCACCTGACGCGGCGAGCGGCGCTCGAGCTCGGCCGCGTCCGAGCCCGCCATCCGGAAGATGTCTTCCGAAGCCTCCTCCTGGACGATGTCGATCACATCGTCCACCGAGATCGTGCCCACCAGCCGGTTCTGATCGTCGACGACAGGGACGGTGACGAGGTCGTACTTGGCCACGAGGCGGGCGACCTCTTCCTTGTCCATGGTCGCGTTGACGCTCACGACGTCTTCTTCCAGGATGCCCAGGACCAGACTTCGCGGATTCGCGAGGAGGAGTCGCCGCAGAGGGATGCGTCCAATGAGGTGCCCATGATCGTCGACGGCATAGACGCCGAACGGGCGCTCTTCGGTGACGGTCTTCCTGATGTGCTGGATCGCCTCCTCGACCGTCGAGGTCTCCCGGATCGCGACGACGTCGGCGGACATGAGGCGCCCCGCCGAGTCCTCGGGATACTCGAGGATCTCCTGGATCTCCTCGGACTTCTCGTCCTCCATGAGGTCCAGGATCTTCTCGGCGTGCTCCGTGGACAGCTCGTCCACGACGTCGGCGGCATGCTCCGGCGGCATGCGGTCCAGGATCAGCGAGACCTCGACGTCGTCCAGCGAGCGCACGAGCTCGAGCAGTGTGGCGTCGTCCAGCTCGGAGAGGACATCGCCCGCCTGGTCCGGCCGAAGTGAGCGGAAGATCGCCGCGCGGTCCGCCACCGGCATCTGCTGGAACACGTGCGCGATGTCGGCCGCGTGCGCCTCGGCCAGGGCCTGACCCGCGCGCACGTCATTGCGGTCCTGCAGTAATTCCTCGGCGGCGTTGAGCAGCTTCTCGTTTTCGTCCATGACGACGTCTCCGTTGCCGATTGTACACGGGCGAGTGGCCCGCGGGTGCGCATTCCCCATCAGAACAGGGACTTGGAGGACCTGACGGGTCCCGGGCTCTCACGGCTCTCTCACGCGGCCGCCCTGCCTTTTAACGGTCCCCGCCGCCGCCTTCGGCCAAGCTCGGGGATGTAGCGGCACGGATGGGTCGAGGTGGTCCGCGCTACGTGAGGAGGAAACGTCCGATGTGCGATGCAGTGTCTGGCTGGAGGCGAAGGATGCTGTCAGGCGGCGCGGATCCGGCCGAAGGGGCCGACGACACCCCGCCGGAGGGCTTCGTCAGACTCGCCCCCGCGCGTCCAGGGGATCCCGGCGACCATGTTGATCACGCGCGACCCGCGGGCGGCGTCGTCTTCGCTCTGGTGGCCATGATGACTGCCGGCCTGGCTGTCCTCCAGACGCTCATTCCCTGGGGACCGTGGCGGGTCGCCCTTCAGGCCTCCGGGGTCCTGGCGATGTTCGGCGTTCTCGGCATCTGGGCAAGGCTCAATCGGAGCTTGGCGGGTCAACCATGCTCGTGCGAGCGCCCGGTGGTATGGATTCGGGTCGTCCCTTCGATCGCCGAGCCGCGACGCGTTCCGGCCCAGAACGAGAACCTCCCGGAGCCGGCGCGGGCGTACGCGGAAGATTCGCTGGTCGAAGCCAACAGGGTGACTCGGTCATGACGAAGGAGGGCTCAACCATGGGCCTGACCAATATTGAAGAAGCGTCGACGGCCGCGCCCGTGACAGGCTCGGTGAGCGCCGGCGTGCACGGGCGTCTCGAGCCGCTCCACGGCCGGACGGTCGTCATCAAGTACGGCGGCGCGGCGATGGAGAAGCCAGGTCTCCGCGATCTCTTCTCCCGCGACATCGCCCTCGTCCGGACGCTCGGTGTGCGACCGGTGGTCGTGCACGGCGGCGGGCCGCAGATCGATCGCATGATGAAGCGGCTGGGAAAGAGCCCGCACTTCATCGGAGGCCTGCGCGTCACGGATGACGAGACCATGGACATCGTGGAGATGGTGCTGGCGGGAAGCATCAACAAGGAGATCGTGGGTGCCATCGCCGCCCACGGGGGGCGCGCCGTGGGGCTGTGCGGCGGCGACGCGGGCCTCATCCGCGCGAGCCGTCGCACCTATGTCCTGCCGGACGGCAAGGAGATCGATCTCGGCCGGGTCGGCGACGTCAAGGCGGTGGACCCCGAGCCGCTCCGGCTCCTGCAGGACAACGGCTTCGTGCCCGTTCTGGCCCCGCTCGGCGCCGGCCCCCACGGCGAGCTCCTCAACATCAACGCGGACCTCGTTGCGGGGGACGTAGCCGCCGCGCTCAACGCGGTGAAGGTGATCTTTCTCTCGGATGTCCCGGGCATTCGGGGCCGGGACGGGCACTTGCTTCGTCGCGGGAGCGTGGCGGAACTGGACGTGCTCGCACGGGAGGGCGTCATCGAAGGCGGCATGCTGCCGAAAGTCGAAGCCTGCGTCCGCGCTCTCAAGGGCGGAGTCGGGCAGGCCTATATCGTCGACGGACGGCTACCGAACGCGCTGCTCCTCAAGCTGTTTACCCACACCGGGCTCGGCACCGAGGTCGTTCTGTAGTCGGCGCCCCGCCGGGCTATACGACAGCAGACTGAGAGACGCAGCCATGGGAATAGCGAAGTTGGTCAGAGTCGGACCGATAGAGTCGACGGTTGAGCTGGTGGGTCAGAGCCGGCCGTCTGCCGGGACGGCGACGGTGGCCGATATCATGACCCGAAACGTCGCTCCGATTCGCGCGAATGCGCCGATCGATCAAGCGGCTCGCAGGCTCGCTCTCGAGGGACTGCCGGGCTTGCCCGCCGTCGATGCCGACGGACATGTCGTCGGCATTCTCAGCGAGCAGGATTTGATCGCGCGGCTGGGTCCCCGGAGGCAGGTGCCGTGGTGGCATCAGATCCTGGCCGACAGCGCGGACCTGGCGCGTGACTATTGCCGGGCCGTGGGCGCGACCGTCGGAGAAGTCATGAGATCTCCCGCGATCACCGTGAGCCCTGACCTCGCCCCGCGATCCGCAGCCCTGCTCTTCGAGACGGCAAGCGTCAGCCTCCTTCCCGTGGTCAGTGTGGGCAGCGGTGAGCGCCTGGAGGGAGTGCTGACCCGTCGGGATCTGATCAAGGCGCTCATTCCCGCACCCCCGCCGCCTGTCCAGCGCTCGGACGCTCAGCTCATTGAGGCAATGCGGGCGCGCATGGCAGATGAGACGTGGATCTCGTCCCCGCGTCCTTCCGTCTTTGCCCACAACGGTGTCCTCGAGCTGTGGGGACTGGTGGGGAGCGAACAGGAAAGGGCCGCGCTTGAAACGATGGCCAGGACACTCCCGGGCTGCGTCGGGGTAGATAGTCGCCTCGTCGCCACATGGCCCATCTCCCGGTATCACGGGGCGCTCTGAAGGAGGACACGTCAGTCATGGGTGACGCGCTATTCGTCGGGGTGACCATCGCGTTCTTCGTGCTCACGCGGGCGCTCATCCGCCTGTTTGAGCGGTTGTAGGAGGCGATCATGCCGCTGCTCTACGTGGTCGGGGGAATCGTGGCCCTCGGGCTCCTGGTGTATCTGGTCCTGGCCTTGCTCAAGCCGGAGATGTTCGCATGACGGCCAACGGGACGATCCAGCTCCTCTTCTATCTGGTGGTGCTCCTGGCCCTCGCCAAGCCCCTCGGCGATTACATGGCGCGTGTCTACGAGGGCCGGCCGTTCGGCCTCGACCGTGTCTTCGGCGGGCTCGAGCGCCTCATCTATCGACTCGCGGGCGTGAGGCCCGGCGAGGAGATGGGATGGAAGGCCTACGCCATCGCCATGCTCGTCTTCAACGCCGCCGGCCTCCTCCTGGTGTATGGGCTCCAGCGGGTTCAGGGGGTTCTTCCGCTGAATCCGCAAGGCTTCGGGGCGGTGTCCGCGGACTCCTCCTTCAACACGGCGGCGAGCTTCGCCACCAACACGAACTGGCAGGGGTACGGCGGCGAGAGCACCATGAGCTACCTCACCCAGATGGTCGGGCTGACCGTCCAGAACTTTGTGTCCGCAGCTTCAGGCATGGCCGTGCTCGTGGCGTTGATCCGGGGGTTCGCCCGCCGATCGGCGCAGACCATCGGCAACTTCTGGGTGGACATCACGCGGACGACGGTCTACATCCTCTTGCCGCTGTCGATCGTGTTCGCCCTCGTCCTCGTCTCCCAGGGCGTGGTTCAGACCTTCGGCGCCTATCCCAAGGCGTCTGTCGTCCAGCCCACCCAGTACGACGAGCCGATCACTGACAAGGACGGCAAGCCCGTCCTCGACGAGAAGGGCCAGCCCAAGACGAAGAAGTCCACCTTGACCGAGCAGGTGATCGCCGTCGGCCCGGCCGCGTCGCAGATCGCCATCAAGCAACTCGGCACCAACGGTGGCGGCTTCTTCAACGCCAACTCCGCCCATCCCTTCGAGAACCCCACGCCGCTCTCCAACTTCCTCGAGCTGCTGGCCATCCTGCTCATCCCCGCCGCCCTCTGCTACACCTTCGGCGTCATGGTGCGGGACACGCGCCAGGGCTGGGTGCTCCTGGCTGCCATGACGGTGATCTTCATCGGTATGCTCCTGACGGCCGTGGTGGCTGAGCAGCGGGGCGCGGTCTTCGTCAAGCAGGGGGTGGATCACACGGCCAGCGCGCTTCAGTCCGGCGGCAACATGGAAGGCAAGGAGGTGCGTTTCGGGATCGCCAACTCGACCCTCTGGGCCACCGCGACCACGGCCGCCTCCAACGGATCCGTCAACTCGATGCACGACTCCTTCACGCCGATCGGTGGCCTCGTGCCGCTGTGGATGATTCAGCTCGGGGAGGTGGTCTACGGCGGCGTCGGCTCGGGGCTCTACGGCATGGTTGTCTTCGCCATCGTCGCCGTCTTCGTGGCCGGCCTCATGGTCGGCCGCACGCCGGAGTACCTGGGCAAGAAGATCGAGGCCTACGAGATGAAGATGTCCACGCTCATCATCCTCATCGTGCCCGCCCTCGTGCTCATCGGCACCGCTGTGGCCGTTCTGCTACCCGCGGGCAAGAGCAGCATGGCCAATCCCGGCATCCACGGCTTCAGCGAGGTCCTCTACGCGTTCTCCTCGGCCTCCAACAACAACGGCAGCGCCTTCGCCGGGCTCAACGCGAACACGCCCTTCTACAATACCTCGCTGGGCCTCGCCTTCCTCTTCGGGCGGTACTGGCTGGCCGTGCCTGTGCTCGCCCTCGCCGGGTCCCTCGCGCGGAAGAAGCTCGTGCCGCCCGGCCTGGGCACCCTGGCCACGCACACTCCGCTCTTCGTGGTGCTGCTCGTCGGCACCGTCATCCTGGTCGGCGCCCTCACCTACGTTCCGGCGCTGGCTCTCGGCCCCATCGCGGAGCATCTCACCCTCGTGATGGCCAAGTGAGGTCAGCCCCCATGGCAACCAGCGCGAAAGCTCGCTCGCTCTTCGACCTGGCCATTCTGAGGCAGGCGACGATCGATTCCTTCAAGAAGCTGACGCCCAGGCGTCAGGTGCGGAACCCCGTCATGTTCGTGGTCTACGTCGGCTCGATCCTGACCACCGTGCTCTGGGTGCAGGCCTTAGTCGGCCACGGCGAGGCCTCGGCGGGCTTCATTTTCGGCGTCTCGCTCTGGCTCTGGTTCACCGTGCTCTTCGCCAACTTCGCCGAGGCCATGGCGGAAGGGCGCGGCAAGGCCCAGGCGGCCTCGCTGCGCAAGGCGCGGCGCGACCTCCAGGCCAAGCGCCTCGCGCGCCCCGAGCGAACGGCGAAGGTCGAGATGGTCTCGGCCTCCGCGCTTCGGAAGGGCGACGTTGTGCTGGTGGAGGCGGGCGAGTTCATCCCGGCCGACGGCGAGGTGATCGAGGGCATCGCCTCCGTGAACGAGAGCGCCATCACGGGTGAGAGTGCCCCCGTCATCCGCGAGAGCGGCGGCGACCGCAGCTCCGTCACCGGCGGCACCCAGGTCCTCTCCGACTGGATTATTGTCGAGGTCAAGGCGAACCCCGGTGAGGCGTTTCTCGACCGGATGATCGCCCTCGTGGAGGGCGCGAAGCGGCAGAAGACACCCAACGAGATCGCGCTGGATATCTTGCTCGCGGGCCTGACCATCGTCTTCCTGCTCGCCACGGCCACGCTCTTGCCGTACTCGCTCTACAGTGTCCAGGCCGCGGGGCAGGGCACGCCGATCAGCGTCACCGTGCTGGTCGCCCTTCTCGTCTGCCTGATCCCGACCACCATCGGCGCCCTCCTTTCCGCGATCGGCATCGCGGGCATGGACCGCATGATCCAGAAGAACGTCATCGCCATGTCGGGACGCGCAGTGGAGGCGGCGGGCGACGTGGACGTGCTCCTGCTCGACAAGACGGGCACCATCACCCTCGGCAACCGCCAGGCCACCGTCTTCTTTCCCGCCGACGGGGTCAGCGAGACGACGCTGGGAGACGCGGCGCAGCTCGCCTCGCTGACCGACGAAACGCCCGAGGGGCGCAGCATCGTCGTGCTCGCCAAGGAGAAGTACGGGCTCCGCGAGCGTGACATCCAGGCCTTGGGCGCCAAGTTCGTGCCTTTCACGGCCCAGACGCGCATGAGCGGCGTGGATCTCAATGGGCGGCAGATCCGGAAAGGTGCCGCCGATGCCATCGAGGCCCATATCAAGCGGCTCGGCGGCAGTGTTCCCGCGAGCGTCCAGACCGTCGTGGACACCATCGCGAAGTCCGGCGGCACGCCGCTCGTCGTCTCTGACGGCGCCAAGGTGCTCGGCACGATCCAGCTCAAGGACATCGTCAAGGGCGGCATCCGCGAGCGCTTCATCCAGCTCCGGCGCATGGGCATCAAGACCATCATGATCACCGGCGACAATCCCCTCACGGCCGCCGCCATCAGCGCCGAGGCGGGCGTGGACGACTTCCTCGCCCAGGCGACGCCGGAGGCCAAGCTCAAGCTGATCCGCGACATCCAGGCCGAGGGCCGCCTGGTGGCCATGACGGGGGACGGGACCAACGACGCGCCGGCCCTGGCCCAGGCCGATGTGGCCGTGGCCATGAACACGGGTACCCAGGCTGCCAAGGAAGCGGGCAACATGGTCGATCTCGACTCCAACCCGACCAAGCTGCTCGAAGTGGTCGAGACGGGCAAGCAGATGCTGATGACCCGCGGCGCGCTCACCACCTTCAGCATCGCCAACGACGTCGCCAAGTACTTCGCGATCATTCCCGCGGCCTTCGCCAGCACCTACCCCGCACTCGGCGTGCTGAACGTCATGCATCTGGCGACGCCCCAGAGCGCCATCCTGTCCGCCGTCATCTTCAACGCGCTCATCATCATCGGCCTCATCCCCCTCGCCCTGAAGGGCGTGCGTTACCGGCCCCTGGGCGCGGCGGCCGTCCTGCGGCGCAATCTCTGGGTCTACGGCGTGGGGGGCATCCTCGTCCCGTTCCCGGGGATCAAGCTGGTGGACATGATCCTCGTGGCCCTGGGCCTGGTGTAAGGGAGGAGATCACATCATGCTTGCGCACCTGCGGCCCGCTCTCATGATCCTGCTGCTCATGACGCTCCTGACGGGCGTGGCCTATCCGCTCGTTGTCACCGGCATCGCCCAGGCGCTGTTTCCGGCCCAGGCCAATGGCAGCCTCGTCGTCAAGGATGGCAAGCCAGTGGGCTCCAGGCTCATCGGCCAGCCCTTCGACGATCCGAAGTATTTCTGGAGCCGCCCGTCGGCCACCAGTCCCTTCGCCGACAACGCCGGCTCCTCCTCCGGCTCGAATCTCAGCCCGACCAATCCCGACCTCGTCAAGGCGGTTCAGGGGCGCGTGGACGCGCTGCGCGCGGCCGATCCCGGCAATACCGCACGAGTACCCGTGGACCTCGTAACCGCGTCCGGCAGCGGTCTCGATCCCCACATCAGTCCCGCCGCCGCGCTCTATCAGGTACCTCGCGTAGCCAAGGTGCGGAAGCTCGACCCGGAGACCGTGCGGCAGCTCGTGGAGCGGCACACCGAGGGGCGGTTCCTGGGATTCCTCGGAGAGCCGCGGGTCAACGTGCTCACGCTGAATCTAGCCCTGGACGGCAAGTAGTCACAAGGCGGCCAAGGAGGCCTCGATGACGCGGTTCCTGACAGCGATGCTCTGCGCGGTGGCGATGATCACCGCCGGGGCCGGCCCCGCCCTCGCCCAGCGCTCGCTGGCCGACCTGCTCGGTCGCGAGGCGGCGCCCGAAGGGCAACCCAAGAGCCTGCTGGAAGAGATGTTCCTCTACGGCTATCTCGAGAACAGCTACGTCGTGAATCTCGGACAGGCGAGCCGGGGCAACACCAACGACATCCGCTTCTACGATCACGACGTCGGGTACACGTGGAACGCGCTCGAGCTTTCCTTCAAGAAAGATCCCTCGGAACGCTATCCGTGGGGGTTCGGCGTGGTGGTGACGGCGGGGATGGACTCGCAGAAGAACCATTCGATCGGCATCTTCCGGGATCTGGACGACGGCCTGCCCTATCTTCGCAATACACCCAAGTACGACCTGGCCGAGGCCTATGGCTCGGTCCTGCTGCCGATAGGTGAGGGGCTCACGCTGAAGGGAGGCAAGTGGGGGACGCCGATCGGCTACGAAGTCTACGAGAGCCCCAAGAACCTCAACTTCTCTCGCTCCTTCCTCTACAGCATCGGCACGCCATACACGCACACGGGCCTCCTGGCCACGTATCCCTTCGCCAAGTGGCTGTCCGTGACGCTCGGCTTCACGAATGGCTGGGACTCCGCCGACAACTTCAACGGCTATCTGCGGGCGATCGGCTCCGTGGCGTTCACGCCGTCCGACAAGTTCTCCATCACCACGAACTTCCACGTCGGCCCCGAGCAGACCCGGGCCCAGATGCGGGGAGATGACGTCAATCAGCGCTGGATCGTGGACACGACGGTCCTCTATACCGGGATCGACAAGGTGACCCTGGCCGTCAACTTCGACTTCGCGGGAGAGGAGAACGATCCGCTCCTCGTCGCCCTCGGCATTCGCAAGAACAATGATTCGCGCTGGAGCGGCGTGGCCGTGTACGGCGCCTATGACTGGACCAAGGCGCTTCGGACCATGGCGCGCTTGGAATACTTCGCCGACCCGCACGGCGTGAGAAACGGCGTGACAACCCCGGGTCACAATCTGGACCTCTACGAGATCACGGGCACCCTCGAGTACAAGATCTGGCGGGGCCTGGTCGGCCGGCTCGAGTACCGGCACGACGAGGCGAGCCGGCGGGCCTTTACCCTGAAGAACTTCGGCACGACGCCGACGGCCCAGAGCCAGGATACTTTCACGGTCGCCCTCTACTACTCCTTCTTCTAGGGGAGTGCCGCTCGGCGGCCGCTTTCGATACACTGGCAGCAGCATGGATCGAGGCGGACGAGGATGACGGAGCACCGGCCTGACCCCGAGGCCCTGCTCGCCCGGGCCATGGAGGAAGAGGCGCGCAAGGCGCAGGGCCGTCTCAAGCTCTTCTTCGGCGCCGCCGCGGGCGTCGGCAAGACCTTCGCCATGCTCGAGGCCGCGCGGGAGCTCAAGGCCGACGGCGTGGATGTGGTGGTGGGTTACGCTGAGACCCACGGCCGGGCCGAGACGGAAGCCCTCCTCCAGGGGCTCGAGATCCTCCCCCCGCGCCTCGTGCCCTATCGCGGCACCGCCCTGAAGGAGTTCGACCTCGACGCGGCCCTCGCCCGACGTCCGGCGTACATCATCGTGGACGAGCTGGCCCACTCCAACGCCGAGGGCTCGCGCCACGCCAAGCGCTGGCAGGACGTGATGGAGCTGCTCGACGCGGGCATCAACGTCTACACGGCCGTCAACGTCCAGCACCTCGAGAGCCTCAACGACATCGTGGCCAAGATCACCGGAGTGGTCGTGCGCGAGACCATCCCGGACTCGGTGTTCGACCGGGCCGACGAGATAGAGCTGGTGGACCTGCCGCCGGACGAGCTGATCCATCGCCTGCAGGAGGGCAAGGTCTATCTCCCCGAGCAGGCGCAGGAAGCCATGCGGAGCTTCTTCCGCAAGGGCAACCTGATCGCCCTCCGGGAGCTGGCGTTGCGGCGCACGGCCGAGCGCGTGGACGCGCAGATGCAGGCCTACATGCGCGACCACGCCATCCCCAAGACCTGGCCGGTGGCCGAGCGCGTCCTCGTCTGCGTCAGCTCGAGCCCGGCGGCGGCACAGCTCGTGCGCGCCGGTCGCCGGCTGGCCACCCGGCTCGGGGCCGAGTGGATCGTCGGCTACGTGGAGACGCCAGCGAGCGCGCGCCTGTCCCAGGCCGATCGGGACCGCGTCGTGCAGACCCTGCGCCTGGCCGAGCAGCTCGGGGCGGAGACGGCCACGCTGTCGGGGCCCACGATGAGCGAGGAGATCCTGACCTACGCGCGGGCCCGGAACGTCAGCAAGATCGTGATCGGCAAGCCGGAGCGCCCCCTCTGGAAGCGCGTGCTCCTCGGCTCCATCGCAGACGCCCTCGTGCGGGGCAGCGGCGACATCGACATCTACGTCGTCAGCGGGGACAAGGAGGCGCCGGTTTCCCGCCCGGCCCGCGAGCGCCTCGAGCCCACCAACGTGCCCGCCTATGCAGAAGCGATCGGCATCGTCGCCCTCTGCACTGCCGTCGCCTGGGTCATGTTTTCCCACGTGGGTCTGTCGAACCTCATCATGGTCTACCTCCTGGGGGTGGTGGCGGTGGCGACCCGGAGCAGCCGTGGGCCCACCGTGCTCGCCTCGGTCCTCAGTGTCGCCACCTTCGACTTCTTCTTCGTGCCTCCCTACTTCTCCTTCGCCGTCTCCGACACCCAGTACCTGATCACGTTCGGGGTCATGCTCGTGGTCGCCCTCGTGATCAGCGGACTCACCGTCCGCACGCGGATCCAGGCCCTCACCGCGCGTGAGCGCGAGCGCCGGACGGCCGCCCTCTATGCCATGAGCCGGGAGCTGGCCAATACGCGCGAAGTGGAGAGCCTTCTCGCCATCGCCGTCCAGCACATCCTCGAGGTCTTTTCCGCCGAGATGGCGGTCCTCCTGCCGGCGGCGGGGGGGCGATTGGGACACCGTGTGGTCCCTGCCGCCACCCTGGCCATCGACACGACAGAGCTGGCGGTCGCCCAGTGGGTCTATGCCCACCGCGAGCTGGCTGGGCTCGGCACCTCGACGCTCCCGGGGGCGACCGCGCTCTACGTCCCCCTCATCGGCTCTCGCGGCGCGGTCGGGGTCCTCGGGGTGCGGCCCGCCGAGCGTCACGCTTTCGACAGCCCCGAGCAGCTCCATTTGCTCGAGACGTTCGCGAACCAGACCGCGCTGGCCATCGAGCGGGCCGTCCTCGCCGAGGAGGCGCAGGCGACCCAGGTGCGGATGGAGACGGAGCGTCTTCGCAACTCGCTCCTGAGCTCGGTCTCCCACGATTTGCGGACCCCGCTTGCTGCCATCACGGGCGCCGCCAGCACCCTGCTCGAGGGCCGTCCCGCCGCCGACGTCCAGCACGAGCTGCTTCAGACCATCCGCGAGGAGGCCGACCGTCTGAATCGCCTCGTCCGGAACCTCCTCGAGATGACTCGCCTCGAGTCCGGCGTCGAGGTGCGCAAGGAGTGGCATCAGCTCGAGGAAGTGGTGGGCGCCGTGCTCGGACGTCTCGAGCCGGCGCTTCGCGACCGGCCCCTGCGGACGGATGTGCCCAAGGACCTGCCGCTCGTTCCCATGGACGATGTCCTGATCGATCAGGCGCTGACCAACCTGCTCGAGAACGTGGTCAAGTACACGCCCGCGGGCACGGCCGTCGAGCTTCGCGCGTGGAGCGATGGCTCGAGCGTCACGGTGGAGATCGCCGATCACGGGCCGGGCCTCGCTCCCGGCGACGAGGCGCGCGTGTTCGACAAGTTCTACCGGAGCGTCTCTAGTTCGTCGCGAGGCGCGGGGCTCGGGCTGACCATATGCCGGGCCATCGTCGAAGCCCACGGCGGTCGCATCTGGGCGCAGAACCGGCCGGACGGAGGCGCCGCCTTCCGCTTCACGCTCCCGCTCGAGGGCACACCCCCACGAGTGGAGGCAGAAGGTGGCTGATCCCGAGGGAAAGCCCGAGACCTCGTCCGATCAGATTCCCGGGCCCTCGGTGGTGCTCATCGAGGACGAGCCTCAGATCAGGCGCTTCCTCCGCGCCGCGCTCACGGGCCACGGTTACCGCCTCTTCGAGGCGGGCAGCGGCGAGGATGGCCTGATCGAGGCGGCGACCCGCCAGCCCGACCTCGTCATTCTCGACCTCGGCCTGCCCGACCTCGACGGCCTCGGCGTCCTCGCGCGACTTCGCGAGTGGACCTCGGTGCCCGTCATCGTGCTCTCCGCGCGAGGGCAGGAGCGCGACAAGATCGCCGCCCTCGACGGCGGTGCCGACGACTATGTCAGCAAGCCCTTCTCTGTCGGCGAGCTGCTCGCTCGCATGCGGGCGGCCCTCCGGCGCCGCGACCAGGTGGGTGAAGGCGCCGCGGCCACCACCTTCGTCGTGGGCGATCTCTCCGTGGATCTCGCGCGGCGCCACGTGCTGGTCGGCGACAAGGAGATCCATCTCACGCCGATCGAGTACAAGCTCCTGACTACCCTCATCCGGCATGCGGGCAAGGTGCTGACTCACCGGCAGCTTCTCAAGGAAGTCTGGGGGCCGGCCCACACCGAGGACAGCCAGAACCTGCGCTTCTACGTCGCTCAGCTCCGCCGCAAGCTCGAGACCGTCCCCGCGCGGCCGCGCTATCTGCTCACGGAGCCCGGAGTCGGCTACCGCCTGGTCGCCGAGTCGTAGGCTCCGCTGGGGGGCCGTGGTAGCCTGACCCTATCCGTATGGCGCACCTGCGCGCGTGCCTAATTTTCTCGCTGCTCGTGGGACTCGTCATCCTCGGCGCCTGGGCGAGCCCCGGGGCCGCCCTCGAGGAGGCGGATCGTCTCTTCCTGGTCGGCGAGAAGGCCTTCGACGACGGCCTCTACCCGCTCTCCCGCCGCATGCTCGAGCGCTTCGTCGAGCGCTTCCCGAGCGAACGACGGGCGGGAGAAGCGACGCTGCTCCTGGGCAAAGCACGACTCTCTCAGGGCGCGGGCGAGGCCGCCCTCGAGGCATTCAAGAAAGCCGAGAGCTTCCAGCCGCCGCCGGGGAAGCCGGGCGAGCTTCGCTTCTGGGAGGCGGAAGCCTTCTATCGTCTCAAGCGGTTCAGCGACGCGCGCACCGCGTACTCCGACGTCATCGCCGGTGGCGCGGGGGGACTCCGCGTGCCTGACGCGCTCTACGGTCTCGGGTGGAGCGAGCTCGAGTCCAAGCGTCGGGAGCCCGCCGCCGCCGCCTTCCAGCGTCTCGTCAGCGAGTTTCCCGACCATGCCCTCGCGCCCACGGCCACCATCCAGCTCGCGCGCGCGCTCATCGAGCTCAAGCGCGCCGAGGATGCGCAGGGCGTGCTCCAGGCCTTCGTGACCAAGAATCCCGAGCACAAGCTCGCCCCGGACGCGCGCTACTGGCAGGCCCGGGCGCGGCTGGCCACGGGGCAGACCGACCAGGGCGTGACCGATCTGCGCGCCTTCGCCAAGGCCAATCCGACGAGCGAGCTGGCCCCCACGGCGCGTCGGGCCGTCCTCGACACCCTCATGAAGGACGGCCGCAAGAGCGAGCTGGCCGACGAGTACACCGCGCTCATGTCGCAAAAGCCTGCCTCGGCCGACGGACTCTACGATGCCGGCGCCATCGCCGAGCGTCTCGGCCGCTCGCGCGACGCGGAAGCAGCCCGAGCCCGGTTGCGCAAGGAATTTCCCGAGCACCCGCTGACCGGGCGGACCTCGCTGCAGTCGGCTCAGGCCGCCTTCACGAAGAACGCCTTTCGCGAGGCGGCCACGTTTGCGCGCGCGGCGGCCAAGAGCCCGGAGGACGCGGTGCGCGGCGAGGCCTTCCTGCTCGTGGGCGAGAGCGAGATGAAGCTCAAGCGCCCGGCGCAGGCGCTGCCCGCCTTCCAGGCCGCCGGCGATACGGCGGGTCTCGAGCCTGCCCTTCACTTCCGGGCCCTCGCGGGCTCGGGGCTTGCCCTCGAGGAGCAGAAGCAGTGGACGCAGGCGGCCAAGTACTACGACGAGGTCGCGGAGAAGAGCCCGGACAAGACGCTGGCCGCCTGGGCCAAGACGCGCAAGGCCGCCGTCGCGGCGAACATCAAGCCCGCTCCCAGGGCCGGGGGAAAGAGCGAGAAGCGATGAGCATGGTCAGGATGCTCGCGCTGCTGGGCCTTGCCCTGGCTCCCTCCGTCGCGCAGGCCGCGGAGGTGTCGTTCACCCTGCCTCCGCCGGATCTCGCCGCCGTGTTGCCGCTGGTGTCACCGGCACTGGACAAGGGGCCAGTGGGCAGCGGGCCGATGAGCCTTCCGCCCTCGCCGCAGCCGGTGCCCCCGCTCCCG
>WNFC01000507.1_pt1 | contig 45467 bp, 46 predicted proteins | sample 5400541 | NCBI WGS metagenome assembly WNFC01 (sample SAMN13153342, study PRJNA577476) | soil metagenome | isolation source: 120 cm saprolite under Douglas fir tree site 2 hole 2 replicate 1 | place: USA:California | collected 2015-04-18 | reverse complement strand
CGTCGTCCAGGCACCCCGCGGCGAGGAGCGACCCGTACGCGCGCGGGCCACCCTCGCAGAGCACAGTGGCGACATCGTACGAGCCGCGCAGCAGCTCGACGAGCGCGCGGACGTCGACGGCCTCCGCGCCGAGCTCGAGCACGTCCACGCGGGCCCGGGTCGCCGGCAAGGCTCGCGCGCGCGCTGCCCCGCGAGTCGTCGTCGCGAGGACGACGTGGTCGTCCCGCGAGAAGATCGCCGCCGCGCTTACATCGATATCCCCTTCGAGCGACAGGAACACCTGCAACGGCGCGGGCATCCGCTTCTCGGCGCGGCGAAGCGCACCGAAAGCATCGGCGTCGTCGGGGAAGATGTACTCCGCCGTCCACACGTGATCCGGCTCGATTCGCAACGTGTTGTCGCCCATCAGGATCGCGTCCGCCCGCGCCCGGAGAAGCGCCATCAGCCAGCGGTCATGGACGGAGAAGCCGCTCACATTCGCCCCGCTCATGTGCCCGGGCTCGTTGAACGAGACGCGTCCGTCTCGGGACAGCACGAAGTTCGAATACACATACGGGCGAGTTCCTGGTGGCGGGAGACGCCAGTCACCGCCGTAGACCCGGCGAAAGCCATCAGGGAGGCCCAAGCCCTCGTCTGCCGACTCGTCCACCAGACAGACGAACCCCGACTCGGGTCCCCTGGGTCGAATATTCATCGCGTGTCCCTCGATCGTCACTGATGTTCGAGCCGGCTCATGCACCCCTCCGGCCTAGGGCTGCCCGGGGGCCTCGACCGAGCTGCCCAGATCGAAGTACTCCCGCCACGACGCGATCTTCCCGTCGACAAGATCGACGATGATCGCATCGTGCGTCACCCCTCGCACGCCATCGCTCCGCCGCGTCACTTCCCAGTCCCATTCGATCGCCACTTTCGTGCCGTCGGGTGAGGCGAAGACATTCAAGATCGTGACCTGCAGATCCGCGAAACGCTGATGGAAGTGTGTCAGCTCCTGCTCGATCTCGCCCGCCGGAACGCGCCCCGCGGGCGAAGTGAGCTCGCCGTCGGGGAGCCAATCCGACGCTCCCAACCGGAAGTCGTTCCCCTCCCACGCCCGCGCTTGCCGTCCCACCAACGCGAGAATCCCCGGCGGAGCAGCACTATCCATCGCTGGACTCGAGACCACGCGGGCACAATGCCTTTCCCGGGGTCATGCTCCGAGTCGCGCTCATTGTGTTGGCACGACCGTAAGCAGTTTGTCGTCACGTCGATCCTGACGGGCCTCGTGGTACCACGGCAGTGCGAGGCGCTCGGTAGTCGCGACGAGCGCGAACATTGCGATTCCGATCACGGAGAGGAGCGCGATGACCGCGAACATGTCGGCTGTTGCTGATTGGTTGTTGAGGATCAAGATCTCGTAGCCGAGACCGGCATTCGCGCCTACCCACTCGCCGAACACCGCACCGAGCACCGAGAAGGCAGCAGCCACTTTGAGACCGGAGAAGACGAAGGGCAGCGCAGCGGGAGCGCGGGCCATGCGAAAGCGCTGAAAGCGTGACGCTCCGAGGGTCCGAAGGAGGTTGAGCAACTCGGGCTCAACGGCGCGGAGCCCGTCGATCGTGTTCACGGCGATCGGGAAGAAGCAGACGAGGGCGATTACCAGCAACTTCGGGCGGATGTCGAACCCCGTCCAGAGCACGAAGATCGGGGCGACGGCGGGGATTGGCACCATCTGGGAGACCACGAGCCACGGGTAAAAGGCCCGTTCGGCGATGCGCGACCCGTGGATCACTATCGCGAGCCCGACGCCGAGTGCAACCGCCAGAAGGTAGCCGTAGCCGATTTCCCTGATCGTCACCCATGCGTCCGAGCCGAGGACGCTCTTGTCCGACCAGAAGGCCGACGCCACACGGCTCGGAGGCGGAAGCAAGATCTCATTGATGTTCGTCACGGCCACGTACGCCTGCCAACCGCCGATGAGCACGGCTGCGACGACAAACGGCGGGACGAGACGTTCGAGCCAGATTCGCAGCCGTCCGGCGCGACCAGCACCGACCCTTCGGCGCGACCAGCGGGAAAGCAGCGTCCCCGCCTGACTCACGAAAGCGCACCGGTCGGGGTGCTCAGACTCTCGAAGAGGGGTTCGAGAAGGCGCTGCTTCAGCTCCATGAAGCGAGCTGTCAAAGACACCGACGGGGGCCGCGGCCGTGGGAGGTCTATGTCGACTCGGATGACGACGTGACCTGGGCGGCCCGATAACACGTAGACGCGATCGGAGAGGTACACGGCCTCCTCGACGTCATGCGTGACGAACAGAACGGTCTTGCGATCCGCTTGCCAGATCTCGAGTAGCCATGACTGCATCTCCTGTCGGGTGAGCGCGTCGAGCGCTCCGAACGGTTCGTCGAGGAGCATCACGTCGCGGCCTGCGAGGAATGTCCGCAGAAGTGCCGCGCGCTGCCGCATGCCCCCGGAGAGACTCATCGGCCACGCGTCCTCGAATCCCGTTAGGCCAAACCTGGGGAAGTCTTCGAGTGCGCGTTCACGCGCGGCGCGACGCGACACGCCCGCAATCTCGAGACCCAGGGTCGTGTTGTTCAAGACCGTCCGCCACGGCATCAACAAGTCCTTCTGTGGCATGTACCCGAATGTTCCCAGCAGGTTGTCGGCGGGATTCCCGTCGAGGAGCACACGGCCACTCGTCGGCTCGACGAGGCCGGCCAGGATGTTGAAGAGCGTCGACTTGCCGCAGCCCGAGGGACCGACGATCGAGACGAACTCGCCTGCTCCTGCCTCGATGTCGATCCCTTCGAGCGCACGGACGTCCTGACTCCCTGTCCGCCCGAGGCCTCTGAAGACCTTGGAGATGCCTTCGGTCTCGAGCTTCGGAGTCTCCATCTGATCGCTTGCCCGACTTAACCCTTCGGAAGGAACTCGTTCGTTGCCGCCTGGCTAGCCGGAACCGGGCTCTTGAGCAATTTGTTCTTCACGAGGAACGCCGAGAGTTTGGTGAGGTCACCAAGATTCACGACCCCGTACCGCGCCGCTCCGGCCTTGAAGAGGGGAAGGATCGCGGTCAGTGCTGCCTTGGTGGGACCCGCCTTCACCGACTTGTTCAAGCTCAGGAACGCGGCGAGCGCTGCCGCCGGGTTTTTCAGCGTGTCGTCGTAGCCATGAACCGTCGCCTTGACGAAGTCGCGGATCAGTGCGGGATCCTTGGCAATGCGAGCCGTCGTCGCATAGAGCACGAGGCTCGGATAGGTCGGCCCACCGAACTTGTCCAGGCGCATGAACCGGAGCCGAACGCCACTTTCGACGTCGGCCTGAACGGCATCCGTCAGGTATCCCGTGAAAGCGTTGATCTTGCCGGCCACGAGGTACTTGGCAAAGTCGAACCCGGTCGTGATCAGCTTGACTTTGTTCGGATCGCCGCCGGAGTTTCTCACCATCGTCACGAGGAACGCCTTGTTCGACGGAGAGCCCGGGCTCGCGACCTTCTTGCCTTGCAGCTGCTTCGGCGAGGTGATGCCCGACGACTTCAGCACCGCGATGCCTGCGAGCGGCTTCTGCAGCAGCGCCAGGAACCCCTTGTAGCTCGTGCCCTTGCCGATGAACGTCAACAGGTCGACCGCATCCGCGAGACCGACGTCTGCCTTGCCGGCGCTCACCAGACGGGCGTAGTCGCCCGCAGAGGTGGGCTGGACGATGCGAAGATCGATGTTGCTCTTCTTGTAGTACCCCGCCTTCACAGCCTCGTAGATCCCGACGTGATACGGACTCGGCACGAAGTCGAGCATCAGCGTCAGCTTCCGCGGCGACGACGCGCTGTCCCGGGATTTCGTTCCTCCCTGGCCGACGCCGCTCGCGATGAGCACTGCGATGGACACGGCGATTAGGACAAGCGCCGCCCGCCCGAGCCGCCGTCGTTCCTTCCCTGTCACCACGACTACCACCTCCAGGTTCTCCTTGCAGGGGGCAAATCTCAGGCGACTGGCTGCCTGTGCCAGCACAGTCGTCCGACATGTGACCACGCGAAGCAGCGCGAGTCTATAACTGGGGCAGGCGACTGACCAGTCATGCTCGCGAAGCTACCCTCGCGGACTCCCGTCCGCGGGCGGCGACTCAGCGCAACAGCGTCTAGCCCGGCGCCTCAGACCGCGCGAAGGGACTCCAGTCGGCCCGTTCCCAGAGCCGCTCGCCGCACACCATGCAGCGCGGCAGCACAGTGTGGACGGTCACGCGATTGCCGCAGGCAGTACAGGCGAACTGGCCCTTCGCCAAAGTTCCGGCGGGCCAGAACTCCACGTACTCGTCCTCACCGGCGAGTGTTGCCGAGACCCTGAACTGTGACTCCTCCACGTCGTCCCCTTTCATGAGTGGACCCTGGATAGCGAGCCGCAGCCTTCTTCTTGTAGGTCGGAATCGAAGGTGCGTCAACCGCTTTCTCCACTTCATCTCCACGGCTCGAGCCCGGATTGCGCTGCCGCGACGGCCTAAGAAGCAGGGAAAAGCTCAACGGAGCGGCACAGGAGTCGAACCTGCCTAGCGTCGGGCTACGACGCCATACTGGTTTTGAAGACGCCGAGCGGAAACGGCGACTAGCAGGGAGAACACGGGCTCAGCGGCCGGTGCGCGCCACGATGCGCGCCAGTCGCGAGCGCGTCGTCCTTCGGTCGGTACCCCGAACCGCTGCCACTGTCTCGCGCGGACGGCGCGCGGGAGCCCTGCGGTCGGGCTCCCGCGCGCGAGCCACGGCTAGCGCAGGGCGGAGAAGTTTATGACGGGGCAGCGGACGAGCGTCGAGGTGATCTCGAGCGTGCCCTTGCCGGCTGCGACCGCGGCGAGGATGTCGGTGTCGCTCGATAGCTCAGTCGGAGTCATGCCGGCGTTCCAGTGGAAGATCTGCAGGTTCCACGCGCCGCCGGTGTAGCCGACCTCGGTGGGGATGAAGTTGAGCACGTTGCCGGCACCGGCGTCGTTCGGGAACGCGGCCTGGGCGCGCGCGAGCTGCACGGCTGGCACGTTCCCGGCGGTGTCGACGATGTGGAAGACGACGCTGCCGGCCGCAAGCAGCTGGGCCGCATGCGGCGACGAGGTGACCTCCGCGGTGGCCTCGTACTCGATGGTCCTGTTGTCGTAGTAGCCGAAGTTGGGAGCGGGGGTCGCGGCCAAAGAGGGCGCCGCCGTAACGAACAGCCCGCCGAGCGCGAGGGCCGCGAGCAGAAGTAGCTTGCGAGGGGCGCGAGTCATGCCGAATCTCCTTTGTGAGTCGATGACCCGACCGACGGTAGGCCGCGCACGTTTCTCGTGGGCGTACGCGCCCTCCGTTCACCCTCATGGGCTCCATCCGCCTGTGGGTGGCTTGTAGCGAGAGTGGAGAGTTTGGCGCGCGCCAGTCGGTCCGACGCAGATTCCTCTCGATCTCGACGTGTACTTAAGTGATACTGAGAGGGCGTGAGACTGGCAGCGCAGGGAGGGGCGTACACAGCGGATCGTGCCGCAGCGCTCTCGGGTGTTCCGCGAACGACGGTGCATTACTGGGCGCGAAAGGAAGTACTCGTCCCGAGCGTGTCGGCCGACCGCATAAAGCTGTGGTCATACGCGGATCTGATGGGCCTGCGCACGATCTACTGGTTGCGCCAGACAAAGGAAGCGTTTGACGGACACGACGTGCCGCGCTCCACGATGCCGGCGGTTCGTGAAGCTCTCAAGGCCCTTCGCGAGATCGACGTTGAGCTGTGGACTGAGGACACGGGCCCGGTCGTCTCGGTCGATCGTGCGGGGCGGATCGACTTGCGACAAGCTGAAGATGTTCAGACGGTCCACGGTGCACGGCCACTTGACCCAGCCTGGTTGGATCTGATCGAACCCTTTACGACTCGGCAAGGAACTAAGGGTCCGAATCTCCAAGCTCCGCGTCCAAATCTGCGGATCGTGCCGGGCAAGTTGTCGGGCTCGCCTCATATCGTCCGAACCCGGATCGAGACGGTCGCAGTCGCGGCCTTGTCCGATCGGGGCTTCGACAACGAGAAAATTCACGTCCTCTATCCGGCTGTTGAGCCGGTCGCCCTCCTTGAGTCCGTCGACCTCGAAATGCAACTCAGGAACAATCTTCGAGTGGCGGCCTGACCGGCTTACTTGCCTCTTTCGACCAGGGATTTCCGCAACCCATCGTCGAAGCCCTCGCTCCCTGGATCGTTGAAGCGGAGCTAGTGCCTCTTCGTCTGATCGACCCTCGGCTCGCGGCCGACATGGACGATTGGGAAGTCTTGCTCTCGCTGCATCATCACGTGCGGACCTGGGACGGGCTCATAACGACTGACAGCTCGGTGCTAAATCTGCCGCGTGAGATGAGCGTCGTGCGGCAAACGAACCTGACGCTCGTTGCGGTTCACGATGCCGGCCACGATCCACTCAAGGCGTCCGGAATGCTGCTGGCGCACCTGCCCTATATCTGCACGCAGACAACACCCGCTGAGGGACAGTACTGGCTGCTCCGAACTCGCAACCGGCCGGGCCGAGATCCATGGGAGGGACTCGAGCAAATCGCGCGGCACCAGCATCGCGACGTCGACGAGCTTTGGGAGGAGTCGAAGCTCACCATGTCGGAGCTCGCCGAGGACCCGCTCAACCCATGAGACCGCAACGCGCGCCAGTGGTGCGCGCCAGTGCGCGCCAATCTCATGCGGATTCCAAAGGACGAAAGCGGAAAGCCCTCGGCCGTCGAGCGGGACTCGCTGCGACCGCGAAGAGCCTGCACAACTGCGGTTTTCGGCTTGACGGAGCGGCACAGGAGTCGAACCTGCCTAGCGTCGGGCTACGACGCCGCACTGGTTTTGAAGACCAGTTGGGGCACCGGCCCCAGCCGCTCCGTGGCGGACACTAACTAGAAGAGCTGGCTCGATAGGTTGAGCGACGTGCGCACGATCTCGACGACCGCCGAGTTGGAGATACCGCTGAAAGGCCCGCAGGGGGAGCCCGTCGACCTGATGCGGACGTTCATGTCCCACGGCGTGGCAGACCTGCGGCCCGGCCGGGTCGATGAGGAGGAGCGTGCCTACACGACGACACTCGCGCTTCCTCGCGTGCAGCCGCGGACGATTCGGATCTCCGCGGGCCGTCCGGGCTTTGCGCAGGTCGAGGTCGAGGGGCGCAAGCTCGGTCTGCAAGCCGGACGAGACCTCACGGCTGCGGTGCGTCGAATCCTCAACCTCGACGAGGACCTCTCCGAGTTCTACGCGCTCGTCGCAGACGATCCCGACCTTTCGTGGGCGGCTGCGGGAGCGGGTCGGATGCTTCGGACGCCTACCGTGTTCGAGGCCGCGGTGAAGACGATCTGCACGACGAATGTCGTGTGGTCGGCAACGGTTCGCATGGTCAACGCGCTCGTCGACAATCTCGGTGAGGCGGCGGCGAATGGTGCCCGCGCCTTTCCTACCGCGGCGGCGATGGCGTCCGTCCCGGAGAGCTTCTATCGGGGGACCGTTCGAGCTGGATACCGCAGTGCGTATCTCCACGCGCTCGCCTCTGGCGTCGTCGACGGTCTTTACGAGGTCGAAGAACTCGGTGCCCAAGCCGACCTACCCGACGACGAGGTCGCGTCAAGGCTCTTGGCCCTTCCCGGAATCGGGCCGTACGGCGCAGCCCATCTGATGATGCTGCTCGGCCGGCACTCCCGCCTGATCCTGGATTCGTGGACGCGTCCCAAGTACGCGAAGGTCAACGGCCGGAAGGCCGGCGACGCGACCGTGCAACGCCGCTTCCGGCGCTACGGGCGGTACAGCGGGCTCGCGTTCTGGCTCTACCTCACACGAGACTGGGTGCCCGACGAACCAGTCCTGAGCCCGTGACGATCCGGGGTCGTTCAACTCGCCTGCCGGCGCCGGGGCTGCCGCTGCCGTGGCTTTGTCGGCTTCGCGAGCTCGCTGTTGAAGTGGCTGACCACGTCGCTCGGCAGGGTGGTGACTTCGCGCAGATGCCGACTACTGACCGTTGCCAGGCGCCCGAGCAGCTCGCGCGGCGCGGTCTCGCCGTGCGCGCGGCTGAGTAGCTCATCGCTGACGGCCTGGGCGTAGCGGTCGGCCGATTGCGTCCAGCCGACGAAGAACTTGCTCAGTGAGGTGAGCGCGGCGAGCTGGACCCGTGTTGCGTGAACGAGAAGCTCGCGGACTGCGTCGGAGTGTCTGCCCTTCGAGCTCGACGATCTGACCACTTGCGTCGAAGCCTTGTCGCCGGTGCGTTTCGATGTTGCTGTAGCCATGTCAGTCTCCTTGAGGGAGTCGGTTAGGTGGGGTGGTTGTCTCGGTGTGTGTTCAGTGCCAAAGCGATCACCTCGCGAGCCGGAGTGCTTGGGCGGCCCAGCCCCCGAGGGCGAGCAGAACGAGCGCGAGTCCGATCACAACGAGGATCACGCGCTGATCGAGCGGCCTGCGCCGAATGCGAGCGAAAGCCGGCGGTGCAGGCATGCTGTGCCGCGGCTTGGTGCTGATTATGAGTCTGCCTTGGGCCATTGGCTCTCCTTCCGATTGGCGCAACGCTCCTTTTTGTGCTGCGCCACGCGGTGCGCCTGAGTTCGCACCGGCGTGGCGCGGTCGGACATCGACGGCTTGCGTCAGGTCGTCGCTCGCGCGTCGCACGCCGGGAGGGGTCGGCCGACGCGTCTGGGACGGATTTCGCCGATCTCATCCTTGACTCCGTCCGACTACCAGCCGCCGCCAGAGCCGTAGCCGCCGCTGCTGCTTGGCTGGCTTGGCTCGACCGCGCGGCCGCTCGCTCCGAGCGCGTACCACTCGGCGCCGAAGTTGGTCTGACCCTCGCCTCTGGTGTCGCCGGGGGTCTTGTCGCCCACAAACGTGTACAGAGGATGGCCTGCGTAGGTCACCTGTCGACGGCCGTTGTGCGGCCTGGTCACACCGAGCATGGCCTTCTGCACGCCCTTCCCTGCGCGGGGTGTTGTTCGACTGACGAGCGGCGGCCAGAACTTCACGAAGGTCGTGTCGCAGGCGCTCATGCCTTTTCGGTCTTTCTCGAAGATGTACAGCGTGCGCCCTTGGGCGTCGACGAGGATCGAGCCGAGCGTCGTCTTCCTGAGCGCAAGGAACGCACCCTTCGGTGCACGCTCCTTTGCAGTCGCGCCGGCGTAGGAGGTGGCAACGAGAACACCGGCACCGGCGATCGTGCCGAGCACGATCCCCAGTCCGAATCGCCGTAGCGACAGCATCCGGTTCATGAGGCTTTCCTTTCTCTCGTGGTGGTCGGGCGAGTTGCGAGGTCGATGACACCGCTCCCGCGGCGGTGGTGTCGTTGGTGGGCGACGAGCAAGACGAACAGGCCGAGAGAAACGGCCGTGAGGGCGTCGAAGAGAAGAGCCAGAACGATCGCCAGCCGGTAACCAGACTCCATGAAGCCGAAGAGCGGCATGTACTCGCTGATGAGCAGACTTGCGAGCGAGCCGAGCGCGATCCCGACCGCGCCGAGCGCGGCCAGGACGAGGATCAGATCACCGGTGTTGCGTCCCAAACGTCTGACCGGAGCGAGCAGCACGGTTCCGACCACGCCGGACCCGACGAAGCTGAGCAGGAAGAGCGTGCCGATCGTCGGCACGACCGAGAAGTAGGCGCCGTAGTACTGCTGCGCGTGGACGGCTCCGACCGCCAGGATCGAGAGGGCACCGAGGTACCGCGCGACTTCCCCCGCTACCTCGGTCCGCCGGCCCGGTTGAGCCCGCAGAGCTCGCACAGGTGAGGAGCCGCCGTTGGCTCGGCTGCGCGCGGCTTGCCCGGGCGCGCTAGCCACGGTGCATCTCCTTGCCCGCGGGCGAGAGCACCCACCACGGGCCGCCGAACTGGTTGACGCCCTGGCCTGTCGTCTGCCCAGGCTTCCTGTCGGTGACGAAGTAATAGAGCGGGTGACGGTTGTAGGTGACCTCGAGCTTGCCGTCCTTCCGCTTCGTCGTCCCGAGCAGCGAGGCACGTACACCGGGGCCGGCATGGGGCTTCCCCTTGGTGATGAGCGGCGGCCACAACGCAGCGCAGGCGCCGTAGCAGCCGCTCACGCCGTGCTTGTCCGTGACGAAGTCGTACAACGTGATTCCCTTGCTGTCGACCAGAATGCGTCCGAGCCGCGACTTCGCAATCGCGACGGTCGCTTCGCCGCTCTGCGAGGTGTTCGCGAATGCAAAAGCGCCTGCAGTCGTGACGAACGCCGCCGACGCGGTGAGCGCGGCAAACAGTTTGATCCAATGCTTCATTTCATCGCCTCCTCCTTGAAAGAGCGCGGCCGCTGATCGGCTGCGCAGGAGAGGCGGTCTTGACCTCGCGCGACGTCTTCACGAACGCCGCGCAACCAACGTAGCAGGACCGAGTCCCGCTACGCGGTGCGCACGTCGCTACTCGTCGGAGGCGTGCAGCACGGGCGTCACCGGGCGAGGTAGCGGCGAGGCCGTCGTACCGAGCAAACGCGCGACGTTCGTCGGCAGCCACCAGTTGTACCGGCCGACCAGCGCCATGATCGCCGGTACGAGCACGGCGCGGATGACCGTTGCGTCGACGAAGACGGCAACGGCGAGCCCAAGCCCGAATTCCTGGAGGCCGGCGATGCGTCCGGCAACGAAGCCGGAGAAGGCTGCGACCATGATGATTGCCGCCGCGGTGACGATTCGACCCGTGTGTTCGAGCCCTTGGGCCACCGCACGCTCGTTGTCGTGCAGCTCGTCCCACGCTTCCCGCATGCGCGTAACCAGAAAGACCTCATAGTCCATCGAGAGGCCGAAGAGCATCGCGAAGAGAAAGATCGGGATCCAGCCCTCGATCTGTTCGAACTGGTACAGGCCCGCAAGATCGCGCCCGACACCCCAGCGGAAGAACACGACCAGCATTCCGTAACTCGCGGCCACCGACAGAAGGTTGAGAAGCACGGCCTTGAGCGGTAGGAGCAACGAGCGGAAGGCGCGCATGAGGAGCACGTAGGTCAGCCCGAGCACCGCGAGCACAAGCCATGGAAACGCGGCGTAGGAGCGATGGAGGAAGTCGACGCCCTGTGCTGCACCGCCACCGACCAGCGTTCGTGCCCCATCGGGAAAGCGGGCGGCCGGGATGATCGTCCGGCGAAGGCGACTGACAGAGTTCTGCGCGTCCTGAGTCCCGTACTCGTGCCGGCCGACTACGACGAGCTCTTCATAGCGGCGGCTCGAGTCGACGAGCGGCGAGTGCGGCGCGGGACGGATCGACGCGACCTCGCGGTCGGCCTGGAGCCGAATCTCCAGTCGTGCGATCGCGGCCTGCACGTCAGCTCTGAAGACACGGCCGGTCCGGCCGGCGTCCACGACCAGCTGGGTCGGCGAGAGTGCGCCGGGACCGGCGGCCCGCCGCAGGAGGTCGAAGCCCTGAACCGATTGCGGGAAGCGCGGGATCCCGTCTGCGGAACCGGGAGTGAGTCGCAACCCGAACGCCGGGACGGCGGCCAGAACGAGCACCAAGGCTCCGGCCGTGACGTAGGCAAGCGGCCGGCGCATGATCGAGCGCGCGTACCGCGCCCAGAGGCCCCGTTCGACGTCGCCCCTGCTGCCCGCGCGCGGCAGCGGAATCCGCAACCGAACGCGCACAGCCTCGGCGATGCGTACTCGAGCGGCACCGCGCCGACCGTTCAGTGAAAGCAGGGCAGGCAAGAGCGTCAACGCGGCGACGATCGACACGAGCGGAATCAGGAAGCCTCCGATGCCGAGTGACCGCACGAACGGGACCGGGATGAAGAGGAGAAGAGCGAGCCCGACTGCCACCGTCGCGCCGGAGAAGACGACCGAGCGCCCAGCCGTCGCCATCGTCCGCACTACCGCCTCCTCTGGCTTCTCCCCGTCAACAAGCTCTTCCCGGAAGCGGAACACGGTCAGCAGCGAGTAGTCGATCGCGAGAGCGAGGCCGATCAACTCGACGAGATTCGTCACGTACGTCGCCATCGGAAGGACATGGGCAACGAGGAAGACGATCCCGAGAGTCGCCGCGATCGTGGCGCCGGCGAAGACAAGGGGCAGCGACACGATCAACGAGACCCCGAGAACCAGCAGCAAGACCAGAAGCGCCACCGGAATCGCGATCGCGAACTCGCCCCGCCGCAGGTCCTGGCTGAAGATCGGGTCGAGATCGTGCTGGATCGCCGCCTGACCGCTGATGTACGCGTGCGCTCCGCTCGGTTGGCCGAGCGCTCGCTCCAACCGGACCGTCGACGCCTTCGCCCGCGCAAGCTTGAGCTGGGAGACCACTGTGCCCTCGATCAGGTGGTCGTCGACAACTCGCAGAGGTCCGGCGCGAGCAGTCGGGATCACCGCCACGGCACGGTCGACGGTTCGTTGCAGCCGCGCCAGTAGAGGTCGACTTGCCGGGCGCGTCGTTTTGAAGATGACGAGGTACTCGCCGTCGCTCCGATCGCCGAAGCGCTGCTGCAGGATCGATTGGACCCGAGCCGAGTCGGTTCCGGGGACGACGAAGTCGTTCGAGAGCAACCCGCTGAGTCGCGTCGAGGCGAAGCCGCCCGCAATCAGCAGCGCAAGCCAGATCGCGAGCACGAGCCAGCGCAGCCGCAGGATCAGACGTGTCCATCGCTCGATCGCTGTTTTTCGGGGAACCGACTCCATGGACTCATTGTCGAAGGTCCGACGCCAGCTTGGACGTTTGGCTGGTGCGCTACTTGCCTGAAGAGTCGTGCGCGGGCAACAGCGCGTTGTGCAGGACGAAGCCGGCGACGTCGTGGCCGAGCTCGAGGCCGGCGACGTGGTCGAGCCGCGTGTGCTGGCCGGAGAAGATGCGGCTGAGACCGGCCTCTTGTGCGGCGGCGTTGAAGCTGGTGAACGAGCGCGTCACGCCCGGCAGGGCCGGCGAGGTGAGGGAGAAATGCTGGCCGTCGCCGTAAAAGCTGGCGAGCACCTCTGCGCCCGCGGCACCGATCGTGCTGTGGGCGCCTGGATAGGACGGGTCGGCCGCGGTGTTGCCCGCGAGCGGGAGCCAACTCGGGTCGGCGACGGTGTTTGGATTGCCGTCGCTGTCGGCGAGGCGGATGGCCGTGACGGGCCGCCAGAGCCGGTACGTGTACTTGGCGTCGTAGAAGGCGATCGCCGAGTCGGCGACGCTGAGGTTCAAGGCGGCGAAAAGGCGCGCCGTCGTCCGCAGATCGCTGTGGCGGGAGAGCGCAACGGTCTCGGCGATCTGGTTCCAGAAGTTTTGGATCGGCGGGTTCCAGAACTTGCCGATCTCGGTCTGCTCGGCCGTCCGTGTCGTGCTGGTCGCCGAGCCGAGGCTCCTGACTTCATTGATCGCCGCTGCGTAGGCGTCGCTCGTGAGCGCCGGTGGCGGTGCGGGGCGGAACTGGTCGCCGCGGTCGAGCACGAACGGCGTCAGTCGTCCCCAGGCGGTGAAGACCGGCGTCGGGAAGTTCGAGGGCGTCGGGCGGTAGTCGCCTGGATTCGTGCCGGCGACGAACGGCGGCGGAGTCGCATTCGATCCGTCGTTTGCGCGGATCGCGAGCAGGTCGCTCGCGACCTGCTCGCCGACCCGGACGCCTTTGTCCTTGGCCGGGCCGTCTGCCACCTTGGCGAGCTCGGCCGCGTAGTCGGTATCGAGGCTGGCCTGCTGCGCGGGGTAGAGCCCGACGAGGGCCGTGTGCGCGGCCGCGTCGGCGGCTGCGGTCTGCGAGGCGTTGCGAGGCGTGCGGATGGAGATCAGGTACGGCTCGTGCGTTCGGTCGATCGAGTTGACCGCGTCGTAGATCGCCGCGTGGAGGATGGCGAAGTTGCGGGTTGGTTGGATGTTCGCCGGTTGCGCGCCCGCCGTGTTCACGATCGACAGCAGAATCCGGTTCCAGTCGATCACCGGTTGCCCTGGCTCCTGAGCCTTCCGACGGGCATGTCTGGCGGGAGCGCGGGTCTTCATCGCGTTCGCTTGTGTCGTGTGGGCGTAGGCGCTGGTAGCGAGGGCTGCGGCTGTGCCAAGAGCCCCGAGCGCGAGTCCGAGCGCGAACAGGCGTACAGAGAACCGTTTCATTGCAATGCTCCTTGTTCGTTGGTGGTTGCAGTCATGTGGTCCGGCGCGAGTCTCCGAGCGAAGACGTCGAAGCCGCCACGATCGCCGTTGAAGAGAACGGCGAGTACGTCGTCGCGCGCGGTCAGAAAGACGCCGCTGACCTCATCGCAGGCGATCAGCTCCCAGCGCACGCGGCGCCGCTCGGTCGCGGTGATCGTCCAGCTGATGTCGAGCTCGTAGATGCTCATCGGATCGGGTCGACCGGGTACAGCCACGACTCGGGACCCGAGGCGGGCTCGCCGGCTCCACGGAGGGCGAAGCGATGAATGTGCGCGGTCGCACCTGTGCCGTCGACGTGGCTGACGCTGTACAGGCGGTCGAGCCAGAGGTGGCCGTTGCGGATCGAGAACTCGTAGCGGTCGAGTGCGCGCGGAGCGGGGCCCGCGGTGCGGTTGCCTTCCGTGTCGAACTGGCTGCCGTGACAGGGGCAGCCGAAGCCGCCTGCCGGCAAAGTGGGAACGAGCCCCACCTGGCCGTTGGCGGTCTGCTCTGCGCGGTGTTGCTGATGGAAGACGGGCCCGTTCGGTTGCGTCGGACAGCCGACGTGCGTGCAGCGGCTCGACATCGTCGTGAAACTCGGCAAGCCGTTCAGCAGTCCGTTGTTGCGGATGAAGGCGGACGCGTCGAGATACCTCTCCCGCCTGTGGATCAGCGAGGAAGGTGGCGATGACGAAACGACCCTGGGGAAACGCGTCGATCGGTCCGAGGTCGACCGGGCGCCGCCGCTGACCGAAGAACGACGGCAAGATCGCGAGTCCGGCCGCCGGCACTGCCACGGCGGCTGCGACGAGGCCGCCGAGACCGATCGTGGCTCGCTCCAGGAAGCGGCTGCGTGAGTAACGCTCGCCATGCGGCGATGGAGCCGCCGGTCGGCCGTCCTCCGCGCTTGTCGGTTGCTGCACGCCGCGTCTGCCCCGGACCCAGCCGATTCCTGCGAGGACGGTGATCACGCCGCCGAGCGGCGCGATCACCTCGGGGTTCACGATCAGCCCGATCAACGCGACGGCGATGCCGACCGCGAAGGTGATCGGCCAAATGGTCGCGGTGCTCGCCCGCGGTGTGTCGAGTCGCTCTGGGCTCATCAGTCCGCTCGCAGCGCGGAAACCTCGAGCGCCAGCTCGACGACGTTTCCGACCAGCACACCGCCCGTCTCGATCGCGCGATTCCAGGTGAGACCGAACTCGGTGCGGTCGAGCTCGCCACGCAGCGCAAACGCGATCCGCTCACCGCCGTCGGGATGGACGCCGGGTCCGTGAAACACACCGTCGAGCAGAACCGGCCTGGTGACGTCCTTGATCGTCAGCTCACCCGGAACGAGGAAGCGCCGGTCGTCGCCGTTCAACTCGAGCGCCTCCGACCGGAACATGATCTCGGGGAAACGCTGAGCGTCGAAGAAGTCAGGCGAGCGCAGGTGTTCGTCGCGCCGAGCGTCGAGCGTTTCCAGACTGGCGACCCGGATCGACCCCGCTACTCTCGGGGCCTTGTCGGGAACGATCGCGCCGTCGAAATCACGAAAACGGCCCTTGACGGTCGCGATCATCATGTGCCTGACTCGGAACTCGACAACGGAATGGACCGGATCGATCTGCCACGAGCCGGTCGTCAGCATCTGCGCGCCTGCGTTCTCTGCTACCGACATCTGTCTCTCCTCTCGCTTGAAGTGGCGAGAGCGAAGACGCCCCCGCGGGTCACCCCCGCGTTGCGGCTGAGAGAGTTCGTCGAGCGGTCGGTCGTCGCCTTTCCCTCTCGAGTGGCTCGAGCCTGTTCGGCTCGGCGGGGGAAAGAGGCGTCCGTGACCCCGAGCGGCGTCGTCGCGAATGCCGCGCAGTCACGCTAGCACGAGCTGCCGTCCGTGCGCGTCAACTGACAGCACCGTTGTGCCCCGATTAAGTCGTGCGCGTACGTAAAACCGAATACGGCCGCTGTGCGTAACCGGCGAGAGGACAGATTCCTCTACCGCGCTGAAAGAAGGAACCGGACTAAAACCGTGCTCGCCGTCGTTTTGGCCTCCGTGGGAGCAGCTTGCTAGCGCTGGACGACGCCGCTGTGCCGACGACTGTCTTCGAACCCGTGCTTCGCCGTACTCCCCCTCTGCTCGCGGCAGACGGCGATACGCACATCGAGCTCGACTTTCGTTCGCAGGCTCTGCAGCTCGGGTTCTGGCTCGGCTGGCTCTCGATCATCGCGGTTCTCGGCGGCGTCGCCCTCGACGCCGGGTCGAAACACCGGTCGCTACTCCTCGGACTGACGCTCGCGGCCGCCTTCGGCAATGCCGTCGCGATGTTCGTCCCCTGGCGCGAGTGGCTTCAAATTCGCCGTGGCCGGCTCCTCCTCGACCTGTGGTCCGGAGGATTGATCGGATTCGTCGCGCTGCTCGTGTTCGCAGGCGGCCCGAACTTCTCGCTCCTTCTCTTCCTCGCAATCCCGTTCATCGCGGTCGTCCAAGTCGGCTGGCGTCGAGGCTTCTGGCTCACCGTCAGCGCCGGAACGTGCGCGCTCGCGGCCGCGCTCGTTCCACTCCCGGCCGGGCCGACCGCAATGAGGCTCGCGCTTGTCGCAGCCGCGGTCGCAGCCGTGCTCGTTCTGGCTCGAACGCTCCGCCGCGAAGCCGGTGCGCACGAGCGCGCCGCCGCCCGTGCCGAGCTCGAGCACGCACTGACGACGGAGGCCAATCACCGGATCAAGAACAACCTCCAGACCGCCGCCGACCTCCTCTTACTCGGCCGTCCGCACGGCGGTGACGGTCGTGCCTTCGACGACACCGCTGCTCGCATCCAATCGATCGCGACCGTCCACCGGCTGCTGGCAGAGACCGACGACCGCGTCGACGCAAGCGCACTGCTCAACAGCATCGCGAACGGGGCTCCAGTGGCGGTCGCGGTCGAGGTCGAGTCCGCAGACCTCGACGCTGCCACGGCCCAGAAACTCGGGATCGTCGCCAACGAGCTGATCACGAATGCGTTCCAGCACGGTGTCCCTCCGATCACCGTGCACCTGGACTCTGGAGAAGGGCACCGGCTACGCGTCGACGACTGCGGCAACAGCGCCGAGGGTGCGAAAGGTCTCGGTCTTCAGCTCGTGCAGCGGCTGGTTGAACAGGGCCTGCGCGGGCGTTTCACGCTAGGCGCACGGCCCGACGGTGGTACCCGCGCCGAGGTCATCTTCCCGGCACAGCCGAGATGAAGATCCTGATCGCCGAAGACGACCCCGTCGTCGCCTTGGGTCTCACCGAGCGACTGCGCACGCTCGGGCACGACCCAATTGGCCCAGTCGGGGACGGCGAGCAGGCCGTCGCCGAGGCCAGAGCGAGCCGTCCTGACCTCTATCTCTTCGACATCGAGATGCCTGCTCTCGACGGGCTGGCCGCGGCCGTGCAGCTGGCCGGTGAGGGCCTCCGGCGGCCGGTCGTGATCGTCACCGGCGTCGACGATCCCGACCTCGTCGAACGCTCCATCGCCAGCGGCGTCAGCGCCTACCTCACCAAGCCGATCGACACCCGCGAGCTCGAGGCGGCGATCAAACTCGCGGCCGCGCGCCACGGTGAGTTCGAAGCACTCGAGGCCGAAGTGAAAGAGGCTCAACAGACGCTCGAGGACCGCAAGCTCATCGAGCGGGCCAAGGGCCTGTTGATGTCGGCACTCAAGCTCTCCGAGCAGGACGCCTTCCGAAGGCTCCAGACGACCGCGCGCGAGCGCAACCTGCGGCTCGCCGATGTGGCGCGCCGCATCGTCGAGCAGAAGCACCTCCTCGAGCCGAAGCCAGACTCGCGCTCCCCCTCTCGGTAGCAGGAGCTATCCAAGGCTGACGAGCCCGATCCCGGCGGCAATCACCACTGCGCCCGCCATCCGCGCCCAGCCGACGCGCTCTTTCAGGAAAACGCCCGCGAGTGCGATCGCGATGACGACACTCGTCTCGCGGACCGCTGCGACCGAAGCCGCCGGCGCGCGCTCGAGTGCGGCAAGTACGAGTGCGTAGGCGCCGAACGTCGCGAGGCCGGCGACGACGGCCGCCGGGTTCGTCTCGGCTCTGAGCGCGGCCAGGCCTTTCCCCCAGGCCACCGCGACCGCGTATGCGATCGCCGGCGGCATCATCGACAGCTCTAGGTAAGAGATCGGCGTCGCATAGGCGATGCCGGCCTTGTCGATGAGCGTGTAGCAGGCGATGCAGGACCCGATCGTGAGGCCGAAGGCGACCCCGCCGCGCTTCAAGCCTTGGTGGAAGCCACGGATGAACACGATCCCGGCGGCGACGAGGGCGACGCCTGCCGCTTGCTCCCACGAAGTCGAGGAGCGTAGGACGGCGACGGCGACGACGAGGACGAAAACCGGTGCCGATCCGCGCGCGATTGGATAGACGACCGAGAATTCGGCGCGCCGGTACGCAGCTGCCAGCAACGCGAAGTACACGAGCTCGAAGGCGGCGCTACCAACGACGTACGGCCACACCCGCCCGTCGACGTGCCAGAAGGCGGCGGCCGGCAAGGCGAACGCGGCGACGGCGACGACAAGCGCGAGGGCGGTCGCCGCTTCGATGTCGCGTGCGCGCGCGAGCAGGAGGTTCCAGAGCGCGTGCACGAACGCGGCGGCAAGCGCAAGTCCTAGCGCCGACAGGGGCACGCGCCGACGATAATGCGCCGCGCCCTTGCCCGTCCGAGCCGTCATCTTCGACTTCAACGGGACGCTCTCGCACGACGAGCCGATCCTCTGCGAGATCTTCTGCGAGCTCTTCGCGGAGTACGGGCGGCCCCTCTCGGCCCAGGAGTACTTCGACGAGCTCGCGGGGCTGTCCGACCCGGAGATCGTGCGTGCCTGGCTCGGTCGCGAACACCCCTCCGTGGACGCCTTGATCGAGCGTCGGATCGCGCGTTACCGCGAGCTGGTCGCCGACGGCTCGAGCGTCCCCTACTCGGTGCGTGAGGCCGTGCGTTACGCCGCGGAGCGAGTCCCCGTGGCGGTCGTCTCGGGCGCGGCCCGAGGGGAGATCGAGCCGGTGATCGAGGCCGCTGGCCTCGCGGCGAGTATCCGCGTGATCGTCGGCGCGGAGGACGTGGCGAACGGGAAACCGGACCCGGCCGGCTATCTGCGCGCACTCGAGCTCCTTGACGGCGGTCTCAACTCGGGCGCTGTGGTCGTCTTCGAGGACACGGAGGCCGGCGTCTCCTCGGCGAAGGCAGCCGGAATGCGCTGCTTGGCCGTCCTCGGCACGCTCCGCGCGGACCGACTCGTGGCGGCGGACGAGATCGTGCCCGCGATCGACGTCCAGCTGATGCAGCGTCTACTCGGGTGATGTGACGCCGCTCGTCATCGCTCACCGCGGCGCCTCCTGGGACGAGCCGGAGAACACGCTCCCGGCATTCCGGAGGGCGATCGAGCTCGGCGCCGACTACGTCGAGTTCGACGTCCATGCGACGAGGGACGGCCGGCTCGTGGTCGTCCATGATCGGCCCCGGCCGACGCAGGCGTACCCGACGCTTGAGGAAGTGCTCGAGCTGACAGCCGGCCGGATCGGCGTGATGCTCGAGCTCAAGCGTCCCTACCTGTACCGGCGTCACAACGTGGTCAGGCGGACGCTCGAGCTCGTCGATGACGACGCGGTCATTCTGTCGTTCGAGCCGGGAGCGCTCCGTGCGGCTCGCCGGCTCCGCCCGGGACTCCGAACCATCCAGCACGTCGGCTTCGGCGTCTCGATCAGGCGTGCAGCCGGCGCGTGGGCGATCGGCTTCGCGAACGAGCGGGTGACGCCGCGCGCGATCGCGCGCGCGCGTTCCGCCGGTTTCGCGACGACGGTCTACACGGTCAACGAGCCGGCGCGGATGCTCGAGCTGGCCGCACTCGGTGTCACAGGGATTTTCACCGACCGACCGGACCTGGCCCTTCGGACGCTGGCTGGTCACTGAGACTGAGTAGCCGTGTGCCCGCCACAGGCACCAGTGCGGTGACCTGGAGCCCAACCGGAAGCGAGTCGACCCGGGCCGTCGGCACGTCCGCGATGAGCTCGGCCTCACGGCCGAGGACCTTCAGCCGAGTCACCGACCCGAGGAACGTGTGCGTGATCACCTCACCCGCAAGGCGGTTGTTGCCCCCGGCGCCGTTTGTGGACGGCTCGAGCTCGAGCAGTTCTGGCCGCACGAGCACGAGCACCCGCTCGCCCGTGCTTCGGCCACGTGCAGCGTCGACGGTGAGGCGCGTGCCGCCATGTTCGACCTCGCCCCGCTCGCCGTCCACGACCACCGCTTCGAGCCGGTTCATCGTCCCGATGAATTCCGCGACGAATGGAGTTGCGGGTGCCCTGTACATCTCGGCGGGAGTGCCGATCTGCTCGATGCGTCCCGACGACATCACTGCGACGTGATCGGAGACGGACAGGGCCTCCTCCTGGTCGTGCGTGACGTAGAGCGTCGTGATCCCGAGCTGGGTCTGGATGCGCCTGATCTCCTCGCGCAGCTGGACGCGCACCTTTGCGTCGAGCGCCGACAGCGGCTCGTCGAGCAGCAAGACGCGCGGCTCGATCGCGAGTGCCCGTGCGAGCGCGACGCGCTGCTGCATGCCGCCGGACAGCTGGTGCGGATAGCGCTTGCCCGCGTGCCCGAGGCCGACGAGCTCCAGCAGCTCCGCGACGCGTTTTCGGCGCGCCGGACGCTTGTTCTTGCGGATGCGCAGGCCGAATTCCACGTTCTGCTCGGCAGTCAGATTCGGGAAGAGGCTATACGCCTGGAAGACCATCCCCATGTCACGGCGGTTGGGCGACATCCGCGTGATGTCCTTCCCGTCGATCACGATCGAGCCCGCGTCCGGCCGGTCGAAACCGGCCACGAGACGAAGTGCAGTCGTCTTCCCGCACCCGGACGGCCCGAGCAGCGAGAGGAACTCGCCTGCGTCGAGCTCGATCTGGATCCCGTCCAGCGCGACCACGGGGCCGAACGCCCTCCGTAGGTCGTGAAGCTCGAGATACGCCATCAGCGGGTCGCCGCCACCTGGACAGGCCGTGTGCGACCGCGGCCGACGAACAGCAGCGCGAGCATCGCCGCCCAGACGATCCCGAAGCTGAGCAGCGAGAGCGCAGCCGCCTCATACGGTTGCGTCTCGTTGATGAACTGGATGTACGTGGGGAAGGTCTGGAAGGTCGCGAGGCTCGCGATCGTGAACTCGCCCATCACGATCGCGAGCGTCAGGAAGGAGCCTCCGAGTGCGGCAACACGGATGTTGGGAAGGATCACGCGCGTCAGCGTCGTCCGCCAGCTCGCCCCCAGGCTCTGCGAGGCCTCCGTCAGCGTGTGCAGGTCGATCGAGCGGAAGCCTGCGTCGAGGGCGAAGTACATGTACGGGAACGCCAGGATCACATAGGTGGTGGCGAGGAACCCGTACGGCTTGTCGTAGAACCAGCTGGGCGCTCCCTTGTAGAAGTTCAGGAGGCCGACCACGAGGATGATCGGAGGCACCACGAACGGCACGAGCGCCATGAAGCCGAGCACGGGCCTCAGACGCGGCATCTTCAGGTGGACCCAGTAGACCGTCGGCACGAACAGCAGCAGGCTGATGGCGATCGTCTCGAGCGAGAGCAGGAACGACAGGCGGATCGTGTGCCAGAACTGATGGTCATGGACGATCAGCGAGTACGCGGCGCCGCTGCAGCACTTGTTCGTCTGGATGCTTCTGAGGCTGAAGAGCAGGGTCGCGATCAGCGGGATCAGGAAGAACGCGGCTGCGACGAGCAGCCAAACGACAGCCGACGGCGCGATCCAGCGCCTCCTCATCGCATCCACCTCGCCGAGCGCCGCTGCAACGGCACGTAGAGGATCATCATCACCGCGAGCACGGCGAACATCCCGAACGCGAGCGCCTGCGCAAGGTGCGGGTCGTTGACGACGTTGCCGCTGTAGTAGAACCCGATCGTGATCGGAATGATCGAAATGCCGTTCGCGGCAATCCCGTACGCAGTCGCGTAGGCCGAGAACGAGTTCCCGAACAGGAGGATGAAGGCGCCGAGAAACGACGGCAGCAGGACAGGGATGCCCACATGGCGCCAGTACTGCCACGCGCTCGCCCCCAGGTTCGAGGCCGCCTCGCGCCACTCCCGCCGGAGCCCGTCGATCGCCGGCGCGATCACGAGGATCATCAGCGGAATCTGGAAGTAGAGGTAGGCGAGCTCGACGCCCCGCTCGCCGAAGAGTGTGAACCCATGCTCGTACGGGTCGAAGCCGAGATGGTCGCGCATGAACGTCGTCACGATCCCGATCGTGCCGAGCGTCGCGACGAACGCGAACGCGAGCGGAATCCCTGCGAAGTTCGCCGCGACACCGGAGAACGTCGTCAGGATCGTCCGGAGGAACCGCGGCGTTCCCTCTCGGATCGCGGCGTAGGCGATCGCGAGGCCGAGCAGGCAACCGCCTCCGGCGGTGATCAGGCTGATCTTGATCGAAAGCCAGTACTGATCGAGGAACGGCTTGTGCCAGAGCTGGCGCACGTGCTCCGTCGACGCCCCGCCGTGCACGTTCTTGAATGCGCCGACGATCACCTCTCCCGCGGGGATGAACAGGAAGGCGAGCGCGTACGCGAAGAACGGGAGAACGCCGAGCCAGGCAAGCGAAAGACGCCTCCGGCCGGAGCGTGCGTCCGGCCGGAGTGCGCTTGCAGCTTCAGCTTGCGTCGCCAGCTAGTGCCTCAGATACCGGGCCACCCGGCTGCGATCTTCGCCTTGGCCGCGGTCTGCTGTGCATCGCTCGCGAACTTCACCCTCGCGTAGAGCTTCGCGGACGGCAGCGCCCTCAGGAGTGCTGCCGGGATCTTCTTTCGCTTTGCCAGATCCTGGAACCGCGCCGGATGCGAGTAGCCCTTGAGCCAGATCAGCTGCCCCTGGTCGGAGTAGAGGAACTCCATCCAGAGCTTGGCCGCATTCGGGTGCGGTGCCGTGGCGTTGATCGCCTGGCAGTAGAACGACCCGTAGACCCCGTCGGACGGGACGACCGTGGTCCAGTGGACGGCCGGGAACTCCTTCCCGTAAGCGAGGTTCAGGTAGTCCCAGTCGATCACGATCGGCGTCTGGCCCGAGGCGACCGTCTGCGGAGTCCCGTCGACCGGAATGAAGTTGCCGGCCTTCTTGAGCTCGTGGAAGAAGTCGATTCCCGGCTGGACGTCGCTCAGCGAGCCGCCGTTCGCCAGTGCGGCGGCAAATACGCCGGACACGGCCGAGTTCGACGTCAGCGGGTTTCCGTTCAGCGCGACCTTGTTCTTGTAGTCCGACTTCAGGAGATCCTTGAACGTCTTCGGCGCCGGCTTGATGAGGTTCGAGTTGTAGCCGATGGAGATCGCGCCCCAGTAGTCGCCGTACCAGCGGGCGCGCGGGTCCTTCATCCTCTGCGGGATCGTCTTGTAGGTGGCGACCTTGTACGGCTTGTACAGGCCCTCACTTGCTCCCGTGATCGCGAATGACGGCCCGACGTCGACGGTGTCGGGCGCCCGCGAGTCGCCCTTGAGCGAACGGATCGCCTGGTTCTCCTGCGCGGAGGTGCCGTTCGGATTGTCCTCGCTCATCTTCAGGCCGTACTTCTTCTTGAACGTGCTGATGATCTCGCCGTAGTTCGCCCAGTCGTGCGGCAGCGCGATCACGTTCAGCTGGCCTTCCTTCCTCGCGGCCGCGATCAGCTTCTTGGGAATGCCGGGCGTGGCCAGCGCCCCGGCGCCACCGGCACGGGCCGCCCAGGCGGCTGTGGGGCCGGAGAGGATGGTCAGGCCGAATGCTGCCGCTGCGCTCCGGCGCAGCATCGAACCGCGGCTCACCGACTCCTCTTCGAGCTTCCGCCAGAACTCGATTTCCTCGAGTTCGTAATCCTCCATGTTCGTCCCCTCCCTCGATCCGGAAGTCATGATCGTAGGGCGCTGCGACCTGGGATTCAAGGAGGCCGTCGAGAGTTAGGGTTGGCGTCGATGGCCGCCAACTCCAGCCCGTTCGCGGCCCCCGGAACTTGGCTTCGTTGCGCCCTCCACGCGCACACCACGCGTTCCGATGGTGAGCTGTCGCCGGAGGAGCTCGTCAGCCTGTACGAGCGGTCCGGCTTCGACGTTCTGGCCATCACGGACCACTGGGTCCGGACGGAGGCGCGCTCGACGGATCGCCTGCTCGTGATTCCGAGCTCCGAGCTGAGCTGCCTCCTGCCCGGAGAGGCCGACGGACACCTCCTTGCCATCGGGATCGACGAGGATCCGCTCGATTTCGTTCGCACGCGCCCCGACCTCGCCGCCGCAGCAGAGTGGGTCGGCGAGCACGGGGGCGTCGCCTATCTCGCGCACCCGTACTGGACGGGCGCGCCGGCGAGCGGCCTTTCGCTGTGTGACGGCGTCGCTGGGCTCGAGGTCTACAACGCGGGGTGCGAGCTCGAGGTCGGCCGTGGCTTATCGACCGTGCACTGGGACGAGTTGCTCGAGCGTGGCACCAGCTGTTTCGGGATCGCGGCCGATGACTCTCATCACGCCGAGCGCGACAGTGGTTTCGCCTGGGTCTGGACGCGTGTTGTTGAGCGCTCTGCGGCCGCGGTCCTCGACGCGCTCGCGAGCGGGCGCTTCTACAGCTCCACCGGCCCGGTGCTGGACGAGCTTCACGTCGACGGCGCGAGCGTCGAGGTGAGTTGCAGCCCGTGTCGCCGGGTCACCCTCTGCACGGGGCGCAAGCGCGGCACCTCGGTCAGCTCCGGCCCGTCCGGTTACCGGTACGGCGGCGAGGTCGTGTCCGTGTCGGACGACGCGGAGATCACCGGTGTGCGACTCGAACGGCCGCCCCGCAGTCCGTACGGACGACTGGAGCTCGTCGATCGCTACGGTCGAAAGGCGTGGACGAACCCACTGTGGGGGTGAGCACTCGCGAGGCTGCGACCGACGAGCTGGCACGGCGGGCATTCGACCTGTTGGTGATCGGAAGTGGAATCGTCGGGGCGGGAATCGCAGCCGAGGCGGCGCGCGCAGGTGTCGCCGTCGCCCTCGTCGACCGCGGCGACTTTGGCGCTGGCACCTCGAGCGCCTCCTCGAAGCTCATCCACGGCGGCCTCCGCTACCTCCGGCTCGGCGACATCCGCCTGGTTCGCGAGGCTCACCACGAGCGTCGGCTGCTGATGCAGGTCGTCGCACCGCATCTCGTCCGCCGTCTGCCCTTCCTTCTCCCCCTGTATCGGAATGGCCCTTACGGGCCACTGACGATCCAAACGGGCCTTGTTCTCTACTCCACGCTCGCCCGAGCACGATTGAATCGGCTCCTGCCTCCCGAGCGCGCACGGGAGCACATCCCGAGCCTGCAGCTCGACGGGCTGCGCTCATGCGGTCTCTACGCCGACGCAGCCACGCACGACGGACGCCTCTGCCTCGCAAACGTCCGCGCTGCGGCTGAGTCCGGCGCGACGGTGCTCAACTACGCGGACGTGCGCCGGCTGCGAACCCTTCGCGGTCGCGTCGTCGGGGCCGAGGTACTCGTCGACGGAACCGAGGTCCCGGTTTCAGCGCGCCTGGTCGTCAACGCGACCGGCCCGTGGGTCGACGAGGTCCGCCGGCTCGAGGATCCCTCGGCAATCCCATCGGTCCGGCTCAGCAAGGGCGCGCACGTGCTGCTTCGCCTCGACGAGCCGTGGAGGGCAGCGCTCACGATCCCCCACGACAAGGTGCGCGTCTCCTTCGCCGTCCCTTGGCAGGACATGCTGCTCCTCGGGACGACGGACACGCTCTTCGAGGGAGAGCCTGAGGAAGTGCAGGCGACCGAAGCCGACGTCGCGCAGATACTTGCCGAGGCGGCCGTGGGGATCGGTGCGGACCTACTTCGGCCGGAAGCGATCTGCTCCACCTTCGCGGGCCTGCGCGTCCTCCCGATCGGCGACGGCGCAACGACCAGCGCGCGTCGCGAGACGGTTTTCCTTCGGGGTCCGGCAGGGATGCTGAGCGTGGCGGGCGGCAAGCTCACGACCTACCGCCGGATCGCGCTCGACGCGCTCAGCACGCTTCGCGCCGAGCTCGGTTTGCACCGCTTCGATCGGAGACCTTTCTCCCTCCCGGGCGCGATCGACCCGGGCGAGGGCGTGCGCCGGCTTGCGCGCGGCTTGCCCGACCTCGACCCGGCGGTCTGCACGCATCTCGTCCATCTGTACGGGAGCCTGGCCGACGAGGTACTTGCTCCGGCTGTGGCGGATCCCGACCTGTTCCACCCGCTTCACCCGAACGGTCCGGACATCGCCGCACAGGCCTTGTACGCCCGCGACGTCGAGTGGGCGTGCCGGCCGGAGGACGTGGTCCGGCGCCGGACGACGCTTGCCCTTCGCGGCCTCGCCGGCGACGATGTCGTCCGGCGTATTGAAGTACTCCTCAAGACTCGACGCGGCGAAGCGCCTCGCGCCGCCAGCGTTCCGTCGTCGCCAGCTCGTTGAAGGTGTAGACGTGGAAGCCGGCGATCCCGTTCCGAGGGTCACCGAGCTGAGGCGTCAGGCGCTCGATCAGTGAGCCTGGGCCGTAACGGCCGCGCAGGACCAGACGCGTAAGCAGGCCACCGTGTCCACGAACGAATCGCGTCGATTCGCCGACTCCGATCTTCGTCGCGATCCGGAGGAGCTTCCTGCTCGCGATCGGCCCGGGAATTCCGATGTGGATCGGCAGCTGGACACCGCGAGCCCGGACGGCCCCGATCCACCACGCGATCACGCCGGCGTCGAGGCAGAGCTGGCTGACGATGTACGTCGCGAAAGGCTCCTTGTCGAACATCACCTGAATCGTCGTCTCGTCGCTGATGAACGGGTGGCTCTCGGGGTAACCCGAGATGCCCACCTCCTCGATGCGGTGTCCGAACTCGGCCATCGCCGCGAGTAGCGACGTCGCTCCGTCGAATTTGCCTGCCGGCCGGTCCGCGTCGCCCGCGATCGCGAAGACGTCGCGGACGCCGATTGCGAACAGTCGCTCGAGGATGTCCCGCAGGTGCTGCTCGTCCTTGATGAGGCGGGCCGCGAGATGCGGCGCAACGTGGAACTGCGCGGACGTGAGCTCCTCGCACAGTCGCAACGTCGCTTCGATCCCCCGTCTCGGCGATGAGGTGACCGCCACCTTGATCTCGGTCGGGATGTGCGCGACCACCTCATCGGCGATCCCGTCGACTGGGAACACCTCGTAACGAGGACGTCTCAGAAGCCCGGCGAGCGCCTCCCGACCGGGGCTCATAGGCCGACTTGTGGCCTATGAGCGGTGGAAGGGGCGTAAGGGGAAACCGGGAGGTTTCCCCCTTGTTTCTCCTCAGGGGTGGTGGCGGCGGTCGCTTCGGCAGCACCCCTGAGGCGACCTCTAAAGAAGGGGGCTCGTGGGGGAAACATGGTTTCCCTCACGGGAGTGAGCCGAAGGCGAGCGACGTTTGTTCCGTTAGCTGCTCGATTCGTCGCGGGCCCCCGCCGCCGCGAGGTCCTGCTTCGGAATCTCTTTCTCGGGGTCGATGAACGGCCTGCGGACGACAACGGCCGAGGTCTTCTCTTCCGGCCTCTCCACCTCGAGTTCCGTTCCCAGTTCGGCGTGCTCGATCGGCACCATCGCGTAGCCGATGTTCTTCTCGAGGCGCGGTGAGAAGCATGCCGACGTCACCTTGCCGATGTTCTTCCCGTTCGCGGACACCGGGAAGAAGTCCATCATCGAGCCGTCGTTGTAGGAGCCGAGCTTGGCGCCACCGATCTCGACGCCCACGAGCTTTCGCGAGATTCCTTTCTCCTTGATCTTCCGCAGCGCCTCTTTGCCGACGAAGTCCGCCTCCTGCTCTAGGTCGACCATCCACTCGTAGCCCAGGTCCACCTCGTAGGGGTTCGTGTCCAGCCACATGTCCGCGCCGTACGCGAGGATGCCGCCCTCGATGCGGCGGATGTGGCAAGGGCCGATCACGGCAAGGCCGTGCGGCTTGCCCGCCTCGAGCACCAGGTCCCACAGCTTCACGGCGTTGTGGGTCGCATCGCGGCAGTAGATCTCGAACCCGATCTCCGAGGTGTAGCCGGTGCGCGACACCATCACGCTCATGCCCTCGAGCTCGTAGTCGTGGCAGAAGTAGTACGGGATCTCCAGCACGCTGTCGCCGAGCAGGTCGACGAGAACGTCTCTCGACTTCGGGCCCTGGATCTGCACCGGGCCCACGTCTGGCTCACCGATCTTCACGTCGAGGCCCGAGTTGTAGGCGACGCCCATCGCCCACAGGAGCACATCGCTGTCGGCGACAGAGATCCAGAAGTGATTCTCGTCGAGCCGGAGCAGAATCGGGTCGTTGATGATGCCGCCGTCCGGCGCGGTGATGAAGACGTACTTGCACTGGCCGACGGCGCACTTGTTCAGATCGCGCGGAACGAGCATGTTCGCGAGCGTGAACGCGTCCGGGCCCGTGATCTCCACCTGTCGCTCGACGCCGACGTCCCAGAGCGTGACGCCGTTCAGGAGCTCCCAGTACTCCGCCACGGGATCGCCGTAATGGCGAGGGTGGTACATGTGGTTGTAGAAGCTGTACATCTCGACGCCGTGGCGGCGCGAGGCGTAGAAGTACGGCGACTTGCGGATCCGCGTGTAGAGCAGAACCTCGGGGTGCTCGACGATGTGCGCCACTGCTCGCTTCCTCCTCTTCCTTAGCCCAGATTCACGACGACGGTCTTGAGCTCGGTGAACGTCTCCATCGAGAAGCGTCCACCGACGCGGCCGATCCCACTCTGCGATCCGGCCCGCCCTCCGAACGGGAGGTGGCTCTCCCAGTAATTCGTCGACTCGTTGATGTTCACCCAGCCGGCCCGCGCGGCCTCGGCGAAGCGCAGACCGCGGCGGAGGTCCTGCGTGAACACAGCGGCGAGGAGACCGAACGGAGACGAGTCGATGATCGCCAGCGCCTCGTCCTCGCTCCGGATCGTCGAGATTGGGACGACCGGGCCGAACGTCTCCTCTCTCGCGACGTCCATCTCGTCGTTCACGCCGTCGAGGACGGTCGCCTCGTAGTACAAGTCCGTGGGAAACCCCGGCGCGCGGGCGCCGCCTGCGACGACCACCGCGCCGCGCTCGACCGCGTCGCCGACGTGGCCGTCCATCTTCGCGGCCGTGCCCTCGTTGTTGAGCGGGCCCATCGTCGTCTCGTCCGCAAAGGGATCGCCCAGTCGGATCCCTGCCGAGACCGCTGCCGCAAGTTTGTCGAGGTACTCGTCGTGGACGCTCTCCTGGACGAGGAAGCGCTCACCTGCGGTACAGCTCTGGCCGGCGCACAGGAACGCGGCGGCGAGCGTCGCCTCGACGGCGGCGTCGAGGTCTGCATCCTCGAGGACGACCAGTGGGCCGTTCCCGCCCATCTCGAGCAGCAGCGGCTTGCCGGCGGCGCGCTCGGCGACGCGGTACCCCGTCGTCACGGAACCCACGAAGCCGATGGCGTGCGTATCCGCGCTCGCGGCGATCTCGTCTCCGACGACCGCGCCGGGGCCGGTCACCAGGTTGAAGACGCCGGCGGGGAGCTCGGCGTCGACGATGCACTCGGCGAGCTTGACCGAGCACACCGACGTGGACGTCGCCGGTCCCCAGACGACGGTGTTTCCCGAGGCGAGCGCAGGCGCGACCACTTCCGCCGCCATCGTGTACGGCCAGTTCCACGGCGTGATCACGCCGACGACTCCGCGCGGAACGCGATAGGCGAGCACGCGCTTCGATGCGTCCACAGACGGCGGCATGAGGCCTTCGAGCCGGCGCCCGTCTCCGGCGGCCATGCGCCAGTACTCGATCAGCTCGTCCACCTCCGCGTACGACTCGGCACGGAGGGGCTTGCCCTGGTCGAGCGTGAGCGTGTGCGCGAGGTCGTCGCGGCGCTCCTCGATGATCGCTGCGACCCGCTCCATCGCCGCCGCTCGCTCGAAGGCCGAGCGGCCGGCCCATTCGCGCGCGGCCGCGTTCGCGCCCGCGATCGCTCGCCGGGCGTCGTCGCGCGTCCCTTCCGGAACGGTCCCGATCGTCTCACCCGTCGCCGGGCTCGTCGCCTCGATTCGATCGCCGGACTCGCTCTCGACCCACGCTCCCGCGACGTACATCGAATAGTCGGTCGTGCGGGTGCTCAGTGCTTCGCCCTCGCGAACGAGTTTCGATAGATGTCCTCGTACCCGGCCGCGTCGACCTCGCGTGGGTTTCCGATCGTCTGCGGATCCTCGAACGCGATCCTGGCGAGCATGGGGATCTCGTCCTCGGAGAAGCCGAGCTCCTCCATGCTCGGGATGCCGACGTCGTCGGTGAGTCGGTAGACCTCGTCGACCCCGGCAACCGCGGCTTCGAGTGGTGTGAGCCCGTGGACGTCGACGCCGAGACCCTGCGCGATGCGGGCGTAGCGTTCCGGCGCCGCGGGTGCGTTGTACTCGCAGACGGGCCCCAGCACTCGTGCGGTCAGCGCTCCGTGCGGACACTCGTGCACCCCGCCGGCCGACTGGCTCATCGCATGGGCCGCGCCGGCGCTCTCGGTTCCGTAGGCGAGCCCGCCGAGCGTCGCGGCGTGCGCCATGTTCGTGCGCGCCTCGAGGTTGCTGCCGTCGTCGTATGCGACGCGCAGCCAGCGGCCGACGAGCTCAATCGCCAGGAGGGCGACGGCGTCGTTGAAGGGTTGGTGGTAGTCGCACGTGTAGCACTCGATCGCGTGCGACAGTGCGTCCATTCCGGTTGCCGCCGTGATCGCCGGCGGCAGGCCCAGCATCAACTCGGGGTCGACGAGCGCGACGTGCGCGCCGATCAAAGGCGTGCCGCCGACGTTGAACTTGATCTTTCGCTCCGGATCCGTGATCACCGCCCACAGCGTGGCTTCGCTCCCCGTGCCCGCCGTCGTGGGGACGGCGACGAGTGGGGGGATGCGCATCGTCAGCGGCGTGCCGCCGTACTCGTACTCCACGATCGAGCCGCCGTGGACGATCTCGACGCCAACCGACTTCGCCGTGTCCATCGAGCTCCCGCCGCCGAGTGCAACGAGGCCGTCGCAGCCTGCGTCGCGATACACGGCGCTTGCCCGTCCGACGAGCTCGATGTCCGGATTCGGGCGGACGTCGTCGAAGAGGACCGCGTCGTCGAGGTGCGCGAGCGTCGCGTCGGCGAGACCGGCCGCCACGACTCCTTTGTCGGTGACGAGCATTGGCCGGGTGACTCCCAGCTCGGCGACGAGCTCGCCCACGCGCGCGATCGCGCCCGCGCCGTGGACGATCCGCATCGGCACGTCGACCGTTCGAACTGTCTCGACTTCTACGCTCACCGGGCGGCGAGCCTATCGCACAGCTGAGCGATTGATCGAGTCAGCGTTCGGGGATCTTCAGCTCGCGTCCGGTGTAGAAGCCGGCGCGCTCTTCGACGACGAAAGGCGCCATCACTCGTCGTCGTTCCGCCTCGACCTCGGACAGGCGGAACCGCTCGCGCGACTCCGGTGAGTCCCAGATGGAGATGCCCACCACCTCGTTGCCGTCGGCGGAGTAGCACTCGTACGCGCGCAGCATCCCTGCGGGGAAGTCCGTCGGCCGCCAGGCCCGGCTGAACTCCTCGCGTGTGCCGGGCTTCAACCTTCGGGTCGTGATCCAGACGTAGGTCTGGTCGAGCTCCATCAGCCTGCCCCTCCATCACCGCCGTCGCGACGGTTGCATCCTGCCATGCCCCGATCTTACGCCCGGAAGAGGGAGCGCCTCGGAGTCGTTCGCGCGAGGCGCTCCCCTGCTCCCGCCGGCTACTCAGCGGGTATCTCTCCATAGACCATCTTGAGGCTCAACCCCTGCGAGCGTCGGTAGAGCCACGAGGCGACGTAGACCGCGATCGCGACGGCGTAGAGAACCGCCATGTAGTACTCCGAGTTCCGGAAGTTGACGCCGTAGACGGAGTCCTTGAACCACTTGTAAAGGGCGAACACGAGGATCGCCGTGAAGGCCGTCGCCGCCGCGGTGATCAGCGGAATGCCGGCCACCTTGTACTTCGCGATCGGCGAGGCGTTGTAGATGTCAGGGCGGCGCCACGGGAAGATCGCCGCCGAGATCGCCGAGCCGAGGAACGTGATCGCGATCACCAGCGTGGCGTCGAACGTCCAACTGCTGAACTTCGTGTTGTACGCGTAGAAGTAGCTGATCGGAATCGACGGGATCAGCATCAGCGCGAGCGCACCGTAGGGGACGCCCTTGGAGCTGACCTTCGCCGCCGCCTCGGGCAGCACGCGATCGAACGCCGCGGCGAACACGACGCGGGTCGACGACAGGAAGACGGTCCCGACCCAGCCGAAGAACCAGAGGCTCAGGATGCCGACGATGATGAACTGCAGCGCAGCACTCCCGGTGAAGAACGCAACCAGGGTGCCTGGATAGGGGAAGACGCCGAGCGGCCCGGAGCCCGCCCAGTAGGCGGCGTTCGATGCCTGATACCAGTGCCAGCCGAATGTGTGTGCGAACAGTCCGAGGAAGATCGCCGCGACCGCCGTCGTCGCGAGCAGGGCTCCGCCCATCGCATAGATGTTCTTGCGGAAGTCCGACGCTCCCCGTACCTCGCCGTACAGCGTCGCGCCCCAGTTCGACCAGAGATTGAAGAAGAACAAGATCGGAATCAACAGCACGATCTGGCTGAAGTGGAAGGACGCGAGTGACGCGTAGTTCCCCGCGCCCGCCTTCGCCGTCGCCGCGTATGCGTCCCCGGAGGTGTGGTAGACGTGGTGCGCCTGCGCGTTGAACGCGGAGATGAAGTCGCTCTTCGAATGCGCGACGAGGAGGATGAACATGACCAGGAGACCCACGCAGCCGCCGTAGAAGCAGATCTTCTGGAAGCGTGCGTACGCCCGGACTCCGGCCGCCACCAGAACCGACGCCATCAGCGCGACGATCATCGACGACGTGAAGACGCCGTTGTGGCTCGCCCAGAACGTGACTCCGCGATCCCAGCCGACGATGGCCGAGAGCGGGCCCAGCACCATGATGTTGAGGATGTTCGCGTAGATCGGGACCCAGTGCCAGAGGATGAACCACCATCCGCAAGCGGCCAGCACGAAGCCGATTCCGCCGCCGAGCGTCCGGCTGATCCAGACGTAGTCGCCGCCGGCGCGCGGCATCGCCGCGATCAGCGAGGCGTATGTGATCGCCTGGAAGATCAGGTACGCACCCGTGAGGATCGCCGCCCAGAACAGACTGCCCCTGGGAATGAAGTTCGCGAAGGAGAACGCGTACAGGCCCAGTGTGACGAAGTTGATCGAGATCGCCGAGTAGATGAACGCGTCGCGGACCGACCAGCCTTTGACGAGGCCGGTCGCTTTGCGGACGAAAAGGGCCTGCTCTCCTGCTTGAGCTGCCCCGGACATCGTTGCCATTCGTGTTCCTCCTATCCGCTCGTGAGGATGAACCGCTTGACCTTCTTCTTGCCGTCGAGATCGACGACGGCGCCGAGCAGCTGGCCTTGCTCGTACGAGCTCCCCGGGTTGATGCAGAGAGTTCGGCCGATGCGCGTGGTGCCCTTCGCCTCGTGGATGTGACCGTGGAGGCCGAGGCAGGGCTGATGCTCTTCGATCGCGGCGCGCACCGCGGTCGACCCGACGGGAACGGTGGAGCGCCCCGCCTCTTTCAGATGCATGTCCTTCGTCAGTTGAGGAGCGTCGTCGAGCCCGGACTTGTACGGAGGACAGTGCAGACTGAAGATCGTCCGCTCGGGAGGGGCCGTCACCTGGTCCGTGATCTTCCGGATCCGGATCTCGAGATCCTCCTCGTCCTCCTCTCGATAGGTATCCCACGGTGTTCGGTTCGCCCAGCCGCTCGAGACCATCTGGTACCCACCGATCTCGACCACCTCGCCCTCGGCGAGCTCGACGTTCTTTGCGCCGCGGATGACGTCGTCGACGTTGAGCTGATCATCGTTGCCCGGGCAGACGAAGCAGCGGATGCCTTTGCCTGCAAGCTTCTCGTCCGCCACCTGCATCCACCGCTCTACGGTCTTCAGCATCTCGTCCTCGAACAGCCCGTGCCAGCGCGCCTCGTCGTCCTGCAGCTCGCGCACCTCTTCGGATGTCGTCCTGAACGGGTAGTAGCCGCGCCGAATCACGGCTTCCTCGAAGGCGGCGACCTCGTCCTCGCCGGCGAGCTCTTCGCGGTTCTCGAGGAGCGTGGCGTGCCAGCGTCCGTCGCCCTCGTCGATGACGGGAACGAGCGCCTTCCCGGTCATGTCGCCTCCGAGGACGATCACGTCCGCCTCGTAATGCAGGCCGCTGTTCAGGAACTTCCGCCAGCACGTCTCGGACCCGTGGATGTCGGTGGCGAAGAAGAGCCTCATGCGCGTTCCTCCGGCAGGTCGTACCAGCGCTTGCGTTCGCCGATCTTCGCGCGCAGGCGCCAGGCGCGTGACTTCGGCTCTGCCTCGATCCGCTCCTCGAGCTCCGAGAAACGGTCGGCAACGTCGGCGAGCTCCTCGCCGTACGCGCCCGCTTGCTGACGGCACGCCTCGAGGTTGCGCGTAATCGTCCGCCAGAGGCCCCAGTCTTCGGAGCAGAGTTGCGCGATCCGTCCCGCGTTGACGGTCTCGCCGTCCGTGTCTCCGAGCTCCCGGTCGTGCAGGACCGCGACCGCATCGCGCACGTCCTTCTCGTTCAGCTGGATCACCTGAAGCTTGGTCAGGAGGAGCTCGGCGAGCGGGATCGACGTCTCGTCCAGCTCCAAGCGTCCTTCGAGCGGAATCTCGTGGCACATGCGGAACGAGCCCACGAAGACGTCGACCTGGCGGCCGTGATCCTCGTCGAAGAAAAGCAGGCGCTCGCGCGAGTTGAGTGCGTTGAATGAGACCTGCGGGGAGTAGCCGAGGTCGCGGAAGAACTTCTGCGCAGGACCCGATGCGCGCCGGCCCGTGACGAAATCGAGATCGCCGTACGTCCGTTCCAGCGCCGCCGGCAGTCCGTTTCGACTTCTCAGGCGGACGGCGACGCCGCCAAGCAGACGCAGCGGCAGAGCTTGCTCGCGTGCGGCCGAGAGGATCCGTTCACCCTCGGCGACGACGTCGGCGTCGATCTCAGAAGAGCCCAACTGTCTTTCCTTCGTCGTCGATGTCGACGTTCACTGCCGCGGGCGTCTTGCCGAGACCGGGCATCGTCTGCATGTCACCGCAGAGGGCGACGATCCAGCCGGCGCCCGTGTACGCGCGCAGGTCGCGAACCGTGACCGTGAAGCCCGTCGGCGCGTTCGTCAGCGCGGGGTCGTGCGACAGCGACAGATGTGTCTTCGCCATGCAGATCGGGAGATCGTCGAGTCCCACTTTGGTGAACTGCTCGATTCTCGTGCGTGCGAGCGGTGAAAGGAAGACCCCGTCCGCACCGTAGACGCGCTTGGCGACCGCCTCGATCTTCGCCTCGATCGACGCCTCGAGCGGATAGACGTAGTCGAACGAGTTCGGCTCGTCGGTCGCGGCGACGACCGCCTCGGCGAGCGCAGCCGCCCCGGGGCCCCCCTCTTCGAAGGCGTTGTTCACCTCGGCCGCAAAGGCCCCGTGCTCGAGGGCGAGGCCCCGCACGCGGTCGATCTCCTCATCGGAGTCGCCGGGAAATCGGTTCACTGCCACGACGGCGTTCAGCCCAAACTCTCGCACGATCCCGAGGTGGCGGGCGAGATTGGCGGCACCTACCTCGAGCGCTTCGATTCCGCCGTCAGGAGCGCCCCCGTGGTGCTTCAGCGCCTTCACCGTGGCGACGAGCACAACGGCGCTTGGACGAAGGTTGCCCGCACGGCAGACGATGTCGAAGAACTTCTCCATCCCCATGTCCGAGCCGAATCCGCTCTCGGTGACGACGCAGTCACCGAGCTTGAGCGCGACCCGGTCCGCGATCAGCGAGTTGTTGCCGTGGGCGATGTTCGCGAAGGGGCCGCAATGCACCAACGTCGGCTGCCCCTCGAGCGTCTGCACCAGATTCGGCTTGATCGTGTCTTTCAGCAGGACTGTCATCGCGCCGGCCGCGCGCACCTGCTCCGCCGTCACGCTCTCGCCTTCGTAGGTCTGGGCCACGGTGATCGCGCCCAGTCGGCGACGCAGGTCTTTGAGGTCCGACGCGACGGCCACGATCGCCATCACCTCGGACCCGGCAGTGATGTCGAATCCTGTCTGGCGCACGTATCCGTTGGGGCGGCCGCCGAGGCCGACCACGATGTCGCGCAGAGCACGGTCGTTGATGTCCACGCAGCGACGCCAACTGATCGAGAGCGGGTCGATGCCCAGCTTGTTCCCGTGCAGGATGTGCGCCTCGATCATCGCGGCGAGCAGATTGTTCGCCGCCCCGATCGCATGGATGTCGCCTGTGAAGTGGAGGTTCAGGTCCTCCATCGGGACGACCTGGGCGTAGCCGCCGCCGGCCGCGCCACCCTTGATCCCGAACACCGGGCCGAGTGAAGCCTCACGGAGGCAGAGCACGGGTTCCTTGCCGATGTGCCCGAGGCCTTGCGTGAGCGACACGGACGTCGTCGTCTTCCCTTCCCCGGCTTTCGTCGGCGTGATCGCGGTGACGTTGATCAGCTTCGCGTCCGCGTTGCCCGCCAGACGGTCGAGCACGGAGAGGTCGATCTTGGCCTTGAAGCGTCCATAGAGGTCGACCTCCTCGGGCAGGAGACCGAGCTCGGCGGCCACGTCGTCGATCGGACGCAGCACCGCGCTCTGCGCGATCTCGAGGGACGAGGGCATCTGTTGCGCCGTCACGAGCGTCCTCTACGTCCCGGCCTGGTGCGGATGGGAACGAACTGAGATATGAGTAATGTATCTCCGTGGCTGAGGCGAAGGGGCAGGTCGGTGTCCTCCAGGCCTCGGGGGAGGCGGCCTCGCTCGCCGACCGGGCGTACCACGCGATCAGGGAAATGATCGTCTCGGTCGAACTTCGGCCCGGGGCGGTGATCGACGAGCGCGGGCTGATGGAGCGACTCGGGATCGGGCGTACGCCGACCCGCGAGGCGCTTCGCCGCCTCGCCCAGGAGCGACTGGTCGAGGTCTACCCCCGCCGGGGCATGTTCGTGACGAGCGTCGAGATCCGCGATCTGGCCAGTCTCGCCGAGGTGCGCTCGGCTCTGGAGAGCCACGCCGCGCGGCTTGCCGCGGAGCGCGCGACCGAGGAGGACCGCAACGAGCTGGAGGCGCTGCTCGTCGAGCTGGAAGGCCGGGGCGACCTGGACGAGCGCGAGCTCATGGCCCTGGACGAACGGATCCACCGTCAGGTGTACCGCTGTGCCCACAACCCGTTCCTCGAGGCGACGCTCGAGGAGTACTACGTCCTGGCGCTGCGTATCTGGTACCTCGCGCTCGACCGGGCCCCGGAGCTGGAGCAGGCGGTGCTGGGTCATCGCGAGCTCTTGGAGGCGATCCGTGACGGGGACGCCGGTCGCGCCGAGGCGAGGATGCAGCGCCACGTGCTCGACTTCGAGGGAGTCATGCGACGAGTTCTGACCGGGGCGTGAGCACTCCCCCTCTCCCGTCGTCCGCGCGGGCAGTCGTCATCGGGGCCGGCATCGTCGGCAACAGCATGGCGTACCACCTGTCGCGGCTCGGCTGGACCGAGCTGGTCCTGCTCGAGCAGGGCCCTCTTCCCAACCCCGGCGGCTCGACGGGCCACGCCTCGAACTTCATCTTCCCCGTCGACCACTCGAAGGAGATGACCACGCTGACGAAGGAGAGCGCCCGCCAGTACGAGGAGCTCGGCCTGGCCACGATCAGCGGCGGTGTCGAGGTCGCACGGACGAAGGAGCGTCTGGAGGAGCTGAACCGGCGGATGTCGTCGGCGCTCTCCTGGGGCGAGGAGGGATGCGAGCTGCTGACGCCCGAGCAGGTGCTCGAGAAGGTCCCGTTCGTCAACGCGGACGTCATCCTCGGCGGCTTCTATACGCCCGGAGTCACGGTCGTGGACCCGCTCCGCGCGGGGACGCTGATGCGCGAATACGCGCAGGAACGGGGCGCGAGCGTGGCCGCGAGCACCGAGGTGACGGGGATCGACGTCGAGGGCGGACGCGTCCGCCGCGTCCACACCGACAAGGGTTCGATCGACACGGACTACGTGTTCGTCGCCTGTGGGATCTGGAGCCCGCGCATCGCGCGCATGGCGGGGGCGACGATCCCGCTGACGCCGGCGGTCCACCAGATGATCAGCGTCGGCCCGATCCCGCTCTTCGAGGCGACGCCGGGGGAGATCTCGTTCCCGATCGTTCGTGACGTGGACACCAACATGTACGAGCGCCAGAACGGCAGCGACATGGAGGTCGGGTCGTACGCCCATCGGCCGATCCTCCTCGACCCGGACGAGATCCCGTCGATCGAGGAGGCCGCGCTCTCGCCGACGGAGCTGCCGTTCACGTCGGAGGACTTCGATCCGCAGCTCGAGCACGCGCTCGAGCTGATGCCGGAGATCCTCACCGTCGAGGGGGCGGGCATCAGGCACGCCATCAACGGGCTGCTCTCGCTGACCCCGGACGGCATGCCGCTCCTGGGAGAGACGGAGGTCAAGAATCTGTGGTCGGTTGCGGCGATCTGGATCAAGGAGGCTCCCGGGATCGCGAAGGCCGTGGCCGAGTGGGCCATCGAGGGCGCGCCGGAGACCGACCTGCACACTGCTGACGTCGCGCGCTTCTATCCGCACCAGCGCACGAAGCGCCATGTCGATGCCCGCTCCTCGGAGGGCTACAACCGCACCTACGGGATCGTCCACCCGATGGAGCAGTGGCTGTCGAACCGCGAGGTTCGTTTGAGCCCGTTCTACGCACGCGAGCGCGAGCTCGGCGCCGTCTTCTACGAGACCGCGGGCTGGGAGCGGCCCTGGTGGTACGCCTTCAACGAGCAGCTGCTCGAGGAGTACCGCGACCGCGTGATGCCGCGCGAGGCGGAATGGGAGTCGCGCTGGTGGTCGCCGATCATCAACGCAGAGCACCTCGCGATGCGCGACCGCGTCGCGATGATCGACATCTCGGCATTCGCGGTCTTCGACGTCGTCGGCGCCGGCGCCCTCGACTACCTCCAGCGCCTGGCCCTGGCCGAGCTGGACGTCGCGCTCGGCCGCGTCGTCTATACGTCGATTCTCGACCAGCACGGGGGCTTCAAGGCCGACCTGACGATCATGCGGCTCGACGACGACTTCTTCCGGATCGTCACCGGCGGCCTGGACGGGCCGCGCGACAGGAAGTGGTTCGAGGACCATCTGCCCGCGGACGGCTCCGCTGCCCTCGACGACGTAACGTCCGCGTGGTGCACGCTCGGACTCTGGGGGCCGAGGGCGCGCGACGTGCTTCAGTCGACCACGAGCGCCGACGTCTCGCACGAGGGCTTCCCGTTCGCGCGCTGCCGCTGGATCGACATCGGACCGGTGCACGCGCTCGCCTCGCGCATCTCGTATGTCGGTGAGCTCGGGTGGGAGCTCTACGCGCCGATGGAGCAGGGCGCGGCGATGTGGGACACCGTGTGGGAAGCGGGCCGGCCGTTCGGAATCATTCCGTCGGGCATCGGCGTCTACGGCACGACCGGCCGCATCGAGAAGGGCTACCGGCTGTACGGGGCCGAGCTCGAGACGGAATACAACGTCGTCGAGGCCGATATGCAGCGGCCGAAAGTGAAGGACTCCGACTTCATCGGCAAAGAAGCGCACCTGCGCCACCGCGAAGAGGAGCCGGCCGCGATCCTCTGTACGCTCACCGTCGACGACAACACGTCGCCGTCGAACGGCAAGAAGCGCTACATGGTCGGCCGCGAGCCGATTCTCACCGGCGCCGGCGAGCGCATCGTCGACCGCAAGGGCCGCAGCTCCTACGTGACGAGCGCCGGCTCCGGGCCCTCGACGGGTAAGCACATTCTTCTGGCCTATCTCCCACCCGAGCACGCCGACGAGGGAAACAAGCTGCTCGTGCAGTACATGGGCGACCGGTACCCGGTCACCGTCGCGGTCAAGGGCAGCCGCTCCCTCTTCGACCCGGAGAACACCCGGGTTCGCAGTTGAACGTCCTCGTCTGCGTCAAGCGCGTTCCGGAGACGGGGGCGCGAATCACTCTCACACCCGACCGACAGGCGATCGACACGAGCCTGCTCGGCTTCACGATCTCGCCGCACGAGGAGTGCGCGGTCGAGGAGGCGTTGCGGATCGTGGAGGCGAACGGCGGCTCGACGACCGTGTTGACGCTCGGCCCGGCCGGCGCGACCGAGCAGTTGCAGAACGCGATGGCGATGGGAGTCGGCGCCGCGGTGCTGCTCGAAACGGACGGGCAAGACTGGAACGCCGAGGCGACAGCCGACGCGCTGGCGGCGGCCATCCGGACGCTGCCGGAACCGTTCGACCTGCTGCTGTTCGGCAACGAGGCCGCGGACACCGGCGACTACCAGGTCGGCGTTCGCGTTGCGCATGCACTCGGTCTTCCGTGTGTCACCGCGATCAAAGGAATCGCAATCGAAGACGGCCTCCTGACGGCGCGCCGGGAGGCCGGCGGCGGCTGGGAGATCTTCGAGGTGCCGCTACCGGCGGTCGTGACTGTGAAGGAGGGACTCAATCTGCCGCGCTACGCGTCGTTGCCGGGCCGACTGCGCGCAAAGAAGACTCCGATCGAGCGGTTCGAGCCGAAGGTGCGCGAGAGCGCGCTCGTGACGACCAGGCTCGTCGTGCCACCGGAGCAGGAGACGCACGTCGAGATCATCGGCGGCGGCCCCGAGGCGGCGCCGCGGGTCGTCGAAGTGCTGCGCGAGCTCGGGCTAGTAGCGTCATGAACCTCTGCCTCGTCGATGACGACCCCGTCTCGCTCGAGGCGCTCACATTGGCGTCCAGGCTCGGGGACGTCGAGGCAATCGTGTTCGGCGATGTCGAGGTCGACGGCTACGTCGCGCATGCGCGCCGCGTCGTACACGACCGGCTCGACGAGTACGCCCCGGAGGCCTGGGCGCAGGCGATCGTCGAGCTTGCGCCAGAGGTCGTCGTCGCTCCGGGAACCGACAGGGGCCACGAGGTGCTCGCGCACGTGGCGGCTCGGCTCGAGGTTCCGTTGGCGGCGAATGTGGTCGAGGCGGAAGCCGACGGAGATGCGTTGCGCCTCACGCGGCAGCGTTGGGGCGGCAGCCTGCTGGAAGAGGCCCGGCTCACCGGAACGCCGAAGCTGCTCACGGTCGCTGCGCATGCCATCGTTGCGCAGCCCGCCGGCGTCACGACGACGACAGAGGAGTTCACGCCGACACTTGCCGACGAGCACCTCGTCGTCCGGGTCACGCGCCGCGAAGAGCCGTCCTCCGGAGCCGTTCGACTCGACACCGCGCGGGTCGTCGTCGGCGGTGGCCGCGGCGTCGGCAGCACGGAGGGATTCGAGCTGCTCGAGGAGCTCGCCGATCTGCTCGGCGGCGCCGTCGGAGGGTCGCGCGTCGTCACGAACCTCGGGTGGAGACCGCATTCCGACCAGGTCGGGCAGACGGGGGCGCGGATCGCGCCGGACCTCTACATCGCGTGCGGCATCAGCGGCGCGATCCAGCACATCGTCGGTTGCAGGGCCGCCAAGCGGATCCTCGTGATCAACAAGGATCCGAGCGCACCGATCGTCGCCCGTGCAGATTGGGCCGTGGTCGGCGACCTCCACGAGATCGTGCCGGCGATCGTCGCCGAGCTCCGCAAGGAGGGGGTCTAATAATGGAGTCGTTCATAGCTGTCAGGGAGCTCAGCGTCGGCGCGTTTCTCGAGGCGCTCGGCGCGCGCACCCCGGCGCCCGCGAGCGGGGCCGCGGCCGCCCTCACCGGAGCGTTCGCCGCGGCTCTGGTCGAGCTTGCTGCCCGGTTCGCCGACGACGATGCCGCAGTCACTCGCGCGCAGGCTCTCTCGTCACGGCTGACGCAACTCGCCGAGGAGGACAGCGCTGCCTACACGGCGTTCATGGAGAGCCGCAGCGAGGAGGCGCGGCGACTGACGATCGAGGTGCCGAACGAGATTGCCGCCAACGCCGGCGAGGTCGAGCAGCTCGCGCGGAAGGTTCGCACTCAGCTGACGTCGAGCGTCGCCGGCGATACCGAGGCCGCCGAAGAGCTCGCTCGTGCTGCGGCGCGGGTCGCGCGCCGCCTCGCCGAGCTGAACGCCTGAAGCAGCTCGACCGCCGGTTCAACGGGCAGAGAGCTGATCCCTCTTCGCGGCCATGATGAAGTCGTTTCGATGCAGGTCGTGGACGCGCGCGCCCGCTAGCGATCCTTGAACCGTGCCGCTTCGTCCGAGCCGCCGGTGGCATCGCCCTCGCTGTACGAATGAGCGCCTGCCCCGGCTAGTGCGCCGCGATCGACGATCAGGTACTCCTCGCGAATCGGCCGGCCGTCGAACCAGCACTCCAGGACCTCGCGTGTGCCGGCCGCATAACGGGCCTGCGCGGACAGCGACGACCCGGAGATGTGCGGCGTCATCCCGTGGTGGGGCATCGATCGCCAGGGATGATCCTGCGGCGCCGGCTGTGGGAACCAGACATCTCCGGCATATCCGGCGAGCTGGCCGCTTTCGAGCGCCCGCACGATGGCATCGCGGTCGCAGATCTTGCCCCGGGCGGTGTTGACGATGTAGGCGCCGCGCTTCATCTTCGCGATGAGGGCGTCGTCGAAGAGATGCTCGGTCTCAGGATGGAGGGGCGCGTTGATCGTGACCACGTCGCAGAAAGGCACCATCGACTCGGCATCAGGGTGGTACGTCACGCCCAGTTCGCGCTCGACCTCCTCCGGGAGCCTGTGTCGATCGGTGTAGTGGAGTCCCACCTCGAACGGCTTCAACCGCCTGAGGACGGCGGAGCCGATCCGCCCGGCGGCGACGGTCCCGACTTGCATCCCTTCGAGGTCGTACGACCTGGCGACGCAGTCGGCGATGTTCCAACCGCCCCTGACGACCCACTGATACGACGGGATGTAGTTCCGTACCAGCGACAGGATCATCATCACCACGTGCTCGGACACGCTGATGCTGTTGGAATAGGTCACCTCGGTGACGGTGATCCCGCGCTCGATCGCGGCCGCCAGGTCGACGTGGTCCGAGCCGATCCCGGCGGTGATCGCCAGCTTCAGCTCGGGCGCCTTGGCGATCCTCTCGGCCGTCAGGTAGGCGGGCCAGAACGGCTGAGAGATGACGATCTCGGTGTCCGGGAGCTCTTGTTCGAAGACCGAGTCCGGCCCGTCCTTGTCTGACGTGACAACAAAGGTGTGGCCGCGCTCCTCGAGGAACGGCCGCAGCCCCAGCTCCCCCGAGACGCTGCCCAGTAGCTCACCCGGCTCGAAGTCGATCCCCTCAGGGGTCGGTGTCGTCTGCCCGTCGTAGTAGCGCTCGATCGTGGGGATCGCATCTCGAGCGTAGGACGTCGGATACCCGTCAACAGGATCGTCGTACAGGACACAGAGAATCTTCGCCACTTCGTCCTCACCCTCCCTCGCCTATGCCTGGATCGGCCCGCGGATTCTAGACCTCTCGGTGAGCTCAGTTGGCGAGAAAGAGCAGGGCCGGGCTGCCCTTTAGCCAAGATGGGTGAGGCCGCGTACACAAGGTCGGAAACATTGTCAGGCAGGCATCAATCGTCGTGCCGGTGCTTCCAGAAGAACCAGCAAACGGCCACTAGGATCGCAAGGGGAATCACTATCGATCCGAGGATGACGAACGCCGTCGCCTGATCGACGGCAGCGGCGACAACATCCGCGGCTCGCCCCACGCGCTATGAACGCACGGCCGAGCGCCTCTTAGCAGGTGGACGAGACCCTGCCGGCGGAATCTCGGCCATGAGCGTCAAAATCGCTCGAGCAGCTTGGACAGGGGGAAGTCTGCGAGCGACTCGACGACGAGGTCCGCGTCGTCGAGCGCAAGCGTCGCGGTCATCGGATTCGGGACGGCGACGCAGATGAGCCCGGCGGCCTTGGCGGCGGTAACGCCGTTCGGCGAGTCCTCGAAGGCGATGCCTTCGTGCGGCTCGAGTGCTAGCCGGTCGAGTGCTTCGAGGTAGAGATCGGGTCGCGGTTTGGCACGTGCCGCGTCGCCGTTCGCGGCCACGATCGTGTCGAGGCCTTCGAGGTGGCCGAGCCGGCCGAGATGGCGTGCGATCCAATCGTTGTCGCTGCTGCTCATCCTCCAGATGGCCGAAGGGATCGAAGGGGGCGCCGATCGTCCCGATCAGCGTGGCCCAGCGATCGTGCGGCAGCTCGTGGCCGTGTTCGCGGTAGAGCTCCTCCCAGACGAGCCGGGAGGGAGTCTCGGTGTCGACGAGCAGGCCGTCGAAGTCGAAGAGAAGCCCGCGGATAGTCACGCTGTCAGTCTTCCTGAATGGCTGTGCTCGGCGTCGACGTGGGCGGGACCTTCACCGACGCGGTCGTACTCGACGGCGGCCGCGTCACCACGGCCAAGGTCCTCACCGCACCGCGCCAGGAGGAGTCGGTGGTCGCCGCTGCGCGAGCGGCGGGGGCCACGGGCTTCGTCGAGCGGTTCGCGCACGGCACGACGGTTGCGACCAACGCGCTGCTCGAGCGCAAAGGAGCCCGCACCGCGTTCGTCACCAACGCAGGCTTCGAGCATCTCCTGCACCTTCGCCGCCAGACGCGCGCGCAGCTGTATCGCCCGTGCGCGACCTGGCCCGAACCGCTCGTACCGCTCGAGCGCTCGCACGGAGTGCGCGGTCGCATCGGACCGCAGGGAGAGCTCGAGCCACTCGATCTCAGGACGTTGCCCGCCATCGAGGCCGAGGCAGTTGCGGTGTGCCTCCTGCATGCGTACCGAGACCCGTCGCACGAGCAGGCGGTCGTCGACGAGCTTCGCCGCAGGCTGCCTGACGCGCACGTCGTTGCTTCGCACGAGGTGGCGCCAGAGTTCCGCGAGTACGAGCGCGCTTCGACGACTGCGGCCGACGCTTACCTCGGACCCGTGGTGGCGCGCTATCTGCGCGCGCTGTCCGCCGCCGCGACAGCCGCTCGGCTCCCCGCGCCGTTCGTGATGCGTTCGTCCGGGGGAGTCGCGACGCCCGACGAAGCCGCCGCCCATCCGGCGACGATTCTCGTCTCGGGCCCGGCAGCAGGTGTGGTCGGCGCCGCGCGGCTTGCAGCGCTGGCCGGAATCGACAACGCGATCGCGTTCGACATGGGCGGAACGTCGACGGACGTTTGCCTGATCGCCGGCGGTCGCGCCGAGCGGGCGAGCGAGCGAACGGTCGCCGGCCTGCCGATCCGCCTACCGACAGTCGATCTGCACACGGTCGGCGCCGGCGGTGGCTCACTCGTCTGGACGGATGCGGGCGGTGCGCTACGCGTCGGGCCGCAGAGTGCAGGTGCGAATCCCGGGCCGGCCTGTTACGGACGCGGCGGCACGCAGGCGACAGTGACTGACGCGAGTCTCCTGCTCGGCCGGCTGCCGGACAAGCTGGCGGGCGGCGTCGAGCTCGATCGCGGCGCGGCCGAGCGTGCGCTCGCCGGAATCGATCCCGCGGCCGTCGTCGACGTGGTCAATGCAGAGATGCTGCGCGCG
>WNFC01000484.1_pt1 | contig 45496 bp, 48 predicted proteins | sample 5400541 | NCBI WGS metagenome assembly WNFC01 (sample SAMN13153342, study PRJNA577476) | soil metagenome | isolation source: 120 cm saprolite under Douglas fir tree site 2 hole 2 replicate 1 | place: USA:California | collected 2015-04-18 | reverse complement strand
TATGGACGGCTCCCTGACTGATCGAACAAGCTCGGGCGATCTCCCGTTGCCCCAGCCTCAGCTCAAAGCGGAGGCGGAGGACTTCCTTGATCTTACGCATGGACATTCTCCTGGTTGGCACGCTGTCGCTCCTCTAAGTTGCTTTCGGAGAACAGCTTGCCTACTGTGATGTCCAGCGTCACCTCGCCCTGTGGAAAACATTCCGGGGCATCGTGATCACCGTTCCGGAGATTATCAGCAACTGATCACCATCATCCCGGAATCACTGATCACCTTCCGTCGGAACACTGATCACGATCATCCAGGAATCGCGATCACGATCGTTCGGGAATCCTTGATCACCATCCCCCGGAATCCGCATCCTACCATGTTTTCAGCAATATGCATGAAAACCGCATCAATATTGGCGATTTCTACGATCTCGCCTATTGCAAATCTTTCAACCCTTCCGCATGAATAACAACAATTTCGCCCCGAAACAGACACCAAAGACACCAAGGCTCGCGAACTAAACAACACCCACGGATAGGGCGCTAATTGGGCTGCCGGAGGTTGTTGGTTCAACTCAGGCCAGCGCAACCAAAGTTTCTTTCCTTTCAACGACTTCTCGATACCCTGCCACCATCCGAATTTGTGCTCCCGCAGCATACGGCCTGGTGTGGCTATCAAAAATCTTGTTGTTGTGTGACGTAGGCAGTTGCGGCGAGCACGCCGAGAGCGATCAGCGTTATGACAGCCAGCTGAGTCCAGGGGAACGGGGTACGCCGCATCGGACGAAATGATTGCAAAAGCGAAGTAGTTTGTACACACAATCGGTTCGACTCCGCTCATGGTACGCAAAGAGAGCGCCGGCTGTGTGTTGACTAGCAGACCGCTCAACAGATGGCACTTGGAGTGCACGAAATCCCTCAGATCATTCTTGGGTTTTTCCCCGATGTCATCCCCGGACCGGGCTGACCGATAGTAAGTCTAGCGTTTCACGCGTGATCGGCAGGAAAAGCGCGTGCAACTCAAATCGTACAGCGAAAGAAGCTCTCCCAATCTGGCACTTCTGGGAACTTCCTTTCATGTAAAACGACCCCTTTCGGTCATGGTTCAACCTATGGAGGTAAACCCTAATGGACGGGCAAGCCATAAAAAAACAGGAAATTGTGCCTATCAAATCGACCTCTGGCGACCCTTATAACAAAACGGTTGAGGAGCCCAAATTAAACCCAAGCGCCAGGCAGGACCGCCGGAAGTTCGAAGTGCGCTGTCATGCAGGAAATGCGGGACATCTTGAAGTTGTCAGCGATGCGGTGTCTGTAAAGATTGGGCAGCAGATTCACAGAGAGGGAAAAGAAGAGTTCTGGGGCTCCTTGCTCGTTGAGTGCAAGGAGCAGGACGACGGGTCGCTACTGGTTGAGGTCGTGGTTTTCCATCCGGCTTGGGACGAGCCACTGAGGATTGCTTCCATTCAATCCAATCCATCTGACAAAAATGCACCGGAGCCAGCTATTCGCTGTGATTTTGAACAAAAGCGATTATGAGCTATGAGGAACAACCTCAAAGCGTCGTAAGACACGGACAGGTACGGTTTAATGCAGTAGCCCATCCAGCTCGCCCCAGATTTTCGGTGGCTCTCGAGGCACAGGCCTGTGATCTTCGTCCTCAGACAAATCGCGGCCCCTGAGTCTTAGAGCGCGCAAGTCTGGTTCCTTGCGAACTTGCAATTTAGACTAGGCAGTGATTGAGAAGCTCATCGCCAGTCAGGAAACAGTCGGCTCTTCTTCTGGTCTTTTGTGCAGCATTATATGTGGTGACCACCTATCAGCAGCATTGAATCGGTGAGCACCGTACGTGGGACTCTTCGGATACTTTCTCGGCCTACCACCGTTAGCGCCGTTCTTGCGAGACGTGGGACTCTCTTTACCGGCTCCAGCTTGTCCACCTTTGCGTCCTATTTTGGCGAGATATTCCGGGACCTCTGCGGGTAGTCTCACAGTTTTATGATTCCTCGACGTGCGGGTTGGCGGTGTACTCCAAGAATCGTTTTGATGGTTTCCTTCGTTTTAGCCGTGCCTTCGTCTCAATCCCAAAAGACTCCTTGCTTTGCCAGACCACGCGCACGATCATGGCATCTTCCGACAGTTCAGCAAAAGACTTACTTGCTAGATGTGCGATGGCCGGACAACCCAGAGACAATCCGAAAGTCGTCCTCTGTCATGTAGCACGTGCGATCAAAAACCTTCATTTCGATATACAGTGGAGAGCGAGTAGTCATCGGCTCACCGTCGAACGCAAGTAGCTCTACACGCTCGCTTTGCAAGCGTGCGAGACAGAATACCCAATTGTTGATTGAGTTTCTAGACGTGAGCTAATTGGGGTACTCTTCTTGGCGATGCATGCGGGCATTCGCTGTCTGCATCCATGCGCTGATTTTGTGCTTGACAATTTAAAAAGATGAGATACGCTACTCATGATTAATGGGAAGTTCACTACTTCCGAAGCTGCCGAGCAGGTTGGGATCAGCCTGGCTACGATCAACAGGTGGATATCGATGGGCAAAATAGAGGCTCCGGAGCCCACTTTGGTCGGGGCCACTGGTTATCGACTGTGGTCTAGGACGGCTATCAAGAACCTGAGGGCCACAAAGAAGAAAATTTATTGGCAAGGTGGCGGTCGCAGGAAAAGCACAAGGTAAGCGAACCAGTGGGACGCGCCGGTGGTAGAACACCGAGCGCGCCCCTAACCACAGTCGCACGTATGAGGTGCAACGATGGCTGCAAGAGACGTTATCCATTTCCCGTTGTGGGAGCAACTCGCCACGCGCCAACCGTTTCCGGCTCGAATCCTTCCTGAGCCGGTTTGGGAACCTCCTCCATAGCTAAATGGGCTCAATTTGCCTCTTTTTCCCCGATTTCCAGTGAATCGTTATCCGTGTGCTACGCAGGCCGCGCACATTCCCGGTGCATGCATTTGGACCGCCAGCAAGCATGCGGCGTAGGCATCCATTCCATACATTGTTCATCCACTTTCGTAAGTGTAAGAAGAAAAAAGCGATGGGCGAATGGAAAGCACCACTCAGTCTGCGGGTCCGGCAAGCTCTACGAGCTGGCCTTGAGCAGTACGCCGCCCAGGAGAAGCGCACACTCGGCAACGTAGGAGAACTGATTCTGGAATGGGGCTTTCAACAACTCCTAGCAGCGGGTTCAACAGAGCGCTTGCTTAAATGCTCGATTCGGCTCGGGGTGCGCAGATCCAAACGAAGCTAATACCTTCCATTCTCGTCCACCATCCCCGCGAGCCTGACAGACAGGAGACAAGGTTGAACGACCTCAGTAACGATCACCGCTTTGAAATCCAATGCGACGCTGGCGATGCCGGCCGTCTTCACGCGCGGACAAACTCAGTTTCTGTACGCGTCGGGCAGCGGATACGAAGAAACAGTGCCCCGGAGATATGGGATTCGGTAATCATTCTTTGTCAGGAGACGGAAGACGGCAAGTTGTCCGCCAAGGTCATCGTCTGCCACCCCGATTGGGAGCAACACTTGCAGATTGCCCACATCCAGTCACGTATAACCGAAGCTAACTCTTCTGTTCCAGCGTTGGAGTTCGATCTAAAGCCGGTGCACATCTGACGTACAACTCTCCAAATCTCAAGGTGCCAAAGTGATCATTGGCGAGCGATTGCGTGCATTGCGCGAATACAAGGCGCTTTCCCAGGTGGACATGGAGAAGCGCACCGGTTTGTTTCGGTACTACATTTCTCGCGTAGAGAATGGGCACACAATCCCGACTCTGGAAACGCTCACGAGATTTGCTCGGGCTCTGGAAGTGCCTGTGTTTCACCTCGTTTATGAAGAAGACGGTCCTTACCAGCAGCCGGTTCTTCCCGGAACCGCAAGCTCTCTAGAGTCTTCAGGAAGTGTGTCGAAAAGAGATCTGCACCTGCTAGAGCAGCTCAACATCTTGTTTGGCCGATTGCGCAGTGGGGATCGGGAACTGCTGTTCGCTTTGGCTCGCAAGATGGCCACTCGGACTCCCTCACCGACAAGGAAGGGGCCAACGACAATGCACAACACAACGCTCGCCTCGAGAACGCCTTTGGACAAGAGCGCTGCAAGTCGCACTTCTAATTGTGCGAGCGCCAACACTAGAAAAAGTAAGTCCCGACCGAGAGCAGGCCGAAGGTAGACTTGGGTTGATTGGTCCTCTGCTTGTTGCAGCAAGCGAGCCCCAGACTCTCTTGATGCACTAACCCCTAAGAACAAAACGAAAATACATGACCCACGTGAGATCAAGCTGGATACACATTTGCTCTGATTCCGCGCTCTGATTGTCATAGCAAGCATATTCCATCCGAAATAATCATTCGTGCGTTCTTTTGTGCTTCCATACCCCGGACTGGGTCTCACGACCCAGATTTGAGCCTTAGGAGGGCACAATGTATTCACGGAAACTCGGCAGTTTGAGTCCAGTAGTTCTCACTGTAATCCTTGGATTGTCGCTGACACAGTCTCCGACAAACCAACCTCAACATGATCGGCAACTTGTAGGCAGTCCTTCCCACCTGCAAGTTGCTGACGGAGGAGCTCCGGTTCCTCCCGTTCCACTCATTAAACAACCCAAGACGTTTGTCGCTGACGGCGGGGCGCCGGTTCCACCGGTTCCAAAACCGCCGATTCCAGTACCGCCGGCTTTCCTCAACTCGGATTACACGATGCTTGCCGACGGGGGTGCACCAGTACCACCAGTTCCACACAAACCATTCCTCAAGACGTTGGTCGCTGACGGCGGGGCGCCAGTTCCCCCCGTTCCACCGATTCCACCTTCTAAGTTAATGGCTGACGGAGGAGCGCCTGTACCTCCGGTTCCGACGCCACCCATGACCGCGTTCGTCGGCGTCTAAATAAACGGTATAGCAAGCAAGAGGAAGGTGCTTCGCACCTTCCTCTTCTTGCCGTGCTACTATGCGCCCTAGCTAACCATCCGGGTGGCCATGGGTACAAACCTCATTTGGTGGAGCGCTATTGCGCTTGAGACTGCTGTCCTTTGCCGCGGCGCGAAGGCAGCGCTTTTGAGAAAATACCCGCTCTTCTATGCCTACGTCGCGAGTGTTCTTTGATCGAGCTTCTTCGATTCTCCTGTTATGAATTCACTTCAAATTTCTATCAAGCTTTCTACTGGCATACCGAGCTCGTTACGATCGTGACGAGCTACGCCATAGTCTTTGAAATTTTCAGAGGGTCCCTCAGACACAACCCAGCGGTCGCACGCCTAGCCCAAACTTTACTGCTAGTCGTGTTCGTTCTCACTGGTACTTATGTGGCCTCGGACCTCCTCCACGGTGGATTTGTCTCCCTGCCTCGTGTCACTGCTGAGCTGGGTCGAGACCTCCGGTACGTGGAAGGGGCAGTCTTATTGGTGATGCTGTGGCTGTTTGGACGTTACCGAATTTCTTTCGGGCGCAATCTACTGGGTTTGATTATCGGCTATTCGTTATTGGTTGGACTCGATGTGGTCGATTTGGCTTTCTTATTTTTCCCTGGCAACGAGTTTTCGATTGGACTGAGAAAATTACTTCCAATAACTTACCTCGTTACGCTTGCTATTTGGTGCGCAGCCCTTTGGTCCTCGCAACCGGAACCCTTGCGGCTGGCGGAGAGTGCAATAGAGCGAGATTATGAGCTTCTTGCGGCGAAGACGAGAGCTGCTATCGCTCAAATGTCGACCCGCATCGCGAAGGCTCTGCGCCCATGAGCAGCCTAATTCCAATCCTAGTTCTCGGAATACTGATCTTGGTCTTGACTGGTCGCCTGGTCTTACAGTGGGGCAGAAAAAACCCCGCGCCAACCGTGACGATTGAAGACTACGCACAGGCACGCGCTGCGCTTGATTCCGTATTTGTGGAGACGGCTGCGATAAAGAGAATTTTTGCCGATGAGGATAAGGAATTCGTGTCGCACACAGGCACGCCGGACGTCCAGCGCTTCTTTCTGAAGGAGCGGAAGGGGCTTGCAATACAATGGGTTTCAAACGGCTTATTGATTTTGCTCTGGTTATTTGGGCCTTTTGAGGCGGTCAGGATTGTCGCTTACACGGTGCGCGTGGCGGAGTATTTCTGCTCAGTGTTCAGTCTTCGACTTGAAAAGATCGACCCCGTGAAGCTCAGTTCGGCACGCGACCCTCGCTCGGTTTAGCACTCTCAGTCTTTCGACGCACTACACTCGTCTGTCAGGTGCTTGCCCCTAGCCCTAGGAGACTGCTTGGTGTACCAAGCAAGACGCGCCGTCACGGCGCGTCTGATGCTAAATATTGTAAACATCGATGCTGGCGGGCATGACCCGCACACTCTTAAGTACTATCGACAGTGTATAAACGGGCAACTACAATCCGCGAGGTAATTGGGCGCAGATTACGATCGCCTACTGGTCAAGCGTGTGGAGGCATGTCGCGGACACATCGGGAGCATTTCTTTCTCTCGGCTTTGCCAGCATGCGGACGGCCCTTGGCGGTCTCTACCTCATAGTTGCACAAAAGGAGTATCAATCGCACCTTGCGCTTCAATGAAACGACTTTGGCTGGAGGCGCACTATTCTTGGGTAGGTTTGCCCAATTTGAGTCAAGCAACGGCGATGAGCTAGCAGAACCCTATGGACCCTGGAGCACGCCTCAAGGAGGTTCGTACAAGACTTGGGATCAGCACGCGCGAAGTTGCGGTCTTCAGCAAAACCATCGCCGATGCCGAAGGGAACGACGAATTTCTGATCTCCAGTCCATGGTTGACGCAGATCGAAAACGAAAAAGAGGCGCTCCCCAGCATTTACAAATTGTTTACGCTTGCGGGTATCTATGGTTTGAGTTATGCCGAAGTTCTCAAACTCTACGGCGTGGACACAAAGAAGGTAAAGAAATATCACGCTGAACTGCCGATTGCGAAAACCCACCTGGCACAATACGATTCGGCGGAAGAAGCACCCGCGTTACTTGAGATTCCCGTCCGTTTTGACGCAGGCCTGAATCTCAGTCAGACGAATTTGCTTTCACGCATGATCGAATCGTGGGGCAAAGTCCCCCTCGAATTTGTTCAGCACTTCGACTTGCGCCATCGGCTGTACGGTTTCATTGGCCTTAAGGACTACACACTCTACCCGCTGATCAGGCCTGGGTCCTTCCTCGAGATCGATCCCGATGTGAAGAAGCCACGGCACGGAGCGGCCCGATCTGAATTCGACCGCCCTATCTATTTTGTTGACCTTCGGAACGAGTACGCCTGTGCATGGTGTGAACTCGTTGAGGATAAGTTGGTTCTCCTCGCCCATCCTCTCTCCCCGGTCAAGACCCGTATTTTTCTATTCCAGAAAGAGGCGGAGATTATCGGCCAGGTGACAGGCGTGGCAATGCGGATTGTGCTTTCACTAGCTGAACCGGGCGACGAGATTTCAAAAGGGCCATCGCAATCTTAACATTTGACATAAACAGCGCAGAGGTCAGCCGATCACAGCGACAGGGCACCGTCAGGCGGTACACCTCAAGGGTCTCCCAGGAATCCACAGTCTTTTGCAGATCATGAGGAGCTGACCGCATGAACCGCTCGACCTGGGGAACAAACAATTTCAGTGGGCAAGTCGCGAGGTGGTAGAAAAGTTCTTTGTGGCACGCAGCAAGCGCTTCACCTGCGGCGAATTCAGAAAAGGAACGTGCAAGTCCGTGATGATGGTATTCTCCTGTGCTGTAATCCCTCACGGAAGCTAAGTAAAGAAGCCGGCCAAAGTCATACCCTATCGGCCCCAAGGTGCGGATTCTCAGGTCCTCCTTTGCAGCCTCTACATCCATTCGTATCACTTGGCCGGGCATGAGTTTGGATAATACTGAATAAATGCGCCGAAGAGGGCGAAAAAATGCTTCCGCCTTGCGGCCCATCGAAGAGCAACGTTCCGGGCTCGGAGTTAGCTGTGATCTGAAGATGAGGCGCCGCTTGCTATAGCAATCAGATGGTTGAATTGCCTAAACCGTGCAGTGGTCGTGCCAATACGTTTACTCACCTTTAACTTACACGCTGATTTGTAAAAGTGCGGAGCCCGCAAGAGTCGAAGAGCGCCTCCGCAAAACTCTGCTTGACACCAATGCTTCCAGGTTGCTAAATGGCTGGCAAATGAATCTGTTAGCCCCGGCAGATTCCTGCTTGTGACAATAATGAGCTACCTCTTGAAGCTCGGCTTTCGAGAATGCTGAATTATTCTACTTCTTCATCTGCTATACGTTGGGAAGTGGATCTCTCCACGTGCTTGCTATGCCAAGCGATGCCCCCCGGCGTCGTTGGTCGAGTCGTCAGCTCCGGCGTTGCTCCTCCGCAGTACTTCGAGCCGGTCTCTCGCGAAATCCCAGAATTGGTATGCGGCGAGAAAGATGAACTAGCTCGGTGTCCAGCGTTTTTTTTGGCAGGAGCCCATCGATGAGCGACGCCATCAATCCTAATGGCGCTCGCCTTCTCGAATGGATTGAACTCCAACAGGCCTCCGACAACGATCTCTTACATCAGCTGACTCTTGGAAACGATGACGCGTTCGCAGTTATTGTTGATCGGTATCAGCGGCTCATCTACAGCGTGGCCTATAAGCTTGTGAAGGACGAAGGGGAAGCCGAGGATGTCGTCCAGATCGTCTTCTTAGATGTTTTTAGGAAGAAGGGATTATTCGACCCTTCCAAAGGCACACTCAAGATATGGCTACTCCAATATGCATACACCCGGAGTATTAACAGGCGCTGCCATCTTCAACATCGGCATTTTTATTCAAAGCTGAACCTGGACGAGATCATGCCGCTGACGTTTTCAACTGAGAGGGCAGCTGACAGATGGCTTACGGCAACGGAAGCAGCTAGGTATTTGGCACAGGCTTTTGCCCTGCTCAACCCGAAACAGCGAAAAGCGATTGAGCTTATTTCTATTGAAGGAATGACTTTTGTGGAGGCCGCGGAGACCTCCCGGGAATCACTGCCAGCGACACGCCATAATTACTATCGCGGGATGGCAAAACTGCGGGATATTCTGTTGCCTCAACCCCAACCGCAGGAGTTGGGGGTAAGAGTTCCCGCCACGGCGCGCATGGATCTGGGGGTGGCCAATCCTTAGCCATGAAAAACTAGAGGAACTCTGCTTCCTAGCCGCAGCCGGCGAAATCCAAGAGGAGGAATGGGAAGTAGTGAAGGCACACTTGGAAGAGTGTCCCTCGTGCCGCAGTTTCTTTTCTGACCTTGGAGCGATTCATTCCGCCTGTTTCACCCAAGCGCCCGGCTTTGAAGTCGAACGGGCGCAAAACGCGGAAGACCGACTACGAAATTCGATCTTTCGTGCCGCGAGCAGGGAAGGCGCTCAGTTCTCTTGCCATGTGAGGCCGCAGAATAATTATGTGATGACCGGACCTAAACCTTTCGGGTCTTTCCGCACAACCAGAATGTGGGGAATGGGGGCGGGCTTCCTTGTGATCAGTGGTTGTCTAGTTGTTGGTCTTGTTTTGAGGCAATCAAAAATAACTCATGGTCCGATATCATCAGCGGTGCCTCGCGCTGTCATTCCGCCCGCTACCACAGAATCGAATAGTCTGGTAACGGATCAACTTCGCCGCCACGAAGAAATCCTGGAGCAAGAAGTAGCCGCCCTAAAGGCCGAACGCTCGCGGATTGAACACGACCTTCAACTCAGAGACGATGACAACAAACAACTGCAGAATGCGACAACTGGAATGAAGGAAGAAATGGTCACGTTGACGACTGAGCTCCAAGCCACACGCGCCACGCAAGCCAAAGCGGAGGAAGCTGTCCAACAATTGAAGTCTGAGCGAGAGAGCGACCAGTCCGCAATTCAGGTCCAAAATCGGGAGATCCGTTCCCTGAATGAAAGGCTTCAAGAACAGTCGTCACTAAAGGAACGCGACCAAGATGTCTTGGCAGCAGAAACAAAATTGCGAGAGCTTGTGGGCGCACGCAATCTTCATATCGTTGATGTTTACGATACGGATGCTAATGGGAAGACAAAAAAAGCGGTTGGCCGCGTGTTCTATACGCAGGGGCAGTCTCTCGTGTTCTACGCCTACGATCTCTCCACAGTTAGGTCCGACGCTGGCAAGTACGCCTATTACGTATGGGGCCGTAGAGAGGGCAATGAAGAAAGCGTTCGCAACTTAGGCATGCTCGATCCAGATGACGTTTCACAGAAGCGCTGGATGCTGAAGGTGAATGACGCGAAGGCCTTATCGAACATCGATCGCGTGTTTGTTACTCTCGAACAGAACGGTAAGCTAGACCTACGTCCGCACGGAAAAAAGATACTCAGCGCCTATCTAGGTAGCCCGGCGAATCATCCGTAGTATCCATAAATCTGGGGTACGGCGGCGCCGACCCGATCTTGTTTCTAATCCGCGTCAACAGTATATCCACCGTCTTTTGACAGTGGCATGGGAACGATTTGCCTTCCTCTTGTGAACACTGTGATATGGAGGATGCGGACGATGGACCATGCGTGTCAACTGTACGGGAAAAACTCACGCTTAGAAGTTAAGCGATTTTCTAGGAGGTTTCTTCTCGCCGTTTTCGCCTCTGTCATTTTTTCCGCCGTCTGCTACTGCCAAGTTGAGACTGCCAGTATTTCGGGCGTCATCACGGACCAATCTGGGGGGATCGTAGTTGGCGCCGAGGTGCGAGTGACGAACGTGGACACGAATTCGACCTCCACGACTACTTCTAACCAATCCGGCCTTTACTTGGTCATAGGCCTCAAGCCGGGCCGATATCGAATTAAAGTAGAGAAACAAGGGTTCAAAGGAATCGACCTTACTGACTTAGTCCTGAACGTACAAGCTTCAATCAACCGTAACTTCACGCTTCAGCTGGGGTCCGTGTCTGAGAGTATTTCAGTTGAAGGCGGCGCGCCGCTGATCAATACCCAGGACGCGTCAGTGAGCACCGTGGTTGACCGCAAGTTCGTCGAAAATATGCCGCTCAACGGAAGGAGTTTCCAAGCGTTGATTGCGTTGACGCCGGGCGTCGTTCTGACAAGAGCAACGAGTGCCGACCCAGGGCAATTTAGTGTGAACGGGCAGCGGGCCGACGCGAACTATTTCGCTGTGGACGGAGTGAGCGCTAACATCGGCATTGGGAGAAACGCCTTAGGACAGTCCGCTGCCGGGGCTTTGCCCGGCTTTAGCGCTCAGGGCGGGACAAATACTTTAGTTTCGATAGATGCGATGCAGGAGTTTCGCATACAGACTTCTACGTTTGCGCCCGAATTCGGCCGCAGCCCCGGCGGGCAGATCTCGATTGTCACGCGCTCGGGAACTAACGATTTTCATGGCACACTTTTCGACTATTTTCGGAATGACGTATTGGATGCAAACAACTGGTTCAACACTTCCGTTACACCAGCGCTGCCCAAGGCGGCAGAGCGTCAGAACGACTTCGGTGGTGTGGTCGGCGGACCCATCATCAAAGACAAAGCGTTTTTCTTCTTCTCGTATGAGGGACTGCGCTTGCGCCAGCCGAAAACCGCGCAAACAATGGTCCCCTCGAATAGTCTTCGGCAGAATGCCCCGTCGACAATGCAGCCGTTCCTGAATGCCCTTCCTGCGCCGAATGGCCCCGAATTCCTGGACGCGAGTGGTAATCCAACAGGCTTTAGCCCATTCAACTCCAGCTATTCAGACCCATCCATGCTTGATGCATATAGCATTCGCATGGATCACATGATCAATTCGAAGCTGAGCCTCTTCGGACGTTACAATTATGCTCCCTCGGAAAGTTCTAATCGGCAGCAAGGCGCATTGAGCAACCTAACTGTCGCTCATGTGGATACGCAAACGCTGACCGTCGGGCTAACCGCAAGTTTTTCCACGAATATCAGCGACGAGCTGCGATCAAATTACAGCAATGTGAGAACCAGCGCAGTGGGGCAGTTGGACACATTTGGCGGCGCAAGTCCGCCAGCCGATTCCATTCTCTTTCCGGCCGGCTTCTCCTCAAGAAACGGCCTTTTTTTGTTCCTGATCGGTGGCGGTAGGGGTCAACCCGTTTATTCGGTGGGTAATGGGGGAGCTGGCGAGCAGCGCCAACTCAATTTGGTTGACAATTTATCTGTCACCAAGAGTAAGCACCAATTGAAGTTTGGCGTGGACTACCGGTGGCTTGCCCCCTTTAACAGCCCGAACCCATATTTTCAGCAAGCGCTTTTTTTCGCAACTTCTAGCGTGCGTTCCGGAAACGTCGATTTTGCCGTAGTTAATGCGAACGGGGGCGATGCACTCCTAGACCGAAATTTCTCCCTGTACGGACAGGATAGTTGGAGAATCAAACCCAGATTGACTCTGACGTACGGGCTACGCTGGGAGGTGAACCCACCTCTGAAGGGTAAGAATTCAAATAATGACCCCTTTACGGTCCAAGGCTTGAACAATCCGGCGACCATGACTCTGGCTCCGCGGGGAACGCCACTTTACGACACGAGCTACGGAAATCTGGCCCCGCGACTCGGTGTTGCCTACCAGATCGCGCCAAGACAGAATTGGATGACAGTGCTCCGGGGTGGATTCGGGATATTTTACGACCTCGGGTCGGGTAGTCTTGGCAACGTGACGAGTGGGTTTCCTTACACCGCACAGGGCCCGTCTCTGTTTGGCGTTCCGTTCCCGCTTACATCACAGCAGGCGGCCCCGCCGGCGTTGAGCCTGAATCCACCAGTAAGGACGTTACTCGTTACCGATCCTAATCTCAAACTCCCGCGGACGTACCAGTGGAACTTCGCGCTGGAGCAGGCGCTGGGTTCTAAGCAAACATTGTCTGCCTCATACGTCGGCGCGAGTGGCCAGGATTTGCTTCGACCACGGTTACTGGTTCGCCCGAATGCGATTTTCAACAACGTAACCGTCACCACTAACGGGGGTGGTTCGAACTATCAATCTCTCCAACTCCAGTTCCAAAGAAGAGTCTCCAAGGGGCTCCAGGCGCTAGCTTCTTATACCTTCGCACACTCCATTGACGACGCATCGCGTGATTCCGGTTTTTTCTCTGTTCCGGGCGTGAGCAGTGAGAGAGGAAATTCAGATTTCGACGTGCGCCACAGCTTCACGAGTGCCGTGACTTACGATGTTCCTGCGCCAGGACCTGGAAAGCCCGTTCGTATCATTCTCGGCGACTGGTCGCTTGACGGTTATGTAACCGCTCGATCCGCGCTGCCGGTAGATCTCGTAGGACGAAACAACATCGTCGTGGCCGGTACACAGCTGAGTCCCCGTCCCAACGTTGTGGCAGGCCAGCCCTTCTACCTTTACGGATCACAATATCCAGGCGGCAAGGCCTTTAACCCCGCTGCCTTCACCGCTCCTCCCTTCGGGGTCCAGGGTAATCTGGGGCGCAACGTGCTCCGGGGATTTGGTGCTTGGCAGGCGGATTTTGCTTTGCGCCGACAATTCCATCTCACCGAACGCTCACGCCTCCAGTTCCGCGCAGAGTTCTTCAACATCTTCAATCACCCCAACTTTGGAAACCCCGTGAACACGTTCGTTGGCCGACCGCTTTTCGGTCAAGCAACCCAAATGTTAGCCGACAGTCTTTCGGTTGGTGCCGGATTCAATCCGCTCTACCAGATCGGCGGGCCGCGGTCGATTCAGCTCGCAATGAGACTGGGTTTCTGAGTACGCGGTTGTTTCCATGGCCGATGGACTTAAGGTCAGCGAAGATCCTGAAAGATAATCCTATCTGGAGAGGACAGAAATGAAGCTTTTCGCGTTCGAGTATTGGGTAGCCGCTTTGCTTTTCGTTCTTGGCGGTGCGGCTGTATTGAAGGCAGGAGGCAGTGACGGAGCGCTGACGCTAAACCACAGCCGAACGTCAACAAAATCAGCGGAACAGCGAACTGCGCGCGTGATCCCGCGTATCCCTGTCGAGAAATACAAGCTATCCAATGGCCTTGAAGTGCTCTTATCGGAAGAGCATCACTCACCGACGGTTGCGGTCAATCTGTCCTACCGCGTCGGCCCTGTCAACGAACAGCGAGAGTGCACCGGGTTCGCGCATCTGTTCGAGCACATGATGTTCCAGGGCTCGAGGCACGTGGGTGCCAATCAGCATTTCCGTTATCTCGAGGCTGCCGGAGGCAGCGAGATTAGTGCCTTCACTGGCTTTGAGCGGACTGTCTACTATGAGACAGTTCCCTCGAACCAACTAGAGCTGGCGCTCTGGCTGGAATCCGACCGCATGGGGTACCTGCCGGACAGGTTGGATCAGAACGAACTGATCACGCAGCAGGCCGTAGTGCGCAACGAGCGCCGGCAGAGCTACGAGAACAAGCCCTACGGCCTGTCCGAGACGACGGTCTATCACCTACTTTTTCCGGAAAGCCATCCGTACTTCGGCGCTGTCATTGGCTCGCATGCCGATATTCAAAGGGCAAAACTCGAGGACATAAGGAAGTTCTTTGAGATGTACTACGCTCCCAATAGGGCAAGTTTGGTTATAGTCGGTGACTTCCAGACTGCCAGAGTGAAGCAACTCGTTCAGAAGTATTTTGGTCCCCTAAGGCGAGGATCCGATCTACCAAAGATTGACGTCCGGACACCACCGATTACGTCGGAGCGGCGCACAGTAGTGAAAGAGCATATCCAGTTGCCCCGCGTATACATGACGTGGATCACGCCGCCCATATTTGAGCCGGGCGATGCGGAAGCTGATATTGCGTCGGTTATTTTGCTTGGCTCCAAGTACGGTGGATTTGCTTCCAGCCGCCTAAACAAGAAGCTCGTCCAAGAGAAGAAGATCGCGCAGACGGGCTGGGCGACCTACAGCCAACTGGGCCTCGGATCGGTGTTCCAGATCACTGCCACGGCACTCCCGGGCCACACGGCTGAGGAGATCGAAAAGGGGATGAGCGAGGAGCTGGAGAGGTTCCGCCGCGATGGGCCTGAAGAAAAAGAGCTCGAACGGGCCCGCAACATTATTGAGACGCAAGTTAACGCAGCGCGGCAGTCGGCGAGCTTCCGCGCTCTGGAGCTGAACACGTACAACCACTATCGGCGATCGCCCGACTACCTTGCGGAGGGCCTGCTGCGCTATCGCCGTGCAACGACGGCTTCGGTTCGCGAATTTGCGCAGCACTACCTTGGACCAGAGTCGCGCGTCGTTGTTCTGAGCGTGCCAGGTGAACCGGACTTCGGCCCTGAGGTTCCTACCCCACCAAAGGGGGACACTAACGCTGCGGGCGTTGGAGCGGAGTCGATCAATTCGGATCAGCTGTGGCGCGCGCAGCCTCCCAAGCCCGGTCCGCCGGCCCGGTTCACTTTGCCCGTGCCAAGGTCCTTCGCACTTGCCAATGGCTTCACGGTCATTTACGACGAACGTCCCGGACTGCCGATTGCCGCCGCCTTGGTCGTGCGAAGCGGAGACGAGTCAAATCCGCCCGGGAAACCCGGCCTGGCATTTCTTACCGCCAACATGCTCGACCAGGGTACGAGGACCCGTAGCGCATTTCAGATTGCAGATGACATAGCGCAGCTAGGCGCAACTGCGTATCCTTTCGCCTCGATCGATACCTCATACGTTCACCTAACTCCTTTGTTGAAAAAAAACTTTGCCGCAGCTCTGAGCATAGTCGCCGATATGGTTCTGCATCCGAGCTTTCCCGCAGAAGAACTCGAGCAGAAACGAGCCATTTGGCTCGGTCAGATTCTGCGGCAGCGCGCAGACCCGCGTTTTCTGACCGCCAACGTTTTGTCGCTGGTACTTTACGGAGAGAATCATCCTTACGGTCTCCCAGAAATTGGCACAGAACCAGCGCTCCGAGAGTTTACCCAGGATGATCTGCGTGCTTTCTGGACGCACAACTTCCACCCGGGCAACGCCGCGTTGATTGTGTCCGGAGGAATCACTGAAGCCGAGCTGCGTGCCCTGGCGAAAGAAAAATTCGGTACTTGGCAACAATCGAGCGCTCCTGCGACGCCCTCTCTCCTTACGACCCCAACCACAGCTTGCCGTGTGGTGATCGTCGACAGGCCGGGCGCGCCACAGACCTCATTGCTGATAGGGACATTGGGGCCGCCCCGCTCGACACCGGATTATCCTGCCCTGGAAGTGATGAATGCCGAACTTGGCGGACTCTTTTCAAGCCGAATCGGCCTGAACCTTCGGGAAGAACATGGCTATACCTATGGCGTGAGATCGGGATTCGCCTACTTCCATGGAGGTGGGCGCTTTTCGGCGGCGACCGAGGTACGAACCGAGGTAACTGCACCGGCGGTCTTGGAAGTATTCAATGAGTTGCGCCGAATACGCAACACCTCGATGACCAGCGAAGAATTGCACCTTGCAAGGGGATCCAAAGTGTCTTCCCTGCCAGCAGAATTCGAGTCCACGCAGGGGGCGGTGAGTAAGTTTGTTGATCTCTACCTGTATGATCTCGGCTTGGATTACTACGCCAAGTTGCCTGCGCGTTTGAATGTTGTCAGCGCAGACGAAGCGCAGCGCGTCGCACAGAAATACCTGGTGCCAGAGGAGATGATTGTTGTTGCGGTCGGCGATCGCGCGAAGATTGAACCGGAGATGCGCAAGCTGAATCTCGGGCCCGTAGAAATCCGCGACGTTACCGGCAAAGTGCAGCAGTGACGCCAAGCATGTTGGGTAAGACGACTCATCAACTGGTTTTATAGCCGTCTGAAAGCTATTCCGAAATGAGACGCGGAGCGCTCACATTTGAAATCCGAATCCCCCCCGTTTGAAATTCGTGGAAAACTGCCGTGCCGTCTCGCTTAGTTCGAATATAGCCAAGGGTTTATTATTCGTCGACTCCGTATGCGGGCATTAGGAGTACGTTCATGTAATTCTGCATCGGAAGATCCGCCATGTCCAAGAAAAGCGTTGCGACCTTTGTGAAGACGGTGTTTTGGACTGTTGCGACGGTCGACCCGATCAATTGCACTTCCGGCTTACAATACTTCATATCCTTCACCTCCTGATGTTAGTCGAACATTTATCCGTTAAGAAGACTTCTGTGGGTGACCCCTTGAGCGTCCTTGTCCGGGACCAGAGATTATGAAGCACTGAGCGCTCCGCATCCCCCAGCGTGCTTTCTAGTGAACTACTCGTCTGCTTCATACGCAGGCGGCGTTACGTCATTAATATAGTTGACGACCGGCAGGTCCGATGTATCAACAAATATACCCTTCTTGGTCTGAGACGTGTTTTGAACCGCAGCCAAGGCAGGGCCGATCAACCGCACTTCCGGTCTTAGATAGGTCATGATTTTCACCTCCTTCCGCCCTTGAGTTCTTCTCATGCGAAGAAAGGCAAACCCAACTCTTGCTTGCCCCTTTGCGTGGGACCAACGACAATGGATGCCGGAGCCCGGCTCAGCGTCCCGAGTGCTCCGGCGGGGTAACTAGTCGTCTGTTTCATACGCGGGCATTGGGAATGAGTTAATTTGGTTCTGCTGCGGCAGGTCCACAGTATCCAAATACCTCATTTCGGTCTTGGTTTGCGCGGTGTTTTGGACTGCTGCAATCGAAGACCCAACTAACAGCGCTTCCGGCTTGGCATATTTCATGTTTTTCACCTCCTTCCTAGTAATCTCAGTGTTTCTGGGTTTGTGCGGCGACTGGTGTTTGCCTGCGCACTCGTCACCGGTTCCAAAGGAAGGGCCGGAGCGCTCAGCCTCCCGAGTGCTCCGGCGGACCAACTACTCATCTGCTTCATATGCGGGCGTCGGTTGTGAGTTAATGAAGTTCTGCTGCGGCAGGTCCACGGAATCCAGATACTGCGTTCCGTTCTTGGTTTGCGAAGTGTTTTGCACTGCTGCAAGCGAGGACCCAATTAACAGCACTTCCGGTTTAGAATATTTCATGGTTTTCACCTCCTTCCTCTAATGGACTTTTCTCAGCTGAGAAGGTCTGCGCGCGTAACGTTCGCTTGCGCCTTTGTTTGAGACCCTGGAGAGGGACTTGGCGCAGCTATACAGCCAGAGCCTGCAATGCGGAGAACGCTCCATCTTTGGACAGTCCTCAGCCACAACTCCAGCCCGAGAGGCCGCATAAGAAGGGTCACGGAAACCTCCCGTCCAGATCGGGCACTTTGCAATGCTTCCAGGAGTTTCTTTGAATCGACTATGCCCAAAGTGCCAAGAATCATTTGCTGGGGAATTTGGCTCAAGCTAGACCAGTCCTCCGCGATCCGAGTCACTGGTTTTCTCGCAACGAAGGCTTTTCGTTTCCTGTTCAGAATCTCCTCGGGAACCGTGCCGGCCAGCGCGCGGCGCATCAGGGATCGGCGCTGCCCCGGCCGGATGAGTTGCTCCCGAGGGACGGCACATAGGAATTCCAACAAGTTCCGGTCGAGATAGGGATATCGCTTCTCGGGGGATCCAAATCTGTCTAGGTTCTTGGAGCCCAACTGGTTGCGCATGGCGTTCAGTGTGCTGAGGTTCGCCTGGAAGCTCGGAAGCGGCCCAAACACGGAGAATCGTGGTTCCAGTGTAGTCAAGGATGACCGATAACGCCCAACAAAGTGGGGATGCAACCATGGCGCCTTCCGCACCTGCTCGGGGGCTCTACAAAGGTCGACCGGAAGAAAACCTCCGATAGTTTCGAAAAATAGATGCACCCAAGGTTTCCTCTTTACGAGGCTCCATTTTTTTAGCTGGTGAGCTAGCTGTCTTAGCTCGAAGCTGACGAGCAGGTCGGCAAGTTCGGGAATCGGGTTCGGCACACCCCCCAGGGCCTCATCTCCTCCGATCCCAGAAAGGAGAACGCGATATCCCTGAGATCTCTGGTAATCAAAGTACTTTTGGGCGGTTTCGGATGGGATTGCGCCGGAGCCTGGTGTAGCGGGAAAGTATCTAGTCTCAATGGAGAAGTTGGTCTGTTCATGGGGGCTGACATCGACGTGATAGCCAACGCGACCCCGTTTCTCCTCGACTTTGGCGAAGTAAGGGCGCTCGTTCCAATTGGGCTCGGAATCGTCATAATAGGAGACGGTGTCTAATCTGGGCAAGTTTGTTTTTCCATGACCGATCAGTTCATCGGCCATGCAAACAATTGAACAAGAATCCATCCCGCCGCTTAGTTCGGCGAGGATGGGGCTGTCCGAACGAAGCCTGTGCCGGACGGCTTCGGTGAAGACGGCGCGAAAGTGCTCTTCGTATTCGGCATCGGTGCGGTACCGGATCCTCTTGTTGGGATCGAAATCCCAATACTTGCTGACGGTGTGGTTTCCGGGTCGTAGGAGCACTGAATACGATGGCGGGACAGAGTGGATCTCCGCGTACGGCGTCACATGAGCGGCGGGAAAGAACGAGAGCCAGCCGGCGATGTATTCTTCGCAGAGTGTAAAGGTTTTTCCTGCAAATAGTACCAGTGGATCGAGGATGGTGCTCCATGTGACGTGGTTGTTGTCGAGCGAGTAGTAGAGATGCCGTGTCCCGATGGGGTCTTTCGCGAGGATCAGGGAGCGCATGCGTGGATCCCAGATCGACAAGGTCCAGTCACCAATCAGCATGCCAAAGCAATCGCTACGCCAATATTCATAGGCCGCCGCGACGATCTCGACGTCCGTCGAGCCATTTGTCAGAACTTCGCACATTCGTCGGATCAAATCCATACGATTGTCCAAGCGGCCGTCCCAGGTGAGGATGGTGCCGGATGAGGTGATGTGAGGCTGCGTTTCACGGCGGGATTCCTTGGTGGTGTGAAAGGCGCCGTAGAGGATCGTGATGTTTCCCTTCGAATAGAAGCCGTCATCGTCCGAGCCATAAGGAGCCAGAAGCGGCTTGACCTTCTCGAGATAGTCGGGGTCCACTGGCTCGCCATCAAAATTCCATCTTCCAAACTGAACGCTCACGGTTGATCACCTTTCGCAATGGAGATGTTCAGCATCGATCAAGAACGGCGTACATTTCCGGAGTGTAAGGTTTGTCGTTGACCACACGGCCGTCGACTTCGACCCATGCGTGGGCTTTGAACGGCATCTGTTGCGCGCCGATGACCATTTGCCCCGGTACACCGTACTTCTTCAGGAGGCAGGCTGTAGCCGCCGATCGTTGCAGGCAAAGCACCTCTTTCCAGTACCAGATACACGCCATGTCGACCGCCGAGCAGATGCGTTCTACTGCATCGGGAGCGGGCGCCGGCTTTCCCACGCGATATTTGCGAACTTTTTCGTAGAGTGCTGCGAAGTTGCCTCGCGCCAAGTAGAGGTCGAAATGAATCAGTTTCAAGTATGCTTTCAAGACGAGGAACGACATACGGGGATCTCTCCTTTCACACCGGCAGTTGCAATTGGTCACAGAGAAAGGCCATGCGATCAGAGAGAGCCTCAATGCGCACAGTCAAGGGTAATACAGGGGAATGCCCGCGGAATTCGCTATAGTCTAATAGGATGGGATACGGTGAACTGTTAGCGGACTGCAATCTAGCAGTCATCTTTCTTGCATGCATTGGATTGCAATTCGCATCCGAATCACCTGAAACAATCATCGTCGCTGGATACGGTGCGCCGGGCCGAATGTGGTGATACGGAGAGTACTTTGAGAGAACATCGAAATCGTCTGGATTATCTGCCGTACCGAATTCTTCTTGCCACAGACTTGCTGTGTCAAAGAGGTGATAGCGAAGCATGTCTAGGATCGGAACCATGCAAACGACGGCGCGGAACAGGTCCGGCCGCTGCGTGAGCGCCGCGCCCACGAGCAGCCCCGAATTGGACCCGCCAAATATGGCCAGTTTTCCGGGAGCGGTTCGCCCTGTCCTGAGAAGCCATTCAGCCGCGCACAGGAAGTCGTCGTAGGCCGTCTGGCGGTTGCGCCGCTTCGCGGCTTTGTGCCACTCGACACCGAATTCCGACCCGCCACGAATATTGGGCAAGGCAAACAAGCATCCTCGTTCCATGAGAAACGCAGCGAAGGTGCTGAACTGCGGCGTCATGGACACACCATAACCGCCGTAAGACGTCATAATCGTTGGATTACTGCTACTCTTGAGTATGTCCCGGCGGCCCACTAGATACATCGGAATTCTTGTGCCGTCCTTCGACAGGAACAAAATCTGTGAAAAGCTGTAGTCCGCGGACTGGAAAGGGATACTTGCCCTTGCCCAAAGCTTCCGTTCACTCGTTTGAGGGATGTATCGGTAGATCTCCCGAGGTTGCGTAAAGGACTCAGCCTCAAACAATAACTCCTCGCTCTCAAGTGAACCTCCAATCAGGTGGACAGTTTGATACTCCGAAATTGAAAAAGACTCGGTTTGATTTCCGGAGAAATCGAAGACAGAGATCTCGGTCTTATTATCCCTGAGGTAGGAAACAAAGATTCTGTCACGGACAAAGATGGGCTGCCCAATCGGTGAATCACATTCGGGAATCACTACAACGAACTCGGGTTCCTCGTCGCTTCTGAGCTGCAGCTCAACAATCTTGAAGTTTGGTGCATCGCGATTGGTGATCGCGAGGATACGGTCTGGGATCAATACAGGGATAAAACTGTAGTCTGCGGACGACAAAATGAGGTCAGGGTGTCCATCACGTGCAAAAAGCTTCAAATAGAAACTCGTCCGTACCTTTTCCAAGAGTTCATAGACTAAGATCCCAAGACGGTCTTTGTCCGAGATAAGACGCAAGAGAAGTTTCTCATCCTCCCCGGCGCAGAAAATCTCTCGGTCTTCGCTGAATGCGCTACCTAAGGGATGTTGGTAGACAGCCTTGTACAAATGTCTCTTTGCTGCAAAGGATTCATGCACGTAGAAGAAACTCTTCCCGTCAGGAGCGAACGTAAAACCATGCAGATAACCGCGGGGGAGGAAATCAGGGAGGCGCTTCCGAGTTTCGATTTCGAGCAACTCAAATGTCCCCGTTCTCTCTCCCCCTTCTTTCACCTCATACAGGAGCAATCGACCGTCAGGTGAAACCCGCAGAGGCTTTACCGCCGTGTAGTTGCCCGACCTCATTTCGGAAGGGTCGATCAGAAGACGATCCTCGCCGTCTGCGCCTTCACGCATGTAGATGCAAGGCTGCTCTTGGTTCGGCAGGCGTTTCCGGAAGAAGTAGCGGCTCCCGACTATTTGCAGGGAGTCATAGGTTTCGACGGCGAGGAATTCTCGGATGCGCACGCGGATGCGTTCACGTCCCGGGATGCTGTCCAGGTAAGCGCGAGCGTAGAGCGTTTGCTCTTCGATCCAGGCCCGCGTGCGAGGCGAGTCTTGGTCTTCGAGCCAGCGATAGGGATCGGTGACGGGAACCCCGTGGAAAACGTCCGTCACCGGCTCGAGGGTCGAATGTGGCGGCCTCATCATTAATTGATGCATTCGACCCTCCTTCGCGGGACGGAGTCCGCTTCTTGCTTCATTCGGCGGGTGAGACTCCGCAGATAGCCGGGCACTTGAGGAATGTTCAGTCGTTCTGGGTCCCGCCAACTGTTCCCCGCGACCGCGTAAGCAAATACGGCCACCAGCGGCGAGAACAAGAACGCCTCGGAGACATGCTCGGGCAAGGAGACGGACTGCCAGCACTTAATGTAGGACAGCCGGATGGCGTCTTCGAATCGAGCGAGTGCTGGATAATCTTTCCGCAGATGTGAGATCAAGTATTCGAACGTCAAGAAGGGATGACTGACGTGCGCTTCGGCCCAGTCGATGAAGACGCAGCGCTCGGAACCAACGAGGATATTGCCCGGATTGAAATCGCTGTGGCCCAGCGTGTCCGGAATGCCCAGGGACTCCAAGCAACACACGGCGTTCTTTAATATTGCTCCCAGGTCGGAAAGTTCCTGCCGGGAGAGAATTGCCGGCGGCACATTCGTTTGCTGCTGCATCAGATCGGCAATGACTTCAAGGAACGGGTCAACCAATTCGAGCAGCGTCCTGGTGCGCAAATCTCTACTGCCTGCTTCGAGGAGATCATCAATCGCTTCGATGGATGCGATCTGAAGACCGGCCAACACGGCCGCGGCGTCTTTCCAGGCTGAGGAATCGTCCACTTCATTGAGTGGAGGCCCGCCAGCGTCCGCCATCAGCCAGCCATAGCAAGCGGGTCGAGTGGCGAGCAGGGATGGCACATATTCAGGAAGCAATTTTGCGAGTGCCACCGTGATCGGGAATTCATGCAGATTCGGTTTGCCGACGGCTTTGAACCACACGGGCTGTTGTGTCGTATCGAAACGGATGAGCGCAAAAGTTTCGCAACCGTTCAGTTGGTGGAAGTCTTTCAATTCCATGCCCAGTGGACGGATTGCCGTTCTCACCCAATCCTGAAGATTGGTCAACCAGCCGAGCCTGCTGAACGGTTCCGGATCATCTCCCGCCATCCTACTCGTTGCTCTCAAATAGCTGGATTCGAGAATGCTGTGCTTCTTATTCTTCAGAAGATGCGAGATCGCATGATGTGCCGGGATCCAATCCATTCCTTCGGGTAAGCCGCAGGTTCGGACCGGAGCCTCAAGGGCGGCAAAATTGACAGTGTCTGGCGTCGGCTGCAGCACCCCGGAAAACAATAGAACCGAAGGCATATGCCAGCGGTCTCGAAGGAGTGTCGTGATTTCTAGTGCCGGTCGTGTGAGCTTGGGGATGTTCACCAATGGCAGCTCATATCCCAAAGCCCGCCTCTTGAGTAGCACCGCTGTTCCCGACTGATTGAACACGATGAGCCGGTAGGCGTCCTTCCCACCAACTTCTGCAGGTTGTGTATGCGTTCCCGTGGTGACTTGCATCGCTGGTCCCTGAACAATCTCGTGCTGCGGGCGCGGCCTTCTCTAGTACTTCTTACTTGGAGCCGCGATCCTGTGTTGCGTGAGAGCTGCGTCTCCCGAACAAATTGCAGAAAAGACCCGTTGGCTTGGGGCCGAGACTTACACGGAAATCTTGCGACTCCGAGGGTTCAACCAGATGCTGCGCTTGGAGCTGCTCCACGAACTCATTTACATCGGTGAGGGCCTGTTCTCGTGCGATACCGAATTCAGACGCAAGACGCTCGGCGATCTGCTCGGGTGTGCGGCCATCACTGAGTTGCTGCCAGACGATTGATCCGATCGGATTGAGGGTGATCATATGCCCTCCCTTAATGTTCATAAGCACTGCTCCGTCTTGATTGATCGTGCCTCGAACATGCTCTGAAATTTTCATCTTTGATCCCTTGGCGGTGCCTCGCGACGCTCGAGCTGCTGTTCCGGCTTCGCGTCGGCACACAAAAACCCTCCGCCGTTAGATTGGTTCAACTGCTTAACCAAGAGGTCTACGCAGCAGCTCTTCTAATTAGATATGCCGCTTTGTAATCGGCTGGGTAACGGCGCGATGATGCATCGCGTTCATCCACGCCGTCAACAACAAACGGGTCTCTTTTTCGGTCATTTGGTCTCTTTTTCGGTCATTTTGTTTCTTTTTTAGCCAGTTGAGTTCTTTCTTCGCGATCGAGCGATACTTATGACGGACTAATAAGTTGAGTAATTACTGCGTAGAGGAATACCAACTCTGAGTGGTAGCTGCCGGCGAGACTGCACTATGCAAGCAAGCGTACAAGCTGCTTCGACCGATCAGTTGCTCGTGTGTGCCCTGATCTTCGACCACCCCCCGATTCAGAACGACAATTCGGTCCACCCACTTGAGCGCGGAGATCCGGTGCGAGATAAAGAGGATCGTTTGGTTTGAGAAATGGTGTGCCAAACTCGCAAAAATCCTTCGTTCCGAAGGAGCATCCAGCGCCGATGTCGATTCATCAAGCAAGAGCAAGGACGGGCGTTGCAGCACCGCGCGCGCCAAGGCAACGCGTTGTCGTTCGCCACCTGACAGCGCATTGCCTCTAGGTCCAAGTGGCGTGTCCCAACCCTTGGGGAGTCTCCGGAGCAATTCTTCGAGGTCGGCAATTTCGATGGCGCGACGCAACTCCTTGGCGGTTGCGGTGGGCTGCCCCAGCAACAGGTTCTCTTTGAGGGTCCGGTCGAAAAGGATGCCCTCCTGCATGACGTAACAAATTCTCGTTCGAAGACTCTCGAGCCGCACACCTCGCACGTCCGTTCCGTCGATGTACACGGTTCCGCGCTCCGCGTCATACAGCCTGGCAATCAGTTTTGCAATCGTGCTCTTTCCACTGCCACTCATTCCAACGAGCGCGACTCTCTCGCCTGCCTCCAGTTTGAAGTCCAGCTTCTGAAGGGCGGGCTGACCCGTGCAGTATGAGAAATGGACATCTTTCATCTCGACATATCCCCTCACTGGCGAGGGGAGGTAAACGGCGTCCTGTCTTTCATCTACACTTGGAGCCGTCTCGATGACTTCCAAGATCCGCCCAATGCTTGCACCCATCCGATTCAGGCGGGAATAGATCTCAACAGCGGCGTTGAGGGGGTCAAATAATCTCGCCATATAGCTGTAAGAGGCGACGAGTCCTCCGACTGTCAAAGCGCCGACGAACACCTGGTAGCTGCCGTAGCCGAGAATAGCAATTGTGCCCAGCGCGATTACCGCCATGTAGGAAGTTCTGAAGAGTATCTCGATGAGGTTCCGATGGTTCAGTGCTTCCACTCTTGCTGCGGCCCGTTCCAAGAACGCTTGTGTTTGACTTCTCTCCTGGTGCAGGAGCTGGACTTGTACGACGGACGATAGATGTTCTTGAAGAAAACTGCTTTCTCGGCTGGACTGCCGCTGTGCTGAATCCGATGCTCCCCGCAGGCGTCTTTCGAAGTATCTTCGGAACACAAAGAAAAGAGGCACGAGCGGAAGAACCATGCAGGTGAGCTTGAAATCCAGTACGAACATGGTCGTGACAACAAAAATCGCATTAAAGGTGGTCTGGAGGGCGTAGGGCACAAGACTCGATCCTAGTTCAGCCACCTGATCGACATCTTGTTCCATCCGATACAGCTTTTCTCCAACGGGCGTCGATTCGTGGTAGTCCGCCGAAAGGCGGTTCATCTGCTCCAAGATGCTGAGCCGGATGCGGAAGACAAGATCCTGTACCGTGCGAAAGCTCACAACTCCCGCAAGTGCGGAAACAACTAAACGGCACACGTAGATTCCGAAGAATCCCGCCGCAGCAAGAAAGAGGAGGTGGAAATCCTTCTTAGGGAGAATCCGATCAATCAACCATTTGATGAGCAGAGGATCGAGTAAGAACATCAAGCTGCTCAGCACCATTAAGGACACACTGAGCGCATGGGCGCGCAAAAGAGGTCGCAGTTGGCGAGCAAACCAGCGGAACTGCGTGTTGGGATTCAGAGTCAATGAAACCCCCTACACTTTCGACGAACCTCTTAACCAACCCTGGCCGGCATCTGCTCTACGTATTAACAGCTCTACGCGGGCTCCCAGTCAGAAGTAGTCCTCCGCAATGAAACTTCTCTAACACTCTCATCATTTGATTCGGGCAGCAATTTCCCGGATTCTAGCTCCGCGATATCGCGCTTGAGCCCCGCTTCGATCATCGTCAGCCAGAAGTGGATGAATTCTGACAAAGAGAAGTTTCGCGCTTCCGAACCCAACGCGAGCACAACAACAGGTTCTTGTTGAATCGCACGGTAGAACCCGATGCGAGATTGCCCAACGAAGAATCTAAAACAGTTTTGCTGGGCAAAGATCAGGCGGTGGTGTTGTACCGCATCGAGAAGCAGGACATGACAGTGACACTCTCTTGCCTGGGTCATGCCGTGACCTGAGTTCTGTGCCACATTCTCCGGAATTCCATTGGCGTCAACCGAAACATGTCATGAAAGCTCTTCGCGAAAGCTTTGTGAGTGTGATAACCCGCGTCTGTCGCAATCGCCTTTACGGACTCATCGGTGTCCTGTAATTGTCTTGCTGCGGAGACGAGCCGCCTCTTCCTGGCGTATTCATTGATCGAGACCCCTGTGGACTCCTTAAATAGCCGGCGTGCCTGGCGAACAGAAAGAGGGAGCTCAAGCTCGTTGCAAACATCGCCAAGATTGCCAAGGACCTTGCCGGGAGCATTGTCAATGAAGTCTTTCAGCTTCTTGGCCCTCCAGTCCATATTGCGTTGGATTGTCTGCGGAAAAAGTTGATCAACCAGCGATTCCACTGTTTCCAGTTTTTGAACAAAAGGTTGCTCGTAAATCATGGATCGACCCCTCATGCGTAAATGTCGTGGACTGGCGTCCCACTCTGTGGTGCGCGACGTATACGGTCCACGTAAGACTCATCGCCCTCCGGCTACTTTCTTTCGTACCAAGCCCGCTAGCTGCAGCCCCGCCAGGCAATCTCTGGCATCGCGCTCTACTTCTCCACGGACAACCGTGAAATGGGTTTCAAGTACGTCCACAATCCCGTCGAAGGTGATTCCCGCCGGGCTTCCCTCGACCGTTACCCACACGCGTGCAGCAACTCCATTCAGGCTGTAACAGCACCCGTCTTTGATATCGAGGAGCACAGCGCCATCCTCCGCGTAGATGGAGCGCACGCCAGGAGAGACCAACCATCCAGTTATATCGACTCCGTTCCCTTTCCCCACCTTCGGTGTGTTAGAAGCACCGTGGGCCGCCCTCGGCAGCGTTGAGCGCAGATAGATTCGGTGAGGTCTGCTTCGAGGGACTCTCCGAAGCTCTTTTCTCCGTTTCTTCGGCTGTGTTTGTAGCTTACAATTGTTCTGCAGCATTTGCGAGACGCCTTCTTTGACATAGTCGTTGATGGCTTTTCCACTGGAGTCTCTGAACACCCAGTGTCCTTGCCGTGCTAACTTGGGTAGCGCAACCAGTTTGCAGACATCGCTGGGATTCAGATCCTGTCTGGCATTACTAGGAGTGAGTTCTTTGTTCTCTCTCGCTCGCAAGTGCATTCCGACAGGTTCGTCCAATCGCTTTGAAATATGTTGATCCTCAAAAGGGTGCATAGCGCTGAGGATTTGAATATCGGGTCGTTCGTTGATCATCGCGGTACATCCAATCTGATCGATTTCTATGAGGCGTAGCCCTATGTTTGTGGTCAGGCTCGGCCCTGTCGTATCGGGATGGCTGTCGATGAATTCCTTTAGCGTCTTAACCCTCCGTCTCCATTTGAGTCCACCCTTTATCCTTCGGTAGGTCAGGTGAGTCCAACAACGTCCCTTTGAAGCCTAATCATCGCTTTCTGGCCAGTTAAGAAAGCGTCTATGGTAGCGAGGTCGATCTAGAGATGCTTGCGCTCCAGGTCACATTCGAGACTTGAAGCGCTCCCGGATGCGTCTTGTGGACGAGATCGAAGGCAAGCAATCTGTAGTGGTTCTTCCCAGTCCGGATGGAAAATGGTGATCCGAAGGGACAGACTGCCGTCGACCTCTTGCCTGGAGTAGATCCCGACGGAATTCCACGTTTCGACATCTTGACCACGCCGAATTTGCTGTCCGGCGCTGATGGAAAAGGAATCCGTTGCCATGTGCAGGGATCCCCCCTCTCCAGCTTCACAATCCACATGAAAGTGGCCCCCGTGTTGATATTGGAGTTGAGAACTGGTACCGGTCAGTTGAGATTCAATTGGCATGCGTCAGGGCACCTCAGACGGAGTCATCGTTAAGACTGGCTGGGCGGGAAACTGTTCCACCGGATCCCTATTCGGTGGTCAGTTCGCGAGCTTCTACCGAAAGAGAGTAGTGCGGCTTAAAAAGTTTCAATTAGTTGTTTGAGCAATCGCATCAACCTCTGGCAAATTGTCCGAGTGTCTTCCAGGGCAAAGCGAGGACAACATTCCCTTCATTCTTATGGATAATTCGCTGACTTGTCGCTTCACGTCCGTCTCGAAACTAATCAGAAAAGCTGCTCCCAATACAGGGCAGAAAGTACACATCGCAACAAACACGGTTGTTATACGAAGCGAAGGAGAATGTGGGTCCCCGGATGTCGGCAAACGCTACGACTCGTCACAAAATTGTCATAGCGTCACCGGAGAACCAAACTCGGAACCAATGGCATCAACTAGATCTTTTCCGATGAAGTCTTGGTGGCCTTCGACGCGACAGGCCGAGGCCGGTTGCTATTGTCGGGGGAATTGGCGCCGAATCGATTGACCGGCAATTTCGATTCAAATTCAACATGGATCGTTCAGATTTATAGATAGTCATCAGGCGGCGTATTTCCATCTTTATCATGCGCAAGCGGTAGATTCTTCCCGTCGATATCTAAAGAAGGAGAGGAGGTCAGAAAAGTCGTCTCCGGTTGGTGATGTTCACGAAACCATTGCGTTTAGGTTTTACGTAGCATTTCGATGAACCCTAAGCCACGCAACCGTTGCAGTCGAACGCGGAGGTCATCCGCGAGCTGATTTCGGGGAGCGTCGAAGTGCGTTTCGAGTGCATCGAGAATATCGTCGAACGCAATCCCCGAAGGGCTCGTCTCAATTGTTATCAAAATCTGAGAGCCAAGTCGATCCAAGCTGTAATAGAAGTGGTCCTCCATATCGAGCAACAAGACTCCATTGCCGTCCATACTCGACCGAATATTCGAGCAGATCTTCCAAAGGTCGCTCTTACTGGTCTGCACGAAACTATTCTCTGAACGCGCATTGAATACACTGCCGCGCTGCTCGTCCTGAACGTCAATATTCGCAGTCCATAGACTTTGGACCCTCACCTCTCCACTTTCTACTCCGTCTCACAGGCAAACGGTGCAGAACTTGTTCCACGGTCGCTCAAGCAACCGCCTCGATCCTCGGTGAACCTTACTGCCACATGGCCCAACCATCCCCGTGGTAATTTCTTTCGCTTTTCGCGCCATAACCCGTTCGTTCCAATGTCTTGACTCAGCCTTGATTAAACAACGCGTATGCAGCAATCGAAGCGGTGGCTATCTATGTTCTTTATTACTTGGTTAGATAATCGCTGGCTAATGGTTTAGGGGCACGCTCACACATGTCCGCCGTGCTTTGATGTACTGGCGAGGCAGGATTCCTTCGCATTTAGCCCGTGTCTGTGAGTATTGCCAGCGAATTCGTCTGAGATCCAATTCCGCGAAGATTGACGCGTTTGCTCGAGCAACCAATTAAAGATTCTTGAGCCGAATCACCTACCTCGCGGAGAAGCTTTTGTTTGCCCGGATAGTGCCTGCACTGGCCGGCGCTCTTTCACAATGAGGGCGAGTCGTCATGGGGGAAGGAGCACGGCCTGATCACGGCTCTCGAGTTAGCCCTGTGGACCGCCTTGGGCGGAGGATAAGCCTTCCTGTCCACGATGCTGCCGAGGAGATCGCGCACCGTGCGATCCTGCATGGCGAAAAACTGCATATTGATCCTGCGGTCGCGGCAAGTTTATTGGAAGAGGCAGCGGCCAGAGTTTCACGCGCTATAGACAGGAAAAGGAGCAGTAATGAGCAACCTGTTCGAGACCTGCGCGCATATCTCTTCCGCGCTTTTCTCCGACTAATAAACAAGGCCGTGAAGCGACAGTTCCTGGTAGCGGGTGCCATTCGCACGCTCTGGGTAACTTCTCACAACTCAACTGATCCATTGGCGCAACTCGAGCGGAAAATTCTCGTTGATGAATTGCTGACGAGGGGTGATCCGGTGGCCCGCGATATGTTCTATCGGCGTACGCAAACATTTTCCTGGGACGAAATTGGGTTGACTTACGGAATATCGGGGCATGCTGCAGAATCCCGCTTCAGCCAAGCGCTCCGGAAAATCAGGGAGAGGCTTGACCCGAAGAGTGGTTCATGAACTTCACGACAGATGAAGTGAGTGGTTCTGGAAAATCGGAATGAGAATGAAAGACAGCAGAGCCTTCGAGAAAAAGGACAAAGACTTACTCGACTTTGCGCACTCCTATCTTTCGGAGGGTTTTCCTAACCCGGACCGCCAGGGATGCCCCCCTGACGCTGTTCTGCGATCTCTCGCGCTCAGTCCGACCGAAAGTGAGCCCGCTGTCACTGAGCACTTGGCAGCTTGCTCTCCTTGTTTCGCGCGATACGCGGAGTTGCTAGCTCAGTTGAGGTCGCAAAGGGCTGCAGAAGAGAAGCTGTCTTGGGCACGTGTAGCCACGTGGTCCAGGTCTCATCCAGTGCCGGTAGGTGCTGCCCTCGTGTGCGCTCTATCCATCGCAATCGGAGCCAGTCTATTGTTGAATCGGATTAGGGTGCCGAATCCTCCTCTGGATACCCACGGAGCGCCCAACCCCGTTCAGACGGTCAACCCTACGGTAGCGTATGCGCCGTTTAGTCTAGACCTGAGCACGCTTTCTCCGGTACGTGGCTCTGAACCCTCACCCACGGCGTCTCACCAGCGGATCCCTGTCCCAAGTTCGCCGGTGTATCTGACACTGACACTGCCGCTAGCAAGTGAGGAGCGATCCTACAATGTAAGACTGACAGCGGGTGGCCACGCATTCTGGTCCAAGTCTGCCCAAGCACATCTGCACAAAGGGCAGACACTCATTCGAGTCGAGGCAGACCTTCGACAAGTCCCAGCGGGCAATTACAACCTGGAAGTTGAATCCTCAACCGGCATTCGCTTCGTTCAGCCAGTTTTGATGGAGACCACATTGCCTAGCAGCACGGAGCGAAAACGATGAGAATCAGGCGAGTCGCGGCTGGGCTTTTTCTCTGCGGAGCGGTTTGCATATTCGCGCTTGCGCAACCAACGGCGGATGATCCAGATGTTTTGTTAAAGCAGGCCCTTCGCTATGGCGACCTATACAACTGGGCGGATGCAGCCTCATTGTTCACGCAAGCCGAGCAAATTTATACCAAGCGTGGAGATAGTCACAATGCACTATACGCACATTTGGGCCGGCTGCGCTCAACTATGGAACAACTCTCGCTCCCAGAAGTCTCGGAGGAGCTGGGCGCCGAGCTAGACATGAATCCACTGCTCCAGTCAGATAACGAACTCAGACTGTTTTGTCTAATGGTTCGCGGTGACATCGATGGGGAAATTGACGCCGTCCCGATGCGTCGCGACTGGGAAGCCGCACTCAAGGTCGCCAAGGCTCTCGGTGATAAGAAGTGGGAAAATCGTGCGTCCGGCGAGATCGGATTTTCGCTGTTTCTCGAAGGGGACATGACAGCAGCGCGCCAGAAGGTAGCTGGCGCGCTGCTGGGGGCGATGATGCTCGGCGACACCGGGGCGCAGATCCGTTATCTAGCCGCAATCGGACACGCCTTCGTGCAGATGGGTTCTTATGATGACTCACTCGGATACTTCGACAAAGCGCTGAAGATTGCCGCCTCAAACCCTGACACCGGATACCCATTTCTTGTCAACGAGGGCAGGCTACAGGCATTCAGGGGTATGGGGGAGCTCGATGCCGCAGAGCAGCTCGCCGACGAGATCATCGCCCGGGCCCGCTCAAGACAAAAGCATGTCAAGGAAACGCAAGCTCTAATCACAGCCGGGACCGTAGCAGTTGCAAAGAAAGACGAAGCGAAAGCGATTGAAGACTTCCAAGCAGCAATCGACCTGGCTCAAAACGGCAAATTCACCCGCCTGCTCGCCGATGCTCAATTCTATTTGGAAGACATTTATCGCAAGAGGGGTGATCTAACGAAGGCAGAATCCCTGGCAGCCGCCGCAGCGGAATCAACGCAGAGCAGCAGTGACATTTATTTGCTCCCACTGCGGCTACAAGCCCTGGCACAGTTGCAAGCTAGCCAGCGCAAATATCGCGATGCCAGCGCAACTTATGACCGCGCGTCCGACATCCTGGACGCGATGATCGGGAACGTTACATCCGCGCACGGCAAGATCGGCCTTATCACTGCTATGAGCGCGGTCTACACCGAACATTTCGCCTTGGTTGCAGACCATTTGAACGATACTGCCAAGGCCTTCTCGGTCCTTGAGCACGCACGCGGCCGCGTGAGCACTGATCTCTTGATGTCTGGAAAACCTCCTGATTCTCCCGAGGAATTAGAAATCGAGAAACAGATTAGCCGATTAAATCTCGAACTCACGAAAGCGAGATCGGTTGAACAGGTCCGTCAAATTCGAGACAAGATTTTTCTCGTCGAACAGGCAAGGTGGGTTGCTCTCCCGTCGGGCGCCTGGAAATCGAGACCATGGGAAACGATCCCGCTGGAGCGCGTGCGCCAGGGTCTCGCCGCAAATGAGCTGATGCTTGAGTACGTTGTTGCCGAACCTCATTCCTATTGTTTGGCTATCAGCCGGGACTTTGCGCGCATCGTCCCGCTTGCCAGTCGCGAAAGCATCGAAAAGTTGGTCGCTGCATATCTGAAGACCTTGAAGACGAAACGAGCGTCCAAGCCGGAAGGAAGCCAGCTCTACAGAGCACTCTTGAAGGACATCCCGGAAGCCCCGAAGAAAGAGCGCCTGGTAATCGTCCCGGACGGCCGCCTCCATCTGCTGCCGTTCGATGCCCTCGTTGACGGCACCGGTCGGTACTTGGTCTATTTCCACACGATAACGTACGCACCGTCTGCGAGTGCTATGTATTTGGTGAACTCGATGACGCCGCACCAGCCCGCACAACAAGCGCTGCTCGCGGTTGGAGGCATCCCTTACGACCAGACGGCAGGCCTCAACCAATTGGCAAAGATGCGCGGGTACACCGACGACGCTTTAGCTAGTCTGCCGGCTTCTAAGGAAGAGGTTCTCGCCGCCGATGCCGCATTTCATACTGGCGCCAATACTCTCTTGATTGGCCCAACTGCGACAAAATCTGCCTTTGAGGACTCGGATCTGGACCAATACGCGATCATCCATTTGGCAGTACATGGGGTAGCCAACGAGAAACACCCTGACCGAGCCGCATTGATACTTCTCAGCAATTCGTCATCGGGAGACGACGGCATCTTGGAGGCAAGTGAGATCGTTCACCTCCATACGAATGCCGACCTGGTCGTTTTATCGGCCTGTGATACGGCGGTCGGTAGTCTGCAAGGCGAGGAAGGCATCGCAAATCTCTCTCTCGCTTTCATGTTGGCCGGTGCGAAGAATGTAGTTTCTACGCTTTGGAGCGTCGACGACACCTCTGCCCTGTACCTGATGAAGCGCTTCTACGCTCATCTCGCCGAGAGAACTACCGTCGCGTATGCCTTGACCGCGGCCAAACGGGACATGCTTAAGACTTATGGCGCCCAGGCGATTCCGTATTATTGGGCCAGTTTCAGGTTGGATGGTGTGGGAGATCAGACCATCAGTTTCAGCACCAAAAGACTGACTACCAGGAAGTAGGTAAGCGATAAATGCCACTCGCACAAAAAACGTCATCGCCCCCACTGTCGCAAAAGGACCGGGCCAAGATCCTCAGCGTCCTCAAGAAGCTCGTTCCCGAACGACACATCAATGTGAGCAACCCGAATCAGGATTATTGCCAGTGGATTGCGCTCGTTGATGAACGCATGCCGCACCTCATTGATGTGGAAAGCACAGAAGCGTTCGAAAACGGGGCGAGTGAAATCCTCAGGGCTCTAGGCAGCAGCCACACGGCTTTTTTTCATCAGCGCCGCGACAGCGTCCCCGCACCCTATTCGATCAACGCCACGCTGCGCGCCATTGACACTTCAGAAGGCAAGCGTTGGATGTTTGTGGATGTGATAGAAGGCGGGCCGACATTTCAAGCCGGAATTCATCCAGGCGAACTCCTTCTCTCCATAGACTCTGAACCCGTGATACCGCCGCGGTCTGCAAATTTCCGCATCGGCGGCAGCCATAAACTTGAGATCGGAACTTTCAGCGGCTGCAAGCGCCAGGTTGCTATCGAAGTGCCAAATCGCGCGGCGAAAGATCGGCCACCTATGATTGAGCCCCGCAGTCTATCTCACCTGATGCTTGCTCCCGACACGGGGCTTGTCAAAGTAGCGACCTTTCCGGGAGCTGTAGGCCAGAGTTTCGCTAGAGGCCTGGATGCCGCTATTCGCGACCTGAAAGACCACGGCGTTCAACGGCTCATCGTGGACATTCGAGGCAATATCGGGGGCGGGTTAGGGTCTCTGCGACTCCTGAGCTATCTATGTCCGGGCAAAGTGGAAATAGGTTATAGCGTTACCCGACGGCGGCTTCGGAAAGGCTACCAGAAGGAAAGGCTAACTCGCATTGGCAAGATTCCGGCTACAAAAGCGGAGTTGCTCATGATGGCCGTCCGTTTCAAAATCTTTCAGAGGGATCGCTCGATGGTCCTCGTTACAGAGGGGCTTGGCCCGCAGCCCTTCCATGGCCGCACCGTCATCCTCATCAACGAGCACTCCCACAGCGCAGCAGAAATGGTCGCCAGCTTCGCAAAAGAGAATCGCCTCGCCACAATCGTTGGCACAAGAACGGCTGGTGAGGTACTCGGCGGCGCCAATTTCAAGTTGCCCAGCGGATATGTGCTCCGCATGCCGGTCGCAGGCTGGTATACCTGGAAAGGGGAGTGTATCGAGGGCAAGGGGGTGGAACCCGATGTGATCGTTGAAAACCCACCAGAATCACTGGCGAATGGCATTGACGCACAATTGGAGAAGGCGGTAGAAGTAGTTAAAGCACTCTGTTAGCTCGGTCTCTGTGCTCCTGCTTTTGTTATAGCTAATGTTATAACAACTGTTGACAGTCGCCTTCTCGGAATCGTATATTGCAAACATGCTGGATTCTGGTCGGCTATCTGCGGTCCGAAGGAGGCTCGGTTTATCCCAGGAGCAAATGGCTCAGCTCCTGGGCGTATCGTTCGTCAGTGTCAACCGATGGGAGGGCGGTCACTCGAGTCCCACGGGCCCAACCCGTGACCTTTACCTTGCGGTTGACGCAGCGATTCGCGCCGGCAACGCTCCAGAGGCAATCCGGCAGGCAGCCAACAGCGAGCGGGGTGCGTTCCTATACGCCTTGTTTCGGATGGCTTATGCGCGCCCCAGGGGGAGGTCTCGATGAGTTACCAGGTTATGAATCTTCGGCCCCTGCATTCAGGCGGCTACGGGGATCTGTTCGTCGGTCAGCGGAGTGATAGTGGCGAACGCGTCGTGGTCAAGTACCTCCGCGAATATCACATCGCGGAAGCTAGAAAAGCCTTTGCACGCGAGGTGGGCGTTTTGGCCCGCAAGCTGCGCGGCTTAGTACCACTACTAGGTTGGGATACCGGCGCAGAGCGTCCCTACTACGTGATGCCGTATCTCAAGGGCGGGGCGCTTACGCAATACGCGGGAAGGCTGACCGACAACCAGTTGCAAAACATCGCCGGAGAGCTGGCCCGCACGCTTGCGGACCTCCACGCCCTGTTTGAGGCGCACGGTGACGTCAAGCCCGACAACATCCTAGTGACTGACGACGGACAACTTCAGGTCGCAGATCCCTTAGGAAACGGAACTGTCTTCACGATGCTGCTTTCGGAAAATCGTGGTGGTACGCCGGGATACTGGGCGCCAGAAATATGCGCGGGAGGGTCGATTTCACGCGCGGCAGACGTATACTCATACGGCGCGACGATCTACCACCTACTGACCGGGCGCAAACCGCAGGACGGGCAACGGCTTGATCGAACGTCAGAGGGCTATAGGAACTCTCCAAAAATTCGAGAGATAATCGCCGCCTGTTGCCATATTGACCCGAAAGTGCGACCGACGATGAAGGAAGTGCTTCGCATCCTTCGCGGGGAGCAATGGGCCGACATTCAAACGGAACGAAAGCAACGTGAGGAGTTTGCGGCTGCGGCATGCTTCATCGGTGCATGCTTGCTGCTGGGGGCCGCTTTCACGGCTTGACCGCCGGAGCAGCGTACGCCCTAACTGCGGAAGAAGATGGCGGACGTTGGCGCAAAGTAAAAGAGGCCAACTGAAAGGGCTTGCTGCACTCTGGCACGAAGGGAAGATTTCTGGGTTGGAGTATGCTCAAGGGCGATCAAGGTGACCCAAGCAATCCGCAAACGAGAAGCTAAAGAAAAGGTTCGCCAAAATCGACTGCAAGTATAACCCCCGCCCTAAGAAGACCGTCTCTGGGGGACTTCCAGATCTTGGCAAGCGTCACTAGCAAAGCTCGACTCCTATTTCGTCTCATATCCACCGAATGGTTCTGGAAGAAAGTTTAGTAAGATCGGGCATTTTCGTTTTGACTTTTTCCTTTCTGTAGGCCTCTTAGTATAGTGAGGGGAATTCTCGCTGGTTTTCCCCCGTAGGGTTGGCGGAGCCGTCCCCCTTCGGTTAGCCACCCTGCTTAGTTGCGTGCCGCTCGATGGTTCCGAGCCGGACGCGGAGGTAGAAACCCTGTCAATGGAGTGCACGCTCCACGTGTGCCTTCACGCCGATTAAGGCCCAATCACTGTGCAGACGTGGCCGCATCGCGTTGAGGTTTTCCACCCAGGATGCCTCGTTAAGGGTGAAGGGAGAAATTTCCAGATATGACCGGATCACGCGGGAGCATCCATGCGTGATTACACGCATGGGGAAAGGACAATTAATGACCAGGTCCTTTTCGGTCTAGAAATGTCCTCCACGATGTAATTGGCAGTCAGGTATGACGCCGCCTCGGGAACCAAACTTCTGAAAAACATCGCTGGTCGACAAGCGTTGAGCGTTCACGGATCCCCTATCGTCTCTCGAGCGAGCAGAGCAAGGCGTTTGGCCCTATGGAAGACAGTTGGGGAAATACAACGGGTGGCTATTCCTTCCGGTTTTTCTCTCCGGAGGAAGTGGATCAGATCCTCTGTGACGGCGCGAACCGTGGTCGTGCACGTTCACACGCCGCTACCGAAAGGATACTGAAACATGAACCAGGATTGGAGCGAGCAGAGCTTTGGCAGCGTATACGGCAACTCAAGAATGTGTCGCCCGGGCAGCTTACCCTGGTTCCGTTTGGAGCCTGGAGGATCAAAGGATCCTGCGTGAGGGTTATCGGCACGCAGGTTCGGGAAACAAAGAAGCAGCATGGGAGGCTACAAACAGCGTAAGACAGTCGGATCACCTGCGAGGTCTTATGTATCCTGGAGTAGAGCTTCGACTCTATCGCTATGTCGTTATGCTTGCGGAGGAATTGAATTTCACGCGCGCTGCGCTACGTCTGCATGTCGCTCAACCTTCCTTGAGCAAACAAATCCGTGAACTCGAAAATTATCTCGGCGCGCAACTTTTCGAGCGCACCAAGCGCGAAGTGCGATTAACCCTGGCAGGTGAAGCGTTCGCAGCGGAGGCTCGACTGACACTCTTCCATGCGGGGCGCGCGGTGGAAGGAGCGCGCGCGGCGAAGGGCCAGCACAAGGGACCTTGGAGCCTCGGATACTCGCCGCTGATCGATCTGCGTATTCTCTCCAAAGTACGACGGCACTTGTCGCTTGCACATCCTGCGGCGGACGTGCGACTTGTCAGCGCCTATACGTCCGAGCAAGCAGACGGCTTGATGCGAGGAAGGCTGCAAGCAGGCCTGGTCATCCTGCCCGTCCGAGAGCAGGGGTTGACTTGCGAAGGACTGTACCGGGAGGCGTTGGTTCTTGCTTTGCCGGAACGTCATCCCCTGGCGGCCAAAAGCGAGATCGAAATCACTGATTTGCATGAATTGCCCCTGGTCATCATTCGGGGAGATATCGAGCCCCGTTTCGGCGAGGACTTGAACCGAGTCTTTAGTGTGGCAAGGATTCGACCGCGCATCTTCCATGAGGCGACGACGCAAGCGGAGGCCCTCGAACTGGTTTCGGAAGGCAGTGTTGCGGCGCTGACGATGCCATCGGCTCAATACCCAGTACGAGAGAGAATTGTCTTCCGACGATTTGTGGATGAATTTCTGACTGTGGAAACGGGGCTTGCATATCTCGGGGAGAACGGCTCAGCAATCCTCACCTCGCTGAGGGAGTTTCTGTTCGACACTTTCCACCCGCTCGGTGCGGGCGGGTTTCGAGACGCTCGAGCCCGGCAGATGGCCCTCTTTTGACTGGTATTCATAGGCGGGCAGTTGGCCCGCGCACAGAACCAAGCATGTATCACACTCATCGTGTGTAGACTCATCGTGGTCATCAACTCAATGATGGCCGCGTGCCAATCGCGGACCCTAGAGCCTCCTTCGGAATGCACGTGCGCAAGCTGCGGCTTCAAAGGGGCCTCTCGCAAGAGAAGCTCGCTGAACTAGCGAATCTACATCGCAACTATGTAGGCGGCGTCGAGCGGGGCGAACGGAATATCGCGATCATAAACATCGTTGCGCTGGCCCACGCACTCCGAGTAAAACCCGCCAAACTTCTCGAAACCATGTCGTAAGCGCCTTGCCGGCGCTCTTTTGCTCTGTATATACCTGGCGGCGCTGACTTCGAATGCTGCCACTCTCACCCCAGTTCCCGGCACCTAAGCACTCTTTTCATCGCGTTACCGACAAGCCATTGCCTACGGTCACTTCAATAGTTTCAATTGCCGCAAATGTTTGAAGCAGGTTTTGGCTGCAAACCGCTTTTTCGGACACCAAACCAGACACCATCGCAACAGCGATACCGAATTGTGCCTCGCGGCTATCAACGCCGCGGGTAGTGAGTCAGCTCGAGATCCAGACGAGGGGGTGCCGTTTTCGGTTCCCCGTTCCCGGATTGCTTCCGGGTAGCCGACCACTCTGGACCAAATGTAGGGGATGAATACAACAGAGATGATTCGTGACACCTTGGAATGGTATTAACGTATATTGCCAGGCGGCTTGAGGGGAGAGCAGGACGGGCCATCCGGTTGGTATGACAAGAATCTCGCGACTCGGGGGAAACCAATGCAGCGAAAGACTCTCAGGACGATCGCATTAGGAAGCATTGCGCTGGTTGTTATGCTCGGTGCGGCGGAGCAGGCGCAAGCACAGGACGCCAAAGCACCATATCCGAGCATGGCCCCGCTTGACCAATACCTGATGGAGCGAAATGCCGAGATAGCGCTGGCGCGGAGCGCTGCCCCGGAATCCATCTCGCGAGATGCCGAGGTCATGGTCCTCGGACGGCATGGTTACGAAACAGCCGCCAAAGGCAAGAACGGTTTCGTGTGCATGGTACAACGATCATGGACCGCCGGAATCGACGATCCCGATTTTTGGAATCCCAAGCTGCGTGCTGCGATCTGCTTCAACCCGCCCGCCGCCCGAACGTACCTTCCAAACACTATCAAGAGGACCGAGTTGGTATTGGCCGGACGATCAAAAGCTCAGATGTTTGAGGGCATCAAGGTCGCTTTCGCCAAGAAGGAATTACCGGCGCTGGAATCCGGCGCCATGTGCTACATGATGTCAAAACAATCGTACTTGAGCGACCGTAACGGTAATTGGCATCCCCACCTGATGTTTTTCGTTCCTTTAATGGACCCTGCGGCGTGGGGCACAGGCTTGCCGGGATCCCCCGTAATCTTAGGAGTCGAGGACACTCCGGACCGAATGACTGTATTTTGGATTCCGGTCGCCAAGTGGTCGGACGGTACGGCTGCTTCCATCGATGAGCAGTGACGTGTGATCTCGGCGAGTCATCCCCATGTGAGATGAGAAGAGTTGACCCGTTGGCCACCTGGTTTGTCGGCAATCCTTACCTAATCGCGTTACGTCAGGGTAGCCCGTCGTGAAGAATGGCAGGGCAGATCCAATTTGGGTCTTGCCGGCGCTAGAGGTATAGATAGCCACAGACTTCGCCGCAAGTTGATGCCAGCGGGAACATATGCTCTTTGTCTTACGCTGAAGTCTGTGGTTGCGGCGAGGGAACAATCCAATGCTATCCTTCCCGGAAATGAGGATAGGAGACCTCGCTCAATATTCCAGGTTTTTCGGCTTGGACGGTCTAGAAGTTATGAGCGCCCGGTGGGTGAAGCATTCGTTTGCCCCACACATGCATGACTTCTACGCCGTTAGTCTCAATTACGGAGGCCGAGGCGCATTCGATTGTCGGCGCGAGCTTCGTGATGCTGCGCCGGGTACGTGCAATCTCATAGCACCCGGCGAGTTGCATACCGGTCACGCTACATCTGGAGAGGGATGGACCTATCGAAACCTGTACGTTGAGCCGACTCTCATGACCATACTTCTCCGGAGCCTCGACTGGCAAGGGCCATTGGACGTCAGATTCAAATTGCCCTTAGTAAGGGACACCGTTTTAGCCACGCGGCTGGCTCACGTTTTTGCGAGTCTGGCGGAGTCGAATTCGCTGTTGCAGAACGAATCATTGCTATTGTCTGTTGTGGCGCGCTTGGCTAGGGATCACCTCGTGCCCGGGCACTCCCTTCGCGATGCGGGCCGAGAACACGTGGCGGTCCGGCGGGTCAGGGATTGGCTTGACTTCCACTCTGAACAGAACGTCTCGGTTCACTCACTGGCTGATATTGCCGGCCTGAGCCCCTACTATCTAGTGCGAGTGTTTCACAGGCAGGTGGGAATTCCACCGCACAAGTATCAGACCATGGTACGCATACATCAAGCGCGCAAGCTCTTGAGGTCAGGTGCAGCAATTTTAGAAGTCGCGTATCTCACGGGCTTTTGCGATCAAAGCCATTTGAATCGCTGCTTCAAGACTACGCTCGGTGTTACGCCCGGAAAATACGCCCTTTCCGGTCCCAAGCACTAACCAGCGAGCGCACGTCATAGGGCTTTCACGGAACGCCCGATTTCCCGGATTACATCCAGCAGAAAGTCCACGTCCTCCCGGAGCAAGCGGTGATTGACACTGCATGCCCGAAGCACCCTTTTTCCATGGATCTTCGTCCCCGACAGAAACACTCGCCCGTCTTTCTCCAACGCATTCAACAGCTGGAGGTTCAACCTGTCCAAGTATTCCTGATCTCCATGAACCGAAATGTCCGGCGTACGGTACTGGAAGCACACCGCCGACAGCGGGACCGGGGCGAGCCGGACGAAATCCTGCGACTGGTCGATCCGGTCCGCCAGATACCGCATGATCTCGATGTTACTCTCAATGGCCGCGCGTAGTTTCCTTGCGCCGTAGGCCTTGAAGGTCATCCACACCTTCAGCGCCCGGAAGTTCCTGTGAAGCTGGGGACTGTAATCCTTGAAATCGAGCGGAGCGTCGGCTCCCGCGTCGCTCTCTTCCCGCAGATAGTCCGCCACGACCTGGAAGGTCTGCCGGAGCGCTCTCGGTTCCCGGACCAAAATGCACGCAGCCTCCGCCGGCACGTATAGCCACTTGTGCGGGTTGACCACCACCGAATCGGCTTGGTCCAATCCCCGGAAGAGTTTTCCGGCGGCTTCGGTCCCCGCCGCAGGTCCTCCGTAGGCCGCGTCCACGTGGAACCACAAGTCCTCCTTCCGGCAAAACTCCGCCAGCGCATCCAGCGGATCCACGGCCCCGGTATTGGTCGTGCCAGCATTTCCCACCACGCAAATGGGGCGATATCCGTTTTTCCGGTCTTCGGTTATCTGGTTCTCAAGCGCCTCGAGATCAATTGTGAAGTCGTCCCGAACGGCGATTTTGCGCAACTGGTTGCGTCCCATCCCCAGAAGCACCATGCTCTTCTCCAGCGACACGTGCCCCTCCTGCGACACGTACGCTGTGACGGGCGGCCCTCCTCGCATCCCCAGCGAGGCCGCATCAAACTGCGCCTTCTGTTTACGGGCCACCGCTAGCCCCACTAGATTGCCGGCCGACCCGCCGCTCAGAAGACACCCTCCTGCTTCGGAAGAGTACCCAATGAACTGCGCAATCCATCGGATCACCCGTCGTTCCACCTCCGAAGCCGCCGGAGAAAAGTGCCACATGGCGCAGATCTGATTCACACCGGATGCCAAAAGCTCGCCGAGAACGGCCGCCTGGTTTCCCCCTGAGTTGATATACCCCAGGAAACGGGGGGTTAGATATAACGTGGAATTCGCAAAAATGTTGTTCTCCACCTCGCGCAAGATGCTTTCGACCGACTGGGACTCCTGAGGCAATGGTTCGTCAAACAACGAGGCGATCTCCATCCGAGTTTTCGCGGGAGTGATCCGGACGTCCTCCAGCCCTTCGTATAACCGAACGACAAGACCTGATGCCTTCCGCAAATCATCCCGAAAGGTCTCCAAGTGGCAATCCAGACCTCGAGCGGCACTTTGTTTGCTCATCTGATGCAATTCCTTTCCCGAACTGAAAGCCAGAGAATAGCGATGTTGCGATCAGCGGGTCTTGGATGATATTGCTCTTGCAAGCAGCGGATTCGATCAGCGGTCAATGATCACATTGGCACCGAGCCGAAACCTTGAGCTGGGTGCAACGGTTATGGAAGAGTGGCCTACGACTCGTCCAGAATCGTCGATCAGCCACGTGTCGGTGAAAGGCAGCCGTTGGGCGGGCCCATACCACTCACAAAATGGCGGCGAAGGAATTGAAGACCGCATGGACGAGTATCGCCGGCATGAGACTACCGCTTCTGTGTCTGAGTTCCCCCGAAAAGAGCCCGAGCACGAAGGCCGCCGCTGCTGTTATCGGATTTACCTCCAGGTGGATCAGCCCGAACAAAAGGGCAACGATTATCGCGGCATAGGAAAGCGAAGTTCCCAAAAACGAAAGCGTTGCCGGAAACTGCCGAGCCAGGGTGGTCTGCAGGAGACCGCGAAAGATTATTTCCTCCTGAATTGCGGCACCGACGACGAAGTAAAGGAACGTCATCCACGGACGAAATGGCACTTCGGGCGAAGGCAAACCTAAGCTCAGGCGATTGACGAGGATTGTGAGCGCCCAGGCAATGGGCACGCCGAACACAATCGCGGCAGCGACGTAACGATAGTGACAGAATCGAAACCCATATTGCGCGAAGCCCCCGGCCCTCCCTGACACCACCTCGATCAGGAGGATCGCCACCGCCAAGCTGATCACGATGATTACAGGCACCGCTTCGAAAGGCCGCAGTTTAAGCACCGCAACAGTCAAAAAGGCCGGGCCGTAAGCGGCTGCGAATAACAGCAGGAGGGTGCCAAGCGTCTTTGCGAACCTGACTTTTGTCAATTTCGTATCCTTACGGTGAAGCGGGCACGCGGGTCGCTGCAGCAGCGGTCTCGGCGTACGCCAGCGAGTCTACACTTCACGATCAATCTCTCAACGTGCTGATTCTCGGGAGTCCGGTTGCGCGAAGTTGAAGCTCCATTAGCGCCTGCCGCCGATGACGGGGTATCCGGAAGTTACTTTGCTAGTTGGCAGCGGTCATCGATGGCCACGTTCCAGAGACCCAGGATCGCGAGATTCCGCACCGCAATAGTCGTGCCCCACACCTTTCGAATTTCCCGCGTCTCAAAGCACCGGTCACAGGTGACCGTTGCGTGGCCGTAGATGATTTCGCGGCCCATTGGTGAGAACTACGCAGCGACACTTGGTGAACTGAGCCGCCGCGAAGCCGCAGCAGGGGCTTGCTTTTCCTTCAGCCAGGCGGCGACCTCATCGGGATCGAAGCGCACCGATCCTGAAATGCGAAACGACGGAATGCTTCCGCTCGCCGCCATCTTATAAATGTGTTGTGGAGTGACACCGAAGAGTTTCGCGACCTCAGCAACCTTGAGAGCCCCAGTTCTGCTTTTCAATGTCTCGACGAGTTTCATCGCAACACCCCGTTTCTGGCTAACGAAGGAATAGGAACTCCTATCGCCTAGAAGACTCACTCAGCCTGTTCGCGGTGTCTAATACTTCTCTGTCTCGGGCCGATAGCTCAGAACTATATTGGGGATTCTGTTCGGGTTCGTCCCAATTCCGAAGACCGGCCTTCGTTAGCACACGTCCCTGCCAGGCCACAAACTTTCCTGTCATGGCCGTTGCCATCCGCTTCGGCCTCAACAAACTAGAGGTTTCTAAGCCCTTTCGGTGAATCGCATTCCGGTTTGGTTCCTGTGTCTGTCTGAAGGAACCAACCTTCATACACCGAAAGGACAAAGAAAATGAATTCAGAAAGCATCAAGAAAGTTACAAATCAAGCCATCGAGCAACTCGTGGAGGCGCTAAACGCTGGACACAGCGAAGCACTCACGCGGTATCTGGCAGCGATGGCGAAGTTCAGAGCGTACTCGTTTTTGAACGTTCTTCTTATTCTCAAACAGTGTCCGAATGCTGGTCGCGTTGCTGGTTACCGGACCTGGCAGTCGTTCGGACGCCAAGTAAAACAGGGCGAAAAGGGCATCATGATTCTGGCCCCCATGTTCCGCAAGCGAACCGAAACAACCGATGAATCAAACACCACAGACGAAGCTCGTAGAGTTGCGGGCTTTCGTGCGGTTTACGTGTGGGACGAACAACAGACGACTGGAAAGGAGCTGCCTCAAATCGGTAACGTGACCGGCGACCCGAGCTTTTACCTTGCACGGCTCGAAGAATTCGTTCGATCCCGTGGTATTCGTCTCGACTATTCCGCCGACATCGCCCCCGCAAGAGGAATGACCGAGAAAGGGAAAATCACCCTGCTACCTGAGCAAACTGCGGCTGAAACTTTCGCTACGCTGGTCCATGAATTGGCTCATTCGGATATGCACTTCGGAGAGCGCCGGACCGATACGAATAAGCGCATCCGCGAGACGGAAGCGGAATCCGTGGCTTACGTTGTTTGCTCGGCCATCGGACTTGAGACGGGCACGGCCGCGCAGGATTACCTCGGCCTCTACGGGGGAGACTCCAAGTTGCTTTTGGAGAGCCTTGAGTACGTGCAAGCGACCGCTTCGCGCATTCTTGATGCGATTGAAGAGAGACTGCAACAGCAGGCTGCATAGCCC
>WNFC01000355.1_pt1 | contig 45582 bp, 30 predicted proteins | sample 5400541 | NCBI WGS metagenome assembly WNFC01 (sample SAMN13153342, study PRJNA577476) | soil metagenome | isolation source: 120 cm saprolite under Douglas fir tree site 2 hole 2 replicate 1 | place: USA:California | collected 2015-04-18 | reverse complement strand
TTGCGAATCCGGGCAAGTGCCCGGGAATGCTGGATGAAATCAAGCACCCACGAGTGTGGAGTATCCGTACTCTCCACCTGCTCCACCTTGAACTTTTCTGCCCAGGCGATGACCGGACGCCAGATGAACTGGTCGAGCAACACGATCACAGCGATCATGGTGGCGACGCCCCAAAGAATCGAGCGCGTGTCCCCGGCACTGGCTGCGGTTTGCAGGTAAGAGCCCAACCCGGGAAGCCGGAAGTCCCGCGAGCCCAGCACGAACATCTCGCAGGCCATCAGGAAAAACCAGCCTCCGGCCACTGACATCATGGAGTTCCACACGAGTCCGATGGCGGAGAAAGGCAGTTCCATCTGGATAAATCGCTGCCACCAGCTGAACCCGTAAATCTTCGCCGCCTCCCGCATGTCCTTCGGAATGCTCTTGAGCGACGCATAGAAACTGAAGGCCATATTCCAAACCTGGCCGGTGAAAATGAGTAGAATCGCTCCCAATTCCACTCCCAGCTGCCTGCCTGGAAACAGAGCCACCATGGCGAGCATCACTCCGGGAAGAAAGCTGAGTACCGGAATCGACTGCAGCACATCCAGAAGCGGAATCATGAAGCGTTCGGCTCGCGGGTTATAGGCGGCGATGTAGCCGTAGACCAGCGTGAACCCAAGGCTCAGCACATAGGCAATGGAAATTCTGAGCAGCGAATAGCCCGCATAGGCCACCAGCGCCAGGGGCGCACGCGAAATCTCGACCTGGGGAGTGAATGGACCGAACCACGAGCGTCCGACCGTAGCGACGCCGTAAAAAAGTGCCAGCCCTGCGGCGAACATTACAAGATCGGGAAGATATGAAACTTCCAGTCGCGGCAAGTGCGTCCAGAGGCGATACGCCGAGAATCCCCGCAGGCTGGTTGTCTTCTTCATGCCATGGCCTCTGTTGTCAGACTTCTGTTGTCAGGATTCTGGACTCAGGATTTCGGCCCGCGCGCCGGGTCGTGATTCTCGATGGCAGGTTCCGTCTGTAGCTGTTCTGTTGTCTGCATCAGCCGGCCGGTTTCGCGGTCATAGTCGAATATCTCTGCATAGCGGCCCCAGTTTATGGCCGTTTCGAGCTGGCGCAGCACTTCATCTTCGGCGAAATGCTCGTCGAGGATATCGTGAAAAAACTCGTCGGAGATCGAGTGGTCCGACTTCCGCTTCAGAATGCTGTCAATCTGTTTGAGGATGGTGACGTGTTCGAGCGCAGCCTGGCGGAACAGCACCTTGCGGCCTTGAATGTCCGCATCGGCAAACCTCACGCCCTGCGGCGTGATTTGCACATCGCCCTCCTTCAACCGCGCGAAGCCCAGCAACACGCAGGCTTCCAGGATGGGCAAGAGGTCCTGGATATCCATGATCAGGTCTTCGCTCAAGCGAAATAGATCTTCACGTCCTCCGCGATCGTGAAGTATTTCGAGCATGCCTGCGATTCCTCCCACGCGGGCATGAGGCAGCATCTGATACTTCGCTGTCCGAAGAGGAGCTTCCTGCTTTTTCAAACCGCCCGGCGGCAGAATAATTTCAGCGGTGGCCTCCGCATCCGGCAACGTGTGTTCCACATCCGGCTCGGTCATCACCTTGTAGACGTAATCCACCAACTCCACAAAGCGAGAAGATTTGCGGTCGCGCGGATGAGGCAGCCGCACGTTAAAGTCGGACCGGATGCGAGCCGGATTTCTGCCCAGCACCATAATGCGATCCGCCAGCATCACCGCCTCTTCGATGTTGTGCGTGACGATGAAAATGGCGCTGGTGGGCATTTTCTTGCTGAGCCAGAGCTCCATCAGTTCACCGCGCAGGTTTTCCGCCGTCAGTACATCAAGTGCGGAAAACGGCTCGTCCATGAAGAGAACTTCCGGTTCCACCACCAGGGCGCGCGCGAAGCCGACACGCTGCTTCATTCCGCCAGATAGCTCCTTCGGGTAGGCAGTCTCGAAACCATCCAGACCCACCGTGTCGAGCATGCGCAATGCCCGCTTCCGGCGCTCGACCGCCCCGACTCCACGTGCTTCGAGCGGAGCTTCGACGTTCTCGAGGACCGTGAGCCAGGGAAACAGCGCAAAACTCTGAAAGACGATAGCCACGTTGGGCATTTGGCCGTTGAGCGGCTTACCGTGCCACAAAATGTCCCCTGAAGAAGGTTGCGAGAGGCCGCTGAGCATGCGCAGCAAAGTGGACTTGCCACATCCCGATGGCCCTAACAAAGCAACGATTTTCCCCGGTTCAATCGCCAGATCGGTCACACCCACGACCTGAATGCGAGTACCATCCGCTTGCGGATAGGACTTCTCAATCGCCCGCCCTTCGATGATCGCTTCGCTCACGCAAGACTCCCCTAACTTCTATACACGATCTGCAGCAGGCGGCAAAGCTTCTCAGCCGCTCGAGGGCGGGGCTGCTGACAAAAACACCCTTCATGCGGGACAGAGCGTGATTCGTATCAGGATATGGCTTTAGCCATATCGTAATCGCCCTCGAATCAAGTCGGCTTTAGCCGCTGCTCTTTCCGAAATTCCGAGGTTGTCGCGCGGCTCATGTCAGGCGGCAAACTTTTCATCCGCAAGGACGGGAAAGGGCCGGGGCAGACGGTCGGTCAATTCGGCGAGATGAGTAAGCTTGGCAGACAATTCCGTCGTAAGCTGGCTCGCGTCGTAACGCCACTTCCAGTTGCCGCCGTGCAGGCTGGGAGTGTTCATGCGGGCCTCACTGCCCAGGCCCAGCGCATCCTGTAAGGGAATGATGCTGAGGTTGGCCACCGACGATTGAGCCGCGCGAATAAACGCCCAGTGAATACCGTCGTCACACCGGCCCACGTAGGCCAGGGCGTTGCGGCGTTCGTGCTCTGCGGCGCCCGAATTCCACCAGCCCGCGGTGGTGTCGTTGTCATGCGTACCGGTATAAATAACTTTATCGCTAGAGCAGCGATGCGGCAGATACATATGCGCGCCTTCATCCCCGAATCCAAACTGAAGCACCGCCATGCCCGGCATCTGCAGCCTCTCGCGCAAGGCGTGCACTTCGGGAGTAATGTAGCCCAGGTCTTCGACAAAGAAAGGCAATCCGCCCAGAGCCTTGCGCAGCGCCTCAAACAGATCATCGCGCGGACCATCCACCCAGCGGCCATTCACCGCCGTAGGATCGGCAGCAGGAATCTCCCAGAACTGGTCAAATCCACGAAAGTGATCGAGCCGGATGTAATCACAATGGCGCGTTGCCCAACGCAGGCGCTCGATCCACCAGGCGTAGCCGCAGCTCTTCATCACATCCCACCGGTACAGCGGATTGCCCCAACGCTGTCCCGTCTTACTGAAAAAATCAGGAGGAACTCCGGCCACCACCTCCGGCTCCAGATCTCCATTCAGCCGGAACAGTTCACGGTGCGTCCACACATCGGCGCTGTCGTAGTTCATGAAGATGGCAACGTCACCTGCAATCCGAATGGATCGCTCGGAACAATAGCGTCGCAGCGCCTGCCACTGTTCGTAGAAGGCAAACTGCAGCGCACTGCGGATCTTGAGATCAACTTCCAATTCCTTGCGGACTTTTTCCAGGGCCTTCGGCTCGCGATGTGCCAGGTCGTGCGGCCATTGATTCCAGCTGTGCAATTTCTGCTGGGCGCGCAGGGCATCGAACAGGACAAAATCGTCCAGCCACCAGGCATTCTCCGTCTTGAAGTGATCGAAACGCTCACGCTCACTGCCCGAAGCCGAGTTCACGAAGTTGCGCCCGGCTTCGAACAACAGCGGCATCTTGTGGGCAAACACCTGGTCGTATTCAACCGGTTCAACGGCTCCCGAATCCCCAATAAGTTTGTTCGCCTTCGCCTGCTCGATCCAGCCATGCTGGACCAGGCGCTCCAGACTGATTAGAAGCGGATTGCCGGCGAACGCCGAGGTTGAGGAGTACGGAGAATTCCCATATCCAAGCGGTCCGAGGGGGAGGACCTGCCACAGTCCTTGACGGGCGGAGGCTAGAAAATCAACGAACTGGTAAGCCGCCGGACCAAAATCGCCGATGCCGCCGCGCGCCGGCACCGACGTAGGATGCAGAAGAATACCTGAGACGCGAGGAAAAGACATGCCGCTGCAAATCTTTCGGGGCGTGAGCCCTGTTCATTACAAAGCCTGAATAGGGCTCATTGAAAAACGTCACGGAACAGTCGTACGTAACCAATACTACGCACCCTCTTCGTTACCGGTTTTCGTCAACGCCTTCATCTCGTCCTGGTTGATCTTGATCTTGCCCGACTTCTCCATCTGATCGCGCAAGTTGGAGACGAAAAGGCCGAACAGTTGCTGCTGTTTGCCCTGCAAGAGTGAATCCCGAATCTGGTCCCGCTTCGCGGCAAAATCGGTGTCCGTTGGCGGCTGCGCGTCCAATAGCGCGAGCACCACTCCGTTCGCGCCACTGTTGATCGGCCCGCTGATCTCTCCCGGCTTCAAAGTGAAAGCAACCGATGCCGGTCCCGCCAGCGAGCCAATTTCCGGAACCTGCGCGTCGGGCAGAACAAAATCACTGGTCTTGACCGTCGCGCCCAGCTCTTTCGCCGCACGCTTCAGATCGTGCTCGGCCTTGGCGCGATCCGAGAGCTCCTGCGTTTTCTGCGTCAGCAAAATGCTGGCGCGCTCGTTCTTGAATTCCTCTTCAACCTTGCTTCGTATCTCTTCGAAGGTTGGCGTCGCAGCCGGTTTGACCACAAGAAGTTGGTATACCGCAAAGCCCTGCGATGTCGGAGCCATGTCCGGCGGCGATTTCTCCGTCGCGCCAAAAACGGCATCCATGAACTGCGTCGCCGGCCCCAGTCCCGGCAGAAGATCCTTCCGGCTGACAAAATCCGTTGTGATCACCGAAACATTCTTCGCGGCGGCTGCGGAGTCCAGACCCTCGGCACGAGCCTGGCTGAGCAACACCTCAGCCTGTTTCTGCGCCAATTGCTGCCCTTTCTGCTGCTTCAGAATCGGCTCGATCTGGTCTTTAACCTCGTCGAGCGTCTTCATGTGCGCATCCTGCTTGTCATCGACTCGAATGATGTGAAAGCCGTAGCTGCTTTTCACCAGATCGCTCATCTGCCCCTTGGGCAATGAGAAAGCCGCCTTCTCGAATTCAGGTACAGTGCGGCCCTTCCCGATCCATCCCAGAGAACCACCCTCTTTCGCGCTCCCCGGATCCTCTGAATATTTCTTGGCGAGATCTTCAAACTTTGCTCCACCCTTTATCTGCTTCAGCAAATCTTCGGCGCGATGCTGCGCGTCGGTCGCACCTTTTTCATCCACCTTGCCGTCGGGTCCCGGCAGAGGCGTCTTGATCAGGATGTGGCTCACCTTAACCTGTTCCGGCGTGCGGTACTGGTCCCGATGCTGATCGTAATAAGCCTGCAGCTCATCATGGCCGACCTGAACGCCCCCCTCAAGCTTGTTAAAATCCACGACCGCATATTTAATCTTGCGCTTCTCCGGGATGGAGTTGGCGTATGTGTTCTTGTGGCTCTCGTAAAACGCCTTGAGTTCGGCGTCGGTGGGATGAAGTCCCTTGCGCAGGTCGTCCTGCTTGAGGACGGCGTAGTCAAACTTAACCTTCGTGTTCTGCTTGATAAATTGTTTGCGAATCTCCGAGTCACTGACACTGGCGCTGCCAGAAATCAGAGCCTGCAGCTTGGTCAGAACAATATCCTTCGACACGGCATCTTCGAAGGTCGTGGGCGTGAGGTTAGCCCCCGAGAGCAACCGCTCATACTCACCCTGGCCGATGAAATTGCCGCCCGGAAAAAACGTCCCCGCATAACGTCCATGCTGGAGTTCGTCCTGCACCTCCTGCGGCGTAACGTGAATTCCTAACCGCCCGGCTTCCGCCAGCAATGCCTGCCGCGTGATGAGTTGCTCGGCCGCCTGCCGGGTCGCCTGCTGCATCAGAAAAGGCATCAGCATCGACGCATTTGCGCCATATTGCGCCGCCTGCTGTTGCGCCATCTGTCGCGCCGTCTGCCGGACCTGATCCGCCGTGATGTCTCCGCCGTCAACCTTAGCGATCACGCCCTTGCCGGGCTGGCCCATGAGATCAGCGCCAAGACCGCCGGGGATGAGTGTAATCACCATCGCCGCGCAAATGACCAGGAGCATGCCGCCGAGTATGATCTTCTTGGTCGGTCCAGGGGTTTGCAGAAATCGAATCATCTTCTTATCACTCCAGAGGTTAAAGCTGAACTGTTAATTATAAACCACCCAGCGCGCCGTCTTTCCCACGGGGGACGTAGAGCTTTCAACCACAGAGGGACACAGAGGACACAAGGGTAAATCACATCGTCTCCCGAGTTCTACCCTGTGTGACCCTGTGTCCCCTGTGGTTAAAGCACTTCCCGCGTCGATCCGTAACGTCGCACGAATTCGGCTATTGAATCGAATTAATAGACGTGTTATCCATTCCTTCGGGACATCTTCAAACCGCCCCACACATCATTTCATTCTGTGAAAGCATCCGAGCCGAATAGGGAGCCCTATGAACTCAGGCAAGCGCGCTGCGATTCTTCTCTATGTAACTTCTCTTCTCCTATCATCCGCTCTGCTGCCGGAGCTTCTCGCTCAAAACTCGCCCGCAACTAAGCCTTCTTCCGAAGTGAAGACCCCGCTACGCGAAGGCTGGTCGTTGCAGTCATCCTCAAAAGTCGAAGCCAAAGGCGAGGTCATCTCGACCACGGCTTTCGCTCCTACAGGATGGTCGCGAGTCACCGTCCCCACGACCGTGGTCGCCGCGTTAGTAAAGGAGAAGAAACTTCCCGACCCCTTCTTTGGGATGAACCTGCGCCAGTTCCCCGGCGTGACATATCCCATCGGTGCAAACTTTTCCAACATCCCGATGCAGACCGACAGCCCCTACGCGGTCTCCTGGTGGTATCGCAAGCAGTTTGCGGCGCCCGCGGCTTACAAAGGCAAAACTGTCTGGCTCAAATTCAACGGCATCAACTACCGTGCGAGCATCTGGCTCAACGGCAAACAGATTGCCACTTCGGACGACGTCGCCGGAGCCTGGCGCACCTATGAATTCAACGTTACCGACGCCGTGAAGCCGGGAGCGGAAAATGTTTTGGCGGTACAGGTATGGGCCCCGACCGAGAGCGACCTCGCCATCACCTTCGTCGACTGGAATCCCGCGCCCCCCGACAAGAACATGGGCCTGTGGCGCGAAGTCTACCTCACCACCAGCGGACCAGTCGCCGTGCGTTATCCTACCGTCGTTTCAAAACTGGATCTGCCCGCGAACGAGCGCGCCCGACTCACCGTCACCGCCCAACTAAAGAACGCCACCAGCCAGCCCGTCAAAGGCAAACTCAAAGGCCAGATCGAGAGTATCGAATTTGAGCAGGAAGTCGAACTCGCCGCCAACGAATCGAAAGACGTCACCTTCATACCCGACCAGTTTTCTCAACTCGTCTTCACCAGTCCGCGCCTGTGGTGGCCGGCACAGATGGGCAAACCGAATCTTTATCCGCTGACCATGGAATTTGACGTCGACGGTAAAGTCAGTGATCGAACTGAAACCCACTTCGGCATCCGCGAAATCACTTCCGATTTGAACTCGGTCGGCGGACGTGCCTTCCACATCAACGGCAAGAACATCCTGATCCGCGGCGGCGGCTGGACGCCCGACATGATGCTTCGCGAAGACTCGCAACGCCTCAAAGACGAATTCCGCTACGTCCAGGATATGGGACTCAACACCGTGCGCCTCGAAGGCAAACTCGAGACCCAGGAATTTTTCGACCTCGCCGACCGCCAGGGAATTCTAGTTATGGCGGGATGGTGCTGCTGCGATTTCTGGGAGCGCTGGCCGCGGTGGAAGCCGCAAGACTTTGAAATCGCCAAGCAGTCGCTCCGAGATCAGATCTACCGTTTGCGCAGCCATCCCGCATTGGTGATGTGGCTGAACGGCAGTGACAATCCCCCGCCGCCGGATGTGGAACAGATGTACCTTGACATCGAGAAGCAGTTGCTTTGGCCAAATCCCGTGGTCTCATCTGCGACTGGCAAGCAGACTACCGTGACCGGCGATAGCGGCGCCAAGATGTCCGGGCCGTATGAATATGTAGCTCCGGGCTATTGGGAGCAGGACATTCCGCAGGGCCAGCCCGGACGCAAACTCTGCAACCCCGGCGGATGTGGCGGAGCCTACGGCTTCAACACAGAAACCAGCATGGGACCAGCGGTGCCGCCCATCGAAAGTATTCGCGCCATGGTCGGCAAAGATCACCTGTGGCCGGTCGACGATGTGTGGAACTTCCACGCCGGCGGCGGCGAGTTCAAGACCATCGGAGTTTTTACCGACGCCCTCACCAACCGCTACGGGAAATCCGACAGCGTTGAAGACTTCGCCACCAAGTCTCAGATGCAAACCTACGAAGGCGTGCGGGCCATGTACGAGGCGTACAGCCGCAACAAGTATCAGTCCACAGGAGTGATCCAGTGGATGCTGAACAACGCATGGCCCTCCATGATCTGGCATTTGTATGACTACTACCTGCGTCCCGGCGGCGGCTACTTCGGCGCCAAGCGCGCCATGGAAGCGCTGCATCCGGTCTACGGCTACGACGATCACTCGATCTGGGTAGTCAGCAGCCAGTACGAAGACGTCAAAGGGCTCAAACTCACCACCAAGATTTACAACCTCGACATGACGGAGAAATTCTCGCAGGAGAATCCGGTAGACGCTCCGGCGGACAGCACGGCGAAGATTTTCACACTGCCGGATATTTCCGGCCTCAGTCCCACCTACTTCGTCGCGCTGCGGCTGGAAGATTCCACGGGCAAGCTCGTGGGCTCGAATTTCTATTGGCTCTCCAGCAAACCCGAGACTCTCGACTGGGCAAAGTCGAACTGGTGGATGACCCCGACCGATTCGTTCGCCGACTACACCGCGCTCTCGCAGCTAGCCAAGGTCAAGCTAAGAGTCGCTAACCACACCGAGCGCAAGGGCGAAGAAGAGATCACGCACGTTATCGTAGAGAATCCCAGCAAGAGCCTGGCCTTCTTCGTGCGATTGAAAGTTAACAAGGGCGTGAAGGGCGACGAGATTCTGCCTGTTCTTTGGGAAGACAACTACATCTCCCTGCTCCCCGGCGAAAAACGCGAAGTGACAGCGACCTATCGCGCCAGCGAGTTGGGTACGTCGAAGCCGGTAGTGGAAGTCAGCGGCTGGAACGTGGAGTAGAAGAGATGACCAGCTCGTGTGGGGCGGGCACTCTTGCCCGCCAGCTTTCTTGTTCGAACCATATTCCACGTGGGGACAGCCGCCCTCGGCTGTCCAGCCGGGCATAGCCCGGCGGCTCAATCCGCAACGCGTGGTGCAAATCAGTTTCGTACCAGGACATAGCTTCACCGGTTGTGTAAAACCTTCGGATTCGTATCAGGGCACGCCTTCAGGCGTGCCGTAAGTACTGCGCTATGAATCCGCCTTCAGGCGCCGGACTCGGCGAGGTCATAGGGTTCAGCACTCATTTTTTCCACAATATATCTCCCCCCGTGTGACCAACGACCTTGTCCTCTGCAAAACGACCTGCTTAACTCGGGAATGTATGGCCGAGATGTTAGCCGCGCGAGTCCTAGGAAACTCGCGGCCCCTACAGCCACCCCATGCGAGTGTGGACAGGGACATCTGATGCGGGCGTTTGCAGGTAGGCTACCCTGGATAGCCCAGGGCTGACGCTCGTTGTGGGAGTGATCACTTCCCAGCTATAAAATGCACCACGACAGGCCAAGAAAAAAGGAATCTCGTAGCCGGACGAAGTTAAGATCGAAAGAATTAAGAGACACGAGAACTGGAGAAGAACAAGAAACGAGATCGAACTGGAATTCCGGCCGCGACAACATGGATTAATGCACAATCGTCAGCACCGCGACCCCGGCGACGAGCAGAGGCTTGTCCGTAAAGGTTTTGGCCCCGGAACCATGCTTTGCCTCCGCCTAGCCTCCCTCATCTTACGCGGCTGCGACCTCGCATCGAAAGCGAGGAGGCAAGTAATTGACGCAATCAGAGGGGAAGATTTAGTACAGTCGGGGCGATATCAGGTTGCCTTCAAAATCCGTTACTTTCGTGCTTTGCCGCACGAATCGGGGGAAGATAAGCTTGAGACTCGGGAGAGTTCCGTCCTCTATGCGGAGAGTGGGTAAGTAGAAGTTTGAACCTGTGCCGACAATCATGAGTCGCAGCTAGTATCGTAGGAAGTCACGGAACACCAGAATGTCCTCCCAGCCAGGAAAAGCCACAACCAGTGCGCCGGACCGTCGCCGCAGGCGATATCCGCGCTATCGTTGTGATTTTCCGGTGGTACTGACGCTATTTGGGGGCAAGAACTACCAGAAGTTGAATGCGCACTGCAAGGATCTCTCCGAGGCCGGTATGGGCACAATTCTCGCTGCGGAACTTGCTGCGGGCGAGGTAGTGTCTTTGAGCTTTTCCCTACCTGGCTCCATCGAGTTGTGGGATGTAAAAGCTGTGCTACGGCATCGCCGTGGATACCACTACGGCTTCGAGTTTCTTTCGCTCGCTGTGGAACGGATCGATGTCCTCAAAGCCTTCATTCAGAGTCGCGAGCGGGTTGACTAGGATGCCATCGGCTGAGAGCGATGGTGCCTCAGATTGTCGGTCCTAGGATCGGTGGTCCGCAACCACACTCCAAAAGGAACGTGACTTCGGTCATCTTGAAGAGTGATGACCTTCGAGTCATCGTGAACAACACCCTTCCGCCCGAAACGGAAGCGCAAGGAACATGAGCAATTTTAAGCCGGCGGCCGGTGTAGGGACCGATTGGACACGTCTGTTGTCCGATCCCGATCTTGTGCGGCACGTGGGCAAGCTCCTGCAAGCCTATCGTGAAGCTCCACCACAGAAACGGGACGAAGCTCTGCTCGCGGCTATGCGCGAGGTCAAAGCGGAAGTCTCACGAAGTGCAAAACCCGGAACCTTGGCGAAGGCCGAATCCGCTCAAGTGCCCGTGATTCCGACGCCTGTTTCGCCGATACCGCCTTTCGAACCCAGTCTTTTCACGCCCAACCTGGGCGACGACCGCCGACGACATCCGCGCATTCGATGCTATGTTGCCGTGGAATTGCGGGTGGACAATGGAGAAGCGCCGATCTGGGGAAACCTGCACAACACCAGTGTAGGCGGTTGCCTGGTGGAAACAGCAAGTGCCGTTAAGAGCGGAGCCGGGGTCGAGATAGGGCTCTGGGTAGCCAACGGAAAGATTTGGGTCAAAGGCTTTGCCTTGAGCGGAATCGTAACTCGCAGTGCGCCGACCTCGGGTGTTCGGGTCCGCTTTGGCAGCATGGAAACTGCCGAGCGAGAGAACCTTCGCCAGTTCCTCAAGTACGTACAAGATACAACTCGAGCCTCACGCAGCGAGAGCAGCTACCTGGAACTGCTCAAGTAAATCCCGTCCATCCCTACTTCACTTTTTCACAACGCCTCGAACGCCGCCTAACGGAACTTGATACACTTTCTGCGTACTGAACCCTTTTCTTGCCGGGAAACTCTAATTGAGTAATTATCCCGAATGACGCGCTGGAACTAATTCAATCCGAAGGAGCACAGTCGCATGGTAGCCAGTGAACAGACATTGGTGACTGGAAAGCAGCTGGAAACGCTGTGCATCAATACGATTCGAACTCTGGCGATCGATGCGGTACAGCAAGCGAACTCGGGCCATCCGGGCGCGCCGATGGGCTTGGCGCCGGTCGCCTATTGCCTTTGGCAGGAATTCCTCGGCTACGATCCCGCAGATCCTACATGGCTCAATCGCGACCGTTTCGTCCTTTCAAACGGACACGCCTCGATGCTGCTGTACGCGATGCTCCACTTGGCCGAAGTGCGCAAGGTGGATGAGAACCATCAGGTCCTGAACGAACTTGCAGTTCCTATGGAGGAGATCAAGCGCTTCCGGCAACTGGGAAGCCGGACGCCGGGCCACCCGGAGTCGCATATAACCTCGGGAATCGAAACCACTACCGGGCCCCTCGGTCAGGGTGTAGGAAACAGCGTCGGGATGGCGATCGCCGGCAAATGGCTGGCGGCGAATTTCAATCGCCCGGACTTCGAAATTTTCAATTACAACGTGTACGCAATGTGCAGCGATGGTGACCTGATGGAGGGCGTGGGCGGCGAAGCTGCTTCGCTGGCTGGACATCTGAAGCTTTCGAATCTCTGCTGGATTTACGACCACAACTCGATCACGCTGGATGGCCCGGCCGACTGGTCTTTCAGTGAAGACGTCATGACGCGGTTTGTGGGCTATGGCTGGAACGTGACCCGGGTGACGGACGCCAACGATTTGGAGATGCTGTCCCGGGCGTTTGATATTTTCCTCAAAGCGACAGATCGGCCAACCTTGATCGTCGTCGACAGTCACATCGGTTATGGATCCCCGCACAAGCAGGATACAAATGCCGCCCACGGAGAGCCACTAGGCGAGGAGGAAGTGCGGCTGGTCAAGAAATTCTACGGTTGGCCGGAAGACGCGAAGTTTCTGGTTCCCGAGGGCGTGCGAGAGCATTTCCGCGAGGGCATCGGAAAGCGCGGGCGCGAGCTCCGCTCGTCCTGGAATGGCCTCTTCGAGCAATATTCGCGAAAATATCCGGACCTCGGGGATCGACTGCACCATATGCAGCGCCGCGAACTTCCCGAAGGCTGGGACAAGAATCTGCCAACATTTCCCGCTGACGCAAAAGGCCAGGCTACGCGCGATAGCTCGGGCAAGGTATTGAACGCGCTCGCGCAAAACATCCCGTGGTTGATTGGCGGATCGGCTGATCTGGCAACGTCGAACAAGACCACGCTGAAGTTTGAAGGGGCAGGAGATTTCCAGGCGGGCTCGTATGCCGGGCGCAACCTGCACTTCGGCGTGCGAGAGCATGGGATGGGCGCGAGCGTAAACGGCCTGGTCGTATCCGGAATACGCGGGTTTGGAGCCACCTTCTTTAATTTCAGTGACTATATGCGTGCCAGTATCCGGCTAGCCGCGTTGATGGAGATCCCGTCGGTTTTCGTATTCACGCACGATTCGATTGGCCTGGGGGAAGATGGGCCAACGCACCAGCCCATCGAGCAGTTGGCATCTTTACGCGCCATGCCGAACTTGATTGTGCTCCGTCCCGGCGATGCTAATGAAGTGGTTGAGGCGTGGAAGATTATTGCGCAGTTGCAGCATCAGCCGGCAGCTCTGGTTCTAACGCGTCAAGCGCTGCCGACGTTTGACCGCACGAAGTACGCTTCAGCTTCCGGCGCAGCAAAGGGAGCTTATGTTCTTGCGGACGCTCCTGGCGGCAAACCTGATGTGATTCTCATGGCCACGGGGAGCGAAGTGTCGCTGTGTGTTGAAGCTTACGAAAAGCTTAAGACAGAGGGTATCAAGGCGCGCGTGGTGAGCATGCCATCGTGGGAGATTTTTGAGCAGCAAGATGATGCCTATAAGAAGAGTGTGCTTCCGCCCGACGTGACAGCTCGGGTTTCCGTCGAGATGGCGGCGACCTTGGGCTGGGAGCGGTACGTCGGACTGAAGGGCCGAAAGATCGGAATGGTTCGCTTCGGAGCTTCCGCGCCTCTGAAAGATCTGTTGAAGTTTTTTGGTTTCACTGTGGATCGCGTTCTTACGGAAGCGCGCCAAGCTATCTCCGCAAAGTGACGGCGGGTTTCGCACTGATCGAATTCCGCCGCCGGTATCTCTTAACTTTCCCACCCGAAGGCAGGAGTGGGCAACAAAGATTTGGATGACACTACCGACGTCGACCGTCGGGTTCATCTTAGATTCCTGAGGGAGAAATCATTATGCAGCCAACTGGAGTTCTGGAAAAAACCGCAACAGCTACAAATCCTTTGAAAGAGTTGCTCAAGTGCGGGCAGTCGATGTGGCTGGATTACATCCGGCGCGATCTGATTACCAGCGGAAAACTGAAGACCTTGATTGAGGATGACGGCCTGCGGGGGATGACCTCGAATCCGTCGATCTTTGAGAAGGCAATCGCCGAGAGCTCGCTCTACGACGACATGCTGAAGTCGCTGTCCACGCGCGACGATCTCGATACGAAGGGCCGCTATGAACAGATCGCGATCCGCGACATCCAGGACGTGGCCGATTTGTTGCGGCCAGTCCATCAAGAATCGAATTTCCGGGACGGGTACGTCAGCCTGGAAGTTTCTCCTCTTCTCGCTCACAAAACACAGGAGACGATTGAGGAAGCTCGCCGCCTGTGGAAGACGGTGAACCGCGAGAATGTGATGATCAAGGTTCCGGGCACCGCAGAAGGCTTGCCGGCAATTCGGCAACTGATCGGTGAAGGCATCAACATCAACGTGACTCTGCTGTTCGCGCAAGAAGTGTACGAGAAAGTCGCGGAAGCCTACATCGCAGGATTGGGAGATCTGGCGGTTCGCGGCGGCAACCTGAAGAAGATGGCTGGCGTGGCGAGCTTTTTCATCAGCCGCATCGACACACTGGTAGATTCAATGATCGATGATCGCCTGAAGGCCACGTCCGACACAAAACAGCGCGAATTGCTGAAGAGCCTTCAAGGCAAAGTGGCGATTGCCAACGGAAAGCTGACTTACCAGCGCTATCAACGTATCTTCAGCGGACCTCGCTGGACGGCGTTGGCGGCCAATGGAGCCCAGACGCAGCGCGTCCTGTGGGCCAGTACGAGCACGAAAAATCCCAACTATCGTGACGTGATGTACGTGGAAGAACTGATTGGACCGGATACGGTCGACACCATGCCGCCGGCTACGATCGACGCCTTCCGTAATCATGGGAGAGTAAGAAACAGTCTTACCGAAGATGTGCCAGGCGCGCAGAAGGTGATGGATAACTTAGCAAAGGGCGGCATCTCGATCAAAGAAGTAACTGACAAGCTGACGCTGGACGGCGTCAAGCTGTTTGCCGATGCCTTCACCAAGCTGCTCGCTGCGGTCGAAAAGAACACGCAGCGAAAGGGCCAGTAGGCGTGAGCCGACTCAAGACTTCCCTGCCGGACAAGTTGGCCTCCTCGGTAAAGGCCACCATGGCCGAGTGGCAAACGGGCGGCAAGGTGAAGCGTCTGTGGCAAAAAGACGCTTCCCTGTGGACGGGAAGTGACGAAGCCAGCTGGCTAGGTTGGCTCGACATTGTGGACGAGCAGATCGCGCACCGCGACCAACTGCGCAAGGTCGCGGACGATGCGCAGAGCACCGCCTTCCAGCACGTGCTTTTGCTTGGCATGGGCGGATCCAGCCTTTGCCCGGAAGTTCTCCGCATAACGTTTGGCAAGATTCCAGGATTTCCGGAATTGCATGTGCTCGATTCCACTGATCCGGCCCAAGTCAAGGAGTTCGAGAGTCACGTCGACATTGCGAAGACACTCTTCATTGTTTCCAGCAAGTCGGGCAGCACTCTTGAACCCAACATCTTCAAGCAATATTTCTTCGAGCGAACCAAGCAGGTGGTGGGGGCGGAGAAGGTGGGCAGTCACTTCATCGCCATTACCGATCCCGGGTCGAAGATGCAGCAGGTGGCCGAGGCCGATCGCTTCCGCGCCATTTTCTATGGCCGGCCCTCCATCGGGGGACGCTACTCGGCGCTTTCGAATTTTGGCATGGTGCCCGCCGCCGTAATGGGATTGGACACGAAGAAGTTCCTCGATCGCGCAACGGAGATGGTGCGGGCCTGCGGAGAAGGCGTGGCCGTGGAAGAGAATCCTGGCGCCGTGCTGGGAATTATTCTGGGAACGGCAGCTGCCGCCCGGCATGACAAGGTCACCATCATTACTTCCCCTGGGATTTCGGATCTAGGCGCGTGGCTGGAACAGCTCCTGGCCGAGTCTACGGGCAAGTTGGGGAAAGGCATCATCCCGGTTGACCGCGAGCTGCTAGCCGCACCGGAGGCTTATGGGAATGATCGCGTGTTTGTTCACATCCGGCTGGAGTCCGAAGCTGACGCTGAGCAAGATGGAAGACTCGCGGCCCTGGAAAAAATAGGACATCCTGTGGTGCGCATTGTCATGGCTGACACCTACGATCTGGGGCAGGAATTCTTTCGCTGGGAAATCGCGACGGCCGTAGCCGGTTCGATTCTCGGGATCAATGCCTTCAACCAGCCGGACGTCGAAGCAAGCAAAATTGCAACCCGAAATCTGACTACAGAGTATGAGAAGACCAATTCCTTGCCAGCTGAAAACCCTGTCGTTGAAGACAGCGGAATCAAAGTGTTTACCGATGAAAAAAATGCGGCGGAGTTGGCAAAGACAACGACTGTAGGCGCCGACAAGTCGTTGGGTGGCTATCTCAAGGCTCACTTGGGGCGGATCAAGGCGGGCGACTACTTCGCCGTGCTGGCGTACATTCAGATGAATTCGGAACACGAAGCGAGATTGCAGGAAATACGGCATGCGGTGCGGGACAGGAAACATGTGGCTACATGTCTGGGTTTCGGGCCGCGATTCCTGCACTCGACAGGACAGGCGTACAAGGGCGGACCGAATTCAGGGGTCTTTCTGCAGATAACTTGCGACGATGCGGTCGACTTGCCGGTTCCGGGGCAGAAATACACTTTCGGTGTGGTGAAGGCGGCACAAGCCCGGGGTGACTTCCAGGTATTAGCCGAGAGAGGTAGACGGGCAATGCGCCTTCATTTGGGACCGGATGTGAAGGCGGGGCTAGCCACGTTGTCAGCGGCGGTGAACAAAGCACTCCGGTAGTTTCCACAGTGAGTGGCGGAGCTACTGGATGCGAAGCGAGAACGCCTGCCACAGCCGCAGGAACGCCCCACACACTTCTAGTAAGGAGCAAATATGCAATTGGGAATGGTAGGTCTCGGCCGCATGGGCGCGAACATGACGCGCCGGTTGATCCGCGGCGGGCACCAGCTCGTGGTTTCCGATCGTAACCCCGACGCAGTCAAACAGCTCTCCAACGAAGGTGCGGGCGGCTCGTCATCACTCGAGGACTTTGTCACCAAATTAAAACCACCGCGCGCTGCGTGGGTCATGGTCCCCGCGGGAGATCCGACTGAACAGACCGTACAGAAGCTGGCGCAGCATATGCAGTCGGGCGACGTCATCATTGACGGCGGCAACTCCTATTTCAAGGACGATGTGCGCCGGGCCAATGAATTCAAGGCCAAGGGGATTCACTATGTGGACGTCGGAACCAGCGGCGGGGTTTGGGGACTGGAACGTGGTTACTGCATGATGATCGGAGGGCCTGACGAAGCGGTGAAGCGGCTCGATCCTATTTTTAAGACGCTGGCGCCGGGGAGGGGAGAAATCCCCCGCACGCCCGGCAGGGAAAAGATGGGTGGAACCGCGGAAGATGGCTACATTCACTGCGGCCGTTCCGGCTCGGGACACTTCGTGAAGATGGTGCACAACGGCATTGAATACGGCCTCATGCAGGCCTATGCCGAGGGCTTTGACATCTTCAAGAACGCCACCAGCAAGGAACTGCCGCAGGATCTGCGGTACGATTTAAACTTGGCCGATATCGCCGAGGTCTGGCGGCGAGGCAGCGTGGTTAGTTCCTGGCTGCTGGACCTGACAGCGATGGCGCTCACGGAGAGTCCGTCCCTCGACGAATACGAAGGCTATGTGCAGGATTCGGGCGAAGGCCGTTGGACGATCCAGGCAGCTGTTGATGAAGCGGTACCGGCCGATGTATTGAGCGCGGCGCTGTATGTTCGCTTCCGCTCGCGTCAGCAACATACGTTTGCGGAAAAAATGCTCTCTGCCATGCGGCAAAAATTTGGCGGACACGTGGAAGCCGGCGCAGCCAAGAAGAGCGCATAGCAAGATTCGGCTTCAGATTTTTGGCTACAGGATTCTCGAGGATTCGATTCATGGTTCAAGTAGTGGAACAGCCAGCGGCAACTGTACCGCGCATCGGCAAGCAGGGCGATCCTTGCGTAATGGTCATCTTCGGTGCTGCCGGCGACCTGACCGGCCGCAAGCTGATTCCTGCTCTCTACAACCTGGCGCGGGCGGGATTGCTTTCGCGCGAGTTTGCCGTGGTCGGAGTAGCGCGGTCGCAAATGTCGAACGACGACTTTCGCAAGAAAGTCGGCCAGCATGTTAAAGAGTTCTGCACCGACGCACCTGACGACGACCTTTGGGAATGGTTCATCCGTCGTTTCTATTACTTTGCGGGCGATTTCACCGAAGGCAGGCTGTATCCACAACTCAAGGACTTCCTGGCCAAGGTGGATCGCGATCACTCGACTCACCAGAACTTTTTCTATTACATGGCGACGGCTCCAAGTTTTTTTGGAGCCATCGTTGAGAAACTGGCCTTGGCTGGACTAATGGAGCAAGGCAACGATCACTGGCGCCGGGTGATCATCGAAAAACCTTTCGGACATGATCTGGAATCGGCCAAAGCGCTGAACCAGCAAGTTCTGAAAGTGGCTGACGAAAAACAGATCTACCGCATCGACCATTATCTGGGCAAGGAAACCGTACAGAACATCATGGCATTCCGTTTCGCCAACGGAATCTTCGAGCCTATCTGGAACCGCCGCTACATTGATCACATCCAGATTTCCGTCGCTGAAACGGTCGGAGTGGAAGGACGCGGCAGCTACTTCGACCACGCCGGTTCGCTGCGTGACATGGTGCCCAACCACATCATGCAACTGATCAGCCTGACCGCGATGGAGCCTCCGATTTCGTTCGACGCCAATGCGGTCCGCGATGAGCAGGCCAAAATCCTGCATGCCATCCAGCCGATGAGTGACGAAGAGGTTCTCACGAGGACGGTGCGCGGGCAATATGGCGAGGGGGTAATCGCGGGAGAACACGTTCCCGCATATCGGGCCGAGAGCGATGTGCCTCCGGACTCGCGAACCGAGACCTTTGTCGCGATGAAACTCCTGATCGATAATTGGCGCTGGGCCGACGTTCCGTTTTACTTGCGCACGGGGAAGCGCATGCCGATGCGCAATACCCATATCGTGATACAGTTTCGACGGGCGCCGTTTGTCCTGTTTCGCGATACTCCGGTGGAAAATCTGATGCCCAACCAACTCGTGCTCCACATTCAGCCGGAAGAAGGAATTTCGTTACGCTTCGCGGCCAAGGTTCCGGGACCGGTCATGCGTTTGGGCACGGTGGACATGAACTTTGAATATCAGGAATACTTTGGAAAGCAGCCCAGCACCGGCTACGAACGGCTGCTCCATGACTGCATGATCGGCGATCAGACGCTGTTTCAGCGCGCCGATATGGTGGAGGCGGGCTGGTCCGTGGTCAACCCCGTGCTCGACCTTTGGAAGGCGCTTCTGCCTCGGAATTTCCCCAATTACCCCGCGGGCACCTGGGGACCGAAAGAAGCCGACGAACTTCTGGAACGCGACGGCCGCCGCTGGAGGAATTTCGAGAAATGATCTTGGCCGGCGATATTGGGGGAACCAACGCTAGGCTGGCTTATTTTCAACCCCAGAACGGAACCCTCCGCCTGGTTTCGGAGCGAGTCTTCCCCAGTCAGCAACATAGCGAACTCGGCGAGATTGTCACTAAATTTCTCGACGATTCTGGCGTGCGTCCCGAGGTTGCGTGCTTCGGAATCGCCGGCCCGGTCCTCAACGGACGGGTCGAGACCTCAAACCTACCCTGGGTGGTGGAACAATCGCGGCTCGCGAAACAGATACACCTGCCAGCTACATTGCTGATCAATGATTTGGAGGCCAGCGCCTGGGGTGTGGGCGGACTGACGGCCGGAGACCTGGTTCCGTTGAATGCGGTAGCCGGGCGAGCGGTAGGAAATCAGGCGGTGATCGCGCCCGGAACCGGACTCGGAGAAGCCGGATTATTTTGGGATGGAAGCAGACACCACGTTTTCGCGTGCGAAGGCGGCCACACGGATTTCGGTCCCCAAGGAGAACTGCAGATCGAATTGCTTCGGGCTCTCCAGGCACGCTTTGGACATGTCAGCTACGAGCGGGTCCTATCCGGTCCCGGCCTGGTGAACGTCTATGAGTTCCTTCGCGGAGCGGGATGCGGAAAAGAATCCCCTGAATTCGGCGCACAGCTGGTGAAGGGTGATGCTGCGGCCATCATCTCCCACGCCGCTATCAACGGCGGCAACCCGCTGGCGGAGAAGGCCCTCGACCTCTGGGTTTCGGTTTATGGCGCTGAAGCCTCCAATCTGGCTCTTAAACTAATGGCCACCGGCGGCTTGTTTCTGGCGGGGGGAATATCTCCCAAGATTCTTTCCAAGCTAAAAGGACCGCTCTTTGTGCAGGCTTTCCTCGCGAAAGGCCGCTTGCGCTCCATGGTCGAGTTGGTTCCGGTACAGGTCATCACCAACGAAAAGGCCGGACTGCTAGGGGCAGCGCGTTGCGCTGCTGTTTGGAGCGGCCAGAAACATGCCGAACTGGTATGAGTTCGCATCCCGACATCCGAAAACTGACAACTCCGCAAGAATTGTTCGAGGCAGCTGCGGAGGAAGTTGTGCGGGCCGCAAACCAGGCCGTGGCCCAGCGCGGCCGTTTCACGATTGCTCTTTCGGGTGGATCAACCCCCAAAAATCTGTACACGCTGCTGGCGACGAACGCTCGCACTTCCCTGCCCTGGGACCGAATCTATTTCTTCTGGAGCGATGAGCGGCACGTTCCTCCCGCGGATCCAGAGAGCAATTACCGCATGGCCGAAGAGGCCATGCTCTCAAAGATTCCGGTGGCAGCCAGCAACGTCTTTCGGGTTCCGACCGAGAATCCGGATGCGGCGGCCGCCGCAGAAGCCTACGAACAAACCCTGCGCAAGTTCTTCGCCGTGGAGGCCGGCCAGGTTCCGCGCTTTGACCTGATCCTTCTCGGGATGGGCCCCGATGGACACACGGCCTCGCTTTTTCCGGAAACCGCCGCCTTGCGGGAAAAGTCGCGCCTGGTGGTTGCCAACTGGGTGGAAAAGTTGAAGACTAGCCGAATCACTTTCACACTTCCCCTGTTGAATGCGGCGCGTGGCGTGGCGTTCCTGGTCAGCGGAACGGACAAGGCTTCAGCCCTTCATGAGGTGCTGGAAGCCAATGCTCCGGGCGAGCAGTACCCTGCGAAGTTAGTGCAGCCGGGCGAGGGAAAGCTGATCTGGTTCCTGGACCGGGCCGCGGCAAGTGGCCTTACTTCTTAACTTAGGTAGCTAAATCTCGACTCTCCTGCGTCGCAACACCAGTCCCTCCACCTCGGCAATCGTAATCACTCCCCAGAAGGCCGCGTCAGATGTAATCTTGGTCTCGTTTGAGGATTGCGAAGTTGTGGATTGGGAGTGGCACGCGCGCTGGCTATAGCCGCCAGCCGGCAATTTCCTTCAGGCCTTTGCCCTGTGCGTGCTCAAAGAGGCGGACGCGATGACGGGAGTGCTCAAACTCGTGGATGTCAGCCCAGACCTCAGCCTGCCAGCCTTTGGCGTGAGCAGCCGTTTCGCCGCAGGTGGCGCAGCGCGTATGAAGCGTAACCGGACGGAGTTCTGACTCGCCTGTCTGAACTCCGGGTAGTTCGATAAAAATGCAACGCACTTCCTGGATGTCTTCGTTCTCGCCGAGCATATGCTCGTAGCGCAGCAGGTAACCGAAGCCCAGCTTCTTGGCCTCAGTTTCCGCTTCCGCCCGAGTGTGAAAAGGACCGTACTCCGCCCGCAGCTGCTCGGTGGAGTCACACGCCATCCAGAAAACCTCTTTGTAAGCCATTCCCGCCTCGCCCTTGGGATGCGAAGGCTCGTGGCTGCTTGCGAGCCCGCTCTCGCACATCAGATTGCTCACTGCAATTTGTAGACCGCGCGCAGTGTTCTGGAAGCACTCTGGAAACAACAGGTTAGCGGCTTTCTTCGATAGTGCGAGACATCGGCGTGAAACCTTTTGCAGATGTTGGGCCGTCAGTCATGAGCGCTTTGTCCCCGCTCACTCTGGCGCACGCCGCAGAGCGCACTATTGCGCCGCTACGGCTTTACTGTGTTCGACTGCAGATTCCGCCTCAGGACGTCCCGACTGAGGTGGCCAGAGCTTGCCGCCGTGGCTGGCGACGTACATGGCAAGCTCCAGCCGGCTCCATACGCCCAACTTGTCGAAGGTGCTGCGCAAATGATTCTTGATCACCTGTTCGCTGGTACCCATGATCTTGCTTATTTCGCGATTGGTTAGACCCTGCCAGACCAGAGTCGCCACCTGAACTTCCTTGGGGGTGAGGCGCTCTCGCGGCATCATGAATTTGCTCCTTCCTTAGAGAACATGGCAATGGCCAGCTTCACGCGCTTGCGGCCGTCGCGGATTCCGGCACGCAAAAAAAGTGTGCGCAGATGTTGCTTTACGGTACGGGGACTGATGTTGAGTTGGCCCGCGATGTCCTTGTTGCTGCATCCTTGAACCAGCAGATTCAAAACCTGCTGGTCGCGAGGCGTGACTTTGACCTCATTCAGATCGATCACGGTTGGTTCCTTCCTGCCTGCGTGTAGTTCATTACGGAATCACGCACGCACTGGAAATAAGAGCACGAGCTTCGCCAATTGTTCGCGCCGCGGGACGACAGGGCTAACCCCTATGGAAGCCTGCACTTCGGGCCATACACCAGGGTTTTCATGTGGCTTTCAGAAAGCGTGTGGTAGGCTACGAATTCCAAATTGGTCCTGCCACTTTGCTTATGACTCTCTCCAAGACTAGGATTTACGGGGCTCCGGCGACCATCACAGCCTGGGCTGGGGAAATAGTCTTCAGGCGAGTCAGCCTTCCTAAGGACCCTCAAGGCCCCTTTGCATCAAAGCGTTGCGATGGCGCAAGGCCCATGAATTCTTTCCGAGGTGGCTTGTGAAAGCTTCTCTTGTAAATTCGGTTGCTGCGAAAGGGCTGCCTTCCCGTATCGGTAATTACCGAACGCGATTGCTGCTCATTTTGGTTCTGCTGTCATTAGTGCGCGTCAGATTTGCACAGGCTCAGCCTCAAACTCCGCCTCAGACCCCACCTCAGACACTGACGGCTCAAACGCAAGCCGCTATTTCTGCCGAGGGAGCAGCGCCTCTGACCATCACGTTGCAGGATGCCCTGCAGCGGGCGCGCCTGAACGATCCGCAGTATCGGTCGGCATTGACGGATCTGGGGCTGGCGCGCCAGGACCGTGTGCAGGCCCGCGCCGGATTGCTCCCGAACGTCAGCTACAACAATTCGTTCGTTTACACACAAGGGGTTGGCCGGCTGCCCTCTGTGTGCCTGCAGGCAAGTGCCGCTTGCGTTCCGGTTCGCTTCATCGCTAACAATGCAGTCCATGAATACATCAGCCAGGCTGATGTTCATCAGGCAGTTTCGCTGACCGGATTCGCCGATTACAGGCGATCGTCGGCTCTCTTGGCGCAGGCCAAGGCCAAGGCGGAAATTGCCACGCGCGGCCTGGTGGTCGCGGTTACCCAAGCCTACTACGGCCTGGTGGTTGCCCAGCGCAAATATGCCAGCGCGCAGCGAGCGGCCAATGAGGCCAAGAATTTTTTGAGCATCAGCCAAAAGCTGGAGAAGGGTGGCGAAGTGGCCCACGCCGATGTGCTGAAAGCCTCCATCCAGAGCCAGCAGCAGGATCGCACTTTGCAGGAGGCGCAGCTTGACATGGAGCGGACCCGGCTCGATTTAGCCGTGATCCTGTTTCCCGACTTTAATCAGGACTTTGCCGTGGTGGATGACTTGCAAACTCCCGAGCCGCTGCCTTCCTTCCCCGATGTGGAGGTTCTGGCTAAGAAGAATAATCCTGAGGTGCGTGCCGCTTTGAGCGCACTCGAGGCCGCTAAGCACGAAGTTACTGCTGCCTGGGGCGGCCTCTTGCCGTCGCTGAATATTGACTATTTTTACGGCATTGACGCCAACCAGTTCGCTACCAGGGATCGGAACGGCATACACAACCTGGGATACTCAACCGTGGCCAGCTTGCAGATTCCGATTTTCAGTTGGGGCTCGGACCGCAGCAAGCTCAAGCAAGCGGAATTGCGCCGCGACCAGGCGCATGTGGAGTTGAGCTTTGCGCAACGCCAGCTTCTCAGCCATCTGCGCCAGTTCTACAATGAGGCCGGCATCGCACGATCGGAGCTGGATTCGTTGGCCAGTTCCGCCGAAATGGCCGCAGATAGCCTGCGGCTCACTACCCTGCGCTATCAGGCGGGAGAAGCAACGGTCCTCGAAGTGGTGGATGCGCAAAATACCCTGACCATGGCCCGTAACGCGTACGACGACGGGCAAGCGCGCTTCCGGGTTGCCGTGGCGAATTTGCAAACTCTGACGGGAACTTTCTAAGGACAGGAACTTTCTAAGGAATGAACCAGATCAAGCCTGCCGCCGTTCCAAATCGCAGAAATATGCTGGGCCTCCTGAGGCACACTCTTCCTCACTTGGTAACTCTGGCCACAGTGGCCGGGCTGACGTTTACCCTCGGCTGTTCCGGAGAGAAGGGCGATCAGGAGCCGACCGTCACCGTGCAGGTGGCCCCCGTCGAAAAGACCGCGATCGAACACACCGTCAGCTCCCAGGCAATCCTCTTCCCGCGACAACAGGCCGCGATTGTCCCCAAGATCAGCGCCCCGGTGCAGAAGTTCCTGGTGAAACGCGGCAGCAGGGTGCATCAAGGCGAACTGCTGGCAGTGCTCGAAAACCGCGACCTGTCTGCCGCGGCCCAGGAAAACAAGGGCAGCTACGAACAGGCCCAGGCCGCGTATGAGACTACGACCGCAGCCAGCCTGCCGGAAGAAATCCAAAAGGCCGAGGCTGACGCGCAGCAGGCCCAGAAGGCACTCGATGCGCAGGAGAAAGTCTACCAAAGCCGCCAGCAACTCTTCGAGCAGGGAGCGTTGCCGCGCAAGGAACTCGATCAGTCGGGAGTAGACGTCACCCAGGCGCGCAACCAGTACGCGATTGCAAAGAGGCATCTTGAGGCGCTGATGGCCATTGGCAAGCAGCAGGAATTGAAAGCCGCTGCCGGACAACTGGAATCGGCTAAGGGAAAGTACATGGGCGCGCAGGCCCAGCTCAGTTACTCGGAGATTCGTAGTCCGATCGATGGTATGGTGACGGACCGTCCCCTCTACCCCGGTGAGATGGCGGCCGCCGGAACTCCACTGATCACGGTAATGGATACTTCCGCCGTGATCGCCAAGGCCCACATTCCGCAGGCGGATGCAGCTCTGCTGAAAGTCGGCGACACGGGAACGATTACCGTCCCCGGAATCGAAAAGCCAATCGAAGGAAAAGTTACGGTGGTGAGTCCGGCGCTTGATCCCAGCAGCACCACGGTTGAAGTCTGGCTGGAGGCCAAAAATCCGAAGCATCAATTGAAACCCGGCACCAGTGTGCAACTTTCGCTCACCGCCGAGACCGTGAAAGATGCGCTCGTAGTACCGGCCAGTGCCGTCGTCAGCGCGCAAGATGGGAGCTCGGTAGTGATGCTGGCTGGCGCGGATGGCAAGGCCCACCAGAAAGCGGTGAAACTCGGCATTCGTCAGGGCGACGACATCCAGATTCTCGATGGGGTCACGGAGAAAGACAAGGTAGTTGCGACTGGGGCCTACGGCTTGCCTGACAACACCAAGATTAAAGTCGAAGCCGCCCCAAGTGAGGCCCCGGCTGAGGGTTCCAAGGGTGAAGCTGCCAAAGGTGAGGACTCCAAGGCTCCGAGTGAGGACAAGAGTGAAAAATAATCTGGGCGGAGCAATTGCGTGAACCATCCGAAAGCGGACCACTGGATTGCCCGTCACTCCAGGCCTGTCATTTTCCTCATCCTGACCCTGGGTCTTCTGGGCGCTTATCTCGCCTTCACCATTCCGGTGTCGGTGTTCCCTTCCACGAATTTCCCTCGCGTCCTGATCGCCGTGGACAACGGCGTCATGCCCATCGATCAGATGATGGTCACGGTTACACGGCCGATCGAAGAGGCGGTGAACAGCGTGCCCGGGCTGTTGAACGTGCGTTCGATCACCAGTCGCGGCTCTGCGGAAGTTGATCTCTACTTCCGCTGGGACCTGGACATGTTCCAGACCCTGCAGTACGTGAACGCCGCCATCTCACGCGTGCAGCCGGAGCTTCCCAATACCGCGCGGATCGAAGCGCACCGCATGACCTTCGCCAGCTTCCCGGTCATCGGCTACAGCATCACTTCCGATACCATGCCGCAAACCAAACTCTGGGAGATGGCGACCTATGAGATGAAGCCGCGACTGAACCGGCTTGAGGGTGTTTCGACCGTAATCGTCCAGGGCGGCCAGGAACCCGAGTTCCAGATAACACCCGATCCTGCGAAACTGCTGACCGCCAGCGTCACGGTGACCGACATCCTGGACGCGGTTCGGCGCACCAATCTGGTGGATTCGCCGGGTTTGCTGGAACGCAACCACCAGCTCTTTCTCGGACTCATCAATGGCCAGGTGCGCACTCCCGAAGAGATCGCCCACACCGTCATCAAGAGCACGGCCACTGGTATTCCGGTGCGAATCGGTGACGTTGCGGCGGTCGCTCCGAACGTTAAGCCTGTGTATACGGTTGTGACGGCGAACGGGAAACCCGCTGTCCTGCTTAACATCAATCGCCAGCCCGATGGCAATACGGTCCAAGTCGCGGATGAGGTGCATGCCGAAGTCGACCGCCTCCGCAAGACCTTGCCGCCGGGAGTGGAGATTCGCCCGTTCTATGACCAGTCGGTCATTGTGGGCGAATCCATCAAGAGCGTGCGTGACGCGATCCTGCTGGGATTGATTCTTGCGTCCATCATTCTGGTGGTGTTCTTGCGTGACTGGGGAACGTCGCTGGTGGCGGGTCTCGTGATCCCGGTTACGGTAATGGTAACTTTCATCGCTCTGAAGGCGATGGGGCAGACCTTCGACCTGATGACGCTGGGCGGATTGGCGGCCGCAGTGGGCCTGGTCATCGATGATGCGATTGTGGTCGTGGAAAACATCGTGCTGCATCGCGACGCCGGACAAGACCGCATCGAAGCCATCGAGAGCGCCCTGCGCGAAATTACGGTGCCGTTGATCGGCTCTACCATTACTCCCGTCGTTGTTTTCATTCCTCTCATCGCCATCACCGGAGTCACCGGAGTTTTCTTCCGTGCCCTGGCGGTCACGATGAGCGTCTCGCTGCTGACCTCTCTGGCGCTTGCCGTGACCTGGACACCAACGCTAAGCCAATACTTTATTCGCGGGAAGCACGAGAAGAAAAAAGAGGATGAGTCTGACTCGACTTCGAACTCCACGGAAACCGAGGCGAGCGGTGCGGGTGCTACCGATCAAGGCGAAGATATTCAACGCCTGCTGGCAGCAGAAGAAAAACATCTGAGTGGCTTTTTCCTTCGGGTAGTGAACTTCCATGAACGCTGGCTGCGGCGGGCGTTGCAGCGGCCGCTATTTCTGGTTCTGTTCAGTCTCGCGCTGATTGTCGTTTCCTATGTCTGCTACCGCTTTTCCGGCTCCGACTTGCTGCCCGCCATGGACGAAGGCGGATTCGTCATTGACTACATCATGCCGGCGGGTAGTTCCTTGACAGAAACCAATCGCGTTGTGGGCCACGTGGAACAGATACTTCGCGAAACTCCAGAAGTGGAAAGTACATCGCGCCGTACTGGATTGCAGCTCGGAATGGCTTCGGTAACCGAAGCTAACACCGGCGACGTCCTGGTGAAGTTGAAAGCCAAGCGAGACCGCGATGTTGAAGAAATAATGGCGGAGGTGCGGGCCAAGATCAAGCAACAGGAACCCGCTCTCGACCTCGACTTCATCCAAGTTCTGCAGGACATGATCGGCGACCTCACCTCAGCGCCCGAACCCATCCAGATCAAACTATTTTCCCAGGACCCCAAGCAGATCGAAGAATGGGCGCCCAAGGTAGCCGAGGCCATTCTTAAGATCAATGGCGTAGTCGACGTGCTGAATGGGATCGAAAACACCGTCAGCGGACCGGCCGTGACATTTCAGGTCGATCCCAGCGTGGCCGCAAGAGCAGGATTCACGGCGGAAGAGATAGCCGTGGACGCCGCCGCCATTCTGGAAGGTGAACCGGCACCGACTCCCGTGGTCTCGAACGACCGCGCTTACACTTTGCGCGTGCGCTTTCCAGTCGCCAATCGGGCCTCGCTCGAAGCCATGCGCGACACACTGCTCGTAAGCAGCAGCGGGCACACAGCTACGCTGGGCGCGCTGGCGACCGTAGTGGAGGTCCCCGGACAGACCGAAATCCGGCGCGAAAATCTGCAACGCTATGCCGCCGTTACCGCCCGCTTGGAGGGCACCAATCTGGGCAGCGGGATGGCTGCCGTGCAAAAGACCGTCAGCGGATTACACATACCTTCCAGCATCCGCGTGGAGTACGGCGGAACCTATCAGGAGCAGCAACGCTCGTTCCATGACCTGGTGATCGTGCTCATCCTGGCGATTCTGCTGCTCTTTATCGTGCTGATGTTTGAGTTTGGGACCTTCTCCGCGCCCATCGCGATTCTGTCGTCGGCGCTGCTCTCCACCTCGGGTGTATTTATCGCACTCTTGATCACCGGCACCACGTTCAATATCTCGTCCTTCATGGGCATGATTATGGTGATCGGCATTGTGGCCAAGAATGGCATCTTGCTGCTCGACGCCGACCAGAGATTGCGGCTACTAGGCATCGGCAGCCAGGACGCAATTCTGCAGGCGGGTCGGCGGCGTCTGCGCCCCATCGTAATGACTGCATTAGCCACCGTCGCCGGCATGCTGCCTCTAGCCTTCGCCATTGGCGCCGGCTCGCAGATGCTGCAACCGCTCGCCATTGCCGTCATCGGAGGAGTTCTGATCTCCATGGTTCTTTCGCTCATCATCACGCCTGCCGTGCACTACTACCTGAACCGCAAAGGGCAAGCCGCGGCAAACGAGCAGTCCGCGACTGAATGGCAAAGGAATTCGGTCGCCTGAGTGTGCAAGCTTTTGCGGTTACCCCGGTCACCCACACGGCAAACCAATGGGGGGCGGACAGGGCTGCGTCCCTTTGAACTACTTCCAGAATCCGACCTTAGGACGTAAAGTATTGAAGGTCAAAGGGATTCCTTATCCCCAAGCGTGTTGTTCCGCGCTGGATTCAGGCACTCCAGAAATTCATCGCCTGCGCTGGACCAATCTCATCGGTCTCAATTGGCGTAGCATTTGCACTAGAATAACTCCATCCCCGGTCCGGTAGCCTGGCCGCACACATCGGACGGCGTTTGCTGATGACGAAAGAAGTCGTGTCTGACAGAAAAGACAAACCAGTTCTCGACGAGCAGACTCTCGCAAGGCTGCTGGAGGCAGCCTACGTCCTGCAGGAGCACCACAGCGAACGGAGCTTGAATCTCGAGTTGCGGGCCGACCAGTTGCGCGAACAGGAATCGGCCGCTCAGTCCCCGTCCGAGCAATCGGACCCTGCCAACGCGGAGCCTGAGGCCAATAGCGACTACTCCCCAACCCTTGCGCAGATCGTGGAGACTCAGCGCCTCATCCAGGTTGGTCATCTTGACTTAGAGAATGCCCTGGCATTGGTGGCGAAGCGAGTAGCGCAGATCACGAAATGCAGCGGCGCCGCGATTGGAATTGTCGATGGAAAGCTGGTCCGGTATCGGGCCGTGGCCGGTTCCTCGTCCCTGCCGTGTGGAACCGAAGTTCACATGGGAAAAGCGTTGTGCTTTTCGTGCTTTCGTACCGGTCAGCCTTTTCGCTGCCCTGATGTGAATCCGGAGTTTCTGTTGGACGCGCAAGCATGCCATAAGCGCGGCATCCAATCGTTGATTGCGGTGCCCGTCTATCACGATGGAGGAATTTCTGGTGCGCTGGAGCTTTACTTCGCGGAAACCAATGCGTTCGGCGAACCAGATGTCCACACTTGCCAACTTATGGCTGGCCTCGTAACCGAAGCCTTGACGCGGGCCTCCCAGGGCGCCTGGAAAGAGTCGCAGGCGGCCGAGCGCGCGTCCATGCTTGAGGCGTTGGAAAAATTGAAGCCGAATCTCGCCGCTCTGCTGGAGGCCTCAACCGCGAAGGGCGCGACTGCGAGAAGCGTCGATCCCAGCCCGGTAGCGGCCACACAGCCATTTGTATGCCGCAAGTGCGGTCATGAACTTGTGGGGGAAGAGCACTTCTGCGGGAAGTGCGGATCTCCGCGAATCAGCGATAGCGATTCTCCGAGCATGCAGAGCAAAGTGGCGTCGATGCAGCGGATGCAAGAGGCAAGCCGGCAGACCGTGCGGACTCCCGCGAATGGAGCAGAACATCAACCGCTGGCGTCGAAGCATGACCTGGGGCATGAGCATGAGGAAGAAGAGCCAGCGTCGAACGAAGAAGACGATGTTCTCCGGCTATTGACGGCGTCTCAAGCGAGACTACAACCACATGAGACAGACAATGCTAATGGTTGGGCGTCGGCGGGTCCGGCAGGGGAAAGTACGGAAAACCTTCCATCCTACCTGGAAGCGGGACCTCCGATTGAAGCGCAAGGTTTGGAAATTCATGCGACGGAGACAGACCCTGCGAAAAGCGATGGCGCCATCACTTGGAGTTCGGCAGCAAAGGCCAGAGATTTTCTGGAGGAACTGGCTGTCTCGGGGAATCGGAGCACTTTCGGGAGCTTTTGGAATACCCGCCGCGGGGATATCTACCTGGCGGTTGCAATTATCCTGATGGCTGGCGTGATCCGTTGGGGAATCTGGTCCAGCCACTCGGTGGGTGCCACCGGGAGAACGGGTGCGGCGGGCGAAAGTCATCGCAGACAAACCCCGGATGCCGATCTTTCTGTGTTTGACAGGTTGCTGATCAGCGTCGGACTGGCCGAAGCGCCAGACGCTCCCGAGTACAAAGGGAATCCCGAAACGCAGGTTTGGGTCGACCTCCACACAGCACAGTATTATTGCCCCGGCGCCGACCTCTACGGGAAAACGCCGAAGGGCAAATTTACGACCCAGCGGGACGCACAACTCGATCAATTTGAGGCCGCCTACCGCAGAGCATGTGACTGAAAATGCGGCCTTTCCAAGCTCTCATCCACTTCTAGAGACAGATTTGACAACCTGGATTTGACAACCCTATCGACCAGGAGTGCAATCATACAAACGCCGCCGCTTCTCATGGAGACATGCATTGCCGCGTCCAGTGGACCAACCTGAATCCAACAACACGCTGCCGCAGCCGGAACTGAATCCCCTGGTCAATCCTCTGCTTGGCCGGAACATGGGCCGATGGGCAGAAGTTTATTTCACGAGTCCTCCCGAAAAGAGAGAGGAGGCTGTACTTAACCTGCTCCATGAACTGGAGCAGAATGCTAGGGGGCCACAGAGTGACTCTGGACCCCAACGCGAAATCCTTCAGGCAGACAGCGTCCTTGAGGAACGTCCACCGCAAAATTTCACCCCGGCTGAGCAGGCGCAGGGAATGAAGCGGGAGTTCGTTCCTTGCCAATCGTGTGGCACGAAGAATTCCGCCGACCAGAAATTCTGTGGCCAGTGCGGCTTGTTGCTACCCGGTGAACCAGTGGAAGCCGGGGCTGCGCGACCCAACTGGCCATCGCAGGCGGTGCCGCTGAATGAATCTGCATCGTTTTCTTCGGTGGAGTCCGCTCGCGACCGGTCTTCTTACGAGAGCACGCGAACTTTCGTCGAGGCCGAGAGCGAAGACGACACTAGTTTCGCATATGACACTCCGCGCGAATTACCTTGGCTTCGTGAGGTCGTCGCTCCGAAGCTGATGCCCGAATATGAGCCTGTTCCCTATCGATATCGGATCTACGTGGGCGCTGCGCTCGCAGTCCTGATCGCTGCTCTCGTCTATATTGCCTGGCGTGGAACGCAGGTTCCGTCGGGAAATTCGCATGTCCTGCCGCAAGCCGCACCTGGTGCGACGAAACAACCGCCCGCGCAAAGCCAGACATCTCCTTCTCCGGTGGCAGCTTCCCCCGCCAAAAGTGGATCGCAGAACGACGAAGCCCATGTTGCTGTTCCACCCGATAATAAAGTGACAGATCGCCAAACGAGCCATGCGACAACGCGCATGGACAATGCGAGCGAGATAAAGAAAGCTTCGGACCCGGCGCCTGCGTCGACGAGCGTGCCAACCGAGCGACCGGCTACCGCGACGTCACTGCAGGATAATGGAGGCCGGGAGTTGGCCGTGGCAGAAGGCTATCTCGGGGGCGCGCAAGGAAAGACCCGCGACAGTACTGAAGCAGCGAAGTGGCTGTGGCAGGCAGTTCGAAAGCAGAATGCCGCGGCGACCCTGATCCTTTCCGATCTCTATCTCAGAGGGGATGGTGTTCCCAAGAGCTGTGATCAGGGGCGTCTACTCCTGGATGCTGCGGCACGCAAGGGCGCGCCGGGGGCGGGGGAACGAATTCGCAACCTGCAGGCTTTTGGCTGCCAATAATCCGGCGCCCAGAGAATTCAGTCGCGGCGATTGCGGGCGCTTCCTGCGGATAACGCAAAGAAGAACAATTTGGCGTTACTCGCAGGAAGCTCCTGGTTATGGCCGGACGGGTAGAAAAATGTCTGACTACTGAGTCGACAACGCCGGTCCGCTACGCCGCGATTCATACCAGAGCGCCAGCTCGACCCGGTTCCAGAGGCCTAGCTTGTCGTAGATCACACGCAGATAGTTCTTCACCACATGTTCCGTGGTGCCGATTTCATTCGCTACTTCGCTGTTCTTCAGACCCTGGGCGACTAGTTGAATGACTCGGTGTTCGCGTTCACTGGGGGTACGGCTTCCATAGCGTTCACTTGTAGACATGTTTGCCTCCGATATAACAGGGTAGCGAGCTTTACTCGCTTGATTCCGCCGGTAATTCCGAAACGGAGGAACAACCGGTTGAAATGAGCCTTCACGGTTCTGCGCGCCATGTTGAGCTGGCGGGCGATTTCCGCATTATCACAACCTTGCAAAAGCAATTCAACGATTTGCTGTTCGCGTGGGCCTAGCCGAACGGCCTGCTCTTTCATCAGGTCCCCCTCATTGAAATCGACTTCGCCGGTAATTTGGCGCGCATCTGAGCTTTCCAGAATTCATAGCATCCACAATGCCATTTTGAGACGAAAGGTGGCTGTGACCGCCAAACAAGTAATTTCCACAGGCACTTGCAGGCGTTTGCCTGAGCTTCGAGAAACCGGATTTGCCGTTCAGAAATCCGCGCCGACCCCAGGCGCAGCTGTGTCGGCACTGTCGGGTTCAGACGAAAAGCCGCGTAAAATCGAAGGAACAGCACGGTGACGCGTGAACCAGAAGCATTCTCAAAGGTTCGTGCGTCCATCGGTGTCGAGCTGACGGGAGTGCATTAACCTGATTGAAACCCAAATTTTTTTGAACAGAGCTCGGCAAGAATCCGCGATCATTGATACTGAGTCAGGTGAATACCTTAGACGAAAGTTCCCGCTGAGCGCGGACAAATTACACGATTTACCCTAGTGCAATTCCTTCGCAATTGCGCGTCGAATACTCACGAAATTCGGAATTTATTTGCATGTCGGGAAGTTGGAGCGCCGAGAACCGTGGCGACGTTCGGATAACACAGTGAAACGAACAATGCGCCTCCTCGCGGACGTACCCAGAGGCGCGGAACCGTGATTGATTAGTGTACCAGCATTTCCCTTCTGTGCGAAGTGCGGTGAGATTTTTAGAAAGGCACGGCGTTCAACGTGTTCCTGAGGGGTTGGCGTCCGGTTCCCTTTCCTTTGGCGCGTTGCGCGACACCTCGATTCGTCGAGCCCTTCGTATTTTCCGTTCCGTCTCTTCTTTTTCTTCTTTTCTTTCCGTTTCTGTCTGTTCGAGCCCCATAGCGAGCCACGGTTCGACGCTACAGCTAGCTTATGATAGTGAAGAAGGTAGGCTCTCCAGATTTTTTCAACTCGGGCCTTTCAACGAAGCGATAGTGGGGCTATGCGCAAACTGGAAAAAATTCAGATCCTCAAGAACATAAGCTCGAGTTGGTTTTCCCTCGGCGTCAACATCCTGATGGGAATTTTTCTCTCTCCCTTCATTCTCCATCGGCTGGGAGACACCGCCTTCGGAATTTGGGTCCTGATTTTCTCGGTAACAGGCTACTACGGAATCTTTGACTTCGGGATTCGCTCCTCCATCATCCGCTACGTTTCGAAGTACACGGCCACGCGGGATGTCGAAGAAGTAAGCCGGTTGATCAACAGCGCAATGTTCACCTACACCGGCGTCGGCGCTTTAAGCATGCTGGTTACTCTGCTTGGGTGCCTGTACATAGACCGACTGTTCCACATCCAGCCTGGGTTTCAATCCACCGCGCGCTGGCTCCTTTTCCTGGCCGGCGGTTCCGTAGCCCTCGGCTTCCCTCTAGGCGTGTTCGGAGGCATGCTCGAAGGGCTGCAGAAATTTTACATACTCAATTGGACCAACATCGTCTCGACCCTGCTGCGCGTTCTTCTGATCGTTTTTTTCCTGAACCGTGGCTACGGACTGCTCACCGCCGCCGCGATTACTGTTGGTTTGCCCCTCGTTGCTTCTGTCATTCGCGCCATCATCGCACTTCGCGCCTTACCCGTGACGTTTTCATGGAAGTACGTGGACCGCAAAGCGTTTCGTCAGATGGCGAACTATAGCGGCATCACGTTCATGATTATCGTAGGGTCTCGCTTGAGGTTCAAGACTGATGCGCTGGTGATCGGCACCTTTCTCTCCTCGGCTGCAATCACATATTTCTACGCCGGCTCACGCCTGGTCGACTACGCCGGCGAGGTGGTAAGCAGCCTGGCGCAGATTTTTGTTCCCATGTCGAGCCAGTCTGATGCTGCGGGAAATACGGATCGCTTGCGAAAGATTTTCGTCGCTGGCAATCGCGCCTGCGCATTTACCACGTTTCCCATTACCGCAGTGTTCGTGATTCTGGGCAAATCCATCATTGAAGTGTGGGTGGGCAAAAAATATGTGGCGCAAGGCTATCCGGTGCTGCTGATCCTCATCATTCCTTACACGGTGATGTTGATTCAGTCGGCCTCCGGACGCGTGTTGTACGGTATGAGCAGGCACGGAAAGCTTGCGATCGCTACCCTGATCGAAGGCGTGTCGAACCTCCTCCTGAGCATTCTGCTGGTCAGACCCTACGGAATCGTCGGCGACGCGCTAGGCACAGCCATTCCGCTGGTGGGGACGTATCTACTGTTCATGCCATATCACCTGTGTTCACTTCTCGGGATTCGAATCTGGACATTTCTACGGCAAGCGTATCTTCTGCCCTTACTGTTGTGTACTCCCCTGGTGGTTGTGCTCCTTCTGATGCAGCGATGGTTTGTCCCTCATAGCTACCGGCAACTGGCTTTGCACTTGCTGGCCGGAGGATTGGTATACAGCGCTTGTATGGCGTGGGGATACGTCAGCAACAAAGCTCTCCACGTAGGCGAACTCGTTCCATCGGCAGACAAACTGGTGGTGGAAATGCCAGGCATCAGACCTGCGGTTGAGTCCTACGAAGAGGAAATCTAGTTGGAGACTGTGCGTTTCAAGTCACCTGGCCATCTGGACAACGGGCTGCTTTTTTGTGGAAGCTTCTAAAAAACGGGAACCACGAACCTCAGGAACGTACGTTTTGGACGATGCAAGTGAGCAAATCGACGGGCTGAAGTTGACGGGGGACAATGGTCCTTCAGTGCCTCCGCTTCTCACGTTTACAATCCACGTGTGGACGATTCCGCTGTGCATCGCGGAGGATGTCTTTTCGACGCTTCGAAGAGTACTGTCCGACGACGAACAAGAGCGCGCATCACGGTTTCACTTCGAGAAAGATGCCCGCCGCTTTATCGTGACCCGCGGCTCAGTGCGCTCGATTCTGGGAGCTTACACGCGCTCCGGGGCGGAGGACCTCCGCTTCTTCTACTCGGCTGAGGGGAAGCCCAGCTTGCACCGGCCGGTTAGTGATATTCGGTTCAACGTGTCGCACTCGCGCGACTTGGCCTTGCTCGCGATTGGGCGGGGCCGTGACCTGGGCGTGGATGTGGAGTGGAAGAACGAAGATATCGAAGTCGAGAAACTCGCGGAACGCTTCTTTTCAATTCAGGAACATCGGTCGCTCCTCAGCCATGCCCCGGAAAAAAAGATTGCTTCATTTTTTCGTGGCTGGACTTGCAAGGAAGCCTTTTTGAAGGCCCAAGGTATGGGATTGTCCCGCAGCCTGAGCTCGTTCGACGTAGATATGAATGTAGGGCAGCCCGCTCGGCTGTTGGCAACTCGGCCTGACGCAACTGAAGCCGACCACTGGTTTCTGCAGGAACTTGAGGTCGCGGAACAATACGCCGCCGCTGTAGCGGTTGAGGGGCCAATCGGAGAACTCCGCACATTGCGCTACGGACAAACCTAAATCTGGTCATTTTTTGTCGACCAGCCTTTGTGCATAAACTTGCACACCATCCACGGCGGGCGAATTTCTTGTCCGCTTTGCCGCAATGTTTTACACAGGGGATCCCATCGCGGTCCATTCCCGAAATCAACGACCTTGTTTGGCCCTTAATTTCTAATGGGATACAGACGATTGAGATTAAATTCGACGGAATGCCACTTGCTCCTTCGAATGGTTAAACCTTTGGTGTACACTGAGATCAACCTGAATAGGGTCATCTGGCCCCTTCAACAAATTTGCAGTCTCGTAAGAATGTCCCCCCCATAATGCAGTGTGTCTGTAAGTAATCATTAAGTCGTACTGCGAAACTCTGTGTTACGAGCACTAATCTAAAAACTGACAGAACCTTGGAGGTTCACCCGTTTGACCGCTTCGACTAGTCACTTGATTGCCGCGCACGGCGGCGAACTTATCGATCTCATCAGCCAACCAGAACGAGCTGCAGAACTCAAGGCCCATTCACGGGAATGGCCTTCGTGGGACCTGACCGGGCGCCAGATTTGTGATCTGGAGCTTTTGATGAATGGCGGCTTTTCTCCACTGCGCGGCTTCATGACGCGTGCCGATTACGAGGGCGTCTGCCACAACATGCGGTTGGCCAGCGGCGTTCTCTGGCCCATCCCGATCACACTCGATGTGACGGAAGAATTTGCCAAGAAGCTATCGCCAGGCAGCAGCAAAGTGGCGCTGCGCGATGCTGAAGGCGTGATGCTCGCAGTATTGCATGTGGAGGATGTCTGGCAGCCCGACCGCCAGGCTGAGGCCAAAGCGGTCTTCAACAGCACCAGCAAGGCGCATCCCGGCGCCGACTACGCCATCAACAAATCGAACCCGTGGTATATCGGCGGTCGCGTCGAAGGCCTACAGGGACCGTCGCATTATGACTTCCGCACCCTGCGGCTCACGCCCCAGGAGTTGCGCGCAGAATTTGCCCGGCTGGGTTGGCGCCGCGCAGTTGCGTTCCAGACTCGTAATCCCATGCACCGTGCCCACGTGGAGCTCACGTTCCGCGCGGCCAAGCAAGTAGAGGCCAACCTGCTGATCAATCCCAGCGTGGGCATGACGAAGCCGGGGGATGTCGACTACTTCACGCGAGTGCGGTGCTACCAGTTGCTGCTGTCGAAGTTCCCACAGGGCACGGTAAAGCTTGCCTTGCTGCCTCTGGCCATGCGCCTGGGCGGACCACGCGAGGCCATCTGGCACGCGCTTATCCGCAAGAATTATGGCTGCACCCACTTCATTGTGGGCCGCGACCATGCAGGCCCGGGCAAGGACACCGACGGGAAGCCGTTCTATGGCCCGTATGAAGCTCAGGAAGTGTTCAAGAAACACGAGGCGGACATCGGCGTCACGATGGTGAGCTTCAACATGATGGTCTACCTTGAGGATCAGGATACGTACGTACCGGACAATGAAGTGAAACCCGGGGACCGGGTCCTGAACATCTCTGGGACCGAACTTCGCGAGCGCCTGAACGAGGGCCGCGAAATTCCGGCATGGTTTACCTACCCGGAGGTGGTCAAGGAACTGCGCCGCAGTTTCCCCCCGCGAAGCAAGCAGGGGGTGACCATCTTCTTCACCGGACTATCCGGTTCCGGAAAATCCACCATTGCCAATGTTCTGATGACCAAGTTCCTGGAGGTCGGCGGCCGTCCAGTCACATTGCTGGACGGAGACTTGGTGCGCAAGCATCTTTCGTCGGAGTTAGGATTCTCGAAAGAGCATCGCGACATCAATATCCGCCGAATCGGATACGTGGCTTCGGAGATCACAAAGAACGGCGGTATCGCTATTTGTGCGCCCATCGCGCCCTATGACGCGACCCGTAAACACGTGCGCCAGATGGTGGAGCCTTACGGGGGGTTCATCCTGGTTCACATCGCCACTTCGGTCGAAGTCTGCGAGCAACGCGATCGGAAGGGCTTGTACGCCAAGGCTCGAGCTGGAATCCTCAAGGAGTTCACGGGTATCTCGGACCCCTACGAAGTTCCTGCCGACGCTGAGGTTATTATCAATACGGGCGAGCGGTCGCCGGAGGAAGCAGCCCAGGAGATCATTCTGCACCTGGAACGCGAAGGCTTCATCGGCGTTGCCGGAGCCGGGGAGTAGAACGTATTTAGTTGCTATGACGCTGATCGCGGTCAAAATCCTGGTTGGCTTTGTGGTCGGCATTCTCATCGGCCTGACCGGCGTGGGGGGCGGCGTTCTGCTGCTCCCTGTGCTGATCTTCGGTCTGAAAGTGCCGGCGATCATGGCCGTTGGATCCGACGCACTCTTCAACTTCTTCACCAAGATCCCAGCTGGACTCTTGCATCTGAAGAAAGGCACGGTACGACGCAAGGTCGTGATCGCGCTGGCTGCCGGAAGCATCCCGGGCTCGGTTTGTGGAGTTGCTTTGCTGACCCACATCCGCACGCTTTACGGAAACGGCGTCAACAATTTCATCAAAACCGCTGTCGGGATCTTGTTGATCGTCATCCCGATCTTGCTGCTCTTGCAAAAACGTATCGAAGAGAGCGTTGCTAACCGCCGGCCCACGTTGAAGAACTTCGCCGGAATGGCCGTCATTGGCCTGGTCGCGGGTTTTCTGGTGGGTATGACTTCGGTGGGGTCGGGCAGCATCATCATGATGTTACTGCTGCTTTTCTACAGCTTTCCCCCGAAGGTGAACGTAGGAACCGATATTGTTCATGCGGTGATTCTAACGGGCGTGACTGGCTTCCTTCATTTTCGTCTGGGAAATGTAGACCCTACGCTCGTCGTCTCGCTGCTGATTGGCTCCATCCCTGGCGGGTTGCTGGGCTCTCACCTGTCCACGCGGGTGCCGATGCTCTGGCTGCGCCGCATCCTGTGTGCCTTGCTGCTGATCACCGGAGCCAGAATGTTGTGGCCTGCGTTGTAGATTGAAACTTCAAAGGACCTCATGACTTCTTCTTATTCCGACATTCTCAGCCGCATCGCAGCCGCGCTGGAAGCCGCGCGCGAGGTCTTCAGCCGTTTCACGCCGGGCGCCATTGCAGCGGAATACAAGGCAGGACACGACCCTATAACCGAGGCCGACCGCGCCGTGGACGCTGTCCTTCGCCAGAACCTGCTTCGGGACGGCGAGGGATGGCTCTCCGAGGAAAGCGTTGACGATCCTTCGCGCCTGGAAAAAAGCCACGTGTGGGTAGTCGATCCTCTCGACGGAACCCGGGAGTTTGTTGCCGGCATTCCTGAATTCTGCGTTTCCATCGGTTTCGTGGAGAACGGCCGGCCGGTCGCAGGTGGAATCTGCAATCCGGCGACAAAGGAAACGATCATCGGCTCCGTCGAAACCGGAGTCCTGTATAACGGCAAACCGGCCCGTCCAAGCCAGAAAACAGTCCTGCAAGGCGCACTGATCCTGGCCAGCCGCAGCGAAGTGAAGCGCGGCGAATGGCAGCAGTTTCAGGGTGGTGATTTTCAGATTCGGCCGATGGGTTCGGTCGCTTATAAATTGGGACTCGTCTCCGCCGGACTCGCTGACATCACGTTCACGCTGACCCCAAAGAACGAGTGGGACGTCGCAGCCGGCGCAGCCCTGGTGGAGAGTGCCGGGGGATTTGTCGCCACGTTGGAAAATACTCCGTTGCGCTGCAATAACCGGAATCCGCTCTTGTCCGGCCTGCTGGCGGGAGGTCCGTTTCTGCGGGAGCCGTTGCTCTCCGCTCTCGAAGGCCACCTTCAAACCGCGGGATTGGAGCCGCGTTCGGCTTCATAATCTGCTGCTTTTTACTTCTTGTCCTTCTTCAATGAACAACGGCTGAAGGCATGTCGTCTATGAATTAAACTGTGTCTGTGTTAAGGCCCATGCAAGAGCGAAAACAGGCTCCGGTCTTCGTGCTCGGCAGTCCTCGGTCGGGGACTACCCTTCTCTACGACATGCTGCTTTCCGCCGGCGGCTTCGCCGTTTACCTTGCTGAATCCAATGTTTTCAATTTACTGGTGCCGCGATTTGGCGATCTGAGTTCCCGCTCCAACCGCGAGCAACTGATGGAAGCGTGGTTGAACAGCCGGCTGTTTTTGGCATCCGGATTGGAGAGAGATCACGTCCGCAAGCGCATCCTCGAAGAGTGCCGCAACGGCGGGGACTTTCTGCGCATCGTGATGGGCGAGATCTGCGTTCTGCAGGGGATGCAGCGGTGGGCGGAGAATTCACCGGAGGGCATGCTTTATCTTCCGCTGATCAAGGAACTGATCCCTGACGCGCTGGTGGTTCACATTATTCGTGACGGCCGCGATGTTGCAACCTCCCTTGGCCGCCTTCGCTACGTTCGCGCCTTCCCGTGGGAAGAACGCCATAGCCTGATCGGGTGCGGTTTGTATTGGGAATGGATTGTGCAGCAAGGCCGCAGCTTCGGACGTTCAGCAGGTGCGGACTATATCGAGATCCACTTCGAGGATCTGCTAGCCCGCCCGCAGGAAACCCTGAATGAGATCGGCCGCTTCATCGACCATCCTTTGGACTATGAAGAAATCAAGAGCGTGGCCTACGGTTCGGTAAGCAAACCCAACACGTCGTTTCGCACGGAAGCACCGAATGCGGGATTCAGTCCCGTCGGCCGCTGGAAGAAAAGTCTCTCGCCGGAGCAGTTGTTAACCTTCGAACGGCTGGTGGGCCATACCCTGCAGGATACGGGTTACTCCTGCGCCACGAACGGTCCGCAGATGGGACTTGATCTTTCGCTGAAGGCAACCCGACTGCTGCATCGAACGTATTTCGCAGGGAAGCGCTGGTACAAGAACAGCGCACTGCTCCGCGCGCTCCGCCCTCGCACCCAAGGCTCCTACATCGACGCGATTGTACTGGCCGATGACCACCCCACGCCCGCACGGCAAACCCCGACCCGGACCTCGTAGCCTCAGTCAGGAACAAACGCCAATCGGGCGCGCTTGCGCGTGGAAAGAAAATGTCCCACACCGCTCAGCCAGCTCTCAAAATTAAGGTCGGTGCGTCCCGTGGTATCTACCAATCGAGGCAACAGAAGAGGATTGCTGTACCTGGTCGCCAGACCGGTATCGCAAGTCGTGGCCGAAACGATCTCCTCGCTCGCGAGCCAAGGGAGAAATTCCGGGCGGTAAGCTCCGCTTGGATAACAGAAGTGCTTCTTCACGCCTGCCATGGCGCGTGAGATGTAGGCGCGATTGTCTCGGATCTCCCGCCGAAATAGCTCCTCATCCAAAGGCGTTCGGTGGCGGTGGGTGTGCAATTGAAAATCGACTCCGGCCTCTGCAAGCTGCTGGATTTCCTCCCGGCTCATCAACTGCAAGATCCGTTTTTCCCGAAGCTGCTGGTAGTCGATCCCTAATTTCTGAGCCAGGCGGGCGGCAACCTGATCTTTTTGTTCCCCGCTCAGTTCTCTGGCTTCAACCCACCGTACCAGTTGTTCCAGCGCTTCTTGACGCCCCTCGAATGACGTGAGCTTGACTGGCTCGGCGTTCCCGAACTCCGAAAAGTCTGCCCTGCCCATGGCCCGCGCCTTCCACATCATGTACGAGCAGATGAGATTGAAAACGGGACGCTGCAGCTCGCTGTAGTAGGTCGTCAGATAGACGGTTGCCGGGAGACCGAATTGCTTCAGCAGTGGGTGTGCCTGCTTGTAGAAATCGTAGGTTCCATCATCGAAGGTCAGGGCAACGGCACGCGGCGGAAGGTCGTTCCGGTAGAGTCTTTCCAATGCCTCGCCGAGCGGCAGGACGGAATAATTTCCTCTTCGCAGAATTTCCAGACGATGCTCAAGTTGCTGCGGGGTGATGTAGAGGAACGGACGCCACTGGTGCTCATCTTCAAGGGAGATGCCGTGATAGCACAGGATGAGTAATCGCTGGCGGCGCCAGTCGCTCTCTCTGGCAAGGCTGAACGCCCCGCAGGTCTTTAGGGCTCCCAGCACTGTCCGGCGAAGAAACTTTTGCATCGATTCGTTTTCCTCGCCCGCTAGTTGACAGCCACCGCATTGGACGAGGCGCCGGATACAGAAACGGCTTCCATCGGCTCACCGTCAATGAAGACACGATGCCAGATCTCGAGGTTCAACAGACGCCAGATTCGGCTCCCGTGGTCTCGCGTTTTCGCACGGTGCTCGGCGAAAATCCGCTTCACAGAGTCCGGCCGGAATAATCCCCTTTCAACCGTTCGAGGTTCCAGCAGCATGCGCTCCAGATCGTCGAGCTGAGGTCCAGACAGCCAGTATTCCCACGGCGTCGGAAAGCCCATTTTCTTGCGATATACGATCGACCGAGGGAGTAGATCTTCGACCGCCTGTTTCAAGATAAATTTTCCCGCCATTCCTTGAATGGAGTACTTTGCCGGGATCCTGGCCGTGAACTCGACCAGCACATGATCAAGGAAGGGCACGCGACTCTCGATGGAGGCAGCCATACTCATTTGATCCTGTTTCATCAATAGCTCAATGAGATAGCTGTTGATATCGGCGTAGAGTAGGCGATGCAACAGGTCGCCGTGCGATCTCTCGAATGCCTCCATTGAGCCTGCGTAGGCATCTCCGGCTGCAGCAAGGGCGTCTGGCGTCAGCAACTCCGATTGCTCCGAAGCGGCAAATGCCGAAAAGAAATTGTCGTAGTAGAACGAAGGCCACGAATTTCCATCTCGCACCAGGAAGGTATGCTCCAGCTTGCGATGAAGTGACGCGCTCAATGGCCCGGCATGAATGGCTTGACGCACCAGGCGCCGTAACCCAACGGGGGTGACCGCGCGATAGGCCGTGTCCATCCTTGAATTCAACAGAGTCCAGGCATAACGAGTGTAGCCGCCGAGCGTCTCATCACTTCCTTCTCCGGTCAGCACCACCGTAGCCCGCTCCCGTGCGAGGCGTGCCACAAAGTAAAGCGAGACACTGGAGGGCCACACAATTGGCTCATCCTCGTGCCAAGTCAGCTTGGGCAGATTGGTGAAGAATTCTTCACGGCTCAAACGCACTTCATGATGCTCCGACTGAATGTGTTCTGCTACCTCGCGCGCATACTTCAGCTCACTGAAGGCTTCCTCACCATAGCCGACGGCAAAGGTCTGGACACGGTCCCCGCAGACCTTCTTTGTCAGCGCTGCCACCGCGCTAGAATCGAGGCCTCCGCTGAGGAACACGCCGAGTGGAACATCACTCATCAGGTGTGACGAGACGGCCTGTTCGAGCAACTCGCGGTAAGTCTTGACGTAGTACTCGCGTGAACGAGGTTCCTCATCCACTTCGGTAGTGAGATCCCAGTAGTGCGCGATCTGAGGCTCACTGCCCTCGGCGAGCTCCAGGGTGTGTCCCGGCATGAGTTTACGGATGCCCGCAAACATTGTTTCGGGCCCCGTAACGTAACCGAAAGCCAGGTATTCGGCAAGCGTGCCCCGGTTGAACTCGGGCACAATCCCCGGATAGGCGAGGATCGTCTTGATCTCAGAGCCAAACAGAAACGCTCGTCCGTCCCAGCGGTAATAGAAAGGCTTGATGCCGAGACGATCACGCGCCGCGAACAAAACGCGCTTGCGGCGATCCCATATGACGAAAGCAAACATACCCCGCAGGTGCTTCACGCAGTCGCGGCCATATTCCTCATAGAGGTGAACAATTGTTTCGGTGTCACTGCGAGTACGGTAGCGGTGACCTTTGACCTCGAGATCGGCGCGCAGCTCGGTGTGGTTGTAGATTTCGCCGTTGTAGACAATCCAGACGTCCTGATTTTCATTGGCAAGCGGTTGATGGCCGGACTTCACGTCAATAATGCTCAGCCGCCTCATCGCCAAACCGACATTTTCCTCAACAAAGAAACCTTCGTCGTCGGGGCCGCGGTGCACGATGCGCTGATTCATGTCGGCGAGCAGGTTGCCCTTGACGTGCCAGTCCCGATCAGAGAAAAAAATGCCGCAGATTCCGCACATATCAGTCCGTAACTCAGATGCATTTCACGGAGCGTTCCGGATACAGCTGCCAGGTTACGGAGCCAGAATACCCGGCTCCTCCTCAACGGCCTCCGGTTCGGATGAAAAGATCTGCTTCTGGTCTTCCTCCAATGTCACTTCACCCCATGAAACGGGTCGGCTGCAGCGCAATTCGGGGCCACCTTCAACTTCAGCATAACTGCCGTTCACCAGGATCAACCGCTGGGCGGCGCTCCCATGCATTCGACTCCAGCAGCAAAATTCTGCATCGCTGGAGACGGCCCCCTGGCGCCAAGGCTTACCTCGCTCGCCAAAAAAGAACGTGTACTCCCCAGCTTCGCCGGCGTGTTGGTACGCTCTGACCGATGAATGTGGTTCCTTGACGTCGATTCGCGCGAACGTCCCCGGCTTCCGGTGCGCTTCTTCTAATGTTACTAGCAAGACGGCAAATTCCGCTGGCACATCCGTATTTGTGCTGAAGTTCACCACAGTCATCGGGGCTTTCTGGCCGTAAGTCGGGGACCAGGATTCCTTGCGGACTTCTTCGGCCCATCCGGACCCTTGCACGGGCAGCAGAGCCAATCCTTGCGATGCCCCCTTCACGCGAAAAACATTTTCCTCCACCAACTGCATCTCTTGCCCGAGATGCCACGCAAGGTCGAGTTGGTGCCTGCCTTGTCCCTCGACGAGATCGCGCACCAGGTACACGCCGTTCTTGAGCGAGAACACCCATCGCCGATGCGTCACTGGCTGAACCAGTCGCTGATAACCGTCATGGCTCGCCACCAGCAGGTCGAAATGTTTTCCTTGTATCCACTGCTCTGCCTTCGAATGCGTGAGCCGACGCCAGGAAAAAGCTGTAACGGGCTCTGCCTGGTCCGCACCGTCGATGCGCAATGTGTTGTGCATTGCGGTTCCGCGAAACCGGTCGCGCTCCGCGCCTTCTCCGGCATATTCATATGTGCCGGGATCAATCAGCAGAGAATGTTGTTGACTCTGCAGGGTCACGCTCAAAGCATCGGCGTGCCCGTGCCCTCCGCTCTGCGTGCCTTGGGGACCAGCGTCCACAACCAACTGTGTTGCAGGCCTTTCCGATGTCAGCAAATAGAGGCCTGATTGCTGCAAAGCAGCGGAATTCATATCGATTGGAGTGGTTTCCATTTGATCCCAGCGGTGTACTCCCTCGGGTCCGAGCAACCAGATGGTTTCCTCCCGCAGCTGAACAGCCGCAGACTTGTAGTCGCCCCGGTTGAAGAGGATGGCCCCGGTAGCTAATGGATCGAGCATATGGTCGCT
>WNFC01000361.1_pt1 | contig 45601 bp, 25 predicted proteins | sample 5400541 | NCBI WGS metagenome assembly WNFC01 (sample SAMN13153342, study PRJNA577476) | soil metagenome | isolation source: 120 cm saprolite under Douglas fir tree site 2 hole 2 replicate 1 | place: USA:California | collected 2015-04-18 | reverse complement strand
GGCTTTCAAAATTATTCGCGACCGTTCTGAGGCGGAAGATGTAGTACAGGAGGTCTTTCTCTCCATTCACGAACAGCGTGAACGGTTTGACCCGTCCGTAGGCTCCGCCCGCACTTGGGTCCTACAATTTGGTTATTACAAATCGCTGAAGCGGCGGACATACCTCTGGAACCGCCAATTTTACGCTCCACACGTGGATGAAGCTGGTGATGGCCGTGATCCGGCGCTGGTCCAGCCGGAATTTATCCAGAGGAGCATCGAAGAGAAGGAGATTGTCGAACAGGGTCTAGGGTCCCTGAGTCCGGCGCAGCGGCGAATTATGGAGCTGCTGCATTTCGAAGGCCACACTTTACGCGAAATTTCGCAGATGGAAGGAAAAGAATTGGGTGCAATCAGGAATAGCTATTACAGAGGGCTGAAAGCGTTGAAGACAGTTTTGAGTGTGGGAGTTCGCCGAACGACAGTTCGGACGACGATTTCGGCAAAGAGACGGGAAGAGTATGAAATCGAGCTTTAGTTCGTGCCCCCAGCACGAAAGCTTTGAAGAACTTGCGGCACTCGCTGCGGTCGGCGAATTGAGCCCGCTTGAGCTGCAGCGTCTTCGTCACCATTTCGCGGAATGTCCACCGTGCCGGGAGTCGTGTGAGGCATTTGCGGACGTGGCCTCGAATGATCTTGGTGTAGCCGCTGCAGCTGCCCACCCTTTTGAAGATGTCAGTCTTGGCGATGCTGATGAAACGGAAGCGCGGGAACATCTTGGACGACTTCGGAAGGGGTTAAAGGCTGATGCCGCGGCCCAGCAAATGCGTGTAGACGTTCGCAGGGACGAAGGATGGAAGAATCATCGTGCGCCTTCGTGGGCTTATCGTCGCGTCGCCTACGGCATTGCCGCAACAATTGTCCTAGCTGTTGCCGTTGCAAGTGGAATTGCTTTCTGGCGCACCACGAAGGACGTAACGGCGGAGCGCGCACGTTCACGCGGATTGCAGTCGGTCGTCGATTCTTTGAAACAAGAGAAAGAGAATGACAGGGGTGGTTCTGACAGTGCGGTACTGCGGTCCCTGCAAGAAAGTCAAAAAACACGCGATGCCCTGGAAAAGTCTCTAGCAGCGTCTGAAGCAAAGAACGAAGAGCTGCGCGCGAGAGAAAAAGCCAGTGAAGAGAAGTTGGTAGGCGCAATTGCGACTGCAGAACAGCTCAGACAGCAGCTCGCAATGAACGATAGCGACCGGGAAAGACTGGGAAGGCTTCAACGGGATTCCGATGCGAAGCTGCACGAAGCTCTTGCAGAACTGTACCAGGCGCGGCAAGCAAATGCCCAAGTCGCTGCAAAGGGAGAAACACGCGAGGATACGACCCTTGAAGCAAACGCGCAGCCTCCTTCGGAAGGCGGGGCACCCACGCCCTCGCCGAGCGAAGGCGAGGCACGAAATCTGTTCGGCGCTCGGGATCTTCACATTGTGGACGTTTACGATGTGACGGGTGATGGTAGAACGAAGCGCACCTACGGACGCGTCTACTACGTGGAGAAGAAGCTTCTGGTGTTCTACGCATTCGACCTGCAGAACCGGCAGAATCACAAACTGGGTGCGTTCCAGGCATGGGGATACCGCGAGGCGAATGTAGGGAAGCCCCTCGATCTAGGCCTCTTCACCGTTGACGACAAATCGACGGGCCGGTGGGTTCTGACGGTGAACCACCCGGATGTGCTGTCCCACATTGACGCCGTGTTCGTCACCGTCGAGCCCCCTGGTGGTAGCGCCGCTCCACGCGGCAAGAAGGTCCTTTACGCAAACCTCATAGGCCCTCCGAACCATCCGTGAGCTGTTCGTTGCGCTGAGTCACGTCAGTGTGGGCGAGAGTAAGGTTCCTTTCAGTGCGCCCTCTGGGTACGGTGCGCCACCTGTAGAGCGTTTGAGACCTCTGATTTTGCCGCCAACAAATGAAATATCAAGGTGGCAGGTCGAGGGCACAGAGGACCCGCAACGATGTCTTTAGGCCGACAACTAGTTGGTTTCTCGATGGGCGTTGTGTCCGCATTCGCCGCGAAAGAAAAAGGAACTCCACTACCCAATTTCGCTCTCTCTTGAATTCAAGAGAGAGCGAAATTGGGTGTGAAATGGCAGCTCGATGGCCATTTCACACCGACTCATCCGCAATACCAAAGAGGAAAGCTACAGGATTGAAGGCGAGTTGGGGGTGTTCAGCCGATTTTCACAGGTCAGGCGTGACACAAATCGCTTCGAAAGGGGAATAGCTAATTAGAGTGTGGAGTTCCTTGAAGGAGAAGCCCCTGTGAAACGACTCTCGATGCGAGCGTTTGCGTTGGTCTTTGCGTGCTTGGCGGGCTTGTCAATGTGTCGAGCCGATGAACTGGCTGCGGTCACGGGGCTGGTCACGGACCCGAATGGCCGAAGTGTGCCTGGCGTCACCGTCCTCATCACCAATCTCAGCACTAACGTAGTGTCTAGAACCGTCACAAACGACCAAGGAATCTATCGCGTCCCGTCTCTTCAGCCGGGAATCTATCGGATGACTCTCGACAAAGACGGTTTCAAAAGTATCGTGAAAAGCGGTGTCGAACTTCACGTTCAAGACGTGGCGTCGATCAATTTTGAATTGCAGATCGGGTCTGTCAACGAAACTGTGACAGTGGAAGCGGGTGGGTTAGTCATCAACACCACGGATGCCAGCGTCAGCACGGTCGTAGATCGGCAATTTGCGGAAAATCTGCCGATGAACGGCAGAAGCTTTCAGACGTTGATCCAGCTTACGCCTGGCGTAGTTCTCACAGCTACTAACAGCGCGGAAGAAGGCCAATTCAGCGTCAATGGACAGCGCACTAGCGCAAACTACTGGACGGTCGACGGAGTGAGTGGCAACGTTGGCACAAGTACCGAGGCAAGTGGCGGGAATGGCCTCGGAGGAGCCGCTGCTTCATTCAGTGTTCTTGGGGGGACGAACAGCCTTGTCTCCGTTGATGCCATGCAGGAGTTCCGAATTCAAACCTCCACTTACGCGGCCGAATTCGGCCGGACACCGGGAGGACAGATATCTATCGTCACGCGCTCAGGAACCAATCAGTTTCACGGTACTGCGTTCGACTATTTTCGAAATACGGTATTGGATGCCAACGACTGGTTCGCCGACAGCGTCGGCTTGCCAAAGCCAAGAGAGCGGCAGAATGACTTCGGCGGGACATTCAACGGTCCTATTCTAAAGAACAAGACCTTTTTCTTCTTTTCATATGAGGGGCTTCGTCTTCGGTTGCCGCAAACTCAGCTCACCACTGTGCCTGATCTCAATGCTCGTCAGACCGCATCTTCGGCCATGCAGCCTTTCCTGAATGCATATCCACAGCCAAACGGGCCGGACAACCTTACAACGGGAGCGGCCCAATTCAACGCCAGCTATTCCAATCCTGCTTCGCTGGATGCCTACAGCCTGCGGATTGACCACAAGCTGAGCGACAAGTTGAACCTCTTCGGGCGATACAGCTACTCGCCCTCCCAAATCTCTAGCCGTGGTCCAGTCGTCGATGCCTTGAGCGTGATCCTGCAGTCCAAGATTACGACACAGACGGCAACGGTAGGGGCTACCTGGATCGTTTCTCCTGAAGCCACGAATGATTTGCGATTCAATTACAGCAGGTCCAACGGCTCCGGCTCTTTTTCCCAGGATAACTTCGGAGGTGCTGTGCCGTCGGCTTCACTGCCATTTCCCAGTCCCTTCACAGCCGGCGATGCCGTCTTTGTCATGCGCGTTCTCGCGTTAAAGAACGGTGCTTTACAAGAGGGAAGACTTGCGTCGAATCTCCAGCAACAGGTCAATATCGTCGACAACGTCTCACTGCAGAGGGGTGCGCATAGCCTGAAGTTCGGAGTTGATTTCCGCCGCCTTTCACCGTCGTTCAGTTTCCCATCGTACGGGCAAATTGCGTCTTTCGGCAGTGTGGGCTCCTCCAAAAGTGGAGGTCTTCTCGTCAGTGTCGTAACGTCTGGGCTCAGCATCGCGCCATCTCTGCATAACCTGGGTGCCTTTGCGCAAGACACATGGAGGATGAATCCTCGTTTGACCATTACCTATGGCGTGCGATGGGACGTGGACTTCGCCCCATCCTCTGGTGATGGTCCGAGTCTTTCGGCTGTCACCGGCTACAATTTGAATGATTTGTCAAATCTAACCCTGGCCCCTGTTGGAACATCGCCATTCCATACCACATACGGCAATTTCGCGCCACGGCTTGGTGTCGCGTATCAACTCTCCCAAAGTCAAGATTGGCAAACCGTCCTTCGGGGAGGATTTGGCGTTTTCTATGACCTTGTCACCTCCAACACGGGCAATGATTTTCGTTCTACTTTGTATCCGTTTGGAGCGCAGAAGTTCTGTCTGTCGTCCGTTCAATTACCTGGTTGTCCCAAAAGCCTCACTTTTCCTTTGGATCCTGCAACAGCCGCACCACCCCCGATCACGGTCCCGGGCGGTGGTCTCGGGACTGTATTCGCCTTTGATCCCAACATACGGCTACCGTACACGCTTGAATGGAACGTTGCCTTGGAGCAAGCATTGGGTAAGCAACAGACCATATCAGCCTCGTATGTCGGGGCGGCAGGGCGAAGGCTTTTGCAGACGGCAGAGGTGATCCAGCCAAATGCAAATTACGCCAAGGCGGACTTGATAGGTAATACTGCAACCTCGGACTACCACGCGCTCCAACTCCAGTTCCAACGGCGACTCACGCGCGGTCTCCAGGCGCTGGCGTCCTATACATGGGCGCACTCTCTCGATGACGGTTCTACTGGCTCAACATCTGGACTCTTCTCCAATACATTTGTCCCTGGGGTCAACAAAAACGGGAACCGGGGGAATTCCGATTTTGACATCCGAAACACATTTAGCGCAGCCCTGACCTACGACATTCCGGCTCCCAAGTCCAACGCGTTTACCAATTCACTCCTACGCGGCTGGTCTGTTGAAAACATAATTCAGGCTCGCTCCGCCCCGCCCGTTAACGTCATATTTAGTGGTAGCCTTTTTGCGAACCAACTTCTTAACGGCTCGGCAGCCATTCGTCCCGATGTGATCCCAGGAATCCCGCTGTATATATACGGAGCACAATGTGCAGCCGCCAATGGCGGGGTCGCGTGCCCGGGAGGAAAGGCTATTAATTTCACTCCGGGTGCGGTAGCAGGAGGGTGTCCAGCGGACGGCTCGCAAAGTGTAGGGCCTTTTTGTCCGCCGCCATCTGATCCCAACACGGGTATTCCTCTTCGGCAGGGGAATTTAGGTCGAAATGCGCTCAGAGGTTTTGGTGCCACTCAGTGGGACTTTGCTGTGCATCGCGATTTCCCGATTCGTGAGTCGCTGAAGTTGCAGTTTCGCGCAGAAATGTTCAACGTGCTGAACCATCCCAACTTCGGTCAACCCGAACCGCTTGTGGACCTTCCTGGTTTTGGAGCAGCAAACCAGATGCTGGGACAGAGTCTGGCAGGTGCTACTGCAGCGGGTGGCGGAGCCCTTAACCCGCTTTATCAGATGGGTGGGCCGCGCTCAATTCAATTTGCCCTGAAACTGATCTTTTAAGCCGAGGCCCGCTGGACGAATCTGGTCGCTAAACACGGTGATGAGAATGGTGACCACGTGAAGTTATGCGTACAGTTGCTTCAGCCGAGTCTTGCTACGATCCGCTGTGGTTTTTCCAGTGAGTGTTCGAACAAGAAATTGGAAAAGACAAATGGTCTACAATGCGCGCACGGTTCTATCCGTTCTCACGGTGATCCTTGTAGCCTTGGTCCCAGTAAGCACTGCGCAGCAACGTCCTATCACTGTGGAAGATTCTGTTAGGACGAGAAGGATTCTTCCGGGGCTTGGCCAATCGTCAATGGTCCAGCTTTCTCCGGATGGATCTCGCGTGGCTTATGTTGTGAAGAACCCGAATGTCGTGACTAACCGGAACGACTACAAACTTTATATCCGCGATCTTAACCAAATCGAGCGCCGCGACAACGGGCGGATCATACTGCAGGCGGATCAGATATCGGAGATCAAGTGGCTCGGTCCGGATCAAGTAATGGCCCAAGTCGGACGATCATCGGACAAGGGAATGGACAGCGAACTCGATATCGTAAATACCAGTACAGGAGAGTTTACTAAGCTCCAGTTTCCAGTCCCGGTCGCAGCCATCAGCATCAGCTCTGACGGGAAAGTTATCGCCTTCTCTACAGTGGCCACGCCGAAAGTGCAGACAGCCGCCGCACAGTCAAAGCAGCAATCACTTGAGGCGCGCGGGTACCCGGTTATTTTCGGAAAAGGACGGGGCGACGCGAACAAATGGCCTTTTGAAGTGGACTATGACATTTATCTGGGGAAGGTAACAAAAGAGGGCAAGATTAAAGCGTCAAAGTTGTATTTCAGCGGACCTGGAGAAACGCCTCGGCGATCTTCACTGTCATGGGTTACCGAATTAAAGTTATCGCCTGACGGAAGATATCTGCTCTTGAGCTATGACTCGGATTCACAACCGTACGAGTGGCGAGGGCATCCTCTGATCAAGGAACTTCAAGAGTTTGGTACACGAGGCGACACTCATGTACTCGGTCTCTATGAGATCGCATCAGGCCGCCTTAGTGTGGGTTTCAACTATCCCGGCACGTTTCTTACAGCGAGTTGGGCAGACGACAGCCAAGCCTACGCGGTTATATCGCCCTCTCCATTTGGCAGCGCTGAGGAAACGAAGGAAACTGAGGCCGCCTCGGCCTTCGGGCGCCTCTATTTTTATCTATATCGCTTTAACCACCTCTTCGCGGTGGACGTCAAGAGCGGGAACGTCACAAAGGTGGTCCACAGAGATTCTGGCCAACCGGGGAATCTCAAATTCCATTCCGATGGCCCTCTCGTCTGGAAAAACAGCGACGAGATGGTCGTTCAGACGGGGGACAATGGTTTTGCCAAGATGAAGATGTCCGGAGGGATATGGCAAGAATCCGGGCGGATCGCGATCCCGCAAGACAACTTGTTCAGGTCCCTGTTCGCAAGTGACGGACACGTCCTGGTCGGAGTTTCGCAAGGGCTGACGATTCCTCCCGATCTCTTTGTACAGGACATCAAGAGCGGGCAAACGGCATTGCTCACCGATCTAAATCCAGAATATCGCGGCATCTCTCTGGGCGACATGGAAAAGATCGAGTGGACCAACCGTTTTGGATCGGGATGCACCGGCAAGCTAATCAAACCCGTTGGGTACAAACCAGGGAACAAATACCCGCTCATCATCATGGCGGCTGACTTCGATGACGACTATTTCATAAGCGATTCGGCAGGGTACTCGACTGCGTTTGCTCCCCAGTCTCTGGCCAACGCAGGTTTCGCGGTCCTCATGGCCAAATATCCAAAGGAGGACAACTATCCACGCGGCGAGTTTCCCGGCGACATGGGGCAAGCGTACAACTGGATGTCGATGGTGGAGAGTGCGATCGACCTGCTCTCAGAGAAAAGGATAGTGGATCGTGACAAGGTTGGCATCGTCGGCTTCAGCCGCACAAGCTGGTTAACGGACTTTACTATCACTCACACCAGCTACAGGTTCATGGCCGCGGCATCTGCGGACAGCGGAATTTACACATATGGAGCATACTTCAGATATAACGATTCAGCACTGCTCATTAAAGGATACGAAAATCAAGTTGGTGGTCCGCCGTATGGGGATACGCGGAAGTATTGGCTTGCGTACGCTCCACCGTTCAATGCAGAGAATGTAACGGCCCCCCTATTAATGGAATACACCGGCACCGCGGAAAGCGCCTTTGAATTCTTTGTTGCGTTGAATCGATTGGGTAAGCCCGTCGAATTGATCCGCTATCCCAAAGGAGGACATCCTCTAGACACTCCATTTGAGCGCGTTGCCTCGCTTCAACGCAACGTAGACTGGTTCCGGTTTTGGATGCACGGATATGAAGGCAAGCCTCCTGACTACGATCCGGATCAATACGTCCGCTGGCGCAATTTGCGAAAGTTGCAGCAGCAAGGCCAGAAATGAACTGAAATAGAGAGGATTCCACCTGGCGAATACAAACTATTCAGTTGGGAAGAAGTCGAAATGGGGGCGTGGGAAGATCCTGAGTTTTTGAAGCCATTCGAGGAGAAAGGCGGGAGGATCGCCTTACAAGTAGGCGATCAGAAAATGCTCAACCTCGTCGCTATCCGTGCAAGAAGTCCGGTGGAGGCGAAACCGTGAGGAAGAAGCTGAGCAGTGAGTTGATGGCCAGGATCCTAGGCAGCGGATTTGCGTCCCGGGCCCATTCCGTCTTGTGGCTTCAAGACTGCGAAGATCCCAATCCCGCCAAGGCTGGGCAAGCACACGCGCTGGCGGAAGCTGCGGAAGATACAGGAACAAAAGTATGAAGGAATTTGCCAGCGAGCCGAAAAATCAATGAGTTGGCAGGCGGTTCTGTCCCCGGCATTTTCAAGAATATGATCGCGCGTGTGTGGCATGGTGTGGCGCCAGAAGCAAAGACCAGCGAACATCTCACTTACATTCAGGACGAATTGTTCCGAGCGTATCGCGAGGCTCCAGGCAACCAGGGGACAATACTGTTAGCGAGGAGACGCACGGGTTGTACCGAGTTCTTGTTCTTGTCCCTCTGGGAATCCGCATCTTTTCTGGAGTCTCTGACTGGGCCGGATATCGAGGCAGCCTTGGCAAAGGAATTGATCAATCCTTCCCCAATGGTGAAGAACTACGAAGTTCTTCTCGCCCATCTCCCAAACCAGCATGAAATGAAGTAATTGTGGCCTTGGTGTCTTTGGTGTCTGTTTTGGTCGGAAATTGGTGCTATTTATGCGGAAAGGTTGAAAGAGTTGAAGTAGTACAAGATCATAGAAATCGCCAATATTCATGCGGTTTTCATGCATGTTGCTGAAGACATGGTAGGATGGCTAAAGCGACTGGGTGAGTATCCCACCACTCGCCGCCCTGCTGGAAGCTTCCCGGCAAGGCTCACCACAGTATTCCTCCCAAAACCTCGTTTTGTCTCACCCTGAATCATAAATGAACAGAAATTTTTACCTTGCGGAGGGCCTGCGCTGCCTGTCGTAATAGGAACCAAGAATGGGTGTTCTCGAAGAGCATGTCTGAAGATTTTCCAAATCGGAACGGTAATTCAGATGCCCGCGACACGGCGCATGATGCACTGTCCGATGAACAATTAATGCTTGAAGTTCAACGCGGCGACGGAGATGCCTTCGCGGTGCTCTTCGATCGCTACAACCGTCTCGTGCTTACGGTCGCACTGAGAATCGTCCACGATGCTGGAGAAGCCCAGGAAGTCACCCAGAATGTTTTCTTCGAATTCTATCGCTCGGCAAGAAGATTTGACCCCGCCAGAGGCACACTTAAGGTGTGGCTCTTGCAGTTCGCCTATCACAGGAGCATCAATCGGCGGAATTATCTGTTGCTGAGACAATTCTACAATCGGCCTGATCTTGAAGAGGCGATGGTCTGGGAAGCCAGCGCTAAGACAACACCACGGATGCCTGTTCAGGAGATCAAGCAACTGGTAGAGGAAGCCTTGGGCACTTTGAATGAGCCGCAAAGGCAAACAATACAGAGAGTCGTCTTTGAGGGGCTCACATTGAGGGAAGTCGCCGAACATACCGGCGAGTCTTACAGCGCTGTGCGCAACCACTACTACCGCGGACTCGATCATTTGCGAGACTGTTTGACGCCACGGCCCGCCACCGTGCGCAGCGAGCCGATATTGCGCCTTGGGGAGGTCAACCGTGGAAAGGCATGAACATTTCGAGGACCTCTGCGCGGCTGCCAGTATCGGACAGGCTTCCGGGGCCGAGCTTGCCGAATTGCAGGAGCATCTCACCGCATGCGGCGATTGTCAGCGAACCTATTCTGAGTTTCTCCAGCTGAGTGCGGTCCGCTGCGCAACCAACTCCGAGCAGCAAGAGGTCACGGGAGCCGAAGCCCTTGGTTACATAGACTCGGCATTGTTCCGTGAAAAGTTCTTGAAAAAGGCCCAAGACGAAGGAATTGTCTTTTCGCGCCAGAGACCTGGCTCGCCCATGCCTGACCTGCACAGTGGAATGTCCAAACGCGGATGGTCCACTTACTCTGGGCTTGCCGTCGCCGCCTCTGTGTTGTTGATTCTCGGTGCGGTCGGCGGGTATCGCTTGAGATCGTCTCGCGGAACGCCGCAGTCAGTGAATGCCGTCAAGCCAACCGGCGCGTTGGCAGCTCGGTCAGCTCAAGACAAATCGACCGAGCAAACCCGCGAATCTTCGATCTCACGCTTGGAGGTAGAGAATCGGAGATTGACGGCGGAAATTTCCTCTCTCAAGAGCGCGTTCGCGCAGCAGTCCTCGACTCTAGGCCAAGTGCAAGCGACAACTGAAACATCCGAGAAGGAACGTGCTTTGCTTCTGTCCGTCGCCAAAGAGCGTGACGCGACTATTGAGGACCTGCAACGCCACGTAAATCAGGCGCAGACGGAAGTCGCGAGCGTGCGGAGCCAGCTTGAAAGCGATAGGGCGGCCAATCAGGCCACAGTCGTTGCCGATCAGGTCAGGATTGGTGAACTTTCCGATCAGCTTGCCGAGCAATCCGCCACGCTTGAGCGGGAACGGGAAATGCTTACTGCCAACAAAGATATTCGCGACCTGATGGCCGCGCGAAACCTACATATCGCCGACGTATTTGACACAGATACAAAAGGGAAAACGCGGACGGCGTTCGGCAGGGTCTTTTTCACCGAAGGCAAATCCCTCATCATCTATGCGTACGACCTAGACGATCATCGCGTCCAGGATGCGGGGTACCACTATCGGGTCTGGGGGAAGAAAGAAGGTCCCGGCCAATCCACCAAGAGTCTCGGAATCTTCTATTCCGATGACAAGACACAAAAGCGTTGGGTGTTCAAGTATGACGACCCTAAGGTCTTGAGCGAAATCGACTCTGTCTTCGTCACACTCGAACCGCCTGGTAAGAATCCCACCGAGCCGAAAGGCGACAAATTCCTGTACGCCTATCTGCGCAATCAACCGAATCACCCTTAGCGGCACGGCACTAGAACTGACAGATCGTTCATATTTCTTTGAGACCGCTGAAACATTCTGCGAGACCTGGAGGCAGACTCTGGCAAAGGGGGATTTCACAGTGTCCATGCCGAGGCTTCGCCGACTGGTTTGTAGTTCCTTTTTGATTTTCTTCACTGCAACACTCTTCGTAGGTTGCTTTGTACTTCCTTCCTCCGCTGTCGCGCAAACTGAACTAGCCGGTGTCTACGGCCGCGTTACCGACCAATCCGGGGCGGTAATTGTTGATGCAGAAGTAGAGATTAAGAACGTTGAGACGAATCAATCCGTGACTGTGAAAACGAATCAAGACGGGTTGTACACGATTCCGTCCCTACACCCGGGCCACTATCTGATTAATGTGCGAAAGCCTGGGTTCAAAAGCGTCACGGTGACGGAGCTTACGCTCAATGTTCAGGACAACGTCGTGCGCAACTTTGCTCTGCAGGTTGGGTCAATCGCGGAGACTGTGACGATAACGGCGGATGATTTACACATTAACACGACGGACGCGACCGTAAGCACAGTGGTAGATCGACAATTTGCCGAGAACTTGCCACTGAATGGCAGGAGCTTTCAAACGCTGATTCAACTTACGCCAGGAGTTGTTCTGACTGCGAGCAGCCAGCAGGACTCTGGGCAATTCAGCGTCAACGGACAACGTGCCGCCTCCAATTACTGGACCGTGGACGGCGTGAGCGCCAACATTGGAATCGGCGCGACTGCTCTGGGAACTCCTGGTAACGGTCTTGGAGGGGCAGTTGGTTCCTTCAGTGCTATGGGTGGCACAAACAGTTTGGTTTCTGTGGACGCCATGCAAGAGTTCCGCATCCAGACCTCGACGTATGCGCCGGAATTTGGCCGCACCCCCGGAGGCCAGATTTCTATCGTTACGCGTTCGGGTGCGAATCAATTCCATGGTACAGCCTTCGATTACTTGCGCAATGACGTACTTGATGCGAACGATTGGTTTGCTAACGCAAATAAGCAGCGCAAGCCCGAGGAGCGCCAGAATGATTTCGGTGGCACCTTCAGCGGCCCAATTTTGAAGGACCGGACTTTCTTTTTCTTCTCTTACGAAGGACTTCGGCTCCGGCTGCCGCAAGTCGGACTCACCAATGTCCCGGATCTTAACGCCCGCCAGAATGCGCTTCCAGCGATACAGCCTTACCTGAACGCCTTTCCTTTCGATCCGAATCAACCAAACTTGGGGAATGGCGTGGCCCAGTTCGACGCAAGCTTTTCGAATCCGTCCACACTCGATGCCTACAGCCTTCGGATTGACCACAAGTTGTCTAACAAAGTTAACTTCTTTGGGCGGTACAACTATTCCCCCTCGGAGGCTACACAACGCGGCACCGGGAACAGCATCCCACTGAGTAATCTTAGTCTGACTGATATCACGACGCAGACGGCGACACTTGGATCTACTTGGGTAATCTCTCCGACTGCTACGAATGACCTACGGTTCAATTTCAGTCGGGTGAATGCCAATAGCCATGGCACCTTGGATGCTTTTGGCGGTGCTGTTCCCCTGCCCACTCTTCCGTTTCCCAGCCCCTTCACTTCCCGGAACGGGCTCTTCACGTTTTTCATTTTCCCCTTGAAGGGGGGCCAGCTAAGGGTGGGCCAGATCGACCGTAATGTTCAGCAACAAGTCAACGTAGTTGACAGTTTTTCTGTGCAAGAGGGTGCACATAGTTTGAAATTCGGCGCTGATTTTCGTCGATTGTCTCCACAGTATGAGCTTTCTTCGTATCAACAAAATGTTGCTTTTTTTGGTGTGCCTTCCGCTGAGCAAGGAAATCTGTTTTTTGATTCCATAGTCGCGGATCTCAGTCCGACATTCCTATTCCGGAATCTTGGTGTCTATGCGCAAGACACTTGGCGCATCGCCCCGCGGCTTACTCTGACGTATGGTCTCCGCTGGGACGTCGACTTCGTGCCTGAGTCTCTCAAAGGACCGACGTTTAATGCGGTGACCGGGTTTAATCTTAGCAATTTGTCGAACCTCGCTCTGGGGCCGGCAGGAAGGCCGCCCTATCACACCACGTACGGCAACTTCGGGCCCCGGCTGGGCGTAGCCTACCAGCTCCGTCAGACTCAAGACTGGCAAACCGTGCTTCGCGGTGGTTTCGGTGTTTTTTATGACCTTGCAACTTCCGAGATGGGCAACCAGCTTGTTGAAGGGAACTACCCCTTTGGGGCGCAAAAGAATACGTTTTTCACTGGGACGTTCCCGTTGGATCCGACAGCGGCGGCTCCGCCTCTGATTACACCACCTACCGCAAATAATGGTGAAGCCCTGTTTGCTTTCGATCCAAATCTTCAAGAGCCCTACACTCTTGAGTGGAATGTTGCCCTTGAGCAGGCCCTGGGAAAGCAGCAGAGCATCTCGGCTTCTTACGTCGGCGCTTCAGGTAGGCGGCTTCTGCAAACGGCCAGTATAAATGCTACAAGCCCGAATCTAGGTGGGGCGGTTCTTGTAACCAACGCTGGCACGTCCGACTACCATGCGCTCCAGATCCAATTTCAACGAAGATTGTCGCGCGGTCTCCAGGTGCTTTCCTCCTATACGTGGTCTCACTCGATCGATACAGCTTCGGCTGGCTCACTCGGGCTTACGTCCAACGCGCTACTGCCTTCGGCCATAAATGCGAACCGGGGACCTTCCGACTTCGATATTCGGAACGCCTTTACTGCAGGGGTGACCTATGATCTTCCGGCCCCCAAGATTAACGCTTTCACGAACGCAATTTTACGTGGCTGGTCGCTGCACAGTGTTATCCAGGCCCGGTCCGCCCCACCGGTCGATCTTTCAGATGCGAATGTGAACGGCTTTTTGAATGGCGTTAGTGCCGATGTTCGACCCGATATAAACCCGGGACAGCCATTTTACCTTTACGGTGCTCCGTGCGCATCTGCGCTGCAAGGATACGCGTCGCTTCTTCCCGGACAAGGATGCCCGGGTGGCAAGGGGATCAATCCGGCCGCATTCAAAGATCCGCCATTCGATCCAAACACACGGCTCCCGCTCCGCCAGGGAAGCGTGCCAAGGAATTTCCTAAGAGGATTTGGGGCGACCCAGTGGGACTTCGCGGCTCATCGTGATTTCCCGATTCGTGAAGCGCTGAAGTTGCAGTTTCGGGCGGAGATGTTCAATGTTCTGAACCACCCCAATTTTGGGCCGCCAAGTGGATTGTTCGGGTGCTGCGGCTTTGGAGTGTCGTCTCAAATGTTCGGAAGGAGCCTCGACGTCTTCAATCAGGGATCCGGAAGTTTTAGCCCGTTGTATCAGCTTGGTGGGCCCAGATCGATGCAGTTTGCTCTGAAATTGATGTTTTGACCGGATGAGCCATTCCATTGGATCAGGATCGCAGTAAGGAAGAATCGCACGGACGCATTCGGATGTCGTCGCTGGCGACATTCTCCTTTTGCGTGGTAAGAGCGATGCTTGCTCTGACAGTCTCTCTGCTTTTTGGCACTGGACTGGTTGCGGAGCAACGAGCGGTTGAAGCGGAAGTTACGCCCTTGGCCAGCGGATTACACGACTGGTATTTTCTCAAGGCCGATCCCGAGGACGCCAACAATCTTATCGTGTGTGGCACCAAGAAAGATGCCACTCAAAACGCTCGCTTTGGATTCGTCTATGCCTCCTCCGACGCCGGGAAAACTTGGAGAAAAGTACTCCAGGATGAAAGCAGCAAATGGGTCACGGAACAGTCTTGCGCGTTTGGTCCAAAACACATGGCGTACTTCATCTCTGAAGCGGCCAAGGTGATTGATGGAGAGCTGGAGCTTCAGGGAACGACGCGGCTTTTCACTTCAACAGATGCAGGACAACATTGGCGGGAGAGCGCGCGCACAGGGTGGGCGGATTGGTCGAGTTCTGCCGTAAGCCATGTTACGGGCAATCTGTTGACTTTCTTCAATTACGTCGATACGGCAAATCAGGAAAAGAGCTGGGGCAGTAGCATCGGCTTGCTTGCTTTCTCTGCAGATGGACAAAAGGTCTCTGGGCCGTTCACTGACCGTGGAATGAAAGAACTTGATTACCAGATTGCTACGCCGTCAGACGCCCTTGCCCTCCGCGATGGAACGGTCGTCACGCTCTACACAGGGTACAGAAACACTTCGGACGGCCAGATAGGAGACCTTGGTCTGCTGCGCGTCGAACCGTCCCCATCTCCTTCGCCTACATATTCTGTCATTGTAAGCTCCGCCCCTAAGTCCAAGAAAGGCTGCCTCCATGATCATTCGCTCGCCTACGAACAAAACCGGAATCAATTGTTCGCCGTATACGGGGCAGAAAGCGACGACGCATGCCGCTTGATGTTAACTAAATCGGCCGACGGCGGAAAGACTTGGTCCACCGGTGTGCCCATAACGATCCCGCAGGGAGAGAGAGACAAATCGTGGTCTTGCCCTGCGCTTGCCGCGAGAAGTGATGGAATCCTGGGTCTTCTCTGGACTCATGCATCACGCGAGGGGCCAGCTTCTGGGAGATGGTTTTTTTCGACGGTCAGAGAGTCCGGGCAGGCGGCTCCTCCGGTAGAACTATTCGCTGCGGATTGGAAAACCGGGGTAATCGGTGACTCTCTCCAGACAATTATCTACCCGCCCGGTGCTTATCAGCCGGAGGGTCAAGGCACGGCTCCCGTGGTTGTCGTGAAGGTAATGACAACGGGGGGTGAAGTTGGTAGATCAAGCGAAGCTCTTGTGGCTGCACCTGGAAATCGGTTCCACGCAGTGTTCAGCGCGGTAGACAGGGATCATGACGGGCTTTTTTTTGCGGTCATCTCTCCAGGGACTGGTGGCCTCGCGGATTCGCTTCCTCGCGAAAAGCTCACGGAAGTTGATGTAACGAATCAGGTGAAGCTCCTTTATGGAGGACCACAATCATTTGACAACAAGACCGGAACTCTTTCACTCGGGGCCAGGCTTGCCAATCGCGGAGACAAGGCGATCCGAACCCCGATCCATTTGGAGGTTAAGAGTGTCAGTTCCGCAGTCGGGAGCGCCACTATCCTAAACGCGGACAATGGTCTGACTGGGCCAGGTGCCATGTGGGACTTGACGAGATCTATCGCTGGCGATCGACTTCCACCAGGGGCGACCACTGTCTTCACCTTTACTCTTCTGTTTCACATCGAATTCAAGGACCAAAGACCGGTTAACACACTTGATCTTCTCAATCTCAGCACAAGAGTGTTGGCCCGTGCAGATCCATCATGTGGGCGGTCGGTAGCGGGTAACCAATGAATCGTGCGTGAAAGCAGATCATTGGAGTATGGTTGTTCCCCTCTGGCTCTAGAGCTACAAAGATTCCGATCCCGTCGCAGCTAACCAGATTCCTCCGCAAACCAGCAGGAGTTCTTTCTGCCTTTCTTTCCAGGGGAGTCACAAACGCTCTCGACCTCCTCCTTAAAAGGGACGCGCAAAGCAACGCTAAGATCCTGAAGGGCTCTCTGACAGGCCGCAGAGGCTTGGTGTCTTTGGTGTCTGTTTGAGGCCGAAATTGGTTCTATTCATGCGGAAAGGTTGAACGAGTTGAAACAGGCGAGATCGTAGAAATCGCCAATGCTCATGCGGATTTCATGCAAGTTGCTGAAAAGATGGTAGGATAACAAAAGCGGCTGGGTGAGTATCCCACCAATCTAAACCCGCGCTAAGAGTCATCCTCTCCGCAGTCGCCTCTGGGGGCATAGCTCAAAGTATGCCCGCGCGAGGCAAATAAGATTACATAGTTTTCTTGTGCGCTGCGTAAGCGCGGAGAGATTTGTACCAGCACGTCTCATAAATATTTTTTCGCTCCGCATTCACGTAGCTCTTTCATCTCATAGAGTTCAATTGTATGTTGTCTCTCACTTGGTCGTGGATTGTTCATGCTGGGCAACTGTCCATTGCCGATGCAGATCTCCTTTTGGAGTTGTCCGCTAATTCGTCGAGCCGGTGCGTGAGAGGTAGAGATGATTTTCTGGAATCGACCTCACGGTCTTGAGGAATTTCACGCTCACTCCGATGAGGCTTTGTGCCGCGAAGTCGTGAAAGGAAACCATGAAGCCTTTCTGGTTCTCTTTGACAGATATTGGCAGGATGTATTTCGCCTAGCTTATTCGGTGCTTCGGAATGAGGCGGAGGCTGAGGATTTGGTCCAGGGCCTTTTCCTCGAAGTGCATACGACCATGCTGCGGTACGACGAACAGCGGGGTTCGTTCCGCACACTGCTGCTGCGATACGCTTACACACGTGCGATCGACCATCGGCGTCATTTGGAGAGCCGTCGATATTACACCAGTGTGGAGATCGAAGAAGTTGAGCCGGAGCTGCTGGTGCGGCACGAGTCGCCCGTATACGGCCTTAGTCTCGAAGAAGGCACACGCCTCATTGAGCAGGGTTTAGAACAGTTGGACGACAAGCAGCGGGCAGCAGTGACGGCGTATTTCTTTCGTGGGCTTTCCCTGAATGAGATTGCGCATGAACTTGGTGAGTCGTTCGGGAATGCGCGGCATCATCTGTACCGCGGTCTCGAAAGAATGCGCAGAGTCCTAGCGCGAAAAGACGAGGCGGACGAGTCCTCGGAACCCGACCGAAACGGCGTCTTGAGATTGCATCGTCGGCCAACAGAGCGCGTGGCTCCGGAGGTGTCAGTTGTTAGAGCACGATCGATTTGAAGAACTTGCATCCTTAGCAGCGATTGGAGAACTCTCCCCTGAAGAGCATGAGGAGTTCCAGCGCCACAAAGATACCTGCCCCGAATGCCGCGAAATCATCGCGAAAACTACTTCTCTGGCGACCGCCGCATTCCTCGCTGGTTCGCCTAACAACGAGGATGCAGCCCTCAACGTTGAACGTCATCGTCGCTTGCGAGAAGGCATTGCCCAACGACTTCCCGCGGTTGTTCCGGTTTCGTTCGTCGAACGCAATAAGCATCTTGTAGCAGCGGGGATCGCGGCAGCATTCCTTCTTGGCGCAGGAATTGGAACAGCGGTTGGATACCGTGCGCTGCCCGCGCGAATTATTAAGACGTCCCTTCCTGTTGACCGCCCGGCAGAAGCACAAGTGCCGAAGACACCAGTTCTTGTTCAGGATGAAGCGCTACGCTGGCAGACAGTTGTCGCTGATCTGCAAAAACGCATGGAAGAAACACGCGGAGACAACCTCGGATTGCGAGACAAGCTGGCCGTGTCGGACCGGCACACGACTGAACTAGAAACGAGGCTTAACGAGGTCGAGAAGCAATCCAACACGCAAGGCCAGGAAGTGATCCAGGCGCGCAACGAATTAACGGCAGCGCGTAACGAGCTGTCCCAGGCAAAACAATCCATTTCTGCGAGCCAAAACAAGATCGATTCGTTGCAGTACGCTTTGGCCGACAGGGAGGCACGTCTGACTGAGGTTTCAGCGAGTGTTGAGCGAGAGCGTGAACTGCTGTCTGCGGGTCGCGAGGTTCGCGACATCATGGGCGCGCGCGATCTGCACATCGTCGATGTCATCGACAGGGACGGAAAGGGCCGAGCCAGAAAAGCGTTTGGGCGGGCCTTCTACACGCAAGGAAAGTCTCTCATCTTCTACGCGTTCGATCTACCCACGAAGAATACCGCGGACGGAAAGTTTGTGTACGCAGCGTGGGGAAGCAATAGCAACAACCTGAGTAGTAGAACAGCTCGCAGTCTCGGAATCTTCTATAACGATGACCAGACCCAGCACCGGTGGGCAATGAAATTCGACGATCCGAAACTTCTCGAAGAGATCGACACCGTTTTCGTGACTCTTGAGCCTGCAGGTCGGCCCTTTGCGACACCAACGGGAAAGCCTCTCTTAGAGGCGTACTTCGGCACGCCTCCCAACCACCCTTAGGTCTCGGGTCGGAGGCATTCCGCCAAACAAATTGGGCCACTGATCGCGGATTTGATGCCCCAAAGGTTGCGATGCGCGGATCAGCGAGGTGGGATTGACCGCACTACTCCATTTTCGCGCCGCCTGACACGCAACACAGTTATGCTGAGCCATCTGTGATTAACTTTCTTCTAAAAACTTGTGTTTCACAAGTTTCTCACAGGGCCAACGGTACAATTGTGTTGGTCTCATGCGCAATAAGGATAGAGGAAAAGCCATGCCCACTACCCTGCGTATGAGGTCGGTCCTTACGTTTGTCGTTATTTTTCTGCTGGCCGGCGTTCCGGCGTTCGCGCAGACGGAAACGGCGACGCTCAGTGGAGTTGTACAGGACCCGAAAGGAGGGGTTGTTCCGGACGTGGAAGTCACGGCGACGCGGATTGAAACTGGCACCGTCGCGACGACCAAGACTAACGGAGCTGGCATTTATTTTTTCACAGGCTTGGTGCCGGGGCATTATCACTTGATGGTTCGCAAGCCGGGCTTTAAGGAAATTGCGATTAAGCAATTTGAGCTTCAAGTTCAGGACAAGTTAGAACAAAACTTTTCTCTAGAAATTGGCTCCGTTTCAGAGACAGTGACGGTCGAGGCGGGCGGGCTAGTGATTAACACGACGGATGCGTCAGTGAGCACCGTCATTGATCACCATTTCGTCGAGAATCTGCCCCTCAACGGTCGGAGCTTTAATACGCTGCTGCAGTTGACGCCAGGAGTTGTCATCGCCCAGATTCCAACTGGGGGGACCTCCGCCCCGGGACAATTCAGCATCGCAGGTCAGAGAACGGATGCCAACAATTTCACCGTGGATGGTGTATCCGCGAATTTCGGAGTCGGTGTAAGTGCAAACCTCGGCCAGTCTGGAACTGGTTCAGCGCAAGCCTTCAGCGCCCTGGGTGGAACGAGCAGCCTTATTTCTGTCGAAGCTCTCCAGGAGTTTCGTATTGAGACGTCTTCTTTTGCACCCGAATTCGGTCGATCCCCTGGCGGGCAAGTTATTCTCACAACGCGCTCGGGCACAAACGATTTTCACGGAGGAATCTACGAATATTTCCGAAATGACGTCATGGACGCGAACGACTGGTTTGCCAATCAAGCGGGCAAATCGCGCGCGTCCGAACGGCATAATGATTTCGGTGGTTTCGTCGGTGGGCCAATCTGGAGGGATAGAACGTTTTTCTTCCTGTCTTATGAGGGCGCTAGACTAAGGCTTCCCCAAACTCGGGTCCAACAGGTTCCTTCCGAATATGCCCGTTCAACCGCGTCTGCAGATGTAGCTCCATTCTTGGATGCTTATCCCCTGCCAGATAATCGCACAGCGACCACGGGGGTCTATACTTCGCCTTTTACAGGCACTTACTCGAACAGTGCCACGCTCGACGCGGGGAGCATGCGGATCGACCACACATTTGACAGTAGGTTTTCGATATTCGCTCGATTTAATGATGCTCCGTCCGATACTTTGGGCAGGGTGACTGGCCTCAGTCTTAACACGCTTTCCAAGATTACGGCCAACACAAAGACATTGACTGTTGGCGCTAACATGCTATTTCGTGCCGGAATGTTCAACAGTGTCCGTGGGAATTACTCGACTCAGACTGCCAATCAAATCGACACCTTAGATTCGTTCGGCGGCGGCGTTCCGCTAAATCTGAATCTACTCTTGGGCTCCTTACCGAGTACTGATAACTGGGGAAGGGTCAACATCCGTGGTGCTGGTGTTTTTGATGCGGGGCCAATCGCTAGGAACAGGACAAAGCAAATGAATTTTGTAGATGATTTCAGCACGGTCGTGGGTAGGCATCAGCTAAAGTTCGGGGGAGACTATCGAGCCATCTTTCTCGACATCAAGCCTTACGAACACGTGGTCATATTCTATTCCTTTGGCGGCGTGAAGCCGCTTGTGTCGACAAGTTCGGGTTTTCTTCAGGCCGGTACTCAACTGCCTACGCAATTTCTGACGCAAGCATTTTCGACCTACGCTCAGGACACATGGAAGTTAATTCCAAGATTGACTTTGACGTATGGTGTTCGTTGGGAAGTCAGCCCTGCACCATCTGCTCGCGGTAACACGACATTGGCTTCTTGGAGGAACATCAATAATCCGGCCGCGATAACCCTCGCGCCTCCAGGTACGACATTGTGGAATACCACTTATAGCAACTTTGGCCCTCGCATTGGAGTTGCCTACAGTTTGACTCAAAGTGGAGACTTCCTAATTCGAGCCGGCGCCGGCATATTTTACGACTTGGGCATCGGAGGGGCGGCGGATCTTGCATCGATATATCCCAATTTTGTTATTGTAGGCTCCCAGGTCTCGCTTCCTCTGACCAACGTGAATGGGTTAATTCCTACGATCTCCCTCCAGCCGCCTTACGGTGTCACGGTGGGATTCACGCCGAACCTGAAGCTTCCTCGTTCTTATCAATGGAACCTTGCTTTGGAAAAGTCGTTCGGTAGGAAACAGGTGATTTCGGCGACGTACGTGGGTCAGGCTGGGCGGGACTTGCTCAGGCAGGAAGCGCTTTTTCAGCCCAATCCCAATTTTTCAAGTGAATTCCTGTTGACTCAAAACGATGCAAGGTCGAATTATAACGCCTTGCAACTACAGTATCGGCGGTCGCTTTCGCAACGTGTACAGGCCTTGTTGAACTACACTTGGTCCCATTCCCTCGACAATGCCTCGAACGATGTCGTAGCCGGGATTTCGAATACCGTGATCTCAGCGGCCTCGGACTACGCATCGTCTGACTTTGATGTCCGGCATAGCTTTTCAGGGGCTCTTACATACGATGTGCCCGGCGCGGGAAAGTCTGGCCTATTGGCATTGTTAACCAAAAACTGGTCGTTAAGCTCGGTCATTGTTGCGCGTAGCGGATTTCCGTTCAATATGATTCTTTTCTCGACGTCCCCAGACCTAGGAGGAACAGCTTTGTCCCGACCGGACGTGGTAGCAGGTCAGCCCTTTTGGATTGCCACGCCGTCAGCAGGTGGCGGCAAGAGTGTGAATCCAAATGCGTTCTCGATTCCTTCAACTATCCGTCAAGGAACTGAAGGTAGGAACGATATTCCCGGCTTCGGCTTGACACAGGTTGACCTTTCGATCGCCAGAAAGTTTCCGTTCAGCGAAAGAGTCAACCTAAGTTTCCGAGCCGATGCTTTTAACGTCTTGAACCACCCGAACTTTACAAATCCGCTTTCCTTTCTAGAATTCGGACCCGCTTTCCTCCAATCGCCCTCCATGCTTAACCAAGGGCTGGGAGGACAGAGCCCTCTTTTCCAGGAGGGAGGACCGCGTTCACTTCAGCTATCTCTAAAGCTTGTTTTCTAGCCGCTATTGCTCACTCATCCGCAAGCGGGATTTTGGCCGGGGCCTCGCAAGGATCGAAGCGAAGTCGCATGCGGACCGCGGGACTAGGTGTATATGGCAGCTGGAGGATACGACGTTCAACTTGAAGGAGCTGGCGGATTCGAATTGCTTAACCCGTGAGGGAGTTCACTGTGTTCGGTGGAGCGAAATGGTGCCGCTGCTTGAATTCTTTCGTGTCAGTATTTTGGCTTTTCGCATGGACAGCGCACAATGTGAGGGCGAAGCAGGAGCCGCAGCAACGGCCCGTCAGCGTGGTCGATGCGATTCGTATGACCAAGTTGGGCGACCCTGTTTACTATGCCGGTGGTCCATCCGCTGGTCGGGTTGCCACGTTTTCGCCCGACGGCACAAAGTTCGTCGTCGTCCTAAGGAAAGGCGATCTCGAACACAACACAAATCAGTATTCGTTGATGTTGTGGGAGACAGCTAAACTATTTCACTCGGCCGTCCCTAAGGTAGTACTCACGATGTCTTCTTCCTCTAATCGTGAAGCGATCACAAATATCAGTTGGCTATCAGACAATGAAACCATAGCGTTTTTGGGAGAGCATCCCGGCGAATTGCGACAGCTTTATACCTTCAACATCGCCACACAGACTTTGAGGAGAGTGACGAGCCAACTGACTAACGTTCTAAGTTTCAGCATGACACCGAAGGGCGACCAAGTCGCATATCTAGCAGAAAAACCGGTCGAGAACCTAATAGACGAAACAGCACGGCGAGAAGGTGTGCTCGTAACAACGCAACGTCTAAAGGATCTCGTTCGTGGGCAAAAGTGGGCTCGCTTTGACAATAATATTGGAAGGAATCAACTCTACATTTTACGCAGCGGGGCGCCAAGAATACTGGCTGAGGTCGACGGTTGGGGAAGGAATCCACCCGCCCTATCACCGAACGGGAAATATGTCGTTGTATTGAACCAAGTTTTACAATTCCCTGAAGATTGGAAAGAATATACAGATTCATATTTGCACGAGTGGACCAGAGTAAGATTTGATCCAGGGCAGTACTCCGCAATTCAAAGATACGAATTGATCGATACGGTCACTAAAGAGACGACGGTCTTACTGAATTCTCCAAGCCTCTTTTCGAGCCTGACGTGGCTTCCAGACAGTCGTTCCGTTGTAATCGCTGGCATTTATTTGCCTCTAGAAGATACAAAGGGGGACGAACGTAAGGCGCGGCAATCCAAAACCTTCACTGTGGAAGTAAAGGCCCCGACCAGGGAATTCGGCAAGATTACCGATGAAGGCTTCGAGTCCCCCAGCTGGGACTCAAAGAGGGGTCGTCTAGTGTTCGAAGCTAGGGGACCGGATTCAAGATCTGAGTCGAGGGTGAAAGTGGCATTTCGTAGGAGCGAGAATAAGTGGGAGAAGGTGACGGGCGAGATATTGTCGGACAATCGACCGGAAATTATCCTGCAAGAGGATATGACTTCTCCTCCAAAAATCTTTGCGGTCGATTCTTCGACACATAAGAAGACTCTGTTGCTGGACCTAAATCCACAGTTCACGAGTCTAAGATTCGGCAGAGTCGAAGAGGTTAGTTGGGATGCTTCGGACGGACACGAGGTGAGGGGCGGTCTCTATTACCCGGTTGACTATGTGCCCGGGAAGAAATATCCGCTGGTGATTCAGACACACGGATGGGACGCACGTAAATTCTGGATTGATGGGCCATACGCAACGGCTTTTGCAGCTCAGCCGCTCGCCGCCAAAGGCATTTTGGTTCTCCAGGCGGACGAAAACGAAACTGACGATTTTGATACTGCAAGAGAATTGCCTAGGGAAGTTTCTAGCCTGGAATCAGCCATCGATTACCTAGACAAAAGGGCAATGATTGATCCTAACCGGGTTGGCATCATCGGTTTCAGTCGGTCAGGCGATATCGTTTCGTATGCGCTGACGCATTCGAAATTCCATTTTGCTGCTGCATCGGTTGCCGATGGAGGAGATCAGGGATTCTACACGTACATGGTGCTCGCAAACACGGCTGCAAGTAATGAGCTCGAATTCCTCAACGGCGGGATGCCATTCGGGGATGGATTGAAGTCTTGGCTGAAAAACTCGGCTGAATTCAGCTTGGAAAGGATTCAGACACCCGTACGTCTCCTGGCATTGGGCCCTGACCTCTTGTTGAGTGAGTGGGGTTGGTTCGCTGGATCTTTCCGATTGGGCAAAGCAATTGAAATGATTTACTTGCCTGGTGCAAGCCACGTCCTGCAGAAGCCATGGGAGCGAATGGTCTCGCAGCAAGGCAATGTGGACTGGTTTTGCTTTTGGCTGAAGGATGAAGAAGATTCCAACCCTGCGAAAGCCGAGCAATATGTACGCTGGCGCGAAATGCGCAAGCTGCAGGAAGAGAACGAGAAGAAGCCGGCGCAAGAGAAAAGCAAACTAATACCACAAAGCGTGAACTAGTGACGGTTCGCGCCCACAGGAGGGAGGAAGAGCCGGACAGGTGACAGAAGTAATTGCGGTCTTCGTTCGTATTATGAATCCATGTTCTAGCCTGGATTGACAAAAACGATTTCGTGAGTTTTTAATTGTGTTGTGCTGCCATACGGCGGCGCTTATCCAGAGTGGCAGAGGGAACAGGCCCGTTGAAGCCACAGCAACCAGGCCCGAGAGCCCAGGTGCTAATTCCTGCCCGATAGGGGGGAGATAAGGTCCGGAACCGACTGAAGGCTGGTCGGAGTACTGTTGCTCCCAAGCTGAATGACCGGTGTCTCGCGGCGCAGGGCTATTGTCGTCTGCAGGCCATTGTGCCCGCCCGATTGAGCGGTGAGGCTTGCGGGAGGCCCACGGAAAGCAGTTGAGATGCTTACCCAAAATGGGTATTATAATACCCAGAATGGGTATTGAAGACATCCGGTCCAAAGCTGGGGACGCCCTCTACCCCCACACGCGCCAGGCAGTTCTTCGCCTGTTCTTCACGCGGCCCGACCGCCGCTTCCTCCAAAAGGAGGTCATTATCCAACTGGGACTAGGTTCGGGAGCCGTACAACGCGAGCTGGATCGGCTGTGGAAGGCACACATCCTGGAGCGTAGCGTTGAAGGCCGGCAAACCTACTTTCAAGCCAACGCTTCTAGCCCGATTTTCGAAGAGTTGCGCGGACTCATCCGCAAGACCTTCGGCGTTGTGCATGTGCTTCGCGAAGCGCTCAGGCCCCTCGCTGGCCGGATTGATCTCGCCTTCATTTTCGGGTCACTTGCGAGCGGCACCGAAAAATCAGCAAGCGACGTGGATCTGTTGGTCGTCAGTGACGAAATTACCCTTTCTGACCTGATCCCAGCGATTCGCCCCGTCGAACAGGAGTTGGGGCGGGAGGTGAATCCGTCCTTGTATTCAACGAAGGAGTTTCGGCGAAAGCTCACCGAGGGCCGCAACTTCCTAATGAGCGTTGTCAAAGGACCTAAGGCTTTTCTGATTGGGAGCGATCATGAGCTTGGAAAATTGGCAGAAGTTCGGTTGGCTGAAGGCGCACAAGACGAGCCGCGACGAGATCGTGGAACTCGTCGACATAGCTGATCGTGACATAGAGGCGTCGAACACGGATTCGCTGCATGACGACTGGCGATTCAATATCGCTTACAACGCAGCGCTGCAACTTGCGAACGCAGCCTTGGCAGCGAGCGGCTACCGGGTCGAGCATGGAGGAAACCAGCACTACCGGGCCATCGATTCTTTGAGCTTAACGCTTGGGACTGACTCGCCAACGATTAAGAAATTTGAGGTTTTCCGCAAAAAGCGCAACGTGTCCGACTACGAGCGCGTCGGCTCGGTTTCGGAGAGCGACGTGAAAGAGATGCACTCCATTGCCGAAAAACTGCGGAACGACTTTGAAGCATGGATTGCCAAAACTCACCCCGAGCTGAAACCCTAGCGCCTACCACAGGTTTTCAGGGCGCTGCAGTGACCATGCAATTTAGAAGCCGTACGATTCTTCAGGTACGAATCGCAGACACAACGTCGGTTCAATCGACTAATGAGCTGAAAAGATGGTGCGAGGCAATGAGCTCGCGCTTCGGGCCAGGAGGCTTAGCAAAGTCGCGCGTCCGAAGTTGGATGGGCGGAAGTGAGCTAGAAACAAGCTTGGTGTCTTTGGTGTCTGTTTTGGGCCGAAATTGGTGCTATATATGCGGAACAGTTGAAAGAGTTGAAGAATGCGAAATCGTAGAAATCGCCAATGTTCACGCGGATTTCGTGCATGTTGCTGAAAAGATGGTAAGATAGCGAATAGGCCAGGGTGAGAATCCCACCATTCTAGCTTCACTATTTTAGAGATTACACGCGCCGAATAGGATTCTTACCAGTCAATTTGGAATATTTTTTGTTCTCTGCATCGATGTTTTGTGAAGCTTCCGTGAAATTCTGTGCTAGCGTGTTCGCAACCGAAACGTGGTCCCCACCACAGCTAGTTACGTCGAGGGTTAGGACGAGCGCGCATGGATGCAGCCCGATCGGACAATCTGCAGCAGGAATCGGATGCTGAATTGGTGCGTCTGCTGGTCGCCGGCAATCACGATGCCATGACCGTGATCTTCGACCGCTACTATCGGCTGGTCATGAGTGTGGCACTCCGTATGCTTCATGATGTAGCTGAAGCAGAGGATGTCGTTCAAATCGTCTTCACCCGCTTTTTTCAGAGAGCCAATCTTTTTGACGCGACAAAGGGTAATTTAGGGACTTGGCTGCTGCAATATGCATATGGGAGGACGATTAACCACAAAAGGAGTTTGAACGCGAGGCACTTTTACAACCAAGTCCCGCTAGATGAAATGGACCCTGACTCTCTGCCCGCAACCTACGTTCACGCGTTCGACTTGGATCCGCGCGCTGCGGCGAGACTAGTGGAGCAGATTCTCCCGAGGCTCAATGAGAAGCAGAGGTTTGTTATTGAAAGGGTCTTCTTCGAAGGCGTGAAAATCTCTGAGGTTGCATCACAAACCGGGGAGCCGCTGGGAAACCTCCTCCATGCTTACTATCGGGGAATCGAGAAGCTTCGCCGCTTTCTTCGTGAGACGCACCACGTAGCTTCGCATGAGGAAACTTCAGGAGAGAGGCGGTTTCCGTGGCTTCGAAAAGCCGCGAAGGCCTCCGGGTCTTTGCGAGGGGAGGTGCAAATTGCCAAATCACGAATACTTTGAACAGTTGGCCGCAATCGCAGCGTTGGGAGAGGTTGATCCCTCGCAACTGCGCGACCTGAATCTGCACTTGGCTGCTTGCGCCCGGTGCAAGCAGGTCAGTGATGAATACACCACCTTACATGCCGCACGCCCGGCTCTGGGTCCAGACATGATCGACCTTGTAGAGTCCAGGAGAGAAACTGTAAAGGCCGCCTTCTTGCAGCGAATTGCACCCGCTTCGATACCGGCACGTCAAAATCTGGAACGTGCCGATAAATCGCCCACGCCGGGACTCCACTTCAGGAACTTTCGTTTGCTGTGGTCCGGCCTCGCGGCAGCGGCCGTGTTGGGTTTCGTCTTCTGGATCGGAACCGTCTATGAGCACAATATGCTGAGGGCGTCTGGAAGAGTCTCAGCCGCCAGCTACATTCCAGCCCTTCAGACCGCCGCCACCCCTTCAAATACAGACCAGCAGCCCGAACCTCCGAAACAGCCCATTGATGCCGCGAAGGAACTTGCGAAGGGCTTAAGGGAGGAGAGGCAACGCAGCGCCAAGCTCGGCGCCGCGCTAAACGCAAAAGAGCACGCACTCATGGATTCGGAAAATGAACGAGTGGCGTTGCGTCAGCAACTAGACCTAGAGACGGAGGAGTCTCACCGTACGCAGTCTTTGTTAGTTGCCAAGCTGGAAGACCTTAGCCGCATGGAAACCGCCAAGGTCAACGAATCGAATACCCTGGTTGCGCTCCGGTATCAAGTGCAAGACTTAACAGAGAAACTCCACGACCAGAAGGAAAGTTTGGACCGCGAGCGGCAGCTTCTGGCCAGCGGGCGCGATATAAGAGACATCATCGGGGCTCGGAATCTTCACATTATTGACGTCTACGATACCGATCCCGAAGGGAGGACAAAGACCTCCTTCGCCCGAGCCTTCTATACCGAAGGCAAGTCGCTGATATTTTATGCCTACGACCTTCCTGCAAAGCGAACCGAAGAGGGCAAATTCATCTACGCGGCCTGGGGAGAAAAGAACGGGGATAAGAAGAAGGTGCGGAACTTGGGAATTTTGCTGAACGACGACAAAGGCCAGAAGCGATGGGTGTTGAACTTCTCCGATCCAAAGGTGCTGGCGGAGATCGATTCGGTGTTTATCACGCTGGAGCGCGTCGGCAAGGATGGGGATGGACCCAGCGGAAAGCGCCTTCTTACGGCTTACCTCGAAAGCCAGCCAAATCATCCGTAGTCTGTGAGTTGAAGGTTCGACGAACTTCTCTTTCGACGAGGGGTGATGGCCTCGCGGCAGTTCCAATCCCGGATCATGCGCAATCACTTATGACGCGTCGCGCTGCCACGACGGGCTTGGTCTCTTGCATGGCGAAATGAATCGAAAATGAAAATCTTGTGAAGCGGTTGGTAAGACAGACGGCGGATCTCTGTAATCTACACTAGGAGGATCGCTGAATGAACTGTTCGCGTCGGCCCGCCGCGTGTCCCCTTCTGATTCAAAGACCTCTGCGAAGGTTTGTGCTCTCCCTTGTGATTCTGCTCTCGTCTCTGCTTGGGCTTGCCCACGTTTCGCCGGCGCAAACCGAAGTCGCTTCCGTTTCGGGAACCATTGTTGACCGGTCCGGGGGCCTCGTCCCCAGCGTGCAAGTGACCGTCATTAATACGGACACGAATGAAAAGTACGAGGCCAAGACTAACAACGCGGGAGTCTACAACGTGCCTTCAGTAAAGCCGGGGCACTACCGAATACTTGTTACCAAGCCGGGCTTTAAGCAGATTGATCTTCGAGATGTCACATTGAACGTGCAGGATAGCGTAAATCGGAACTTTACTCTTGACCTCGGCGGCGTGTCCGAAACGGTGATCGTCAACGCTGGCGACAGCCTTAACATTAACACTACGGACGCCACTGTGAGCACGGTTGTAGATCGGCAATTCGCCGAAAACCTGCCGATGAACGGCCGGAGCTTTCAGACCCTGATTCAGCTCACGCCGGGGGTGGTTGTCATCCCGACAAACGCCAACGACACTGGCCAATTTAGCGTGAATGGGCAGCGGGCCAGTTCGAACTACTGGACACTAGACGGCGTGAGTGCCAACGTAGGCGTGGGTGCAACTTTTAACGTCGGGAATGGGGTTGGAGGTTCCTTAGGGTCTTTCAGTGCGCTGGGTGGTACGAACAGCCTGGTGTCTGTGGACGCCCTGCAGGAGTTTCGGATTCAAACTTCAACATACGCACCGGAATTTGGCCGTACGCCGGGCGCACAGATTTCCATCGTGACGCGCTCTGGCACGAATCAATTCCACGGGACATTGTTCGACTATTTCCGCAATGACATTTTAGACGCCAACAACTGGTTCGCGGATTTCGGGGGCTTGAGTAAACCACCAGAACGCCAAAACGACTTCGGCGGGACGTTCAGTGGCCCGATCCTCAAGAACAGCACATTCTTCTTCTTTTCCTATGAGGGGCTTCGCCTCCGGTTACCACAGACTGTACTTACGACTGTGCCCGATCTGTCGGCCCGGCAGAGTGCAATCCCAGCCATGCAGCCCATTCTGAATGCGTTCCCCTTTGACCCGAATCAACTAGATTTGGGCAATGGCAAAGCCCAGTTCAATTCTTCATTTTCCAACCCTGCTACGCTTGATGCATACAGCCTCCGGGTTGATCGTAAGCTAAGTGATAGGCTCAACCTTTTCGGACGATATAGCTATTCCCCGTCAAAGGTTGTTCAGCGCGGCTCTGCCGGGGGGCCATTGAGTCGAGTTTTTCCAAATAACATAACCGCACAGGCCGGAACTGTTGGAGCTACCTTGGTCTTATCTCAATCGGTAACCAACGATTTTCGATTCAATTACAGCAGAACAAGTGGGGCCAGCTCTTTCCAATTAGACAGGTTCGGGGGAGCGGTTCCGCCTTCAAACCTTCCATTTCCTAATTCTTTCACGGTTCAGGATTCGAGGTTTTTGTTCCGCATCGGTTCTTTGACAAACCCGAATCTGTGGCTTGGTACTAATACAAGCAATCTTCAACAGCAGATAAACATTGTTGACGGCCTATCTATGCAGAGGGGTTCGCACAGCTTAAAGATTGGGGTTGACTTCAGGCGTCTGTCACCGCAGATCGAGCCTTACTTATACGATCAGGAGGCGTTCTTCGGCAGCGTGCCGCGCGCGGAGGCAGGACGTCTATCTTTTACTATCACACATGCCAATAATGGCGCGGCGCTCTTGTTCCATAATCTGGGTGTCTTTGTGCAGGACACGTGGCGTGTCCTTCCTCGTTTGACCCTAACCTATGGCCTTCGATGGGATGTGGATTTTGCACCGTCGACAACCAGCGGCCCCAACATCGCTGCAGTGACGAATTTTAACGACATCGCTAATCTTGCTCTGGCACCGACCGGAACTTCCCCATTCAACACCACGTATGGCAATCTGGCGCCTCGCGTGGGCCTCGCCTTTCAGGTCTCCCAGAGTAAAGACTGGCAGACCGTGCTTCGAGGTGGGTTTGGAGTCTTTTTTGACCTTGCAACCTCTGAAGCCGGTAATCTCCTTTTTTCCGGCTACCCCTTTACCGCGGCCAATTTCATTTCTGGGGGCACGTTTCCACTAGATCCTACACGTACCGCACCGCCTCCGATTACGCCCGCAAGCTTAACTTCAAGTTTAACGCGGTTGTCTGCTTTTGACCCTGGCCTTCAGCTTCCGTACACGCTCCAGTGGAATCTAGCGGTTGACCAACTGCTGGGAAGAAGGCAGTCCATATCTGCTTCTTACATCGGGTCTGTTGGAAGACGACTCTTGCAAACAGAGGATTTGATTGCACCGAACTCGAATTTTGCAGAAGTCACTTTGGTCGGCAATACTTCGACGTCTGATTACCACGCCCTCCAAATCCAGTTTCAACGGCAACTGTCGCGCGGTCTGCAGACGCTTGCTTCGTACACATGGTCCCACTCGATCGATACGGCTTCCGGTGGCTCATTAGGGAACGTTGGCAACGCCTTCGTGCCTGGGGTCAATCCAAATGCAAACCGAGGGCCGTCAGACTTCGACATTCGCGAAGCCTTTTCCGCAGGGGTGACGTATGAGATCCCGGCTCCCAAGATCAATGCCTTTACGAATGCAATTCTGCGTGGCTGGTCCCTCCAGAATGTTATTGTTGCTCGCTCCTCCCCTCCAGTTGAACTTTCTGACGGGAACTTCTCCTTCGCTACGGTTACAGCGAATGTCCGGCCCGATATAGTACCGGGACAGCCCTTTTACTTGTTTGGGTCGCAATATCCCGGCAGGAAGGCGTTTAACCCAGCCGCCTTCACGGATCCACCGTTTGACCCCACTACATTTAATCCTCTGCGGCAAGGGACCACACCAAGAAATTTCCTGAGAGGTTTCGGTGCCACACAATGGGATTTTGGCGTTCATCGCGATTTCCTCATTCACGAGTCCGTCAAGTTGCAGTTCCGAGCGGAAATGTTCAATGTTCTCAATCATCCTAATTTCGCGCAGCCCATAGGTGATATCAGCAATCCTCAGTTTGGTCTCTCAACTCAGATGTTGGGGCCGAGTCTAAGCGAGGGGAGCGCGGGTAGCGGAGGTCTCAGCCCACTCTATCAAATTGGCGGGCCACGCTCGATCCAGTTCGCCTTGAAGCTGATGTTCTAGTTTTGAACGGAGCGTCAACGAAAAGTTTCGAAGGTGCAGTGGGATGAGAAAAACATTCGTTCTTTTATGCCTTGTGAGTTCGGGATTTCTGCAGCTTGCCGCCGCGCAAGACACCCAAAAAACCTATAGCCACTCAAAACGTCCCGTAACGATTGCGGATGCGATACGTATGACGAAGCTGGCCGACCCCGATTATTGGTTGGGAGCTCCTTCCCGAGGACACGTGGCGCAATTCTCGCCGGATGGCAAACAATTTGTGGTCGTCGTGAGGAAGGGGAATCTGGAACAAAACACGAATGAGTACTCGATGTTGTTCTGGCGGACGGAAGAAGTGTTTCGGTCGCCGACCCCTAGAGTCCTCTTAACTATGTCTTCGTCATCAAATCGGCAGGCGATCCACGATGTCGAGTGGCTGCCTGACAACGAGACGGTTGAATTCCTTGGTGAAAATCTGGGAGAACGCGGGCAGCTCTACGCGTTCAGTATCAAGACAGGCAAGCTGAGAAAGGTTTCCAAGAGCCCGGACAATCTTCTTGCCTACAGCACGACTCCCAATGGCAATCACGTTGCCTACGTTGCAGAAGGGCCCGCCGAGAGTTTGTGGGACGAGAAAGCACGCTCGGAAGGAATCGCTATCTCGCGACAAGTTCTCTACAAGCTCCTTACTGGTCAGAAGGGGGAGGATTGGGGAACTGAGAAGCGGCTGTTGCTCCAGCAGAAAAATGGAGAGAGTCACCGGCTTTATTCGGCAGGCAAGATTGAATTTCAATACGGAAAGAACCCTCGCTTGTCACCCGATGGGAAATACATCGTATTACTTTCGCACGTTGCAACTTTTCCAGAGACGTGGAACGGATATTCAAACCCGGATTTGCAAACGGTGATATCCCAGAAGTGGGCTCGTGGACAGTACACATGGGTTACGAGATTCGAATTGATCGATACAAGTACTGGGCGTCGTCGCATTCTGCTGGACGCACCAGAGAGTAGTTGGGAAACTGAGTTCTTATGGTCGCCCGACAGCCATTCGGTCATCATTGCCAACACTTATCTCCCCTTGGATCATGCGGATAGTGATGATCTAGAGGCGAGAAAATCGAAGAAATTCACAGTGGAAGTGAAAGTGCCGAACGGGGACATCGCGCCGATCAGCGAAGAAGGCCTGGAATTTCTTGCGTGGGATACGAAAGTGAATCTACCAGTTCTCGAGGCTAGGGGAAAGAATGATAAACCCGAGTCTAGGCGAAGAATGCTCTTTCGTAAAATAGGAGAAAAGTGGGAACGAGTAGAAGAGGTACCATCAGAGGGAAGTCGGCCGGAGATTGTTCTGGAAGAGGGCATGAATATACCTTCCAAAATCTTCGCGCTCGATTCCCGTACGCAGCGTCGCGCCTTGCTACTTGATCTAAATCCGCAGTTTGAGGACCTGAGGTTTGGCGCGGTCCAGGAGATCACGTGGAAAGGTTTTGATGGCATTGAAGTGAAGGGTGGTCTCTACTATCCAGTGAACTATGTGCCGGGGAAGAGATATCCGCTGGTCATTCAGACACACTCTTGGAATCCGGATCGGTTCTGGATTGACGGTCCTTGGACCACGGCGTACGCGGCGCAGCCCTTAGTGGGCAAAGATATCATCGTTCTTCAAGGTGCGAAGTGGTCCGTCGATGATCAGTGGTGGAACGCGATAAATGCAACTCCGAACGAGGTAAACGTAGAGGTCGCGACCTACGAGAAGGCGATTGACTACCTAGATGAAAAAGGACTCATTGATCGGAATCGAGTGGGCGTCATTGGATTCAGCCGCACCTCTATGTACGTCAAATACGTATTAACTCACTCGCGGTATCGCTTTGCCGCTGCTTCCGTAACGGACGGGGTCGATGCCGGCTACCTTCAATACATAAAAAATGTGAAGAGTAACCCGGGCTATATATCGGAAATGGAAGGAATAAACGGTGGTCTTCCGTTCGGAGAGGGTCTAAAGACATGGCTGAAAAACTCCCCTGGGTTCAGTGTAGATAAGGTTCGGACTCCCTTGCGAATCGTAGTTCCGAGCCCTGCCCAGCTTTTGTCTGAGTGGGAGTGGTTTGCGGCATTATCTCGGCTGGGGAAACCGGTGGATATGGTCATGTTGCAGGATGGTGAGCATTTTTTGCAGAGACCTTGGGAACGAATCATCTCACAGCAAGGAAACGTAGACTGGTTCGACTTCTGGCTGAACGGCAGTGAAGACTCCAACCCGGCCAAGGCCGAGCAGTACGCACGCTGGCGCCAACTGCGAAAATTGCAAGAAGAGAACGAGGCCAAGGCGAAGGCCGCCAACGAAAAACCCGTGCCGGTGAATTGAAGTTTCTCGCTATTGCGAGACGGGCTTCATCACACCGTTCCCCTGAAGGCCCTCAGTTTGTTGGCGGTCCTTGCTGCGTCGAAGCGTTCTTCAACTTCGTACGCGAGGAGCGGTCACCGACCTTGTATGTCTTATTTGGCGAGTCCGGCCTCGGGGCCTCACTGCGTTGAAACAGTTGAAAGAGCCGATGTGTGCGTTCAGGCAGCTCTTGGTGCCTTTGGCGTCTGTTTGAGGCCGAAATTGGCGCTATTTATGCGGAGGGATTGAAAGAGTTGAACAGGCGAGATCGTAGAAATCGGCAATATTCATGCGGTTTTCGCGCATGTTACTGAAAAGACGGTAGGATAGCAAAAGAGACTGGGTGAGTATCCCACCATTCTCTTGCACGGACCAGTCTTCTCCGTTAAGCCCTAAGCCGGAGGAAAAACAAGCTTCATCGTGAGAAAGATGAGTTCTAAGAATTGTGCCATTTTAAGTATGCGCGCTGAAAGTGCGGTTTGTCCCACCTCGAAAATATAAACGTTGATCTTCTGATTTTCCATTCTTTATGTGATATTCAACTGGCATTGAATTTTGCCGTCCGCGCGGGAAGATGCAATTGCACGAACCAAAGCCAGATCACGAATCAAACCGCATTCCTTATGCGGACCTGTTGAGCCTCGGCGACGAACAGGTTATGCGGGAGCTGTGTGAGGGTAACGCAGATGCGTTCGCAGTGGTTTTTAAGCGCTACCACCGCCTCGTGCACGTGACCGCGCTGCGTATCCTTAGAGATGCAGCAGAGGCAGAGGACATCACCCAGGCTGTTTTCCTAGAAATCTACCGCAAGTCGGGACAATTCGATCCTCGGCGAGGCACTCTTAAAGTGTGGCTCCTGCAATATGCCTATGCGCGCAGCATCAGCAGGAGAAATTACTTGCTGGTCCGCCAATACCGGAACCACGTGGACGTTGGCGAAGCGGACGAAGCCAACACTCTCTGGTCGCCAGCGCGAATTCCGTTTCAGGAGGCCACACGCTTGACGGCCGAGATTCTTGCCGCGCTGCCCACTGAGCAGCAAGAGACCATTGAGATGTTCTTCTTCCAGGGCCTCACGCTCAAGGAAATTGCGGAGAAGCGCAACGAATCGTTTTCCAATGTGCGCCATCACTACTACCGCGGACTGGAGCGCCTTCGCAAGTATATTGAGGGTGGCCTCCGGGTAAAGGATACCGCCAAAGGTGCATTGAGATTGGAATGGGAGAGATAACACGTGTGGAACCATGAGCGTTTTCAGGAGGTCTCGGCGGCGGCGAGCGTCGGGCAGGCTTCGCCTGCTGAACTCCGAGAGCTAGAGAGACACGCTCGCGACTGTGCTTCGTGCCGCGAGATCTATTCGGACTACTTAAACATTGCCGCCCGCCAGTTTGCCGAGGCGGCGCCGAATGAAAGGTTGTCGGCGGGAGATGCCGAAGCTTTTCTCGATTCCGATTTGATGACGCGGCGCTTTTTCGAACGGGCTCACCGTGAGGGGATCGTTTTCTCCGAAGCCGTGGGCGAGGATTCCCGGGACGTTACGCCGATCGGTCCTGCGTTTCGGAGGCGCCCCCGTTGGCGCATGTCAATGGCCATCGCGGCGGCAGCTGCTCTCGCTGCTCTCGCGGGTTCAGGACTCTATTTGATCAAGAAGGATGGACCTCTCCGGACCTGGCTTGCCGTGCGATTGAAAGCACCCGAGAAGCCACAGGACCGGGCGCCGACGAGTGGTGCCGATCAAACTCTAGCGGGGCTGGCCGCCGCCAACCAAGTGTTCCAAAGGCAACTTGAAGAGCTTAGGGCCAAATTGAAGGCGGCTGACGCTCGTCTATCGGCGGCGGCGGCCGACGAGAGATCGACTTCGGAAGAGCGCAAGCGACTTGCCGTTGAGCGCGATTCCCTAACTGCAGAGTTGCGCGGCGCCCAAGAAAAGCTCTCTGCATCTGAGGCCGCCCAGGCACAGATTCAGCAACAGAATGCGAAGCTTCAGGATAAAGCAAACGAGTCTGAGGCAACGTATGTCGCCAGCCAGGTCAAGATTAACGATTTGACGGAGCAGCTGAATGAGAAGTCGTATCTGTTAGAGCGGGAACGACAATTGCTTGTTCACTCGAAGGATGTAACAGAACTGATGGCGGCGCGGAATCTGCACATCGTGGACGTTGTGGACACGGATGCCCGTGGCAAGACTCGCCCGGCATTTGGCCGCATCTTCTTCACGGAAGGCAAGTCGCTGATTTTCTATGCCTACGATTTGAATGAGGCAAAGATGCAAAGGGCAAACTACCAGTACCGCATCTGGGCGAAGAGAGAGGGTGGAGACCGCCAGGTCAAGGACCTCGGAATGTTTTATTCGGATGACAAGGCGCAGAGGCGCTGGGTCTTCAAGTGCGAAGATTCTAACGTGCTGAGCGAAATTGATTCTGTGTTCGTCACCCTCGAGCCAGCGAATAGCGATCCGTTGCGGCCAAAAGGTCCCAACCTGATGTACGCGTATCTCCGGGGCCAGCCCAATCACCCTTAACATTTGCTGGTCGTGCGCTTACTTGTCTCAAACGGGCGGATCTAGGTCACGCGGCATCCATTGGATGGCTCTTCCCGGCGGATAACCCCACACCAAATTTGATTTTCCACCTATTGCCGGAGCGCCCGGCGTTCGTGTTTGGGACAATCTTCTACTCTCGAAGGCATACTCGGACAAAGGGGAGGTGTCCGTGAGATTTCTCCAACAGATGCGTTCGACCATTTCCATAGTCTTGGGGCTTGTTTCACTGATTACAATCACCGTCCTTATGAATGCGCCGCGAGTGCGCGCGCAAACGACGAGTGCGAGCGTCTCAGGCCGGGTCACAGACCAAAGCGGCGGAGTGATCGTCGACGCGGAAGTCGAAGTGAAGGACGTGGACCGAGGCGTCGCGACGATTGTAAAGACAAATGGAGAAGGGTTCTACTCCCTGCCGTCACTGATTCCGGGCAATTATCTGATGAACGTACGAAAGCAGGGCTTTCAAACAGTGTCCGTGACTGGCATCACCCTCAATATCCAAGACAATCTCTCTCGGAACTTTGTGCTGCTGGTGGGCTCGTCGGCCGTTTCTATCACGGTGAATGCGAGCGACATCCACCTTAATACTACCGACGGGTCGGTCAGCACGGTGGTGGATCAAACGTATATACAGAATATGCCTCTGAATGGGCGCAGCTTCCAGGATCTGATTTTGCTCACGCCCGGCGTGGTGACGCAGACACCGCAGTCTTTCTCATCGCCGAGCGGAGCATTGTCGGGTCTTGGTACGACAGGGGAGTTCAGTGTCAATGGCCAGCGCACAGAGTCAAACTACTACACCGTGGACGGTGTGAGCGGCAACGTGGGAGCGGCTGTGGGTTTTAACATGATTGGAGGTGTGGGGCCTAGCGGTTCTGTTGCTGCTGGAACGACCTTGGGGACCACACAGGCGCTGGTCTCCGTGGATGCTCTACAGGAGTTTCGCGTCCAGAGTTCAACTTACTCCGCGGAATACGGGCGCAATCCCGGTGGTCAGTTCGCGTTTGAGACGAAGTCAGGTACGAATCAATGGCATGGCACGGCGTACGACTATTTGCGGAACAATTATTTCGACGCCAACGATTGGTTCAACAACTATTTGGGCGTGAAGGAGCCCGCCCTTCGCCAGAATGATTTCGGCGGGACTTTGGGAGGTCCGGTCAGGGTTCCGGCGCTGTACAACGGAAAAGACAGAACCTTTTTCTTTGTCTCGTATGAGGGGCTCCGCCTGCTTCAACCACAGGAAGCTACTAACAACCTCTTTGTCCCGGACCTTTGCATGAGAGGTATGGGTCCCTGCCCCTCCGGGAGAAATCCAGCGCCTAGCGCGCTCCAGCCGTTCCTGAACTTGTTCCCATTGCCAAGCCCCAATGGGGTGGAAGATGCCACGAACGGGTTTGGTCAATTTTTCGGAGCTTGGTCAAATCCGAGTTCAATTGACTCCACTGGCGTTCGCTTCGACGAGAACATAAACGATAAACTGAGAGTTTTCTTCCGTTTTAGTGACACAGAGTCCAGTTCGGCGGTTCGAGCAGGAAATGGTGTTCCAGCGACTGAGGTCACTACGACGGCTAACACTCTGCGAACCTACACGGCTGGTGTAAGTAGCTTTTTCACGAGCCGTCTCGGCAACGAGTTCCGCCTTAATTACAGCTCGAACTTGGCGACCAGTAATGATGTGATTGATGCGTTCGGCGGCAGCACGCCTGTGGATCTGAGGCGACTCATCGGACTTGGCCCTGGTTCGGCCCCAGCAATTGGATTTGAGTACGGTGGGTATGCCTTTGGTCCGGTATTGTTTAACGACTCCGGAGCTCAGCGGCAATGGAACTTGATCGATACGTTGAGCGCCTCATTAGGACGCCATCAATTCAAATTTGGCGTGGATTATCGCCGCCTAGCACCGTTCGCAATTCTTCCTAATCCCGAAGTAGATTACTTTTTCGGCTTCATCAATGGTGAAAAAGATGTCGAGACGAACAGTGCGTTTACATTTTCGATAGCCGAGGCTCCTGCCTACCCGCTGTACAAGAACTTCTCGGCATTTGCCCAGGATGATTGGAAAGTGTTACAGCGGTTGAGCCTCTCGCTGGGACTACGTTGGGAGGTGAATCCGCCACCGGGAGTGACGCAGGGTTTGATGCCCTACGCCGTGCAAGGATCCAGCCCGAATACGTGGTCGCTGGCACCGCAAGGTACGCCGCTCTGGAAGACCGCGTGGTACAACTTTGCACCACGGCTTGGTGTCGCCTATATCCTCCACAACACGCCGGGTCGCGAAACGGTTGTTCGCGGGGGCGGCGGCGTTTTCTTTGACACTGGCCAGCAGTTGGGCTCGGAAGGCTTCAACGGGCCCGGGTTTCACAAGAACGGTCAATTTGCGCCTGGATCGTTTCCAGTACTTCCGGCAATTCCCAGCATCGTGAATCCGCCTGTGCGGGCAACGGGGGCGTACCGATTCTCCCCGCATCTCCAACTGCCGTACACACTTCAGTGGAACGCCAGCGTCGAGCAGGCCCTCGGTAAGTCGCAGACTCTCACGGCCTCCTATGTTGGTTCTCACTCTGTTAGATTGCTGAGACTGGGTTCAGTTGTTCCGTCTAATAACCCAAACGCAAGGCAATTTTTTACGATCGATAACGGCCTGACTTCGGACTACGATTCCTTACAACTTCAGTTCCGGCGCAGACTGAGCCAAGGATTGACAGCTTTGGCTTCCTACACTTGGTCTCACTGCCTTGACTATGGCTCCGAGAATTTACTATTTGGGTTGTTTCGGCGCGGGAACTGCGACTTCGACGTTCGGCACAATGTTTCCGCTGCGTTCTCGTATGATCTGCCAAACGTGGGACACAGTGCATTTGTGAACGCCCTGCTCCAGCACTGGGGTCTGGATGACCGTTTCAGCGCGAGAACGGCTTTTCCGATAAATATAAACGGAGGCACTTTCGCTGATCCCCAGACCGGACAAGTGATGACGACTGGCGTGGACTTGGTATCGAGTCAGCCCATCTATCTCTACGGCGCAAATTGCGCCTCGGTCCTTCAAGGTCTTGGAGATCTTAAGTCTGGACAGGGATGTCCGGGAGGCCGCGCGATCAATCCGAACGCCTTTGCACAGTCGCCCACTGATCCCACGACGGGTATTCCCCTACGTCCGGGCAATGCGCCCCGAAATTTCGTGAGAGGTTTTGGAGCCTGGCAAATGGACTTGGCGATCCGACGGGATTTTTCGATCCATGAAAGGCTGAAGCTGCAGTTCCGAACCGAAGCCTTCAACATCTTCAATCATCCGAATTTCGGAATGATCGATCCAAATTTCGGGTCCTCGACATTTGGGCAGGCAACAGCCACGCTGGCGCAATCGCTTGGGGTCCTTAGTCCACTTTATCAGGCGGGCGGCCCACGTTCTATGCAGTTTGCTCTTAAGTTGGTTTTTTGAGGCGGTTCACAGTCAACAGTTGGCAGTTACGAGTTGAAGGCGGGCAAGACGAGACAGACTGCTGCGCCCAGTGCTTCTTGCCCGTGCTCTGCAAGAAGGAAAGCTTTTCCACGAGCTCCGATTCCCTCGTGTCATGACATTAACCAATACGGACAGGAGCCTTATGTTTTCGAATACTACGACGATCATCTGGATTCTTATCGTCGCTATTACCTGCCTGATTCGCACGGGTTCTGCAATGGCCTTGGCGCAGCAAGCGATGCAGGTTTTTAGAGTCAAGGATGGGATAGAACTGACAACCCTAAACAGTGGCGATGTCCGGTTTTCCCCGGACAGTAACTATTTTGTTGTCTATACCGAGCGAGGCCGATTGGATCTCGATCGGTGTGAAAATTCGTTGCGATTCTACCGCAGCGAAGAGGTCAAAGATTTTCTGGAGAATTCGGATCAAACGAAGATTTCCGCGCCTGTTTGGGTTGTTTCCCTCGCAACGTCCAAGACCTGTTCAACTATCAATGACTGGCGTTGGCTGGCGAACTCCAGCGGAGTAGCGTTTCTGCAGCGCGGGCAGGCTGAGACTCAGAGCCTCGTTCTAGCCGATCTCAATAATCACACGGTCGAACACTTGTCTTCCCCGACGGAAGCGATCAGAGATTTTGATATTCGTGACCGAAAACATTTTGTCTATACTGTGACCGATCCAGCCCAACGGCAGAAAGGCCAGGCAGAACGTGGCGAGCCATTGATCGTCGCCACGGGACGTGACTTTTGGCATCTATTCTTTCCGGACGAAGAACGCAGGCGCGATGCGAGCAGACAACGCATTAATTTGTGGGCGGTTGTTGACGGCAAGCGTTTCCAGGTGAACAACAAGAGCGTTCCGCTTGCTTTTGCGGGGGGCGGTTTTGCGCTATCACCGGACGGTCGCACTTTGGTCGCCACGCTGCCGGTTCGTGATGTTCCATTATCGTGGGAAACCCTGTACCCACCATCAGATCAATACTCCACTTATAAGCTTCATTCCGGGCATCAGGATATATCGGAATTGAATTATTTTAGGGTCGATCAATACGTTCGGATCGACCTTGAGACTGGTGCAGTCCGAGCTCTGATTGATGCACCGAGTAGTGGCGTCGGATGGTGGACGCAAGGCAATCCCAGTTGGTCAAGCGATGGCGAGGCGATTCTGTTGCCGGGTACGTTTATCTTATCCGAACAGCAGGCGCCATCTCTTCCCTGTGTAGCGGTTGTGGAGCTGATTTCGAACAGTGTCACTTGTGTGGAGAGGTTGAAAAAGCAAAATTCGGCGGACTCCATGCTCTTTGTCGGTGGAGATAGACATCGGATCAGGGTGATTTTTTACGAAAAAGATGGCTGGGGAGCCCGGGAATACCAGAAAAGTTCCGCTGGTGAATGGCGGCTTGCACAACAAATCAAAAAAGCGTCCGAAGCAGTCGGACTAGATTTTGAACTGGCGGTGAAGCAGTCCCTGAATGAGCCTCCAATGCTGGTTGGTACAAGCAAACAGATTTCGCGGGTCATTCTGGATCCCAATCCGCAGCTAAAAAACCTTCAATTGGGAGCAGCCGATGTTTACACCTGGAAAGCCAAAGATGGGAGTGTTTGGCGCGGCGGCCTATATAAGCCTAGCCACTACGAGCCTGGAAAGCGCTATCCATTGGTGATTCAAACCCACGGCTTCTTCGAACAGTTTTACAGACCGTCTGGTGCCCATCACACGGCCTTCGCAGCAAGGGCATTGGCTGCGGAGGGCATCATGGTGTTGCAGGTTGACGACGACAGCCATGGTTGCCCCATGAATACCTCTGGGGAAGCTCCCTGTGCTGCTTCGGGTTATGAAGCTGCAGGCAACGAATTGGTATCTCAGGGTTTGGTCGATCCAGAGAAGATCGGCATTATTGGATTTAGTCATAGCTGTTACTGGGTGATGGAAACGCTGACCAGGAATCCGCTCCGCGTGAAGGCTGCCTCCATCACGGACGGCGTCATGGCGGATTACAATCAGTATTTGATGGGTGCCGAGTTTAGTGAGATGGCCGACTATTCCGATAAGTTGATAGGAGCTCGGCCCATTGGGCAAGGTTTGCACACTTGGCTGGAGCGATCTCCGGGCTTTAACTTGGAGCGCGTGTCTGCGGCTTTGTTGGTGGTTGGAGAAGGTCCCGAGAGTCTGCTTACTATGTGGCAGCCGTATGCCATACTGCACTTATTGGGGAAGCCAGTAGAGTTGGTGATGCTGAACACTACTGAGCATGATTTATCGAACCCAGCTATACGTCTGGCGTCTCAAGGCGGCTCGGTAGACTGGTTCCGCTTTTGGCTACAGAACTACGAGGATCCCGACCCAGCAAAGGCCGAACAATACGAGCGTTGGCGCGAGCTCCGCAAACTTCAGCAGGAGAACGACGCCAAAGACAAAGCCGCCAACGGAAAACCCGCGCCAGTGAATTGAAGTTTCTCGCGACTGCGAGACAGACTTCGTGACACCGTGTCCCTGAAGGGCCTCTGTTTGTTGCCGGTCCTTCCTTCGTGGAAGCGTTGTTTAACTTCATACGCAAGGAGTGGTGACCGAGACTCGTTCTCTGGTCGGGAGAGCCAGCGGATGGGCCCATCCGCTTTGCATGTACGAGTGTTCATGCTATGTCGGCTGCTTTGAGGTCCTCGATATGTCTTACTTTGCGAGTCCGGCCTCAGGGCCTCACTGGGGTGAAACAGTTGAGAGCGCTGATGCGTGCCGTCGAGGCAGCTCTTGGTGTCTTTGGTGTCTGTTTAGGCCCAAAATTTGTGCTATTTATGCGGAACAATTGAAAGAGTTGCAGCAGGCGAGATCGTAGAAATCACCAGTATTGATGCGGTTTTCATGCAACTTGCTGAAAAGATGGTAGGATAGCCAAAGCGGCTAGGTGAGTATCCCACCACTCTCACCCAGTGCTGGCAGGCACGCCGCAACTCCACACGACAATTTTGCGTGCGAAACGCCCCGACCCATGGATAATCACCATCGCAGGCTGTTTCAGTTCTTCTATCGCTGTCCCGTAACTGTGCCAAAATCCTATATTTTCCATTAATTCGGGTTAAGCTTGAGCGAAAAATAGATGCAGATTTGTTGGAAACATTGACAGTTAGAGAAATTGGACTGAGTCGTCGGAGTCGGAGGCCGCGCCTAGAAGCGGACGCTCGATTGCAACTGAACTCCGGGAGCCGGGAGCTTCAACTTCGGGATGTTTCAGTCCATCTTCGGTCCAATTCAAGGGCGAGATAAATGACGCGCTTCCTCGTAAGCGACACCAGCAGCGGCACTTAGAGTTTTGTACTGCGTATCTTCTAAGCAGAATGCCGCAGGTTCGAGTCCTGCCGGGCGCGCCATCTCTTTGAACTGAAAAGAGTAAGAAGGATCGCTGTTCACCGTTGACCCTCTGCTCAAGGGACAGACGCTCGATTCAACTGAACTACGCGCTCATCGCGCAACCATCGTTTCATCAAGGACGTACAGCGACTTCTTCAACTGCTCCGCCTTCAACTCTCGGTCCATTCGGTCCAGATGGGGCTCGGTCGGACGGAATCTCAAAGCCCAAAGCGATCCGCCAGGTTTAATCTAGGTGAAATTCCACGTTATTTCAGGTTGCAGCAGCTATTCCCAATCAGCTCGTCATCATCACCTCACGGCCCAGATTTGAGCGCATGCGTTCTAAACTCTCAGGTAACTTCCGGTTTCGCCGTCACTCGGGCACAATCATTCTTTCGGTATATCCTACTCTCTCATCGATACCTAGTTATGGAGACAGACGAATGAAACAGATGAAACGGTTTCTACAAATGGTGGGCATTGGATTGGTAGTTGTGACCAACTCGCTCACATCGGTAGGTGCGGCACCACAGTCTCTTGAAGTTTCAAATACTGTTCTTGCTGCGAAAGAAAGGCGTGCAGTTATTGAGCAGATCGTCCAAAAGCTAAATGCGAACTATATTTTTCCAGCACTTGCGCGGACCGCGGGAGATACTTTGCGCCGCCGTGAAGGGGAGGGAGCTTATAACGAGCTGACAGCGATTGATGCTTTCGCTAGTGCACTCACGCGAGACCTTGAAGGGATAACTCATGACAAGCACGTGAGAGTACGATATACCGAGCGCCCTGCTGAAGAGCCAGATCCCGACGAAAAGCCTTCACCGGAAGAGTTGAAATTTGAACTTGAGAGAAGACAGCAGATCAATTTCGGAGTGCAGCGCGTGGAGCGATTATCCACCAATATTGGGTACATCGATTTCAGGATGTTTGCGGAAGCAGAGTTTTCGCTTGAGGCGATGACTGCTGCAATGACGCTTGTTGCCCACAATGATGCGCTGATTGTCGATTTGCGCCGCAATCTCGGCGGTGACCCAGCCACGGTTGCTTACGTCTGTAGCTATCTGTTTGATGGGCATACACATTTAAGTGACGCGCGACCCTCGTTGGCGAAACGACTCGTGGCGGGGCTAACCCTGGGGAAGATCACAGGGTCGCCGAGCATCTCACTCTATTTATACCCAACGCGCGGTCCGTAAATCCTTACAGTGGGACAAATTGGGATGGAATCGGTGTCGTTCCGGATGTTCAGGTTTCTGCGCAAAAGGCCCGGTGGATGGCTGAGGTGATGGTCCTAAAGCAATTGATCGCGGGCGGGACACCCGGCGCTCTCCTCGACGAGCGCCGCAGGCGTCTTTCAGATATTGAGACGACTCCTTATCAGGACTGACCCCGATTTTTGGGATCGATCGACGGTTGCGGATGGCAAATAGTTGCCGTCCAATCAGGGGTACGCGTGAGAAGCGGCAACAGCTGTGTATGAGCGGGACATCAAGCGGCTGTACCCATTCTGAACGCATCAAAGTCTGCCATAGTTGACTCACCTCAGCTCACTTCACTTGGATGTGTAGTAGGCAAACCTTCCGCAACCGCGCACCCAACTTAAGGATTCGGTTCGATGCCAATGCGATCATTGACGGCTGATCGAATCCGCTGCTTGCAGCCGAGGTAGCGTTCGGTCGTCTGCACCGAAACGTGCCCCAAGAGAAATTGGATCTGCTCCAACTCGCCTCCCGA
>WNFC01000616.1_pt1 | contig 45624 bp, 34 predicted proteins | sample 5400541 | NCBI WGS metagenome assembly WNFC01 (sample SAMN13153342, study PRJNA577476) | soil metagenome | isolation source: 120 cm saprolite under Douglas fir tree site 2 hole 2 replicate 1 | place: USA:California | collected 2015-04-18 | reverse complement strand
GCTCTAACACCCGTGATCGTTTCCAACTCAGCTTTCAGTCCGGGATGCAAAGTGTCCAGCACCGGATATTTGCGAAGGTTGGCCAAATCCTTATCAGCATTCAGAGAGTTCGCCGTTCTCACCATCGAGCGCAAGCCCATGATTTCGTCGCGCTTCTCGGGGTGCGCCGCGAGGAATGTATCGATCTCTTCTTTCTTCACGCCCCATGGATACATGTTCTTGCCCGGGACGACGGGATCAACGGGCAGAAATGGTTCGCGCTTATTTTCGAGGGTCGTCGCGATTGGTCCCTGATTCAGCCGATAGAGCGTCAGCAGGTTCTCGGTCGCAGCCGGCGCCGGTGAAATATAAGAGCGGACCAGCGCATTTAGATTTCGATAAGCCGAAAGCGCTTGCTTATGCCGCTGGTCTTCGTAAATGCCCTGAAAGATCTTTCCTACTTCGAGCAGCTTTGCGACTGCCTTCCGTTCGTCAGCACTTAACTGAGAGAGATCCGGCGCCAGACGGATCGTCTGGGTTTTGTCGATGATCGGCTGGCTCTTTTCCAGCGGCCAGTAATTGGGCGGGACAGAGCTTTCCAAAGTCGTTTGCGATCTAGTTTGCGCGAGGGTGATCACCAGAGCGCACAGCAGCAGTGGAACGGTTAGCAATTTAGTCATCGCGCGTGACCTCATGTTCTCCGACGGAATCCGGTGAAGCGCATCATACCCAATGAATCGCAAATCAGCCAAAGCATCATCTGCCTGCTGCTTACTGACCGCTGCTCCTGTCCGCACTTTCTTGCATTCGATCGTCGTGAAAATCGCGCGCCAGAACAATCTCCCTCCCTCATCTCACGCTGTGTTAAGCGGTCTTCGATTCGGCATTGCGCTTGCTGACTTTCGACACTGATGGCGGAAAAGATTGCTCGCTCCCAATCAGGTTCTATCACAACACAATTCCTCTCTGCGCAACCTCTGCGTCCTCTGCGCCTCAGCGGTGAGCATTCCGACGCCACAGGATTCACCGCAGAGACGCAGAGAACGCCGAGTTGGCGCAGAGAATTAATTGAGGCGCTGGTCCACGGAATCAAACGCCGCTGGGCGCGCGAACGGCGGCGGCGAAAAGTCGGTCGCGCTTATGACATGGCAAAGGAGATTGCGCGCGTGATTCCACGCGGCTCTGAAGTTCTGGATGTCGGCTGTGGCAACGGCTTTATCGCGCATCATCTTAGCGCATTGCTCGGCACGACCATCGTGGGAATTGATTTGGGAAATAGTGCCGCGGCGGCGATTGATTATCGTCGTTACGACGGCGCGCAGTTTCCGTTGATGGATGATTCATTGGACGCCGTGCTGCTCTGTTATGTCCTGCATCATGCCCATGACGTTCGCGTCGTACTGAACGAAATACGGCGGGTGCTGCGCGCTGGTGGCCTCGCCGTCATTTACGAAGACATCCCCGGAACTTGGTGGGATCGAGGGGTGTGCTGGATTCACAATCAACTGTGGCGCGGACGCACGGGCGCGTGCACCTTTCGCCGCGAATCCGAATGGCGCGGGCTGTTCGAATCTCTTGGCTTTGAGATTTTGAGCGAGCGACGACTCTCACGCTGGCGGAATCTCACGCATCCGGTGCGTCGAAGATTGTATTTGCTCAAGTTTATTCACGCGCCGACTCAATTGGGCGATCAGGGTGCACCGTTCAGAACAATTTGCCTCGATCAAGCATAGCTTCTACTCCATTGGCATATTCTCCCAACATTTCGCGAAAGTGCTCTATGGCAGCATCGTAATTGCTTACATGAACCGAAAGGTTCGAGTCCCAGGCTTCAAAGTGTCCTCTATTGAATTCATCGAAGAAGTAACTGGGCCTCTCAGTGCCGCCCTCTGGCGAGTATTCCAACAGCAGGCAGGGCGAATCATATGAGACTGCTACGTAGGGATAAGGATTTATCATCATCTTATTACTAGTCTTGATCGCGAAACATGTCGGGGTGCCAAGATACAACCGAACGTGACAGTACTTATCGTTCCACTGCTTCAATGTCGCAAGGCTACTGATGATTTCATGACCAATTTCCGTGGGCCGTCGATTCTCTTGTCCGGCTCGGAAATCAGCAACTATAGGATGAGTCAACAGAAACTTGACGTGAACCAGGCCGCGATCAGCCTTGAAGCGAAGCTTCTCGGCAATTTCTCGGTATTCTTCCCTCTGGAGCAGCCCCTTTAGCGATGAACCGATCACCATGATCTCTCTTGATTCTTCGTCAATAGCTCGAGAAAAGGCATTCAGAGCCATCTCTCTTCGTTTGTATATACCGATAACACCGGCGTACCTGACCGCCTGTAATAAATCAATTTCACCGGCGTATCGTCCAAGTATTTGCTCGGTGCTGTCCCTGATGGCCGGAGGAACAAGCGCCTTCAGATTGGGGATTTCAGCCATCCGCTTGTTTATGACTTCGAACTGCTCCTGAATCGTAGTCAGGATTAGTTGGCTGATATCCTGTGGGCTCCGCGTCACGTCAATCGTGGCGGCCATAGTTACGGGCGAGTTGACCCTGTAGCCCTTCTTCAACACCACGCGCATTTGTTTGGAGACTTCGTTGCGCGCTCTGGTTCCGCCTTGCAAATCCAATGAATAGGCGATTGTCCTAATACCCAAAAGGTTAAAGGGTGGTTCTTGACCTGCTACCAGCAACTGCAGTACGGGCTTTCGAAATGCATGTCGCAAGGCATATTCATAAAACACATTAGCGTTCCGGTCTGTTAAGTCGGCTACAACTAGCTTGTCGTTCAAGATGTGCTGAATAACCTGGGTGGTAATGTTTCCAGGTTCGGAGATTTGGTCCGCTCTGATAGCTTGAAGTTCGTTCTCTTCAGCTGCGGGACTAATGATGTCGTTAAAGACGATGTCTGACCTGCGTCGCACTTCCGAGTCCGGCGCGTCGATCGGCGAAATAACGAAGCAGGTTTCTTCGGGGTTTATCGAATCCGGATCTTTTTGCATAGTTCTCCTAAGGACTACCGAGATTCAAGATTAGAAACTCAATGAATTCCGGTCTGAATTCGTTCAGGCTTCCGGTTAAATCAGGAGAAGTCGAACGAACCGCTAAGGCTGGCACAGGAGAAAAGCGAACGCAGGCTCTGGGACCAGCCTGAAAAGCGCGTGAATAGTAAACCGTAAAACGTGAACTGTAAACAGAGAATCGTGATTGAAATATCTTAATCTTAAGCCCGATTCATCGGGCTTGCCCGCAGTGTTACTAGAACAGCGCTTTGAGCGCTTGGGTAAGTTAGGTGACGACCTAAAGCGCGCTTCAGCGTGCTTACCATCAGCGCTTGAGCATCCGGCTAAAGCCTCCGATGAAGATAAGCCCGCTGAAGCGGGCTCTCAGCAATTCTTCCGCTGCTGCCGACCCCAGCCGTAAACGGCTGGTCTAGTAACCCCTCGGGCAAGCCGCGTGAACGCGGCTGATGGCATCCGATTCGGCCTGCGGGTCTGTTACGGACGGTTAGCTGACTATTCCTGCCCGTTCGGAATCACTGCCGGCAAGTCCGAGTAGTCAGCTTTCGGTCTGGCGCGGCAGACGAAGTTTACTTCTTTCGTTTTGCCGGGCGCGGTGACGCTGACGCCCTGCGAGCTGATGGCCGGTTTTTCTTCGCCGTTGTAGTCATCAAAAACCTGGTACTCGTAACCGTCGATCGTGAAGTTGATCTCGGTCAGGTCAAACTGCGCGCGAAAGTAATGCGTGTAGTGAAACTTCTCCTGCGTCGCGGTTCGATCTTTCGGAAACTCGAGTTCAATCTTTCCCGGAACACCAAAGCGGTATTGCAGGTAACCGCGCTCGCTGGTCAGATCCTTGGACGCACAGACCGAAACGATTCTCGCCGGACGCTTGACGAGACAACTGAAGATGATGCGTTCGTTCGTGCCGCAGAGTGAATTCGGTTGCAGCGTGCCCGGTTTAGATGAAGCCGGCGAGTAACTCGCGCCGGAAGCGGCAAAGCAAATAACAGCGACGGTGAGAACAAGTATCAGTGTCGGGATACGCATGCTCACGGATAGTAGGCCGAGAATCGCGATTAGTAAACGGGAAGTACACGGAGAATGAGCCCTTCCATCACGGCCGGGCTATTGACCCGGAGCGGCCGCGGCGTTAATCCGTGGCGAACCGCGCGATCTCGCCGGGTTTGCGCAGCATCTTGTTGACTTCGCCCAGATGCATTTCTTCTTCGGCGATCTGTTTGCGTGCGTACTCTTCGAGGAAGACCGAACGGTCACGCACGAGGTCGAGCAATTTTTTGTAAAGTGCCAGTCCCTCTTTCTCGGCTTCGAGCGCCTCCAGCAGAATGTCATTAATGCCGTGCTTCTGGGTTTCGAGGAGCGCGCCTATCTTTAACGAAGGATGCTCGCCGAGATGGGTTACCATCTCACCCGCTGCGTTGGCGTGTGCCAGGCAAGTCGTAGCTTCGCCGCGCAGCCAGCTAACGATGGGAATGCGGCTGTGGCCAAAGACCATCAGCGAGTAGTGCGTGTAACGCACCACTCCAGCCAGCTCCGTCTCCAGAATCTCATTCAACAGCGCGACGACGGCTTTTTTATCAATCTCCTCTTCTGACATATTTTGTGAATAGTAAATCGTGAATCGTGAATAGTAAATGGTCAGCTAAGCCGGCAGTGGGGCGCCTTTCGTCTCCTTGCCGAATGGCAGGAGCAAGAGACCTAAGATGAATGCCAAAGACGTCAGCGCGACGGGAGTTCCGATGGTGTGATAGTAAGCGACGCCGGCGCCGACCAGAAAAGTTATACCCGCGCCGGCAAAACGTCCGATCGAAGTGGCGAAGGCAAACGCGCTGGCCCGGCACTCAGTCGGGTATTGTTCCGGCAGCCAGAGCGTGTACATGGCAAAGTTAGCGCCGCCTATGCCGAGAAAGAACAGACACATCATGAACCAAACGAGCGCGTGCGTCTGAAGATAGAAGACGTAACCGAAGCCCAGCGAGATAAACGCGGCCATCAACGCGAAATAGATTGCCAGCGTGACACGACGGCCAAACTTCTCAGCCAGGATCGGCAGCACGAGACAACCGATGATCGTCCCGGTGGAAAGGATCATCGTGCCGTACGAAGCTAACCGAATCCCTTGTCCCTCAGAGAATCCTGCCTTCATCGCCAGGTGACTTACAGATGCCGGAACATAGACCGAGCCAGCCCACAAGCCGACGATGGAAATCAGCAGATAAGTCGAGTTAAGCAGCGTGCGCCGGCGATATTCCGGTGAGAAGAGCGCGAACAATGCGCGCTGCATTGTCCAGGTTCGGCCTACCTGCGCGATGCGATGCTCCCAGCGCTTCGACTCCTTCACGCCATAACGAATGAAGCCGACGAGCAAAGCGGGGGTGCCGCCCACCACAAACATCGCGCGCCAACCATAGCGCGCGCCGATGAAGTAGTTGGCGATCGCGGCGAGAAAAATCCCGACGTAGTAGCCGGTGTGCATCAAACCGGCGGCCATCTTACGCCGCGCTTCCGGCAATTCTTCGGCGATGAAGGTGCCGCCCATCGACCACTCGCCGCCAATTCCGACGCCGGCGAATAAACGGAAAGCCGCCAGCGTCCAAACGCTGGTCGCGAACGCGCCGAGAAAAGTGAAGATCGAATAGCAGAGGATTGTGAACATGAGCGCGCGCAGGCGGCCGAAGCGATCGGCAATCGGGCCCCAGACGAGTGAGCATCCCCAGCCAACCAGGAAGAGCGCGAACAGCAACCCGCCATAAAACCCGATATTGGATTGATCTGCCGCAATTCCTGATCGCGGCAACAACTCGCGCAGCGCCGGCACCATCACCAGCGCATAGATGAAAGAATCCATGCCATCCAAAACCCAACCACCCCAGGCGGCCAGGAAGCCGCGACGCTGGTTTGGAGTCAGGGGAACATGAACCACCGGGACAGTTTCGAGTCTTTTGCATTTCGAGTCCAGTGTTCACGTGCGGCTCCCCCGAACCCGGCGCGCACCAGAGTCGACAAACACTCTGTCCTTCGCCGTCACACTCTACCGCTTCAGTATCCGGATTAATCTGACTTAGGCAGAAACTTCCTTGCTACATCGACGGTTTCTCGACCTTGATATCAGCGTTGTATTCGTAAACGATGTGCGACTTGTTTTGGTAATTCGCGACCTTGAACTCTGAGTCGCTCTGATGCGGCAGACCATCAGCCGCGCCGATCCAGACCTTGCCCGTGCCTACGTAACTCTGACCACCCACAGTCGTCTCCAGTGTGTAGCTATACGCATGACAAGCCGCGCCGTTGATCATTTCGGGACCGAGATATTTCACCTCTTTCACCATCTCGGCGAGTTTGTTTGCGAAGTCTTGAGCGCGATCTACTCCCCCGGACGACGGCACGGTCCCTTCGGTCCATTTGCCGTTCTCAAACCAGTAGTGCTTATCACCGATGCTGATCGCTTCGACAACGCCGCCCGGCCCACCAGTCCATTTCATGCGTGATCGATCGGCGGCCGCGAATTCAACTACGCGCGTGCTCTCAGGCATCGCTGTTTGGCCGTTCGCCGTCGCCGACATGGTTTCGGTGAGTCGATATGGATAGGCCGTTTTCAATCTGCGCAGCGCTTCATGAAGATCTTTGCGCGCGTCGCTGGAAGGAGTGAAACTTGAACCGGCTGTGGATGGATTGTTAGCCCCGTTTGTTGCTCGGCTTTCGGAGCCGCCTTTCAACTGGCTGATGCCGCATGCTGTGACCAGAAAGGCGCAGATCGTCAGCAGAAATAATCGCCCGAATTGAGCTGTCATAAATCCTCCTTCGAGTTCACTCGATCGAGATCACCTCAGATGCGCAAGGATGTCGCGCGCGACCGCGATCGCGTCGTCCTTGTGATCCTTGCCGTCGTGACCGGCGACTTCAACATGAAGATTTCGGTTAATGTCCGTGTCGTCTTTGCCGAGGATCACAATTAGGTACGCGTCACCGCGCGACACCGGATCGAGCCGCTCAAGATAAGCGGCTTTCGCAAGACCCGCGACGAAGTCAGCGCCTTTGACCGGCTCATCTGGCCCGGTGTCAAATGTAATCTCCAGCGCAGACCTGTCGTTGCGAACAGTACATCTCAGCGGGTAGCGCTCTTTCTCCGGAGCTGATGCACCGGGAATAAGTTTCTGAACATAGTCCGCCGGCATCAGCGGACACGCGTCGGTGAGCTTCGCAACAGCCGCGGCGTACGATGAACCGCTGCCTGTTCCATTCGTCAATGTTGACTGGCCGGCAGGTCGAGTTGTTGACGCCCGCAGACAAGCCGACAAAACGAGCGCAGGCAAAACAAAAATCAGAGCGCGCTTCACTTGAATTCTCCTTTTCAGACCTGCGTTTCGGCAACTGACGCTATCGCTAAGGTCGGCGCCGTTAGCGCCAACTCGCCGGCGCGGCGGCTGGACCGTCTTTGTGCGAGTACTCGATCTTCTGAAACGTGAACGAGACTTCCTGCATCGGATGGTTGCCGTTGATTTCCCGTACGGAAGAGATCGTCGCATTGGTCAGCGTCACCGTTTGATAAACCTCGGTGCTGGTGCCGACAGTGCGTTTGAACTCGAACACCACGGAAGTCAATGTCTCGCCGCTGGCTGCCGCCTTCACAAAGAAGCTGGACGTTTCATCTAACGGCTTGACGATCACCACCGGATCGTTTGCGCGGCGCATTGCCGCTCGACCGGCACCGCCCGCAGCGCGCGCACTCGTGCCGGCATTAACGGCCGCCATCCTCGAAGATCCGCCCGCTAGATCGCGCGGCGATTGATTGTAACGAAACTCTTCTGCCTGAGTATTCTTTTGTCCCTGGTTCCCCGAGATCGTGATCCAGATGCCTCCGGTCGCAAAAGTCGAACTACTCAAAGCCAAAACTGCGATTGTTGTTGCGATTACTTTTTTCATAGGAACTCCTTCTTTGAAAACTTCTGTTTGAGAATTGCCCGCCTGGCAAACATCTTTGCCGACGGAACATCGATGTCACTGTTTCCCTCTTCGCTGAACCGCCGCCACCAGGCGGAACTCGGCCCGGAATGGTCCGTTGAGACTCTGGTCACCCCAGTTGATGGTCACGTCTCCGGTGCCCCCCTGGCAACTCAATATGCCCTTGCCGTAAGTTGCGATGACCAGACTGTCGAGCGTTGGGCGACGACCCGCTGCCGTGTCAGGGGGCCGGATCACGCCGATCAAGATGCCGCTTACTCCGTCCTCATTAACGTCAGTGAGACTGAACGTTCCACCCCAGACAGTCGAGTTTGCCGCATCGGGCGGGCTGAGCTGTGCGAAGAACGAGCCACCATTGATGCGAGATATGAGTGTTCTTTGTCGACCGTCTTCGTCATTCCCGCTGACGAAGCGCACGCTGCCGTCAGCGAACCCGGCAAGCTGCACTGCGGGGTGTTGGTTCGGCCCTGAATTGGTTGTCGGCGCACGGATAGGACCCGGATTTGTGAATTGGCTCAAGCCGGAAATCTGCGCGCGCAGCACCCCGGACTTGGTCTCAAACGGCCCCGAGATCGCCTCGAGCATCTCAAACGTAACGCCCGGCAGGCTGCTCACGTCTTCGCCCCCCGCGCCCAACTGCATCTCGTGACTGATGGTCGCAATGAACGGGCTTAATACGTCGGCGCCGACCCCGTTGTAGCTCTGAATATCAGTGAACGTCACGCGCCCGTCGCCGTTGACATCCAAATTGCCGAAGGCCCGAGGCGTTGTATCTGGAGATTCGAGACGGCGCGCTATTTCCGAAACATCTTGCGGACGCTGGAGGATCAACTGAAACAGCGTCGGGATCGCGCGGTCGCGGATATTCGCGAACATGTTTTCAGTCACGTCGTCAGCTCCGTCGATTGGGGCACACTGGGTTGGGCCTGGGTTCACCTCTACGAGGCATTTGGCCGAACCTGTCTTACCAACAACGGCAGGCGTGCCCGTTGCCGTGAAGCTCTGGCCCGAGCTATCCAGATTAATCTCGAAGAAGTACCCGTTGTTCTGCCTTGAGGTACAGGCCGGGTCGCTGCATTGAAACTCTGAGCCCAGGCCAAGCTCTTCGAACGAACCCGAATAAGCTCCGTGACGATTGAAGAAGGACATCTCGGCGGCGTGTATCAGGCGCAGGTGGCTGATGGCGTGCTCCTTGTTAGCGGCTTCGCGGACCTTCTGAACCGCGGGCATGAGCAGTCCAATTAGTATCGCGATAATCGCGATCACCACGACCAGCTCGACAAGCGTAAAGCCTTTTTCTGCTTCTCGATTGCGTGAAAAACTCTTATCAATATTCGACATGGCATCCTCCAAATCCATTTTTGTTACAGTCATTGATTCTCTTGGGGGAAGGGTGGGCGAATGTTAAGGGCGGGCGGCAAGGCTGTCACCGTGAAGATTCACAGGTACGAGTCTCCCCTCTCGCGTTGGGAGAGGGGCTGGGGGTGAGGGCTTACGGCGAACCACAGCTAAACCCTCACCCTAACCCTCTCCCAAAGGGAGAGGGAAAAGATCCAAGGCGGTGTCGCGCTAAGCTTGCCACCGCACTCCAAATCAAATCAGCCGGTTGCGCAGTGCCTTGGCCACCGCCTCGGTCTTCGAATGCACTTGCAGTTTCTGGTAGATGTTTTTAGATGTTTTGCAGATGAAAGTTGATGGTGGTGGGAGCGACTCCCAGCTTTGCAGCAGCGGTTTTGTAGTTGTGCCCTTCGACCAGCAGCTTCAGGATGCGGATCTCGTGCGGTGAGAGGTTGTAATCCGCTCGGTCTGGCGGGCGGATCTCGCGAAACAAGCGAATCACGCGGCGCGCTACTTCGGGCGACATGGGCGCGCCGCCCTGCGTTGCTTCTTTCACACTTTCGATCAACTGGGCGGGCCGCGTCTTTTTCAACAGATAACCCGAGGCGCCCGCGCAAAGCGAATCAAAGATGCGCTCGTCGTCATCATGAATCGTCAGAGTCAGAAACAGAACATCAGGATGACGCTCTTTCATGAGCCGAATCCCCTCGATCCCATTCATTCCCGGCAGGCCAATGTCCAGGAGGATCACGTCCGGTGCGTGAGCGTTGACCCTGGGCAGCGCGTCTTCCACCGAGCGAAAGCTGCCGATGCATTCGAAGCCTTCGGTGCCGCTGATTAGCGCGGTGAGATAATCGCGGAATTCGCGATGATCCTCGATGATTGCGACGCTAATCGGACCGGCGCGCTCTTCTGACAAAGTGGCGGCCGGAGATTCGCTCTGATTGGACATCATGCGCTTCTCGTTTCGGAGGGACAGTTTAGAGTTCAAGCTTTAGCTTGGTTGAACTCTGAACCTGATTTTAGAACTAGCAGCAGCTTACGACGGAAGCGTTGACTAGTCACTGTGAACTCTCACAGTGCCCGCCCTAACCCCGTCCGGCAATGGGCGCAGTCAACGTCATCGTCGTACCAACCCCACGCTCCGAAATGATTTCAACTTGCCCGCCGAGCTTTTCTGCACGGCGGCGTATGCTTTCCATTCCCTGACCGTGACTTGCGTTCGCTTCATCGAACCCATGACCATCATCCTTCAGTCTGAGGATGATCGTTCCGCGCTCGATCTTCAGGGCCGCTTCGGCCGTCTGGCATCCCGAATGGCGCGCGATATTGTTTATTCCTTCCTTGAAAACCAGAAAGACTTCGCGGCGCACCTCGGCGTTAATCCTTGCGTTCTGATTTGGTTTGGGCGCGTCGAAGTGAAATTGGATGTTGCGCGCCGCTAGCCTGTCGTTGGCGAATCGTCGCATCCGGTGCGCCAGATCGACGACGTTATCGCGTTTGGGATTGACGGCCCAAACGATGTCGCCCATCGCCTCGACAGATTGCCGGGAAGCGTTGGCAATGACTGACAGTCGCTCGGCGATTTGCGAATCAGCCTGCCTTGCTTGTTGGCCCAACACTTCGCTCAAGCCGGCAATCAGCGAAAGATTCGATCCGATGTCGTCATGCAAATCGGAAGCGATCCGCGTGCGCACCCGCTCCAACTCAATCAACCTGCGCAGGCGAACCCGATAGGCGGCGTAGCCGAGCGCGATGAGCGAAAGCGCGACCAGGATCAGAAACCACTCGCGTTGCCAGATCGGAGGCAGGATCCTGAAGCTCACCAGTGCGGGCTGGGCGCTGGCGACGCCCTCCGAATTTACCGCCCGCACAAAAAAGCGATAACGTCCCGGTGACAAACTGGCAAAGTTAACCGTGCGTTGTTCAGTAAGCGCGCTCCAGTTGCCATCGGAACCGAGCCGATACTGATAGCGCAGGACGTCGCCCGGCGCGAAACTCAGGCCGACAAAGTCGATCTGTATCTGATTCTGATTTGGCGGGAGATCCGGCAGCGAGATTTGGCTGTCGCCGAGAGCCGAAACACTTTGGGCCGCGCCGGAAACGCGCAAGGCGTTTATTAGTATTGGCGGTGGCGCAGACAATTCATCCGAAGGAGGCACAAAACGCGACATGCCTTTCTGGGTCCCAAACCACAGCGCGCCGTCACGATCGCGGAACGCCACGCTCATGGCGCCGCCGGCCAACCCATCGGCAGTTGTAAAGTGCTTGACGTGTCCGGTCTCAGGATCGAGTTGATCGAGTCCGCGCCCAGTCCCGACATAGATGCGGCCGCGCAAGTCCTCCGTGATCACTCCGGTCGCGTTGCTCGACAGTCCCTGCGCGGTCGTGTAGTTAACGAACACCGGCCGCGCTGCCGCCGGATCATCAATCCGAACCAGGCCACCTCGCAGCGAACCCAGCCACAATCTTCCCGCATGATCCAAATACTCCGTTTGAATGCCGCCGGGTGGTAAACCGTCATTCGTGGTGAAGAAGCTGAAACTGCCTTGACGGTATCGCGCCACTCCAGTGCTGAATCCAATCCAAATATTTCCCGAGCGGTCCTCGCTGAACGCCAACGCCAGATCACCTGTCATCGAGGGCAATCCCGGGGCATTTGCCAGGTCTTCCAACTTAGCGTTTGGAGATTTCCATCGCGCCAGACCATTCGGCGGGCCAATCGTCGACACCCAAACCGCGCCGGTTGAGTCTTCAAACAGTCGCAGCACTTGTAGCGCTGCCAGCCCGTCGGCGGTGGTGTAAACGGCGAGCGGATGAGCATACTCAACCTGCGTGAAATTGTCGCTGGCCGGAAAGCGAAACAAGCCTGAGCCCGTGCCGATCCACCACTCGCCATTCCGCGCCTGCATGGTGACGTGCTCAAACACCCAGCCGGTTTGCTTCAAAGTCCCGGGCATGAACCAGCGGAAATTCTGGTTGTCATAGCGGCCAAACTTCTGCTGGTACTTTGGCTGACCAGGTTTGTCCGGGTTAACTTCGGCGGGCCTCGGAGCAAATAGGAAGGCTCGAAAGCACACGCCGCCTTCGCGATCACCAAAGACGTCGTTGACTGTGGCGATCCCGTCCTGCTCGTCGTAAGTGAGAAAACCGTGACGTTCGAGTTTCATCGCTCCGGTCACATTCGTGCCCAGCCAGAGGTTGCCGTTCATGTCTTCGTTCAGCGCGGTGATCTCATGAAAGCTAAGACCGCTGCGTCGCGTGTACGTCCGAAAAGACTGATCACTCTTTGCCGCGTCCGGAAAGAATTCGACCAGTCCGGAATTTGTGGCGAGCCAGAATCGATGTTCGGCGGTCTCAAAAAGCTGGAACACCCATTCGGTCGGCATGCCTTCTTTCTTACTACGGACGTCAACAACGATTGATGTTCGCGCAGCAGCATCAGCCACGAAACGAAACAGCCCGCCGCTTCTGGTCGCCGCCCAGAGACGTCCCTGGTGATCTTCCAACAAGTCGTGAATCACTATGTCAGGCAAGCCATCTTGTTTCGTATAGTGTTCGATGCGCCCGTCCGGCCGATGACGATAGAGTCCGCTGAATGATCCGATCCAGATCGAACCGCTGCGGTCTTCAAGCAGATCGAGAACAAAGATCTCTTTCGCTCCCACATCCACCGGCACGAGCTTGAACTGATCGTCACGCCGTTCCAGCCGGTAGAGATGCTTCATCGTTCCGCACCAGATCGTTCCGCTGCGATCTTCGAGCAGGACATTGGCTGCGCGCGCGCCGCGATCTTCGTCTTCGGGAACTACAACCCTGAACATTTGAGCCGTTCCGGGTTTCTCATTTGCGTAAACGATGCGAGACGCCGGCTGACCTTTCGGATCGAAAAGCACCAGGCCCCCATTGGTCGCCACCCACAGCTCGCCGTTGCGCGTCTCGAGAAAATCATTCACGGTCGTATGAGGCAGACCCTGGTCGACTCCATAGTTCGTGAATGCGTAACCGTCAAAACGAGAAAGGCCTTCGCCCGTGCAAAACCAGAGGAAGCCGCGCGAGTCGCGCACGATCTTGTTGATGACGTTATTCGGCAGCCCGTCGGCCACCGTGTAAGACTTGAGAGGCAGTCGTTCCGCGCTTATCCGAAAAGCGCTCACGAAGAATCCCGCCAGTAAGCACACCTCTACGAGAGCTAAACGGCGCCCGGCTCGTCTGAGGCCCGCTGTCATAAGTTTTGGGGGATGACGGCGACCCGGATTATAAGCCGCGCTTCGCCGATGACTCAAGGAAAAGTTAGATTCCGATAATGCCGCTGTCCAGCAGTTTCTTGATCATGCGCAGGCTGTCAGCTTCGCGAAAAGGGCAGATGGCGAGGATCGATTCGATGTCTGATTCGCCGTTGATGCGCGAGAGGACAAAGCCTTCCTGCGGGCCCAGCCTTTCATGCTCGAGCTGTTCGGGCGCCACCAGGATTTTGGCGACTGAGCGCGGAGAGAATCCATTATGAAAAGTCTGGGTGACAAATTTCTTTTCGGCCTCTTCGCGCAGATGATGCGCGGCGGTGTTCTTTGGCTCCTGCTCCAGCGCGCTGTGAATGATCGCCAACGCGTTCTCGGCGTTGTTTTCTTTCAACTCGGCGCGGGCGAGGTTCAGCAGGTCGGGCACAGTCTTCGGCAACTTGAGCGCTGACAAATCAGCCGCGGCTTCAGCGGCGGGCGCGGGCGCCTCGCCGGCAACCTTGATGAAATCCTTCCGGATCAGATCGAAGAGCAACGCGCACGCGTGAAACAGAGACGTGTGCATGTTGTAGCAAATCTCGGCCGCGGTCAGGCGCCTCTCGACGTGATAGAGGACCCGGCGGATCTCCTCACTCGTATTCAGCGACTGCGTCCATCCCGGATTGAGTTCAAAGAAAGTTCGATCGGAAGGGATGACGGCGCGGTATCGCGACCACTCGTCGATGCGATAGATGCCGTCCATGATCACCGAAGTGGCATCGACAGAAACGCGGATCAGATCCTCCGGTAGGGGCTCGTTGTCGAAGAACTCGAAATGCGCTTCGTCCCAGATGAACAGATCGTAGATTATTTCCAGCGTGCGCGTGCGCAGGATTTCGACGACGTCATCCTTGGTGACGAAGCCGCGCGACGACAAGATCATTCCCAGCTTGCCCCCGGAATGGCGCTGAATCTCCATCGCAGCCTGGAGTTGTGACTCCTCAATCTTGCCATAATGCAAAAGCACCTGGCCCAGGTACTCGCGCGGATCGTTCGAGTTCGAACCAACGATCAATCCGCCCTCTAGATAGATCTGTTTGATGATGTCGCCCCGGCCAAATTTGAGCGTGCCGGTCTTGTGCCCTGCCGCCAGAAACTGGAGCAGGTCAGAGACACTCATCGTGTTCAGAGTTCCGTGAATTCCCATCAATGATTCCAGGTGCAGCTCTTGCGAACAAGGGAGGAGGTCAACAGCGTGGAACCAAGGCAAGTCGAACTGAGACCGGGGCAAATCAGACCTTACCAGATTACAATTTTGGTCCGAGAAGTTTCAAGGGTTTTCTACGTCGCGATGCTGGTTCGACCCGGAAAGTCGCTTTCCCGGCGTCCTATGCGCCCTCTGCGCTAAAATGCCCGGGAAAACGAGACTGTCATTATGGCTTTAAGGCACTTCGCGCCAGCTTCTTCTTGAGATTGACGTAGCCCTGATCGCCGGCGACGAGTTGGCCGAGCACTTTGCGGATACCGCGATGGCCGCGGGCGAACTCGATCATGCGGTCAGTGAAAGGCGCGCCCCAGAAGTTTCCGTAGAACCGGCGCCGCATCTGTGAAGCGCGCTGCAACTCTTTGCCAAAGTCTGCCCGCCAGCGCTGTTCATAATCGAGGGGCGAGCCCGAGAGATACGCATCGGCGAAAAGCTCCGCCGAGCGCAGCGCGTAATAGATGCCTTCACCGGTGACCGGATCGGCAAAGCCGGCCGCGTCACCGAGCAGAGCCCAACGCTCGCCGCAGGCGTGGCGCGTGTCCCAGGTGCGCGGCGCTAGTCCGGGAATGCGCGCGGCGTAACGCTCGGCGGTTTGCTTTAGCTTCTGGTAGCGCAAATTGCTAATTGGCGTTTCGCGTAGTTCCTTCGACCATAGCCGCATTCGACCTCGCAAGTTACCAACTTGTGCAACCTCGTAATACGCGACCATGAAATCCCACATCAGCGCATCCAGCGAATCGTGATCGAAAGCATCCTGCGTCGTCGCGATGCCAAACGAAATGTGATCGATCCGCGGAAACGCCCACGCGTAACCAATCCATTTGGGAAGAAAAGCGACCACGGTGGCCGCTTCACCATCAACCGGAAGCGGCGCGCGATATCCGAACGCGACTTCCATCTCGGCCGGTGGCAGGGGCCCGGCGAGCTTTTTCGCAATCGCGCTATTCGCTCCGTCGGCGCCGAGCAACCAATCAGTGAAAACCTCTGCGCCCGTTTGCGTGCGAATAAGCCAACCGTCCTCGTTTTGTTTGAAGCCCCGGCCGGAAATCTTTTCCGCAAAAACTTGCGCGCCGGCGGCGCGCGCGCGTTCAAGCAGAAAAGTGTCGAACGCGATGCGCGAGTAAACCGCGAACGGCTCGTCGAGTTTCAAATGCAGATGCTTCCCCGAAGGCGAGTACATATCGAGTTCGTCAATCGTGCGGCCGACTGCATCCAGCAAATGCGGCCAGGCTTTCAACGCTTTCGACGTGACGCCGCCGCCGCACGCTTTCGGCTCGCCCGGCGGACGCCCGTCGAACAAAGCCACGCGCACGCCGCCGCGCGCGAGACGCTCAGCGGCGAACGAACCGGCCGGGCCCGCGCCCGCGATTAAGACATCGAATCGATTCATGCGCGGCAGCATGATAGTTGGCGCGTGCAGGCCTCGGCAAGACGCCGAGAATTAGCCACAGATTAACGCGGATTGACACAGATCAGATGGGAACGAGTTGGCAGTTCGGTCCGTGTCGGCTGTGTTTATCCGTGCCTGATTCTTATCCGCGTTAATCTGCGTCCATCCGCGGCTATTTGCGCTCCAGCCTCTTCCTTCTGATCTTGGTCCATCTGCGTTAATCTGTGGCTAATTTGGTCATGGCCAGGACGAGTTCATTAGTCTTCGCCGGCATTGCGCCGCATCCTCCGATTATGGTTCCCGAAGTCGGACGCGAGGCGATCGCCGACGTACGCAGCTCGATCGACGCGATGGCGGCGTTGACTGGGCGCGTGATTGAAAGTGAGGCGGAGACTGTAATTCTGATTTCGCCGCACGCGCCGCTCGAGCCCGACGCCTTTGTCGCTTACGCCGGGCCGGAGCTTCACGCCGACTTCGCGAACTTTCGCGCGCCCACCGCGACAGTTCACGCCGAGTTGGATGAAGAACTCCTGAAAGAAATAACGCGCGCCGGCGCCGAACAGAAGTTCGAAGTGGTGCGCATTCGCGGTGATCTCGATCACGGCACCGCCGTGCCGCTCTATTTTCTGCAACGCTACGGTTGGCACGGACGCGTGGTTGCGCTTGGCTACAGCTTTCTTTCCAACGAAGATCACCTGCGTTTTGGCAGTTGCATCCGCGCGGCGATTGATAAAGTTGGGCGGCGGGTGGCGTTCATAGCCAGCGGCGATCTCAGTCACCGGCTCAAGCCTGGCGCGCCCGCGGGATACAACCTCGAAGCGCACTTGTTCGACGAAGAGGTTGTGGAGGCTATTCGCAGCAACTCGACACGTCGCATCGTTACGATCGATCAGGAACTGCGCCGCACGGCCGGAGAATGCGGCTATCGCTCAATGCTGGTCGCCATCGGCGTCGCGCAAGAGCTTGAATCGCGTTGTGAGGTGATCAGTTACGAAGCGCCGTTTGGCGTCGGCTACATGGTCGCGCAGTTGCTGATGTCAGAACCGCCTGCGTCAGCGGGCGGGCCAGAGTCGCCACCGGCGTCAGCGGTCTTGTCAGTACCACCCGCGTCAGCGGGTGGGTCAAAGGCTCAAGTTGACGGCGCTGAGTTACCCGCCCTCGCGCGGCAAACGATCGAAGCGTTCGTAAGAGAAAAGAAAGTCATCAGCGCTCCCGAAAAGCTTTCAGAGTTACTCAACCAACGGGCCGCGTGTTTTGTTTCGATCAAGACTCTTGACGGAGACTTGCGCGGCTGCATCGGCACGATCGAGCCGGAGAAAAACACGCTCGCTGAAGAATTGATCGCCAACGCCATCAGCGCCGCCACGCGCGACCCGCGCTTTCCGCCGGTCCGCGCGGATGAACTTTCCAATCTGAACTACTCAGTCGACGTACTCTTGCAACCGGAACTGGTGCGTCTCGAGGATCTCGACCCGAACGTCTACGGCGTCATCGTCGAAGACCAGGACGGAGTACGTCGAGGTTTGCTGCTTCCTAACCTTGAAGGGATTGATACGGCTGCGAAGCAAGTAGAGATCGCTTCACGGAAGGCGGGAATCTCGCCGGGAACTGAAGTTAAGTTGTGGCGGTTTAGGTCGGAGCGATACAGGGAGGAATGAATAAGTTATCTTAACTATTGATTTTCTAGAGAGGAGACGTATATGGCACAACTCACCTACACGCCAGATGTTGACCTGAAAGTTCATGAAGAAGGAGCTATAAAGCTCATCTGCAAGGCCTTTCAATCTCACGAGAGTGGCTTGCCGGAATGGCTCAAGAATTCCGCCGACGCTTACGCGCGCGAAAATGCCCCCGAGGATAAGCGAGTCATCATTGTAATCCTCGATCATAGTCACAGAGGAGTCCGCCCTTCCATTTCTTGCCTCGACTTCTCAGGCATGACCAGCACGATCATTGAATCGAATTTCCGAGTCTGGGCAGATCCAGAAGCATCGCAGCGAGGCGCCAAGTCTGCGTCGGTCCAAGGCGGTCACGGAAATGGCGGCAAGTGTTACATGACGCAAATGTTTCAGGATTATGCTTCGATTCACACGGCTAAACAAGGCCAAGGGAATCGATACGGAGTGGTCGGAGGATCGATTCGATTCGGCTACATTCCTAACCGAGAGCGAGGGCGAAACTTTGAAGCTGAAGACTTGGGCGTAGAGATCGAAAAGGTTCTTAAACCAGTGCGGTGCTCTTTAGAGATGCTACCGAAAGCAGCACTAAAAGCTTTTCTTCAAGCAGACGGATTCACTTTCTTCACAGGTGTTGGGCCGAGAGGTTATGAGAAGCGAATTCCGGTTCAGCAGTTAGTTACGGCGCTCCAGGAACACCCCCAGATGATTCAGACCATTGATCTCTGCAAGATTTACATTGTTGTGAACGGAGAAATCTTCAACGAGGGCAAGCCATTACAACTTGCGCGAATAGCACCGATGCAGGGCGAGGAACAACGAGAGATCCTGATACCGCCATTGTTGAAGGACCCGGCGACCGAAGAAAAGATCTCAACGACAGCCAATGACTCACTTCCAGCGGGAAAGCTAATTTTGAAGACCTCCGAAGTCAGCATGCGATACAAGAAAAGGGGCCGACACAACGTCATCTACAAGGGGGAGTCAGGGTACATTGGATATATTCCTGTTTCGGAGCTTGATGTTCAATCGAGCTACCGGGATCACATCTACGGGGAATGCTCATTGGATGCGCTTGAAGCATTCAAGCAAAACGAGAGAGCGAGACTAGCTAATAGCCCCCTGACGCGGGCACTTGAACGCTTCATTTCGATCCAAATTCAGAAGTATGCGAAAGAGTTCGAAGCGCGAGACCGACATCATTACGATCAGGAAGAAAAATCTGCGATAAGTTTGATGAATGAAGCCCTAGATCGATGGAAGAATCGGTTTCTTAACGAACTAATGCAAGGATTGTGGGGAGGGCCAGGAGTGGGACCGCCGCCGCCCGCGCCCCCCTTACCGGCCGGCAAGCCGATCAAGGCGCAACTTACTTTGACGCACCATCGGGCTGGCTTGAATGTCGCATTCAGGCCGACGCTAAAGTTCTTCGATAAGAGCGGGCGTCGTGTTCGTCCTGTTCCCTTTCGCTGGGTAAGTGAAGACAATAATGTCGCCATGGTTGACGAGGATCTTGGCATTATTAACACCTTCACGGTGGGCCGAACACACATCAGTGCGGAAACCATCAAAGGCAAGCTCGAATCGAACAAAGTTCCGCTTGAGGTTGTTCACATCAGGGAAATTAGGATTGCCCCTGAACAGGTGCAGGTGAATCTAGGGGGTCGAGAAAAACTTGATGGGATTTGTCGTTTAGCTGGCGGCGAGGAGACTTCCGACGTATACCTTGTTTGGACCGAGAGCGATTCGAGTGTTGCGCGAGTAAGCTCCGCAGGCCTTGTCTTTGGATTCGCATTGGGAAAAACTGAAGTCATCGCGGGCGATGACAAGTGTCAAGCTAAGGATCCCTGCGTAGTCGAAGTTATACCGGGTGAAGACAAAGGCCCCGGAGGCCAACGAGGAAGAGGTTATCCTTTAGTGCTTGTCTCCGGCATAAATCGCGATCCTGAAACGAATGAGGAGAGGGTTTTCAGCAAGGACGAACCACCGGTGGCTCAGAGACCCCAAGATGTCGATCGGAACATCTGGTGGATCAATAGTTCGGCTCCGCTTGCTAAACTCTACCTTGACACGAATCGCGGGTATGGTTATCAGTCCATGGCATGGCGAATGTATCACGTAGAGCGCCTTATTGATGTGATCGTGCAGATTGCCTTGACTCACGGGCCAGATGACAAAGAGTCACTGTCCGCGAGCGACTGGATCGTAAAGTGGGGTTATCGCGTCGCCGAAATTCAGACTGCGGCGGCGGCCGATCTTAGAGAGTTTATCGGGACTGGGGCGCTGCCCGCAGAGTAACTAATGGATAACAGCAAGCTCACCGTTCCTGAGAAGCTGCTTCTTGCGGCCTCTGAGCTGGAGGAAAAGGGCTTTCGTCCCTTTTCCGCCGAACAGCTAGTTGTCTCTGCATGGCAAAAGTTTCCAGACACTTTCGGCCTAGCTGGCTATAGAGGAGTGAACGGAGAACTGTCATATCCCGATTCCAACCGTGTCTTTGCCGAAATCATGGGATCAAAACCCATACGCAAGCGAGGAATGCTGGAAAAGGTTGGCAGCAAGATGTATCAAGTTACAGAAGCCGGTCATCAGCATGCGCAGAGTCTTCTTTTCCAAAGTGAGCGGCTTTCGATTCAGAAGGCGTCCCTTCCCCGCGAAGTTGCGCGTGAATTGAAGAGGCTGTTTGGATCGAAAGCTGTGGAGAAGATTAAGTCCAATCGGAATGATGACCTAACATTTTACGATGCCTGTGCCTTTTGGCGTATTTCACCCAGAAGTTCGGCAATCGAGCTAGAGGGCAGGCTTGCAAACTTGGAGAGAGTAATAGAGTCGGCGCTCAAAATCGTGCGGCGAAAGTCGGCGAGCTTCGAACATGGCGGCCACGCGTTCGGGCGGAGCGATCTTGACGTGCTGCTAGATGTTCATCGCAAACTTCAGGAAAAGTTTCATGAGGAATTGCGAATCATTCGGAAGAGAACGGACGAAAGAGGATGACTCCCTTATATAGAACGAAACTTGGAAAGGCTTATTGTGCAAATAGTCTAGATGTCCTTAAGAAGACTGCCAAGAATTCCATCGACCTTATAATCACTTCACCACCTTTCGCGCTTCGCCGGAAGAAATCATACGGCAACGTCTCAGCCGAAGAATATTGTGACTGGTTTTGGCCCTTCGCCGAACAGATCGCAAGAATACTCAAGCCAAAGGGTAGCTTCGTCCTGGACATTGGGGGATCATGGAACAAAGGTAAACCGACACGTACCCTCTATCACTTTGAGCTTCTATTAAGACTTTGTGGCCCCAATGGACCGTTTAACTTAGCCCAAGAGTTCTATTGGTATAATCCAGCTAAAATGCCGGCCCCGGCTCAGTGGGTAACAATTGATCGCGTCAGAGTCAAAGACGCGGTTAATCCAATTTGGTGGTTAGCAAGAAGCTCCAAACCAAAAGCATCGAATCGTCGCGTATTGAAGCCATATACGAAGAGCATGGAGAATTTGCTGTCCCGAGGCTATAACAATGGCGCGCGTCCCTCTGGACATGTAGTATCGGACAAATGGGGCAAGCGTCAGAGAGGTGCAATTCCGCCCAACGTGATAATCGCGGCGAACACGAGGAGCACTGATCCTTATATTAAGTCGTGTAAAGAACTGGGAATCGAACTTCACCCGGCACGATTTGTGGAAGCTGTCCCGGAATTCTTTATCAAATTCCTGACGCGGAGAAACGATACGGTTCTCGATCCGTTCGCTGGTAGTAATGTAGTTGGAAGTGTCGCCGAACGCTTAGAACGCAAATGGATCAGCGCCGAAATAAACCAAGAGTACGCGCTTGGATCAGCTTTTCGTTTCAACGGGACAGGAGAGAGACTGTATCAAAAGTGGGAAACCGCGAGTAAGAAGAATGGTAGGAAGAAATAGGCCGACGGTCTAAATGTCCAAGTTCCGCACATCCAACGCATTGTCTTCGATGAATTTCCGGCGCAGCTCAACAGAGTCGCCCATGAGCGTGCTAAAGATTTCTTCAGTCTCCACAGCATCGTCTATTCCGACGCTTAGCAATGTACGCGTTGCGGGATTCATGGTTGTCTCCCACAACTGCTCTGGGTTCATTTCGCCCAAGCCTTTGTACCGCTGAATGGTAAGATCCTTCTTAGCGGCGGTAAGCACGCGCTGAAGTAGATCTTCGCGTGTGGCAATTTCCTCACTCGTACCGTTCTCTCCAACTATAAAGGGTGGCACTAGTCGATCCTCAAGCTCCATGAACAATTCAATTGCTTTTTGAAACTCGACATAACTAGCCAAGTTCCAGTCTATCTTTACTGGATTACCAGCTAATGTTTGGGTTTCGATCTCACCCAAACCGTGCTCTTCATCGTTTGATAACTCACTGCGGTAGCCGGCTTTTTCCAGTACTTCTTCAATGCGGACCATCAGATCATCGTCCTGAAAAACACCTCGCAAAGTCTGCCCCGCTTCTCGAAGTACACCCTTTTTTCCACCAAGCGCGACCAGTAGCGTGTCGAGGAGATGTGAATCGCCTCTCAACCGCCGGGCTGCTTTTTCGCAGTAGCGGTTGAACTCCACCATTCGCTCAAGAGCGCGCGCCAACTCTCCGCTCTCAGTCACCGCCTTAGTCTTTACCGACTTAACCTTCATGTCAGCTGTCGCCATGCGCATTAAGAACTGAGTCATCGAGCTTTCGTCTTTGATGTATTCTTCCTTCTTGCCCCTCCTTACTTTGAAGAGCGGAGGCTGGGCAATGAAGACGTGTCCCTTTTCAATCAGCTCTGGCATCTGACGATAAAAGAAAGTTAAGAGTAACGTCCGAATATGAGAACCATCAACGTCAGCATCCGTCATAAGAATGATTGTGTGGTACCGTAGTTTAGTAATGTCGAAAGCATCGCGATCTTCTTTCTCTTTGTCCCCTTTCCTGCCGAAGCCTGTTCCAAGAGCCATGATAAGCGCCTTAATCTCACTGTGGCCGAGCATTTTGTCTTCTCGTGCCTTCTCAACATTCAGGATCTTGCCTTTGAGAGGAAGAATCGCCTGGTTCTTACGATCGCGACCTTGTTTGGCTGAACCGCCCGCGGAATCTCCTTCCACGATATAGATTTCCGACTCCTTCGGGTCGCGCTCCTGACAGTCGGCAAGTTTACCCGGCAACATCGTCGAACCCATCGCGCCTTTGCGCACAATCTCCCGGGCCTTGCGGGCCGCGTCGCGCGCGCGCGCGGCGTCGAGCGACTTGCCCACGATGCGGCGAGCCACGGTAGGATTTTGCTCGAGGTACTCAGTCAACTTGTCGTTCAGAAACGACTCGACTGCTCCCTTGACGTCAGAGTTGAGCTTGCCTTTCGTCTGGCCTTCGAACTGAGGTTGAGGAAGTTTTACCGAGATGACCGCTACCAAACCTTCGCGGACATCATCGCCAGTGAGCGAGGTTTTGAAGTGTTTCGCCAGACCGGAAGACTGCGCATAGGCATTGATTGTGCGGGTGAACGCCGAACGAAAACCCGAAAGGTGCGTACCGCCGTCAACGGTGTTGATATTGTTGGCGAATGAATAGACTTTTTCGTCGTAGCCGTCGTTGTACTGAATGGCCACCTCGATCGATAGGGCGTCGTCAACTCGCTCGAAATAGATCGGCTTATCATGCAGGACGTTTCTACTTTTGTTCAGGTGCTTCACAAACTCAGCGATGCCGCCGCGATAGTAAAACTCGTGCGAACGTTCCGCTACTTCGCGCTCATCGTGAATCGTGATGCGAATTCCTTTGTTGAGAAAAGCCTTTTCGCGCAGCCGCTCAGAGAGCTTGTCAAAACTAAATTCGATCGTGTCAAAAATCTGTGTGTCAGGCTTGAAGGTGATCTTCGTCCCGCGCTTTCGCGTCTTGCCGGTCTGTTTGAGTTGGGCGACCGAAATACCACGTTCGTATTCCTGCTCGTACGTCAGGCCGTCGCGCCAGATTTCCAGGTGCAGTGTCTCAGAGAGAAAGTTGACTACCGAAACGCCTACGCCGTGTAAGCCGCCGGAAACCTTGTAAGCGTTGGTGTCGAACTTGCCGCCGGCGTGAAGTTTGGTCATCACGACTTCCGCAGCGGACTTCTTTTCCTTCTTCATCATGTCGACGGGAATGCCGCGGCCGTTGTCGACTACTGTGATGGAATGGTCAAGATGAATAGTTACTTCGACAGTGTCGCAGTGTCCCGCCAAGGCCTCGTCAATGGAGTTGTCGACGACTTCGTAGACCAGGTGATGCAGGCCCATCTCGCCCGTGGATCCGATATACATGGCCGGTCGCTTGCGCACGGCCTCGCGCCCTTCCAGTACTGAGATAGACGATGAATCGTAAGTATCCATTCTCTTCTTCAACTTTGGTGATGCAATAGCCAATCGTTTATTCCTCTTTTTCACATCTTCTATCAGGACCTCGCGCCGGCAGCCGTCACCGTGCTTAAAGCTCGATCCTCGCACGCGTGACCGCTCGTAACCTCATAAAAACTAGCGCGACTATTGAACCGCTCAAAGTGATTCCTCTTTGAGGTCGTAACGAAGGTTTGCGTGCGTCCTTCAAGGTATTCGAGCAGGCGATCAATGCGGCGTCCGTCCAGTTCAGCATCCACGTCGTCAATGAGGAAAACCGGGTAATCCTGATGTTCGGAATGATACACCGAAAGTGCCGCTAAATCAAGTGTTATCAATGCACTACGCTGTTGACCCGAACTGCCAAAACTGCGCAAATGCCGGCCGCCAAAAAGCATGTCAAGATCGTCGCGATGTGGTCCGATCAAACAGGCGCCGGCAAACACTTCAGCCTGGAATCGCGATTCGAGGCGCGCGGCAAGCAGCGACTCATAATCGCTCAAGTCACCCTTGCCTTCGAGGGACGAAACGTAGCGAATGGATATGTTGTCGCTGAATAAATTATGATCGAGCGCGTTGTTCAACTCGTTAACATAATCAGTGCGCGCGTTATGTATTTGCGTACCCAAACAAACCAGTTGTTTGTTCCATGGTTCGACCAATGCCGCCAATTCTTCCTGACTCGATCGACCTTCGGCTGCGTGCTGCAGCAATAGTCTTTTTTGCTTAATTACTTTGACGTAGTCCGCAAGTGTCTGCACATACCCGGGATGAAGAGATACCGCCCCACGATCAACGAAACCTCGTCGCGCCTCGGGGCCACCACGTATTACTTCCAGTTCGTCGGCTGTAAAGCTAACGGCATGTAGCTGTGCCGCATAGCGAGCCAGCGGTTCGCGCTTGCCGTTTACCGACGTCTTCTTTGAGCTTGCCTGGATATCAACTTGCAGCTCCCGTTCGATCGCGTTTCCGCGCGCTACCGTTCCCCGGACGGAAGCCTGGTTGGCGCCAAATCTTAATGCTTCATTGAGCTGCCGCGTTCGGAATGATTTTGCGTGAGCGAGAAGATAGATCGCTTCCAGCCAGTTTGATTTGCCTTCGCCGTTGTTGCCGTGAAGAATATTGAGGCCGCTTCCCCAGACTATCTTTCCTTCAAGATTTCGAAAATCGTGAGCCTCAATCGATCTAAGAAACATCGACGAATTGTAGCACAGGCTTTGGCGTTAGGTTGCCACGCTCAACGCGCGAAAAGCGGATCGAAAACATGTCCGTTCACCCACAAGAAAGAGCGCCCTTCGAGCCGGCGCTCTTTTGGTGTGCGAACCTTTTTTTAGGCTACCTCCTACGTGATAGGTTTCATAGTCGCATCGGCATAATGACGTATCGGTAGTCGTGCTTTTCTTCCGACACTGGCCGCAGCTGGGCTTGTGAGTTGCCGTCCTTGAACTCAAAAGCAACTTTTTCTGACCCTACTACGTTGAGGAAGTCCTGCAGGTATTGAGCGTTGAAACCTATCTCCGTATCTTCCCCGGCGAAGTCCGTTCCGATTGTCTCCCGCGCCTCGCCCTCTTCGGCGTTTTGGGAACTGATCAGAAGCTGCTCCTTGCTCAGATGCAGACGAACGGCGTGAGAACGATCGTCGGCCATTAGAGCGACTCGCCTAACTGCCTGATTGAGTGCCAGCGTATCGAAAACGGCAGATCTGTCGTTGTTCTTGGGCATCACCATTTCATAGTTTGGAAACTGCCCGGAAAGCATTCGGGAAATTAACAAGCGTGAGCCTATCTGAAAGTAAACATGATTCTCGTCAGCTCCGAGACTTATCTCTCCTTCGAAATCAGAGCTGAGTTTTGTTAACTCAGAGAGCGTCTTCCTCGGGATCAGGACATCGAGACCGTCGCCCTTTGGGTCTTTGACGAAGTCCTCAGTAGATACAAAAGCCAGTCTATGGCCGTCGGTCGTTACCATTTTGACGCTTTGTTTATCGATTTCGAACTTTGCGCCAGAGAGCGTGTATCGTCCTTCTTCCTGGGTTATCGCAAAAATAGTGCGGTCTATCAGCAGTTTGATCAAAGCAGCCGGCAACTTAAGAGGCGTTGACTTAAAGCCCGGCAATTCAGGAAACGTGTCCTTCGATATGCCAGGTAGTCTAAACTTTGAACGATTACATTCTACGGTTACCCATTCATTCTCCTCTTTTCGAAAACTTACCGGAGCATCGGGAAGCAATCTGGCGATATCGAACAACTTTCGCGCCTGAACGCAAATCGCGCCCTGAGAACTTATTTCATCGGCGTCGGTGTCGCATCTAATGGTAACGTCGAGATCGGTTCCGCTTATTCTAATCGAATTTTCACCAGCTGACTCAATTAGAATATTAGCCAGAACCGGAATCGTATTCTTCCTTTCGACGATTCCCTGAACGAAAGTCAATTCCCTCTGCAGCGCGTTTCGAGCAATAACGAATCGCATCTAGTTACTCCTAACAACGGTTGGATTATCTTCTACGTCCTGAGTTTTTCTCTTATAACACGGTAAGAGGGTCGAGATAAATCCTTCAAGCGAATGTGTATCTAAATCTCCGAACAACAAGTCTGGTTTGTAAGCATGAGTGTCTTTAGTATTAGTAGTAAGGGCCTGTGGAATTGTACCTAAAAGCGCTAATTCGTTGACCCGTCTGTCCTTTAACTTTCGACTACGGGCCTGTGTAAACGACGCCAGGCTGAGACTACCTCGGGTTAGGCTTCAAGTACTTCAACGAGTTTATCGACGGTACGACGCATATCCACATCCGAAGAGATTAAGCGATCGATCTTTTGCACAGAGTGCATCACCGTAGTGTGATGTTTGCCGCCAAACTGCCGGCCAATCTCCGGATAGCTTTTCTTTGTTAGGCGCTTGCAGAGATACATCGCAAGCTGTCTTGGCAGCAGGACATGTCTAACATTAGAGCGCGCGACCAGCGCGTCGACCTTTACGTTGAATTGGGCAGCAACGACATTCTGTATTCGACCAATTGAAATGACATTTTCCTGGTCGCGTCGCAACACGTTGCCGACCGCGTCTTGCGCGAGCGCTTTCGAGAGCGGTAAACCTCTCAGCGAAGCCATTGCCAGCAGCCGAACGAGTGAACCTTCCAATTCGCGAACGTTGTGTTTGCTGTTAGTGGCCAGGAATAAGGCAACGTCATCCGGAAGATCTGTCTGTTGACTTTCGGCTTTTCGCTTCAGTATAGCAATCTTCGTTTCAAGGTCGGGAGGCTCTATATCAGCAATCAATCCCCACTCAAAACGCGAGTGAAGGCGTTCTTCTATCCCGGGGATGTCGCGGGGGGGACAGTCAGAGGTGAGAACTATTTGCTTCTGAGCATCATAAAGGGCATTGAAAGTATGAAAGAACTCTTCCTGGGTTCTTTCTTTTCCGGTGATGAACTGAACGTCGTCGATTAGGAGTACGTCGATTGTACGATATCGCTCACGGAAGGCCTGCGTCTTGTCGTAACCATACCGAATTGCGTTGATAAGTTCATTCATAAACCGCTCCAGAGAGACGTACGCCACCGCCAGTTTGGGATTGGCCTGTCTGATCGCGTGACCTGCCGCTTGGAGAAGATGGGTCTTGCCCAGGCCCACACCGCCGTAGAGGTAGAGAGGGTTGTAAGTCCTGCCCGGCATCTCGGCGACCGCTTTGGCCGCGGCGTGGGCGAATCGGTTGCAGGAACCGACGACAAAGCTTTCGAACGTGTACTTGGTATTTAGACCTGGTTCGGCGATGCTTTGGCGATTCTCCGAGCTGGGCGTAACGCATTCCGCGGAGTTGCTTTGAAGGCTGATATCCGCACTCCGAGATGCGACCAGCCCGCTAACCTCACCGGAGTCCGCCCCGCCCTGGAAGGGGCGGACGGTCCATTGTATCCGGCAGGAGTCAAGCGCGATCTCAGTTAGCGATTCGTCGAGCACGTTGGCGTAATTAGAGACGATCCAGTCTCTAACGACCATGTTTGGTGCTGCAATGATAAGAACGCCAGGCGTTGAGCAGTCAGAGACCTTTAAAGGCCGAAACCAAGTAGCGACCGCTTGCTTACCTAACCTGCGCTCCACAGCTTGAAGGAAAGGTTGCCAAATGTTCGTTTGAGTCTCGAGCTGCATGTAGAGAACAACGCGCACTACAACATACAATACCAGATAGATCGGCTGAGCCCGATCGCTTCCATCTACGTCGTTGTCGAGGTAATCGGAACGTAACATAGGCACTCGCTGGAACGCAAGAAAAACAACGAGAATTCGGTGGATAGACGTAAATAGACGGAAGGAACCGTTGGCGGGTGCGCTCACCGTTGACTATTATGCATAGTACAAGTATGCATGCTAGGAAAGATGAGGCGCTGAGGCAGCGGCAAGCGCGCCAGCGGGAGCAATCGCGTTGTATATACGGTCGAGATCGGCCAGGCTGTAATACTCGATCTCAATCTTGCCGGACTCTCCCGGCTCGTTCGGAATGATTCTCACCTGGGTACCCAAATGCCGCCTCAGTCGAGCCTCAGCGGCGCGAAGGTTAGGATCCTCACGAACGGATTTATTCAAAGAGCGAGGCTCCTTTGGGGCGATAAGATTGCGCACCCGGCGTTCCACTTCACGCACCGACCAGTTGTTCTTGACAATTTTCAGCGCCAGGCGTCGCTGCAAGAGAGCGTTATCAATTGTGAGTAGCGCGCGTGCGTGGCCGAAAGAAAGCTTTTCGCGCTCGAGAAGCTGGCGAATTTCTGATGGAAGCTTAAGGATGCGGAGGTAATTGGTTACAAACGAACGGTCTCGGCCGACGCGCTGAGCGACTTCGTCCTGGGTGAGGCCCAGAGATTCGATAAGTTTCTTATATGCGTTTGCTTCTTCGACTGGATTAAGATCCGCGCGCTGAATATTCTCAATTAGGGCAAGCTCCAAGAGTTTCTCATCTGGTATATCGCGAACAATCGCTGGAACACTACGGAGGCCAGCAATCTGCGCAGCTCTCCACCTCCGTTCGCCGGCTACTAGTTCGAACATGCCGCCACGGCGGCGGAGGAGTAGCGGTTGAATAATGCCACTGGCACGGATCGATTGCGCTAGTTCGTCAAGCTTTGCTTGGTCAAAGGTGGTTCGTGGCTGCTGATGACCAGGTTGGATGAGATCTATTTGGACGTCAAGGACCTCTTCGTTATCCACTGGCCGCGAGTCGGTCGAGAGCAAGGCGCTCAGGCCCCTGCCCAGCGGTCTCTTCGTCATTGGTTAACATCTCCTTTGCGAGTTGCAGATACGACTCCGTACCGCGCGATCGCTCGTCGTAGTACATGACTGGTTTGCCATAACTAGGGGCCTCAGCGAGACGAACGTTTCGTGGAATGCTCGTTTCAAAGACGAGGCCGCTGTAAAAGCCCCTAAGATCGGCCGCCACGGCCGACGAGAGATTTATGCGCTCATCAAACATCGTGAGGAGCAGCCCTTCGATCTTGAGTTGTGGGTTTAGGCTGCGACGAACTTGGGTCAGAGTATTGAACAGCTCGGAAACACCCTCAAGAGCGTAGTATTCGCATTGTATGGGTATTAGCAGAGAGTTAGCGGCTACGAGCGCATTCAGGGTTAGCAGGTTTAGCGCGGGCGGGCAATCAAGAAGGATGTAATCGTACTGCTCGAGAATCGGACTAACGGCATTTCTCAAGACTAGTTCACGATCCGGCATGTCAATTAGTTCGATCTCGGCGCCGGCAAGATTTCTGTCTGATGGCACGACTTGGAATCCAAAGTCAGTGGGCAATAGGACATTTTCTATCGGTTCCTGGAGCACCAGGACATGATAGATGTTGGTTTGCACGCTACCTCGGGGGACTCCGACACCGGAAGTTGCGTTTGCCTGGGGATCAATATCGATCAGAAGGACCTTCTGGTTGAGTCTTCCGAGGGCCGCGGCCAGGTTAACCGCGGTGGTGGTTTTCCCGACGCCACCTTTTTGATTTGCAATAGCTATAGTCTTCGCCATTCACCTGAACCGTCATCTCTTGCTTAAGCGACAGATTAGCATACAACTCCGCATCGGGCGACTGGTTTTGTTCCGAAGACCTGCACTCAAACAGACAGAGTGAATGCTGTTTCACGTGAAACATGGCTAGAGCCTACCGAGGGTCGACTGCATGGTGCCTGGCAGTGAGGTGCAAGAGCAGATTTGAAAGGGCTGCCGGCGTTATTCCAGGGACTTTGCGGGCCTGCCCGAAGCTCTGAGGACGCGCCCGTTCAAACCGTTCGATCATTTCCTGCGAAAGACTTGCTACTCCATGAAATGAAAACCCGTCTGGTATGTGGAGTTCGTCGTGCTGGTTGAGTCGGTTGAGTACGCTCGTCTGCGACCCCAGGTATCCCGCATAGACGTGGTCGGCAAGGGCGGACTCCAAGTCCCTGGTAGTCACCTCCCCGCGCGTAGACGCAGGTAAGAGTTGAGACAGCAGTTTCGCGTCAACGTTGGGTCGCAGCGCCAACTGAGCGAATGTTATCGGTTGCTGGAGTTCATGCCCGGTTATTGTCCTTATCTCTGCGTGATCCGGGTCGGACGGACGGAGTTTGTGAGTCTCAAGGAGAACGCGCGCGCTCGCGAGCCGGGTCCTGCGTTCATTAAATCGCTCCCAATCCAGGTCTCCAACCAAGCCAAGGCGCCGACCGAGAGGCTCAAGGCGCTCGTCAGCATTGTCGTGCCTCAACGCCAGGCGATGTTCAGACCGCGATGTAAACATGCGATAGGGCTCGTCGACGCCATGGGTAATGAGATCATCGACCAATACGCCGATATACGAGTCCTGGCGCCGCACGCGAAAGAGGGGCCTGCTCTGTGCTGCCAGCGCCGCATTGATACCGGCCATTAAACCCTGACAAGCTGCCTCCTCGTAACCAGTTGTCCCGTTGATCTGACCAGCCAGAAAGAGCCCACTTAGGCGCCGGGTTTCGAGGAAGGGTGATAATTCCCGCGGATCAATGAAGTCGTATTCGATGGCATAGCCGGGCCGAATGATCTGGGCGTGCTCAAATCCTGGAATCAAAGTAAGAATTTCCTGCTGGAGCTGAACCGGCAGCGAAGTGGAAAAGCCGTTCAGGTAAACCTCGTTGGTTTCATAGCCTTCGGGTTCAAGGAAGAGTTGGTGCCGAGTCTTGTCAGGAAACTTTACGACCTTATCCTCGATGGACGGGCAGTATCGTGGCCCTACGCCTTTGATCTTGCCCGAATAAAGAGGCGACTCATGAAGATTGCGTCGAATCGAATCATGGACGGCTACGTTAGTGTAGCCAAGGTGGCAGTTCAGTTGTCGCTGCGTTATTTCGTCCGTTGCGAAAGAAAACGGGACGATGCGCTCGTCCGGAGGTTGGGGCTCAAAGGCATCCCAATCAATGCATCTACCGTCCAGTCGCGGAGGGGTACCGGTTTTCAGTCTGCCAACAGGAAAGCCTAACTGTTTTAGCGCTTCAGCGAGTTCCGTTGACGCTGGTTCACCTGCCCGCCCGCCGCCGTAACTCTGGCGGCCTGTATGTATGCGGCCATTTAGAAAAGTACCAGTGGCGATAACCACGGAACTGGCGCCAATTCGCCGCAGGTCCTGCAACTCCACTCCCTGAACTCGGCTTCCTTCCACGACAAGACTTGTTGCCAGACCCTGGCGCAAAGTTAGGTTGGGCGTCGCCTCAAGCGTGCGGCGCATCTCCACCCTATAGAGAGCCCGATCAGCTTGCGCCCTGGGTGCCTGAACCGCGGGGCCCCGCGACCGATTTAGGAGCCGAAACTGGATCCCTGTGCGGTCTATCACTCGCCCCATGATCCCACCCAGCGCGTCAATTTCGCGAACCAGGTGACCTTTACCGATCCCACCAATCGCTGGGTTGCAGGACATCTGGCCGATGAGGTCAAGGTTCAAAGTGAGGAGAGCGGTATGGGCACCAAGCCTCGCGGCAGCCGAGGCAGCTTCGCAGCCCGCGTGCCCAGCACCGACAACAACCACGTCAAAGACTTCATCGAACGCCATTGCTTTTCCTTTCTTGGCTATGGAGCATCCATCGAGACGTTCCTATTTTCCGATGCAGAAGGTTGAAAAAATCTGACCCAGAATATCATCGCTGGTGGTCTCGCCGGTTAATTCGTCCAAAAAGGAAAGCGCGTTGTGAAGACCAACCAATACAAGTTCTTCACTAACGCGCTGGTGCATCAGCCTGTGTGATGTCTGAAGGGCAGCGATGGTCCGCGTTAGTAAGTCATGATGCCGCGCGTTCGTAATGAGCAGGCCGTCGCTTTGCGACCTCCCATTGAGGAACGGCTTGAGTATAGCAGTCCGAAGAGTTTCAAGTCCCGCCTCGGTCTTCGCCGAGACAGGAAGAAGGCCGACGCAATTCGCACTGACGAAGATGTCCCGCTCGGCACGCGACGCGGAAAAGGATTCCAAGTCGCTCTTGTTCAGAGCGACCAGATGAAGTTGATTCTCCACCTCCGATAGCACGTCTCGGTCTTCGTCTTGCAAGCGGGCCGATCCGTCTACGACGACGATCAGGATGTCCGCGTCGGCGGCTTCTCGCTTGGTGCGCTCGACCCCTATTGCCTCGATCTTGTCGATCGACGCCCGGATGCCAGCAGTGTCGATCAGCAAGACTGGAACTCCGTGTATGCCAATCGGCTCTGTCAAAGTGTCGCGAGTTGTACCTGGAATCTCGGTTACAATGGCCCGCCCGCGTCCGAGTAACCGATTGAATAGACTAGACTTACCGACATTCGGCCGGCCGATGAAAGCAGCTTTGAGTCCATCGCGCAAGAGCTTTCCAGCGGCGAAGGTTTGGCTGAGTCGCGACAGATCGTTTTGTATGGCTTGAAGCTCGCCGGTGAGGTCATCATGTTCGACGTTTGGCAGATCCTCTTCGACAAACTCGATTGACGATTCCAGCCTGACGATAACCTTCAGCAATTGTTCCTTGGCAGGTTTGAGAGTATTTGAGATTTCTCCTTTGAGTTGGCGCGTCGCCTGCTTTACGGCAGCATCGGTCTGGGCATCAACCAGATCGCGAATCGCTTCGGCTTCGGTCAGTTGAAGTCGACCGTTGCTAACAGCCCTCAACGAAAACTCGCCAGGGTCCGCTAACCGCGCGTCGAGTTTGAGGATGATGTCGACGATGGATTGCAGCAGCACCGGGGAACCGTGACAGTGCAACTCGACGACGTCTTCGCCGGTAAATGAATGGGGAGCTTCAAAAAAGCAAACCAGAGCGCGATCAAGAACTTCTCCGGAAGATGGATCAAAGAGATTGCGCAGTGCCAGGAGATTAGGTTGCGGACTGAACGATGGACTGGCTATCAACTCTCTCAGGATTTTCAACGAGTCTGAACCGCTTAGCCTGATGACTCCGATCGCGCTTCGCCCGGGAGGAGTACAAAGAGCAACTATCGTATCAGCTTGAATGTCCACGCGGATCTCTCGAATGCGTCAGAAAACCTGCGAAGGTCATTGGCTGGCAGGGCTCCTCAAACTGACTCGCAGGCGCCGCGCATTGCCTTCGCCGATCGACTCAGTCGCGAGATCCTGTTCCTCGGCCAGCGACAGATGTATGACCCGCCTTTCACTTGAATCCATGGGACCGAATACGAATGCCGAAGACGTTGTCCGAACCTGGCGCGCCGCGTGCTGGGCCATGGCGCGGAGTTCAGCTTCCCGCGTTGCTCGGTAGTTATTGGCGTCGCAGACGATCCGCTCGCCTTTCGGTAATTCCCGCCCGAGCGCTTGATTGAGGATCTGCTGCAGGGCATCGAGTAGCTCGCCGCCCTGATTCAAAAGTAGGCCGCTGTCCGATCCTTCGATTGACAACAGGCAGCCGGCCTCCGACTCCAGAGCGGTAGCGCGAAGGTCAAAGCCTGCGCCATCGAATACCGAATTGAGCAGGTGCTCAGCTTTACTACAAGTTTCGTTCATCAGTTTTAGAGTAGGGATTGTACCGCAAGAAGGCACTACACGGAACGAGCGAGCGACGCTCGGGCGTCGGAGAACAGGCGGGGAGATGAGGCGTGACCTATTCCTTCTTCTTGATGAACACCTCGCCGCGCTTTGTTAGGCCAGCTTTGTTAGCCAGGGTATTCAAAACGGAGTCGAGCAAATCCTTGTTCTCAAGACGGAAGCTGGTGACGCCGGCAGCTTTGCTGTCGGGATCGTTGTATTGAAGAGTTAGATATCGCACCTTTGTCTTGATGAAGCCGATTGGGAACCCGACGTAAGGGACGTTGCTGCCGATACTGGCGGCCCTGGGTCGGACCGCGTGGCTATCGGCGTACGCCCCGGTGAGGGCGTTGTAAGGAATGAAAAGAACTTCTTTCTGTTGTTCGTTGCGAAAAAGTAAGCGCTGGTTTGTGTCATCAAAGGTCAGCGTGCCGTTTAGCTTTTTGCGATAGCCAAAAACACCGCCTTCGTACTTCGCATTAACCGTTTGCGGTGCTGGGGCTGGGGTCGTCGTTGTTTTCGGCTTGCTCGCATCGTCATTCGACATTCGCGGTCGCTGGGCGAACGCGGTCAAAGCCATCGTCACCGACAGACCAAGGGTGGTTATTGTGCTGGTTCGCTTAAACATTGAGGAGAGCCTCCATTCTTTCTTTGGATGACGAGCTCTTGCTGGAGAATGACAGATTAAAGACGCTTCGCCAAAGCCGCAAGTTGCCAACAGTTTTCAAAGAATCCTCAGCCTGCCCCGACGGCTGGGTTGCCCTGGCAAAAGAGCGCGAATCATCGACGCATCCTGGCCAGTTGAGCCTCAGAAAAAGTGAACCGCGTGGTTCTTAGTTTCCCGTCCACGAAAGTGTAAACGATCCCCGACTTGTTACTGCGAAAGATGGAGGCATTATGTATTTCATCGCGCACGAACTCCTTGTTTTTCAATAGAGTCATAGACTCGGGAGTATCCGAAGAATGTTCGTGTTGCAGGACGATTTCAAGAACCGTTCCCGCCAATTCCGATCGCAGCTTCTTGTTCGTGACGAATTTCTCGCTGACAAAACTCACTAACACCGTGCCGCCGGAGACGGCAAATCGCAAAGCCCCTTCAGAGCTTTCACCGATAGGTTTGCCCAGGACTTTCACGACCTCGTCGCGGCGTGACTTGAACGGCTCGATTCCGTTCCACGAGGCGGCGCCGGCGTCTTTGGCAAAACTTGCCCAGGCAAGAATAGTAAGAATCAGAAGTATCGTCCCGCGCCGCGAGCAAATCGGGTGGTTTCGAATTCGTTCCATGGCGAGGATGCTAATCCAAGGTCAGGTTTTTGCAAAGGGGCGAACCCGCTCCAGCGATTCCTTGAAGTCGGCATCATTGGGCGCCACGTCGAGGGCCTTCTGATAAATGCCGAACGCCTTGGCGTATTGCTTCGTCTTTTCGTAGTCGTAGCCGAGTTCGCGATACGAGTTTACGTCAGCAGGTGATTTGGCTAAAGCACGCTCAAGAGCAGCAATCGCTTTCGGAAAATTGTTGGCGCGTGAATAAGCGAGACCAAGCAGGTAGAGCGTCAACCCACTCGCGTTGTCACTTGCGGCAGGGCGCTCAAGCGCAACGGCCGCGCGAGCATACTGTTTCGCGCCGATTAGCGCCCGGGCGTAGAGTCCGACCGCCTCTTCGTCTGAGCGCAGGCGGGTTAGGGTTTCCCCAGTTCGTACTGCACCCAGATAATCCGCGTTTGCCCTGGCTTCATCCGCGCTGGCCGTGGCGCGACGAAGATATGCTGAGGTCAACAAGAACCATGCGGAAGCGAGTCTCGCGTCATTCAACGTGGCGCGGTTCAGGGCAGAGATTGCGGCGTCAAAGTCTCCGCGCGTGAGGGCAATCTGGCCGAGATAAAGCAGCGAGCCGGCGTCCTTCGGATTCGCTTTGACTGCTGCGTTGAACGACCGTTCGGCGTCAGCGGCTTTCCCGGTTTTGAATTCCGCCAGCCCGCGATAGTAAAGAAACGACGGATCTGGTTTAGGACTCTGCCGGGTGGTGACGGTCACGAGCAGTGGTAGGGCACGATCAAATCTCTCTGCCAACACATAGCTCTCCGCCAACGCATCAACCGTATGCGAATCTTCCTGGCTCGTCTTGCGCTGCAGATCAAGCGCCTTCTGCAGATCGTCGGATGCATTCGCATATTGCTTCAGGTAGAACTCAGAAAAACCCGCCAGCTTCCATGCTTCAGAATTGCCGGGATCGCTGTTAGCGATCTGCTTAGCTTCCTTAGCGGCGTCCGCGTATTGCTTTTGTTGGAAAAGTTGATAGGCGTGCGTCGTGTCTGTCGATACCGGAGCATTGCCGACAGGTTTCGCCGGTTTTACGTCGAGCAGGGGCGCGTTCTTGTCGGTGGCTGGCGGCGACTTTGGCTCTGGACCCAACAAAGTATCCGGCGGGTTGACGCGACGTGGGCGAGAGGACTGGGCCTGTACGCCGATGGTCAATGCCAGTCCGGCGCAAAAGGTAATCACTAACGGTCGAAACCTTTGGTGCTTCATAGGTTGATTCTTTCAGATTTGGGTGGACGTTTTCAACGCCACGGGAGAGGCTGAGACTTTCTTCGGATGCCACGGGCCACGGACGGGTTCGCCCCGGCCGGCAAACTTCGACAAGAGAAAGGCGGCCGGCTTGCGCGCCGACCGCCTGATAAGACCCAGTCTAGAGCAATTAGCTCTCGGCTCTAGAAGTTAAGTTTCAGACCTAACTGAAATTGGCGCGGATCGAAGGCCGCGGTCGGTTGGCTGTAGTAATGGCCGTTGCTCGCTCGCTGACCGAAAGCATTTACCACTGTGTAAAAGGGGTTGGCCGAGGCTTCGTTGAAGCGATTGAAGAGATTGAATCCTTCAGCGATTATGTCCAGACGCAACCGCTCACCGAGGTGGATTTGCCGAGTGAGCCGGGCGTCAAACGAGAAATAGCTATGCGTGATGCCCATGTTGCGACCCAGGGATCCGTTTGCCGGAAAGACGCCTTGCAAACAACCGGCATCAACGCCAGTAGCGCACAACTTGCCATCAGCCAGCACGGTTGGGCGTTCGTTAGTGCTCTGAAAATCGCCGTTGGCATCCCCGACGGCGAGAATGTTGAACGGACGACCCGAAGAAAGCTCGACAATCGGAGCCAGAGAAAAGCCTCGCATGAACGATTTGAATCCACCCGCAGATTTCCATTCATTCGGCGCGGAAAACACGCCACTAAAAACGAAGCGATGTCGCTGGTCGAATAGCGAATTGGATCGCTCAGCGCGGAAGTTGGTGTTGTCCTGTGGTTTCAGCAGGGTCTGCAAGTCTGACGAGTCGTCGATCGAATGCGACCAGGTATAGGAAGCAACGAACTGAATGTTGTTTGAGAAGCGCTTTTTAAAGTCAACATTCAGAGCGTTGTAGTACGAGTTCCCGTCCGACAACTGCGCGTTCACGTCGGCATACGGATTGATCGGCCCAGGCGCGCGCAGGCTGCCGGGGAGTTGCGCATCAAAGACCGCCTTGGTAACTGCTCCGCCCGTTATCGCCGCAACAAAGAAATAGTTGGGTCCGAGCTTGCGGAAATAATCGGCAGCGATCGGGCTGACAATCCTCAGACCAGTCGTATTGTTTACGATAATCAATCCTGGGATGACCATCGTGTACAAAGCGCTGTTGGTAGTCGGGAGCGAGAAGAAGGCTGCTTCGGCCAGGCCCGTCGGCGCGCGTCCGGTCGCGGGACAAGGACCGCCGCAAGCAACCGGATTGTTGGCCGTGAAGCGGCGGAAGTTGTTCACCAGGAGATCAGACTGCACGATATTTACGTCTTGCGGGTGCCCCAGGTGACGCGCGTTGACGGTAATGAAGCTGGCAGAAAGAACCGAGTTCTTGCCTATCTGACGTTCGATTGCCAGGTTGCCCTGCGTTGCATAGGGGTATTCGAAATCCTTGCTAACGTGGAGCGTGAAGGGCAAGATCGGACCAAAGCCCGTGAACGTGCTCGGATCGAACCGCTGAAAGCCGGCTAAGTAATGGGCGCTCGCCGCCAGACCCGGCGTGACGCCTGGAATCGCGGTGCCATGAAAAACCTGAAACGCGTTGAAGAGTCCGGTTGGTGACGGCCCACCGATCGGTAACAAGGTTGACTGCTGTTGCTGGGAACCGTCGCCGATGTCGGAATTGAACGCCACGGCCAGCAACGGGTGATCGTAGAAAAGGCCGAGCGCCCCGCGGATTACGGTCTTGCCGTTACCCATTACGTCCCAGGCCAGACCCATGCGCGGCGCCCAGTTGTTCGTGTCGCGCGGAAAGCCCTGCTGAACGTTGAGCGCATCCTGCGCCGTTTGCACGTCCTGGGCCGACAACGTAATACCGGTCAAGGGATCACGAAAGCCCACTGGCGCGAAGGTGTCCGTCAGCTCAACGTCATAACGAACGCCGTAGTTGAAGATCAGGTTCTTACGAATCTTCCAGCTGTCCTGGACGAAAAACGCGATCGGTTTATTCTTGACTCCGCTGTTCGGATTACCAAAGCCCTGGATGAAGACGCTCGGAAATCCAAGTCCGTAAGCCTGGATCGGGGTAATAGCCGGGCATCTGTCGGCGGCCGCGATCGTTGGTGAATCGCACGGAACACCTGTCCCTGGGTCTTTAATGAGCGAGCCCCCGGCTTGCTGACCGAAATTGAACAGGGCCGGAAAGTTCAATTCAAAGCGAGCGGTCACATCAACCCAGCCCAGATCGCCTCCGAATTTGAACGTATGGTTCCCAACGGTCCAATTCAGGTTATCGCGGATTTGGAAGCGCCTCTCAACGCGCGACACCGGCGAAAACGGATTCGAACCGATGAAGCCGGTGCCCGCGATTTGATGGGCCACACTCGGCACTTGCGAATCGAAACTCGCTCGGCGGCGTCCGAAATTGAAATAGCCTTCATTGACCATATTGTGCGACAGGATGCTGACCAGAGAAGTGCCGAACGAGGTGTCCGTTATGTCCTGAATGCCCGTGCGCGAAAAGTCGTTTTGGCCGAGCGTTTGGTTCTGCGATTCATCTTGAATCCCAGTGATGCGGCCCGGATTGTAACCAAAGCGAAGGGACAACTGGTTTGCGCCGCTCAACTTATGATCGAAGCGGAATGAATTAAAGGTGGAACGTTCCGAGATCGGAAACAGCCTGCGCAACTGCGCCAGCGGACGGAACGCCACCAACTCGCCGCCGGCGTTACGGGTCAGCGGAATTGGTTGACCAGAGAGAATGAAGCGGCTGCCGATGACCGAGCCCTGCGGCACGCCGAGACCGGGAAGGAAGTTGACAAGCGGACTCGTTCCGTTCAGAGCGATCTGGCTGCCAGTTGAAGCCAGGTGCGCGTACGCGAGTGCATAGCCAATGCGGGTGGCACTACCGCTGGCCAGAGAGGCCTGGATAAAGCTAACCTGCGCTGGGGTCAGGTTAGTAAACGTCTGCGCCACCGGCAGAAACGGATTGCCGATGGTGACGCTGGAAGTCGCGCCACCCACAATGTCGCCGGTGAAGAAGCCTGATTCCTGCCTTCGCCGCTGCTCAAACGAAAAGAAGAAGAAGGTTCGATCTTTCTTGATTGGTCCGCCAATCGTGGCGCCATATTGGCCGCGCGTGAACGGCGGCTTCTTGTTCGGATCGTTGTCAATCAGCGGGGCAAAGGCGTTGCGCGATTGAATACTCTTGTGGCGGATGAATCCAAAGATGTTGCCGTGGAAATCGTTTGTTCCGCCTTTGGTCACGACGTTGACGATACCGCCCGTGGCGCGGCCAAACTCAGGCGCGTAGGAATTCGTGGCCACCTGATATTCCTGCACTGCCTCCTGTGAAACGGTGGTGCGCGCGGCATTGATCGAGTTGTCGGTGAAATCCGCGCCATCCACGCTGACTTGCGTCGAGCGTCCGCGCTGGCCGCCGATGTTTAGACCCGAAGTCGGCGCTGGGCCGATAGGCCTGCCGTTGTCACGGCCTACGGTTGAAATCGTGAGTGCAAAACCGGTGGCGCTGCGTTCGTTAATCGGCAAGTTCTGGATGCTGTTCTGATTGATCGTACTCGCGACGGTCGTGGACGCCGTTTCGACCAACGCGACGCTGGCCGTGGTGACGGTTACCACCTCGCTAACTGCGCCGATAGCCATGGGGATTTCCAGATCCGCCTTCTGACCAACGGTCAGAGTCACGGCGGGAATCCTGGCCTTGGAAAAGCCGGGCGCTTCCGCCGTCACTTCGTAGTCTCCGGGCGGCAAATCGATGAGCCGATAGGCTCCGTCGCCATCCGTGGTAGCGCTGCGCGAAAGATTCGTCGCGGTGTTGCGCGCAGTCACGGTGGCTCCGTTGATCACAGCGCCTTTTGGATCGCGCACGATGCCCTGCAAGTCAGCCGCGTTCGACTGGGCCTGCGACATCGCCAGGGTCGCAAACGAAAACACCGCTATGCAAACGAACAGAACCTTAATCGAAGTTCTGCGCCATTGACCGGGGGAAAACCGCATCTTTTTGCTCCTTTTGAATGTCAGCTCGGAAGCCTGCCGAACGTTGGGGAAACCTGCGCGCCAGCCAATCCTCGATTGAGTTCGGGGCTAGCCGATCACATATCTTAACGCGCTTTATTACAGTAAAAACGCTTGCTTTGCAAGGGAATTATTGCATGCCGAAGAGGTCGGTGGTCGTGCATGAGTCATTGTCCCGGGACTCATGAAGCAGCGGATCTCAAGTTATCCCGTGACGTGCCTCTGGTGGCGCGCGTCACGAATTGGCGCAGGCGATCACTCGTGCGAAGGAACCGAATCGCCATCTCAGCCAGGCCGGGCACAAACGCGGCCCGGCGCATCAACGAGCAGATCCGCAAACGTGAATCGAATCTTCTTTCGTAGGCTACTCGATACTGCTCGCTCAATTCTTCGAATCCGCAACCGTTGCGGATGGCATCCAAATGATCGGCGATGATCTCCGCAACCAGCTCGCCACTCTCCAGCGCCATCAGCATGCCGCTGCCGGTAAAAGGATCGATGAAGGATGCCGCATCGCCAATTGTCAGCAAACCTTTCGCGGGCGCGATTTGATGCCGGCCAAAACTCTCGAGCGTAACAGCGAGCCATGGCGCGCGCGCGCGGGCGTTTGTCAGCGCATAAGCTGCGCGGGCGTTTTGACAGACAATTTCACGCATCGCGCGCTCCGGATCCGCGGCGCAAGCGCGTACGTCACGCGCCGACGCGATAAAACAAAGATTGCTGCGGCCGTCTTCAATGCTGCTGAGGCCACCATAGCCGCCCCGATAAAAATAGATTTCGCACGCGCCGGGGGCGACGCGCGCGTCTTCAAGATGGGCTTTGAACGCCACCAGAGGAGCCCGATTCGGCTTTGATCGATGCGGTCCCACGCGACGAGCGAGCGAACGAGCGCGACCCGTGGCGTCAATTGTGACCGGGGCGTGGTAACTGATTTGGGTTCCGGCGTTCTTCAGTCCGACGCCGCGAACTTCTGCCTTTTCAAAAAGTAGATCCCCAACCTGCGCCTCTTCCAGTACCGTGACGCCTGCTTCGCCAGCGCGACGCAGCAAACGCTCGTCCATCTCGGCCCGGCTAAGTCCCAGGGCCGAGCCGTTCGCGCCAAACCACTGGCTCGGAACACAAACGCTCTTGCCATTGCGCGCGTAAAAAACGGTTTCGTTAAGGTGAGCCGGACTGGCCGCCAGCATCCGATCGATCACGCCGAGACGTTCGAAGTGAAGCGCGCATTCGGGCGAGATGAACTCTCCGCAAAGCTTCTCCCGGGGAAATTTCTTTTGCTCAGCGAGCAAGACCCGCGCCCCAAGCATCGCCAGGTGGGTCGCCGCGCTGGCGCCGGCCGGTCCGCCGCCGGCGATGATCACGTCGTAGTCGAACTGATTATTCATACCAAACGCAAGGTCTCGAGTTGGGCTAAGGCCCGACGGGCGGCGGTGTAGCCCGCTCCTAAACCTTACCGTTCATTTCTGCACGCAGTACCAATCGCGACGGAAAATGTTTCTCAACGATGACATTCCCGAGCCCGGCTTGATGACCAAGGGCTTCCATTTCCTCCGGCTTGAAACTTTTCAAGATCGAAAGCGCTCCATCTTCGCGCAGCAGGCGATTGTGCAGAAACAGACGCCCAATTGTGGTGTAGAAAAAATACGCGACCGGGTTACGGTGCAGGTCGATCACGAAAATTCCGCGCGCCGCGATGCGGCCCATTTCGCGGAGAATGCTGACCGCGCCAGCGTCATCGAAATGATGCAGTGTCAGCGATTGGATGACGTAGTCAAACGCATCATCGCCAAAAGGAAGCGCGAGCCCGTTCGCTTGCACCGAAGAGATTTCGGGAAAGTCGCAAGATTCACCGAGGATTGCCTGAGCCGATCTTTCGTTCAGTTCCAGTCCCACCAACCTGGCTGTTCGGTTTGTTGCCCGGGCCCACTGTGCCGTTACTCGAAGCAACTCTCCTGATCCGGCGCCGACGTCCAACACCGAAAATGATTCCAGACCCTGGGTTTCAATCTCTTTTAGTAACGAACCGCGCAGGGCCTTCGCGTCGCCGAGCCATTCGTTCACCCGCTGTAGTTCGACAATGCATCCCTCGTACTCTTCGGGCGTGTAGGTGCCCTTGTCTATGTTCTCGAGCTCGTGGCTGCGTTGGCGAAACTTTTTCAGCATGAGTGCAAGTAGGGCGACAATCCCGGGTGCGTTGACGGAGCCAATGGTATAATTACGATCAAATTATGCCAATCGAAGCTCATGAACCAAAGGTTTTCAGACTTCAAGAGCAAGATAAGTACGACGATATTCGATCAACCACACCGGCCGAACGTCTGGAGATGATGTGGCAACTTACCCTGGATGCCTGGGCCTTCAAGGGAGAACCGGTTGATAAACTCAGACTTCCGCGACATATTGTCCGCGTTTTGCGAAGAGAAAGTTGAGTTCATGCTCGTTGGGGCGTACGCGGTCGCTGCGCACGGTTTGCCGCGCGCGACCGGCGACCTCGATCTATGGATCAAACGCTCCGACGACAATGCCCCTCGTGTTTGGCGCGCGCTTGAGAGGTTCGGCGCGCCGCTTTCGAATCTAAGACCCGAAGATCTGTCGAAGCCGGGAACAGTCATTCAGCTTGGCATCAGTCCTCGGCGAATCGATATCCTTACGGAAATCACCGCTGTCGAATTTAATGAAGCCCAAACTGACCAGTTGATCGTGCAGCTCGAAGGCCTGAAGATCCCGGTCATTGGACGATCTCACCTGATTCAAAACAAAAGGGCGGTCGGCAGGCCGCAGGATCAAGCCGATGTCGCCAGGCTCGAAGCCCACGACAATTAGTCGCTGATACGGATCGCCGAACGCTGCGAAATAAGCACGTCATCGAGCACCTCGACAAGGGCGAATGCGATCATTAGGCGCCAGCTGCTGGTTCAAACTTTCTCTATCACCAGCGCGCTGTTCTTCGATCCAAAACCGATGCAATTACACAGGGCGACGCGCACGTCGGCTTTACGGGCCTGGTTGGGAACATAGTCGAGATCGCAATCCGGATCGGGTTCGTCGAGGTTGATTGTCGGAGGGATGATACCCGTCTGCATTGCGCACAAAGCCGCGCCCAGACCGGCGGCGCCGCTCGCTCCCTGCGGATGTCCGACTTGTGATTTCGTCCCGGACATCGGGATGCGGTGCGCGTTGCAGTTCAGCGCGATCTTCAAAGCGTTCGTTTCAATGCGATCGTTGAGCATCGTCGAAGTGCCGTGCAAATTCACGTAATCGATGTTGCCCGCCTCAACGCCGGCGTCGGCCATCGCGAGCGCCATGGCGCGCGCCGGCTCATCGCCACCTTCCTGAAGACGAACGCGATGATAGGCATCGCAGGTCGAGCCGTAACCCGTAATCTCGGCATAAATCTTCGCCCCGCGCTGCCTGGCTCGTTCGAACTCTTCCAGCACATAGATCCAGGACCCTTCGCCCAGAACCATGCCCGAACGATTGCGCGTAAAGGGACGCGATGCTCGTTGTGGCTCGTCGTTCCACTCCGTCGTGAGCACGGTCAGCAGATTGAATCCGGCCAGTATTCCCGGCGCCAGTGGCGCGTCCACCCCGCCGGCGATCATAACTTCTTGCCGGCCCAACGCGATGTGTTGCGCTGAATACGCAATCGCGTCGGTGGAGCTGGTGCAGCCGGTTGAGATCACATGCGATAAACCACGCAGGCCGAAGGCCATCGAAAGCTCGCTCGACAAGGTGCCGTGCGTCGCTGCCGGAATTATGTAAATGCTCGCCTTGGAATGCGAGCCCCCCTGATACCAGATCGCGTAATGCTGCTCGACGAACGGCAACCCACCGCCACCGGTGCCCAGCATTACACCAATCTGTTGTCGTTCTTCGATTGAAAGATCCTTTGGAGAAATGCCGGCGTCGGCAAATGCTTCGCGCGCGGCGGCCAGCGCCAAGGGGACCGTACGCGGCACGTGCTTACGATCTTTGGGCCCGAGCTGGGCCTCCCAATCAAAGTCCTGCACTTGCGCGGCAATCTTTACGGGTGATTGAGAAACGTCAAACGATTCGATTCGCCGCACACCGCTTTCACCGCGGTGCAGGCCGGACCAGAACGCTTCCCGCCCGATGCCGACCGGGGTGACGCAGCCCATGCCGGTGATGACTACGCGGCGCGGAGTTTTGAAGTGGCTTAGCATTGACCCTCGAAACTGGGAGACGCAATCCTTTTTGGGTGAGCAAGGATAGCATCGCCCCGCACGCGATGGCTAACGTTTGTCGGGACTGACGGCTTTCGGCGAATTAATCGCGAGCCTCGATCCGAAAGAAGCGAGCTGCTCGACAACACGGGAGAAACGCCCAAACACAATTCCTCGTGCGTGACTAAATACTTATGGTAGAGTCCGACGGTCGGCCGGGTTGAGTACTTAAGCACGGTGATTTCGCCCCGCACGTAGTGGGCTGGTCAGGTTGGGCGGAGATATTGAGGTTAACGAGAGAGCATATCTTCACGCTATTAATCTCGCTGACGTTTGGTCCGATATCATTCGCTCAGCCTAAGAATGTTCCTCTGCGAATCGAGGATGCAATCGGCGTCCGGAGGTTTCCTCAATGGGCTCCCATCAGCCTCTCATCCGACGATGGTCTGGTGGCTTATACGCTTCAGGACGAGAGCCGAGTAGAAGGACTAAACGATCCCAGGTATCGGTGGTTTACTCGGACGGGTGTACCCGTGCCCTGGTCGGCCACGAATGTTTGGATCACCAACACCAGAACCGGGCAATCGAAGAATTTGACGCAATCGAAAGGAAGCGCCTGGGATCCCGTCTGGTCGCCGGATGGAAAGACCCTGGCGTTTTACTCCGATTTGGACGGCGCTGCCCACCTCTGGATTTGGGATCGCCTGAAGCGT
>WNFC01000690.1_pt1 | contig 45630 bp, 60 predicted proteins | sample 5400541 | NCBI WGS metagenome assembly WNFC01 (sample SAMN13153342, study PRJNA577476) | soil metagenome | isolation source: 120 cm saprolite under Douglas fir tree site 2 hole 2 replicate 1 | place: USA:California | collected 2015-04-18 | reverse complement strand
CGGAACTCATCCACAAACGGCTCAAAGTAGAGGTTGGACGCTTCGGGCAGCAGGCGGATCGGCATGATCCCTTGGACGAAAACGTCGTGAATGATCGCCTTCGCGTCCGTATCCGAGAGATTCCTCTCTTTCAAGTTGCCAATTTCGCCGGTCAGTCTACCGAAATGATCCTGAAATTTGAGCACAGCGTGATTCAATTCGGTCCGGAGGTGGAGCCCAGAAGTATGTTTGCGATTCAGGGCGATCAAATCTCCGCGGAAGACCATGTTGTCGCAGATAAAAACCTGCAGGCCGGCACATATCTGTATCGACATCGTGCGGTTATTGGCTGTTCGCAGTCCCATTGCGGCCCCGCCGTCCTCTGTATCCTGATACGCAAGCTGCAGGACGCCGAAGAGGGTCGAACCGTCCCGGCGGAGCGCAAATTGCTCTTTCCGGATGGTTATGTGATTCTGCCGCAATGCCTGCTCGAGAGTTTCAACAAGCTCAAGGTGCGGTATCGGTTTGAACGAGCGTGTCGCATCCGGTGTTTCCACCAGTGCCAGTTGCTCGCGGGTGACCAGATCCGTATCGACATGCGAAAGCAATTGTCCATGTTCCATTTCATTCTCCTTGTGGGGGTGAAAGTGAGTGGTTCGTTACCGAGTCGGAAGGGTTAGGAAATATATGAGGCTGGAAAGGAACACCGCGAAAGGTACGAAGAAAGAACTATCGGCACATCCAATGAGTCCACAGGTAGCGACCCGCTGGAGCATCTCTCCCCCGCCCTCCACCTGTGTCACAGACAAAACCGGTCTGATTCTAGAGTTTTTATTATCTGCAAACGTCAGGAGAGAGATGCTACAGCGGATCACTCATCGACGATCTCAAATGCGTCCGCATCATCGTCGGTTTCAATTTCAAGCGGTTCAGCGTCATTGACATCTGAACATTGTTCCCGATGCCGAGCGATCACACTGCGCATTTCAACCGCAAACTGCAACTCAGATTCGTCCTCAGTCGTGCTCAACCTTTCTTCGAGCCAATCGGAGAGAGCACTTTCAAGTTGGGCGATCGCCTTCCGGATATCATTCGTCGCGATCCAAAGGTTGTATTCTTTAAATCCATCTGAAGGTGAATGCATAAAGTGAAATGGTCAGCGGATAACAAAGGCACCTTAACATCGATCATCCAATCTCTGCACGACGTGCAAAGTTGCTTCTAGAGCAACCTTTTGCGCCGCAGATGGATATTAAATGGCGTAGGTATGGGGACTTTCTGGCGTTGCCGGAAAATACAAAACGGACTAATCGCATATATGAGCCAAAACTGTCCGTTCTCCCAGACTTTATAATTCCTTTATTATGTTTTTATCTTTTCTTCATGTATTTTTCATGTGGCCTTCATTAATTGGACATACACTGACTGTTCGGGTTCGAAATAGTCCAGTGCTTTGCCGACTCTCTGACGCCCTCCTGAAGGTGCAAAGATGAGGGTTTCATGCGAGCTTGCAAATCAGCTCCCGTGCATGGCGCGTCGCAAACTGAAAAACTATCTGCGCACCTTCCGCAAGAGAGCGGGCTTGGCCCAAGGGGACGTATCGTACCTGGTCAAGGCGAGAACCAAGGGGGAGTGGTCGCTCTACGAGCGGTCCTTGCGCCAACCCTCGTTACGCACCGCATTTGCCTGCGAGGAAGCATTCGGCGTTCCGGTGACTCGACTCTTCGCGGGCCTCAGAGAGTCTGTGGGAGACGAGACCATCGGGCGAATTCAGAGACTCGAAGCCCGGCTCAAAACCACTGGTAATACGATGAAGCCCGCCCGCCGATTTGTGCGGAAGCTGCAATGGCTGGGGCAACGGCTCGCCAATCGGCTTATCCCTCACTTTTCTCCAGCATGAAAAAGTGTAAATCTCTCTCAACAATTCTTGCCCTTGATCTGCATCCGGGCCGTTTCGGGTACGTGGTACTGGAAGATTCCACGGAATTGCTGGATTGGGGCGTGCGGAGAAATTATCGCGGGTCAAAACCCTGGCGGACGGTGCAGATTCAAAGGAAACTTTCCGCTTTAGTCAGCCAATGGGAACCGACGCTCGTGGTACTGAATGAGGTTCCAAGGTTATCGCCCCAAATACAAAGAATTGCGACGGTCATCAGAAAAGAAGCCCGGCACCGGAAACTCCCGGTCAGAGTCGTGGATAAACAAAAAGTTAAGAACGCCTTCGGGTTGGGTCAGCAGATTACGAAGTACGAAACCGCATGTCTACTGGCAGAGCAAATTCCGGACCTTCATTGGGAATTGCCGCCGAAACGGAAAATCTGGGAGAGCGAGCACTATCGGATGAGCATCTTCACTGCGGCGGCCTTGGCCTTGGCGTATCTCCAATAAGGTGGACGCCTTATTCTGCGGCACAGAACATCCGTGTCTCTGAGGCTTCTCTTTTCTCGGAAGGCATCTCCCAATCCGCACCGTAAGAAGGTCCGTCCCGAATAAGCGCACCGCGGCAGTATTCGCGGCGCTCGAAGGTGCTTGCATGTCTGATGAATTTCAGGTGTAATGCGGTGCCACAAGAACTGGCCGGAGGAAACATGAGTCCCATGCACAAGACCGCAGGACGGAAGGCAGCCGCAACTCGGAAACGCAATGCCGCAAAGCGCCAGGCAGCTGCGAAAAAAGCCGCTTCAACTCGCAAGGGGCGCGCTGCGGGCAAGAGGGCTGCGGCGACGCGTAAGCGTCGAGCGGCCGGACAAAAAGCCGCAAGTACCCGCGTGCGACGTGCCGCCGCAAAAAAAGCAGCAGCAACCCGCACCCGTAAAAAAGAGGCCGCGCCCGCTCAGCCAGTGCCAGTCCCAGAACCGCCCGCACCAGAGCCCCAGGTGCAGGCCACACCCGAAACCAGCATCCCCGAGTAAGCTCCGCCAAACGTCAAAAGCCTCCGTCCACGAGCGGAGGCTTTTTCCCATCCACCGAAAAAGGCAGCCTTCACTGCACCATTCTTAGGTAATTGACCGAAGAAGTGTTCAGGCGTAGGTTTGCGCTAAACGGAGGCTCTCCCCCATGAGCCCAGACGCCACGAAGAAACCGCCGACGGCCACGACAAGCGAACCACCAGAACTCGAACATCTGATCCGCCAACGCGCGTACCAACTGTATGAGGCGCGCGGCCGCCAGGACGGTCACGAAATGGAAGACTGGTACCGCGCGAAAGAGGAGATCGCAGGTAAGAAAGTTCGAATCGCCGCCTGATGATCCGGGCGCGCAAAGTGATAATGGCTCCGGGCCCTCCGGAGCCTTTTTCATGCGAGCAAAGCGGAGAAATCTCAGGCGCGAAGAGCGCGCCCCAACGTGCCAAGCAATACTGCGATCACCTCCGCCGATCCTCCACAATTCCCCGCGATCTTCACTGCACCATCCTAGCCTAGGCAGTTGACTGCGAATGCAGTAGCGGTGCGGTGGCGCACACGTAGATGTTCGCTAGCGCACAGAAAACAAAAGAGTTGCCTTCCACAGCCACGCCGCACTATAAGGATTCTCATGGGCATTATTTCTAACGACGCCCCTTATTTTCCGCACTGGAAACAGCTTTGCCTTGATGCGGTGTCGGAGCTTGATGGGAATAAATTACCCCAACGGCTTGCTGATGCACGCAGCGCCGTTCTTGACCGAATTGAAGACAACTTTTCTAAGCCATCAAACGACGAACAATTTGCACTGCGCAACGCGTTAGAAGTGCTCGCTGCCTTGCGCACAATTGTGTAGCGCTCGGCCCGAAAACCGCGCAGAGCGAAAGCGAAATTGGTGAACGGCGGAATACTGGGACCTAAAACAGCGTGCAGGAAAAGAAGAAAATACCGAACGATAGCATCCCTTTTGAAGCTCCGGGCGAATCCCGTTACGAAAAAGAAAGCCGCGAGGCCGAGGAAATTCTAGCCAAAGAGCTTGCCGCTCGCAAGGCTTCCGCCAAAAGCACAAGGAAATCCACGTAGCCTATCCCGCCACCGCCGGTACCACCTCTCCGCTCTTCGACATCTCAAGCCACTCCTCCGCTGTCTCAATCCGCTCTACAAATGCTTTCAGGTCGGCATCACTCCGTATGCTGTCCCTCACGTGCGCCACGTTGTTTCTAAGAGTAACGATATTTTGAAGGTCTTTTGCGAAATCTCCTTTGGCGGACAAAGGCGACCGAAGAACTTTTGCTTTTGTGGCCCAAATCGGCGAGGTCAAGTTCTGGCAGCACGAGGTTCTCCCGCTGCAATGTCCGCAGCCTCCGTGAGATTTGTTTTTTCTCCTTTTCCTCGAGAAGGTCAAGCCAGCTCGTGCGATCGCCATACTCTTCTTTGATTCTGCAGCTCATCGCGAGTTCCAGCTGCGCAATTAACGAGAACGCGAGCACGGTGACGGGCACTTTCCGCACCCTTCACTGCACCAATCTTCGGTAATTGACCAAAGAAATGTTCAGGCGTAGGTTTGCGCTAAAAGGAGGCTCTCCCCCATGAGCCCAGACGCCACGAAGAAACAGCCGACAACCGAGATAAGCGAGCTACAAGAGTTCGAACTCGAATACCAGATCCGCCTACGTGCGTACGAACTCTATGAGGAAAGAGGCAGGGAGAACGGCCACGAACTAGACGACTGGCTCCACGCCGAAGAAGAAATCACGCACAAGCAGGCACGCACTATCGCCGCCTGATTTGTGCACACACTCCCAGCCAGAAAGTGAGGCAGGCCCCGGAGCGTGTCCGGGGCCTTTTGCATCTACGGACCTACCCCTGACTTTCCTCGGCATCGCCCTCTGATCCCCCGAAGAAACTCATGGCCTCTTCGTCTTCAATATCTTGCGGGCGATCTACAACGGCAACGACCTCGCGCATAGTGCAAATCGTCTCACCGACGCCCATGCCCTGCGCAATGTCGTCGAGGTCGCTCTCCGCCGGATTCCAGTCACACCAGACCTCAATCCGAACTTTGTAGTACGCCATCGCACCTCCTCCCGGCGTGGAAGTCTTCCTTCGCTCCATCCTCGCCGATGCGTTTAGGTGGTGGCCCCTTCAACAAACTCGCGACACCTCCGCGTCGTTTGTGTTGAAGACCGCCAGTGGCCTAAAGTCTAACTGATGCCCGAGCTACCCACTCAGGTCCCGTGGAGACGTTTCGTGTGCGTCCTCCGGAAACTGGGCTACACCGCCCAAAAGACGAAGCAAGGTTCAATAAGATCGTTCATGAACCCGGGACGTATCCCGAATGTCGTTTCATTCCGGGAACCCCATCCCGGACAAAACCTGCGCCCACCAATGTTACGCGAGTCCCTCCGCAAGCTTCTCCTCTCTCCTGATGAGTTCGTGCGACTGTTGAAAGACTGCTAGATCGGACGCGCAAACGACAACTCATGGCCATCTGGGTCTGGCATGTGGAAATACCGCTCGCCCCAGGAGGCGTCTCGCGGGCTTTCTGGATTAAATCCTTTTCCCCGCAGGTACTCCCAGAACGCATCCACGTCCGCCACGTAAAAAATCATCCGGCCCCAATCAGCAACCGAACGACCCTGCTCTAGATTGAGGATCGGGTCTTCTGCACCGTTAGCGCGAAGCGAAGAGAAAAACGCATCTTCCCCGCCATAGACAATCTCCATGCCCAAAACATCTCCGTAAAACCGCACGGAATCCCGCATGTTCGCAACCCGAAAAGTCACCGCCGAAATCTTTTCAATCCTCATCGCGCCTCCAAAGAAACGCGACAGCGCCGTCGGCTCTGACACGCGCTGCCGCCGTTTCAATCTGTTACTTTCGTTACCCGCTTTGAACCTTCCGCCCCCAATTTAGTATGGCGGTCAAGCTACGATCAAGATTCCGCATCAGGAGGCATCCGTGAATCGGCGCTTGGCTCTAGATAGTTTCTTGCTCCTTCTTCTTTGGACGTCAGTTGCCTGCTCAACGAAGCCCGCCGGCGAAAACGCAGAAGCTTCTGCCACATCACATATATTCGGCAGTAAGGAAGTCACCCTCTCCGCAGGTACTGCAGTCACCGTGCGCCTGGCTAGCGCAGTGGGCTCGAAACTGAGCGCGAACGGCTACCACTTCAGCGCCGCCGTAGCGACTCCGGTGGAAGTAGACGGCAAAGTAGTCCTTCCCGCAGGAGCCGAGGCACTAGGCAGAGTCGTCGAAGCCGTGCCCCAGGGCCGCTTTAAGGGTGCTGCCGTACTCCGGCTTGTCCTGGAGACCGTCACCGTGAACAATGACAGCTACGACGTCAAAACAGGTTCATTCGACTGCTACCTCAAGGGTAAGGGAAAACGTACCGCCACTTTGATCAGCGGCGGCGCCGGGGGCGGCAAAGGCGCACTCATCGGCGTCGCATTGGGTGCGGGTGCAGGAACCGCGGGATCGGCCTACACAGGGGAGGACGAGATTGTCCTGCCCACCGAGTCCACCCTCAGCTTCAAACTCGCCGAACCCCTCACCGTTAAGATGTAGCAGTAAGTCTCACGAGTTACCCACGGCCAAAGGAAAGCCGCCCCACTCCGGGCGGCCTTCTTATTTAGAGATGCTATTGCTCGTACGCGCCGATGTCGACGGCGGAGCCTTGGGGGCGCGACCTGCCGGAAAGGTCGGTGGAGGAAACGCGGGGAGTCAGCGGTGTAGCTCCACCACCATGCCTCGGTACGCGAGTTGGTATAGAATCGATGCCGTTTTCGAACCTAAGAATGCTCGGAACTGACTCACTACTCCATGCCCAAGGCCACTGGACGTGCCCAAGAACAGCTTTTGTCAATCTTGCAGACGGCGCCGAACCGTCTCGAATACCTGACGCCGAACGACTGGGCCCTGCTTATCGACCGAGCGAAAGAAGTAACCTTTCAGAAGGGTGAAATCCTGATCGAAAAAGGTAAGCAGACTAAGATGGTGTATCTGTTAGTCAAAGGCACTGCAACAATCGAAGCTGATTTCAAAGCGCGAATCGCGCAGATTGGGCCAGGACAGATCTTCGGTGAAATGGCATTCCTGGAAAACAGTATCGCTAGCGCAACGGTAAGAGCCGAAGAAGAAGTGCAAGCCTACGCGATCGATTGGTCCGCCTTAGGCGATTTGTTCGAACTGTTTCCGCACATGGCGTCGCGGTTCTATCGATCCCTGGCAGTGATTTTGGCCCGTCGCCTGCGAGATCAGATCATCGGCGAAGGCTGGAAGTAAGAAATAGCCGCTCCATCGACCATTGCTTATATAAATGTATGCTATTCAATTTCCAAAACCCCGCCCACGCAAAACCCAGCAAAGGACGCGCTTTACAGAGCCTTACCTGCCGCAGGTCTGTAAAACGCTGATTTGAGAGCCTCTGCGTCTCCGCCCTCTCCGTGGGCATCTAATCCCTAGAGGCACTTATATGAAGCGATCTTCTCTCATTGCGATCATCTTAATTATGATGACTGCGATTTCCGCCACCGCTGCGCCGAGACCCAATACCGCGACCGTACCGGCGTTTCCCGGCACTCTGGCGAATGCGAGCTACGTCTACGTGGCCTCCTATGACGGAGATCAGTTCAACCCGAACTTGCTTCCCGAAGATCGGGAAGCTATCGGCGCCGTGCAGGACGCCATTCAGAAGTGGGGCAAACTGACGCTCGTGTACCGGCCGTCCGAAGCCGACATCATCATCCTTGTGACAAGCCGGCCTTCCGAAGACCTGATGGCCGTGTTCGACGGACACGGATCGAGGGGGAATTACCTCTGGCGCGTCATGGGACGTGGTGGTCTCCAGTCGGGTGAGACGCCGCTGGTCACCCAATTTGAAAAGGGCTTCGACAGCGTCCAAAAGCGCAAGTAACCTTTCCGCAGCCTACATCTGAAGAGGCGCGTTAGTCTGGCTTCCCGGGTTGCACTTTTCAGTGCAGCGGTAAAATTCGTTCCGTGGAAGCCAGTACCATCCCTTTCCGTCAATTCCTATTTTGAATAGGATCACTCGTACACGCTGGCCGTCTAGCGTTCGCTTTTCAATCCCGTCGACTGCGGCAATAAAGGACGCTACCCACGTAGAGGCTACCTGCCTCAGATTCGGCGCCTTCTTTTCCCATGTAATGGGTAACGCCCGATATGACCTTGAAGGACTGCAAACGGTCTCGATTGGCGCCGGGCATTACGCGACCTCAGCAGAAGCTAGATGCGTTCCCTCTATATATAGAACGACCATCCCAATCACATCCGCAAACCTGGACGCATCCCGATCCCAACGCAGGTCGATGAATAATTTCCCATCCTCACGAGCGCCCGCAATGGGGGGAGTGATAAATGCCCAAGGCAGGTACTGCGGATAGAAATCCATCTCCGCCGCAACCGTCACGTCATACTCACATCCAGATCTGGCCACCACACCTCGAAATCCCAAAAAGGGAGGCTCTGCAAAAGACTGAAAACAGCGAAAACCGCTCCTTCACCAACCGACATTCCTGCCGCCAACGCCGAAGCGTCAGCCCCCTACACCAATACATCCACCCCAAGTTCTCCGTCACCCAGATCCCCTCACCCCCGAACAAAATGAAAAAATAAGCAATTCTCTTGAACTCAAAGCCATTCACCCTCCGTACCGCCACGCAGAATCCGTGACCTGACCCCATGTTGAACCTGCCGACTAAGGGGTCTAGAATTCTTCCGTCACCCATCAGCACTGTGGAGGTCCGTATGCCCCAGTACGAATTCTTCTGCAACGCCTGCAAGAAAACCTTTTCGAGGACTTTGACCATTGTCGAGCATGGCAAGGAAAAGATCGCCTGCCCGCACTGCGGTAGCCACAAGGTAGAACAACGCTGGTCTGCCTTCTCTGCGGTCACCTCGAAGAAGAGCGCCTGAGAACTGAGTCCGAGCACTGCACCAAAAGTGGTCGTTGACACCCGTCCCCTCCGAGCCTAGGGTGGTGATGTCTCATTGGCCACAGCCAAAACTCAGTCGCACGTCTCCTACACAGCGGCCCAGCAGCGGTCCTGACCCGCGAGAAAATTCGGGCACTTGAAATTCACCAGACGTTACGGCCGTCTCCGATGACGGTTTAGGCCCGAATGATGGTGGTCAAGCAGTTGGTCGCGAGACCCACTCCGCCAAAGTGACATCACCGCAGCCGGTCAGCTTCGACCGGTATAGCCTCGAGCGTCGCCTGTTCAGAACAAGCGCAAGAAGGAGTGTTTCCATGTTTACACGAACTGTAGAAGTCACATCCAAATCGGGAAAGGCGCGAGAACTCGCCAACATCATCAACGACAAAGCGCTGCCGATCCTGAAGAAGCAGAAAGGCTTCGTAGATGAGACAGTTCTCGTCTCAGACAAGGAGGACAATCGTGTCCTCTCACTGAGCTTTTGGAACAGCAAAGAAGATGCCGAAAAGTACCAGCGGGAGCAATATCCCGCGATCCACGAGATGGTACGGCATCTGCTTGAGGCAGAACCCGTAATTCGGACTTTCAATGTTGATAGCTCGACCACGCACAGAATCGCCGCCGGCAAAGCCGCCTAACGAGCGTCAATGCGAAAATGCGAGCCAAGTGGCTCGCATTTCTTTTATCCCGCCTATTTGATCGAACTCGCAGCCGCAGAGAAGACGTTATTGCAGAGACACAACCTTCCTCTCGCGCTGCATTGTGGAGGGGAGCGCGTCATTCTAGCCGCTATCTCAAACCATTCCTTGAGGACGCAATAGTCCTTCACCTTGCCGCCAAGACGAGCGCCAGTACAACCAGCGCGGCCAACAGCATGCTCGCTATAAGCGAAAACGTCGCCTGCAACGGGTGCGCCTGGAAATGGCGGCCTCGCTCTGTTAGGGTCCGCATGGCAAGCCTCCCTGCTGAGGAGAACGGGATACTCAACACAAGCTCCCGCCCCTGCGATACTAACTCCCTACTTTAATTAGACTCCAAATTACAAAAATTGCAGTAATAACCGTGCCTTCCAGGCGGCCGTCGCCGACAGATCGTCTCGGACCTGCCAAACCCATACCCTGCTACGCCTTCGGCTTTGATAACAGAAGAAACAAGTTTAGAAATGTAGAAAAATTCTCCGGCCGAGGCGTGCTCTTCGGAGCAAAAGCGCGCAGCACATACAAGCGGTGTACGACGAAGTAGATGGCGATTTCCCCGCTTCCCCCACCCAACTTGGGCTAAAGAGACCAGCTAAACTCTCTCCATGCACTTCCTTATCTCCGGCATCCCAGCTTCGGGGAAATCCACCTTTTGCCGGTGGCTCGAAGAGAAAAAGGGATTCCTGCACCTCGACGTGGAAAAACCTGGAGTGCTTGACCGATACGGACTGGCCACCGCATGGGACGCCCTATTCGACGCGCGCGCATCGGCGGCGCCGTTCATTGAGGCCCTGGAGAAATTCAAGCGCCCGGTAGCCATCGATTGGGGCTTCCCACCGGAGCACCTCGATGCCGTCCGCAAGCTCTTCGAAGCCGGGGTCATGCTCTGGTGGTTTGCCGCCGACTGGGCTGTCGCGCGGCGCAAATTTCAGCTACGTCGCTACCCCCACGTGCAAGACTTCGACATCCAGATAAGAAAAATCAAAGCCACTCTTCCTGAGATCAATGCACTTTTTCGCTCGCACGTGGAGTACGCGCTGCCTTCCACGGGCATCTACGCTCCACCCGACAAAATCTGGAAGAGCATGCTCGACACCCTCGCAGACTCCGCCAAGAGGAGATAGGACAGGCGATGCCAGGATCGCCAAACCCTCTGTTCCAAATCCCCAACAAACCTCGTCCAAATCTTTCTCCCTCTCAGAACCACTCGCGGACAGACGGCTCCGCTCCGCACCTTTGCCGTTCAAAACTACGCAAAATCCGCGGCCCGCACCACCCGAAAAATCCAGGGCTTTGACTCGCACAATTCGGGGCATCCGTTGACAGCCCTGCTCGAATCCAGTACGACTAACTCAACAACTCACCTGCTTTTCCAAGCCCTCAGCCCGGCTACAACCCTCCAAAGATGTCAAATCCAACGCCACAACTAAATCCGCCCTGTCCGAAGTGCCACTGCAAAGCGATTACACGAAGAGGCAAGCGCCGAAATCGCTTGCGAACACTGCAGCTCTTCCAGTGCACGGAGTGCCTGCACCGCTTCACCGGCGAACCCGGCAAGAATCGAACCTATCCCCTCAAACTCATCCTCGACGCCGTCTCCACCTTCAATCTCGGCTATTCCATCACCGACACTCGATCAATTCTCCGCCGCCGCTTCCACGTGGATGTTCCTGATCGCACGATCAACTCCTGGTTGACCGCCCACCGAAGTGCCGCGACCTACTCCCGTCTCCGCACCGCCGGCAAAAGACTGTTTGATCCGCGCTCAATCATCGTCAGCCGTTTCTTCCAACACCGGCAGGTATACCGCTTCCAAGTACATAACGCGAAGCTCGAGCTTTCGCTTCAATCACCCATCCATCGCCATCTTTCGGCGCTACGAGAGTACCTGACCGCCGTTCAGCGTGATTTCCCCCATCACCTCTTCCAGAACACGACGGAGCGATCCTCAACATTTCCCGCCAAACTTCAACCCGCGATCTCCCGTAAGGAGAATCATGCCACGCGCCTTGCGGCTCTGGTACTCCCCACCTCGCCGAATAACAAAAAGAGAATCATGCCACGCGCCTTGCGGCTCTGGTACTCCCCACCTCGCCGAATAACAAAAAGCGGCATGAGACCTTGCAGCGATTTATGATCGTGAACGATTCGGTCACCGTAGCGGTGGAAGTGCCGGTGTTTCTCACCCAGGAGGACATCCGCTACTACCGTAGCCGCGGATTCGATCTAGACTTCGAGAGCGCCGTTATCACCGGTCACATCGACTTCTTGCAGATCCGCAACGGGCACATTCACATCCTCGATTACAAACCAGATGCACGCAAAGAAACGCACGCTCACGTGCAACTCACGATTTATGCGCTCGCCCTGGCCCGGAGAAGCAGCCTGCCGCTGAAATTCTTCAAGTGCGGCTGGTTCGATGAGAAAGACTATTTTGATTTCTTCCCGCTCCAGGGTGTCTACAGACGCAGAGACCAGGGATGAAGAATGGGGGGGAAGGAATGGAAAATGCCTGTGGTCGGGGCTCCTACCACTCATCTTCGCGAAGAGCCGTGCGTGGTATGTCCACCAAACTCATCGTTCCATGGACGGCAATCGCCATCTGGCGCCGAAAAGTCGGCCATCGCTGAGGAGATGGCAAGCCGCAGGAAAGTGAAGCTTGTGCCCGAGCCGATCTTAGCCCGGACAGGTGGGGTGTGATGAATCGATTGCATCGATGGTATTGCCAATCCAGCCAATGGAGGGGGTCGGAGGTTCAAATCCTCTCTCCCCGACAAATCTTCAAATGAGCTCCGAGTTACGTGCTAGCCCCTTGGGCCGGAAACGCGGCAGGGATCGGTAAAATGGTCTCCATGGACGGGGACCAGGCGGCTGCAGCTGCGCAGGCAGGCGATAAGCAGAAAGGAAAAGATCCACGCAAGCATCACTACGTTCCCGTGTTTTATCAGCGCAATTTTGCGAACGAGGCCGGGTTGCTTTGGGTATATGACCGGCAGAGGCAAACGCTGAAGGAACTGCATCCACGCGTCATCTGTTATGAAAAGGATTTGTATTCGGTGAAGCCTGAGAATAAGCCGCGGAACACGCAGGTGGAGTCGAAGGTGCTGAGTGCGGTAGATGGTCTGGGCTTCAGGGGCATCCGTAGTTTCCAGACTGGGAAAGCTTGCCGCGAAGCGGAAGGAGAAGTGGCGTTTTTCCTAGCTTTTCAATACAGCAGAGTGCCGACTATCAGCAGAGATATCCGAGCGACATATGCAAAGGCTATCGAAGAGCTTGGGCGCGTAATGTTTGCGAACGTCGAAAGGGCCAAGGCGGTCCTCGACAAATACGCACGGGATACCGGCGACTCGGTGGATGTTACGCCTGAGTCGATGGTGGAGGCCATCCAGGGGAAGCACGTTGAAATTGTGGCCACAGAAATCCCTTTCCTTACAAACATGATGGAGCAAGCCGTAAGCTTAACCCGGCTACTTACCAGGCTCGATTGGGAAGTACTTGTCGCATCGGATGAAACCGGCTTCATCATCTGCGATTGTCCTGTAGTGATTGTGCCTCCGAAAGGAAGCGATCAGGTCGGTTTCCTTGTGCCGGGCTCCGCGAAATACTTCCCCCTTACGCGCAATCTGTGCCTGCGACTCGGGGAACCCGGAAGGTCCCGGAAGTATAGAAAGATTGATAAAGAAGCGGTCCGCATCGTCAACCAGAACATCGCCGCAAACTCGGAACGATTCATCATGGGAGCATCAAGGGTTCAGCTTGAAAACGTAGTGTCACGGAGTGGAAGTAGCGGAATGGACTCTACGCCGCGCTTCACCATTGAGAATGTTCAGTCGGATGATAGCGGCACCTTGCAAAAAATTACCGCACAGCCGCGCCGATATTTCTATCCCAAAGATGGTTCAGACCATGCACTTTAGGCGAATAGCCTCAGCTTGGATTCTTTCGGTCGCAACGCACTCGGTATTATCCGGTCGGATCGCGCTGCCTGTTAAAGAGGGTGACCCTTTTATCCTTGGTTTACGCGCTCTAAGCAAGATCACGAAACCATCAAGGAGGCTTTGAAAACCTCTGAACAGTTTGTTGCCGGTGTGATGTTGAGATTTGACGGCGGCATAGAAGTCTAGCCGGTATATTTTTCCCGAAAGATTCCGGAAGGAACGGCAATGCAGGTTCTGTATGCGCATCCCAGTCGTAGGAATGAGTGCCGACGGAAGCGTTCACCCTGCGAGATCCAGTAAGGTGGGGCCTCGGGGTTGTCCTGATACAATCCTCTCCCGAGGGGGAAACTTCATGGCAAATCTGTCTGGAGTAGTCCAGCAGTTGAAGCAGGCACATGCGGAAGCACAAGGAGAAGTAAAACGTTTGGGTGCGGCATTGGCCGCTCTTGGAAGCCTGACGGGTAGGAGTCCAACCGGGAAGCGGCGTACTCTGTCGGCTGCTGCTCGCAGGAAGATCAGCCTCGCGCAGAAAGCGCGATGGGCAAAGAGGAATGCGATCGCTCAAACACCTACGGCGAAACGTAAACGCACAATTTCAGCAGCAGGTCGTAGGAGAATCGCAGCCGCTCAGAGGGCAAGGTGGGCGAAGGTGAAAGCTGGCAAAAAGTGATTTTGGAAGACTGACGTATACCGTTACGTGTCGGCGTGTTGAGTTATAGCTATCTTCTATGCACCAGAGCCAGGGTTGATCAAACCCTGGCTCTAGTCCACTTTGCCCGGTTTTCCTTTGACAGTTTCAGTCCCGTCCGTATAGTTAAGGCATACGCAATATCTATGGAAAATGATCTAAACAATCCAGACGCTTCCGTCACAAATGCCGGCTTAAAAGCTGAGTTCGGTAAGTTTGAAGAAAAGATGGAGCAACTCCTCGCTGAACAGGCAAATGTCATTTTAGAAGCCGTTGACGAGACTATTGAGAAAAGACTGGACGAAAAATTCGATCCTGTCATCACTAAACTAGACGGCATCCTGAAAGGCGTAGAGGCGCTCCAACAGGAGAACACCATCGGTGCCAAACAACTTCGTAGGCACGAAGATCAACTGCAGGATCATACTCTTCGAATCAAGAAACTCGAACTAAGCCCTAGAGCATAATCATGTTCACATGTTCGTCTATAAATGCGATCTCTGTAAAAGAGAAATCAAAGAAAGTAAGGAAATGGTGACAGCTGGCATCGGCCATGGGAGCGGATACTCTCTTTGTGCGCGCTGCGGCAAGCCACTCCTGGCATGGCTCAGGAAGCGCAAGCTGCTTCAACCCGTAGCCACAAAGAAAAAACGCTAAATAGGTAGGACTATATGATCAAAAGGGAACGCATCAGAACCCATTCCACAAGGATGGGTTTTGCGTTTGAGTTTGATTTAAAAACAGGTCGGGACAGCCGGGATCTGGAGTCTTTTTAGAATTGATGAGTGATGCAGGCATACCCTCGATCGGACCCGTAGCACCGTCTCAGATGATTGAGGTTTGGGGCGAAGCGCTCGAACGTAAGGACCCTGGTACGTGGAGTCACTGCCAGCGAGTTGCAGTGTTTGCAAAGATACTGGCGCAAGCGCTGGGCCTTGAGAAAAAAGATATCCGAGTCATTACCGATGGGGCCCTCCTCCATGAAATCGGCAAGCTCGCGATTCCGGAAGCGATCCTTCGGAAACCGGCGAAATTGACTACGGAAGAGATGCTCGTCATGCGCGAATCCTCTTCCCGCGGGTACGAGATGCTGCGCAACGTGCCGTCCTTCGCGGAGGCTGCGGAAATCGTGCACGCCCATCGGGAGTCGTTTGATGGGACTGGTTATCCCCGCGGCCTCAAGGGAGAAGGGATTCTCCTAGGAGCTCGTATCGTTGGCGTCGCGGATGTAGTGGACTTACTCATCAATGATCGCCCTCACGACGGGGCACGCGCACTTGCGGCGGCGCGGACGGGGATCCTACGTTGGTCAGGGAATCAGTTTGATCCCCACGTTATCGAAGTGTTCTTGAGCGTACGGGATGACACTATAGCTGAAGGCATGTTTAGTGCCAGGTAATTAACCTGAATAGCGATATTCAAGACTTGCTTCGTCGTACAGCAACACTGGAGAGAATGAATCCGGTCGATTCAGGAAACCGCAAACTATCCCATACATCAATAGTCGTTGGGAAACATTAGCGTGAGTCCCTGTATTTCGTTAGGGACCAGCCATAGCTCCTTTCCTTCGTAAGTGCTTATTCGCCAACCGTCCTCATCGGGTGTAACCCCCAGCACGGCCTGGATCGTTGCCGTAAGCGGGGTGATATCGAACCTCACCTCGCCCTCGGGCAAATTGTCCATAGGTCGTGCGTAGTGGTAGAACACCGCATGGGTAACTCGGTTAACCGCTCCGCAACTGACCTCGGCAAGAAAACCGTCCTCGAGCGCTTGCGCGTCGGTATACTCGGAGATGATCTCCTCGGATTCTTCTGCCATACGCAAGGCGGCTACCTTTCCCGCCGGACTCATTCCCCTCATATGACTGGGACGATCCAATTGCCCGGTGACTGACACGCGGCATATGGATTATCTTACAAATCAAAAAACTTCCCTCAACAGGGCTGCTCGTTTTGTGAATAACCTCTGATGATTCCCAAATTGGTATTGCGACACAAGTACTTATGCGTGCTCGAAGAGATCTTCTCGGCGTTATCGAGGCGTTGAGCGACCGACCGGACACCTAAGTGTTTCACCGTAGTAAAAATTGAGCGCATCAGAACTTGGCCATGCTCCGTCCCCTCTTAGCTCTAGCCATCATGTGATGTTTTACATAAGATCGAATCTTTCGTCGAGAATCTTCTTAGAAGCTCTAACAACACCTAGTCGCAGCTGCCGAGGCCGGAACGCCCGAGTTCCAGGTAGCTTCTCAACTCCGCCACTCGTTTCATCCAGAACGGGATTTGTTAAGGAGTTCCCGTCTCTCCATCGTTTACTTCTCTCTGGCTGCCGCTGCGCGCTCTTTGGCGTGGGCAACCAGGGCATCGAAGCGCGGGTCGCCGCGAAGCAATTTCATGTCTGGATCATCTTCGATCTGGAGATCGTCGCCAGGAGGGAGTCCGTGGTCAACGGCCTCTCGCATGACCGAGAGCGCCTCGTCACGCTTACCTTCTCGCGCCGCGATGCAAGCCAGGCTGTACATGGAAACGGCGGTATCCGGGTGCTCTGGCCCAAGGACACGGCGCCGAATATCGAGTGTCTGGTCTTCCATCTTCTGCGCCTCGACATAGCGGTTTTCGTGTGCGAGAACCTTAGCGAGCCAGTCCATCGACCACAGCGTTTGCGGGTGCTCCGGGCCAAGGACACGCCGCCCAATGTTAAGCGCCTCACGTTCCATCTTCTCTGCTTCGGCGTAGTGGCCTTCTCCGTCGAGAGTCATACCTAAAGTGCTCATCGAGACCACTGTCATCGGGTGCTCCGGCCCAAGGACACGTCGCGCAATGTCGACTGCCTCCTTTTGCAACTTCTCCGCTTCAGGGTAGCGGCCTTCGTGTTGCAGAGTGAAAGCCAGATCGACCATTGAAGATAGCGTATTCTGGTGCTCTGGGCCGCGGATTCGTCGTATAACCTCTAGCACCTGCCGCTGCAACTTTTCCGCATCGGCATAGTGACCCTCGGCATCCAGCGCGAGAGCCAACATGTCCATCGACCTCAGCGTTTGCGGGTGTTCCGGGCCGAGGACACGACGCTCGATGCCGAGAATCTCGCTGTACAGCTTTGCCGCCACACTAGTGTGGCTGTCGAAATATTCATTTTCTGCCAGATCATTCATGGACAGCAGTGTGTCCGGGTGCTCCGGCCCGAGGACACGTCGTCGAATATCAACCGCCCGTTCCAGCAGTGATCGCGCTCGGGGATAGAGTCCGAGACTTACGTAGACATTCCCCATAACGCGCATCATCTGTGCCTGAAGCTCTGGGTCCTTCGCTAGCCCTGCGTCAATCTCCTTCGACGCTTTATCCAGAATTTCCCGCGCCGTAATGCTGTTTCCCCGCGCTTCACTCGGGTCAGATACCTTAAACATCCCAGTCATGAAGTCGGTGATGCGATTTGCCCGGTCGCGTTCGCGCGTGATGCGGCGCAACTGCACAGCCTGCATGACCGCAAATCCGGCCAGCAGGAGCACTAGACCTGCCGCCACGGCCACTCCCATGCGGTGACGACGAATGTATTTCTGCAAACGATAGCCGGCACTGGCAGGACGGGCTACGACAGGCTCATGGTTCAAGTGTCGACCGATGTCTGTTGCCAACTCAGACGGCGTTCCGTAGCGGCGGGCGCGGTCCTTCTCGAGAGCCTTCATAGTGATGCAATCGAGATCGCCGTGCAGCAGACTCACCAACTGCTTTGGCTCGGTTCCGCGCATCTCGGCAGTTCTCGTTGAGGACTCTTTCTCCATAGCGGTTTTTGTGCTGGGACGGCGCGGCTCTTCCTCGCGCAAACGGCGAAGAACTTCGTAGAGCGGCTGCTTCTCCCACTGTTTGGTATCGAACGGCAGGAAGCCGGTCAGTAAGACGTAGAGCACCACCCCGAGAGAGTACACATCGGTCCGCGTGTCCACGTCCTGCACGTTGGGATCGGCTTGCTCTGGACTCATGTACCCCGGCGTGCCCACGAAGGCTCCGACCTGAGTAAACATGGTCTCCGCTACAGCCTGGGGCATCGCCGCTTTGGCCAGCCCGAAATCGATGATGCGTGGAATCGGCTTTCCATCCAATTCCGCCACCAGGATGTTGGCAGGCTTGAGGTCGCGGTGAATGATCGCTTTCTGGTGCGCGTGCTGCACTCCGTCACAGACCTTGACGAACAATTCCAACCGTTCCCGAATCTTCAGCCGTTTCTGATCGCAGTAATCGGTGATCGGCACGCCGGGCACGTACTCCATGACAAAGTACAGTTGTCCATCGGCGGTTGCCCCGGCGTCAAAGACCTTGGCGATCGACGGATGTTCCATGATGGCCAGCGACTGACGCTCTGATTGGAATCGGTGGAGCACCGAGTCATCGTACATGCCAACCTTGATGAGTTTCAGCGCGACTTGCCGCTGCAACGGTGCCGTCTGTTCCGCCAGCCACACCTGTCCCATGCCGCCTTCGCCGAGTTTTTTCAGCAAGCGGTAAGGCCCGATCGATGCCAGATCTCGCTTGGCCGTAGCCTCTACTGCTGGGGCAGAACCTGGAGTCGCCTCGGCATCACCATGCGTCGGCACTGCGCTGTCGAGTTTGGTTTGGACATTTTGAGAATCGAGGGTGGGGGCGGGATTGTCTCGGTTATTCAAAGTCGGCCTCACAATCTGGCCAGACAGGACATCAGGGCGGGGACTGAGAGCTTCGCGATACAGGGGGTCTGGCCGACGATCACTCGGCACACGTCCAGGCCGCATTTTATCTCCACGAAATGGGTAGGTCAAAGAAAACGTCAGAGCCAGATGACCCAAACACTCCTCCGGCGTACCTTTCGAGAACGTTCCAGCAGAGGAGAGCACAGGCAAGAGCCAGGAACGCCTCATGGATATCGACCCGCTTTTCGTAACGCACACGCAGCCGCCGGAACTGATTCAACCAAGCTAAAGTTCGCTCTACCACCCACCTCGATCGACCTAGTCCACTGCCATGTTCGGTATTGCGCTTGGCGAGCAATGGCATGATGTGGCGAGCACGCAGACCTTGCCGAATCGCCTCAGCGTCATAACCACGGTCGCCTAACACGCAATCAGGGCGATGGCGCGGTCGAGCCAGTCCGGCACGGCGAAGTGGATCAATTGCCAGATGCCTGCCCTTTGCCAATCACGTAACCGCCGCCAGCAAGTCATGCCCGAGCCGCAACCCAGTTCCTGCGGCAGCATCTCCCAAGGTATGCCACTGCGAAGCACGAAGAGGATTCCTCGAAAGCAAGCGCGGTCTGGCAAACGAGGTCTGCCACCTTTGGGCTTGTGCGGAAACGACGGCAAGAGCGGTTGGATTAGATTCCACAACGCATCGGGAAGTAGGGAGTCCACTTCGTCTCTGTTGCGTTCCGCAAATTAATCGGATGATCCCGACTCCATGCGTCCGCCTCCGCAGAATATTTCTCAATTCCATTATTTATTTTCCCTCGAGGTCAGAAGCGGCCACTTGATCCCGTCGTTATCTCTCAGGAAGAACCACTTCCGAAGAGGACACGACACCATGACCCCAGACCATCGATTCACGACCTATACCCGGCTGGAAAAGGCATACCGCAGAATATTTGCACGGCGGATGCCCGCCCGCCAAAAACGCCAGAAGCTGCAAGCCCGGTTCCCGAGATTGCGCAGGTTCTTAACGTCAACGCCTGGATAAAAAAAGGAAAGTCGGACAGCCTCACATCCTTGCGTCATAGACCCTAGAGGGTCAAGCGCAGGCTCGCCCTTTGCATCATCTTTACGTCATCACTTACCACATACTCGAAAGGATCATCGCATGAACATGTCTGACCTACTGAACCCCGACTGGTGGATCAAGCGCGCTTTCCGCAATTTTGTCGCGATCCTCGCCATCCTGCTTTTTGTGTCCTTGGCCGCCCACGCGCCGTTCGGCCCATTGCTCGTCCTTGGCGTCTTTTGCCTCGTCATCTACCGCATATGGACCGTACTCCCTGAACGCACCAACACGCGCCGGCAACGCAACACCGCGGGCGCGGAGCGCACCCCGGTACTGCCCGGCGAGGCCCACCAATGAAAAGCTTGCAACTCGTACAGTACCTAAACGCGCGGCGACTGAAAGATGCAACCGACACGTATCTCGGAAAGCTCCAGTCCGCACCCTTCCAGGCGTCGGAGGCGCACACGAAGCGGGTCTTGGCGGAACTTGCACAATCCCCCGGTCCCCACGTGTATTTGGGCGAGACCCCTTCGAGGCTCAAAGTCCGGGTGCCTTTGGCATTCCTGATCCGCGCCTGCTGCATCACCACGGGCGGCACGGGTGCCGGCAAGACCATGGCGGCTCTATTGCCCTTAGAGGCGATCGTACGACGCCTGCCGGGGCTGAAGACCGTAGGCTTCGGGGTTCTTGATGCCAAGGGCGAACTGTTCGATCGCGCGGTGTATCTGCTGGCCGCACGCTTGGCCGAGCTGCACGGCAGGGAGCGCCAGGAACTCCTGGAACGCATCGTGATCGTGGACTTTGCCAACCGAGTCTCCCTTTCTCCCTACAACATCCTGGCTCGCTGGAGTTATGCGGAACCGGACTTTTTCATCACCAGCCGCCTGGAGACCCTGCGGGAACTCCTGCCCTCAGGCGAGAAACTCTCGCTGCGGGGTGCCAGCGTCTTAAAGCACATCCTGACGTTGCTATCCGAGTCCAATCTCCCCCTCACGTATCTGGACCGGGTGCTCGGCGACGAACCATTTCGCAAACGTCTCCTGGGGTCCTGCCGCAATGAGGAACTAGCGCTGTACTTCCGCACGCACTTCAATGCGGAAGGCAAGCAGACGATCGCCGCTCTGCGCGCCCGCATGGACTCCTTATTCGCCTCCGAAGGCGTGCGCCTCGCCCTCTCCGGTGACTCCGCGCCGGACTTTCTCCGGCTGCAGAACGAAGGCAAGATCGTCCTGATCAATTGCGCGGGACCCACCATCACCCGGGGCGTGCGCCTCTTGCTGCAGGGACTGGTCCTGTCCGATATCCGACAGGCGATCTTTACACGTCCCAACAACCCCCCGGTCACGTACTGGTGGTGCGCGGATGAGGCGCAAAACTTTTTCTTGACGCGCCAGATGCAGGAAAATCTCACGGACATCCTGACCATGGCCAGAGCCTTTGGAACTTTCTTCTACTTCCTGTGCCAGAACCTGTCCACGGCGGTGCCGGACGCCCGGCTGCTGGAGACGCTCTATACCAACATTCGCTGGAGCTTGACCCTCAGGTCAACGCAGCACGACGCCGGATTTCTTCGAAGCGCCCTGCCCGTCACCGGGCGGATGCAAAAGCCGGAACTCAATCCGTTCCGAGCGGCAGGCACCTACACCCCGGAAGAGGAACGCAACATCGCCCTCGCCGGCATTGCCACCCTGCCCGATCGGGAAGGCTACCTCTGGTTAAAGACGCTGTCCGACAAAGCCATCCGCATACGTACCCCCTTCATCGATCTGGGAGGCGGGGAGCACTTCCGCACCATCGTCGATTCCATCCTGCAGGACACCACCATCGGGAACCGCATCACGAGAAGCGAGTATCTGGACCGTATCCGGCTGCGTGAGCGACAGTGGACCCAAAACCCGCTAGACACCGCGCCGGAGGATTTGGATGTACAGATGGCGCATGCGTACGTGGGACCGAGGCAGGTGGGCGCATGAACGGTAACAATGCAGTGCTGTTCATTCGTTGGATACTCTGCCTGCCATTCCGGATGCTCGACAGTTGCGTGCGCTTGCGGCGTCATGCCGCGTTCCTGCGCCTTGCCACCGCTACCCAGATATTCTGCCCGTGCGGTATCCCCATATCCCTGGTAGGACTGTGGCGCTGCTCTTGTTCCTTCATCTACCGCGGGCATCTCCTGCAGTTGTGTCCCCTGTGCGGGCGCGTACCCAGAATAGTGCGGTGCTATACCTGCGGACTGACCACTAAACTTCCGGAGCCATACCATGACGAAACTGACTAACCGGGACATGCAGATCCTCTGGTCCTGCGGGGTTTCGCAAGTACTGACCACTTCCCAGATCCAGCGCTGGCATTTTGGCTCCACCTGCCTGCGCAACGTCCAAAAACGCCTGCAGAAATTGGTCGAAGCGGGGTTCCTGAATGTCATTGAAACCAGAGTCTGTACGGATAACCTCGTGCTCCTGGGAAAAGTCGGACACGCCGAGCTGCAAAAAACCGGCTGGAAGGCCGAACTCAGGCAAGAAGCGCCCAAAGACCTTCAACACCATTTGGGAGTCGTGGACATCCGTATCGCCCTGGACCGCAGCCTCCCCGCCCTACCTGGGATGCAGCTGCGGTACTGCTATGCCTATTGGGAACTGGGACAGTTCGCGTGGTCCTACCCCGTCATCCCGGATATGATCTTCTCCCTTCGGAACGCCTACGCCCTTCAAGCCGCGGTGGAATTCGATCGCAAGACAGAAATGCTGAACGTATTCGCAAAGAAACTCCTGCAGTACCGACTGCTCCTGGAGCGACATCCCCTCTCGACGGTCCTGGTAGTCGCAGAAAAGGAGGAGGATGCCGAACGCCTGGTCGAGGGACTGGAAGGCGTAGGCAGCACCATACCGATTCTCACCACCTCACTGCCGGAACTGAAAGATAAGGGTCTGGCGGCTATAGCCCGCGCGCGTTCGCATATGTTCGGCACCCGCACCCTAGCCGAACAACTGGAAATCGACACCGCGAGACTGCAAAGCGGGAAAAGAGCGGTAAAAGGCGAGCTCTAAAGGGGGTGGGAGTCCGGATACCTATGCGGCGGAAAACAAAAGAGATACGGACAGCAAACTCGCCGCATGGCGGTGAGGCAGCGGCTAGCCTAGCGGCGAGGCAAAAATCTTCCGTCGGACAAGAGCGAATCGCCTCGTTCCTATTGGATAGAACCGCATTAGAGAAAGGAACAAGACCTATGCCCAGAGTTCAGGACACGGATGAAGTACGCATCCTCCGGTATTTCGAAGAAGAACCGCTGGAGAAAGCGGAACTGCTTTACCACATCATTGCCGAGAAGATGCGCCAGCGCATGCCGCCGGGGAGATCTTCGCCCCAAAAGAAGGACATGCGCCGGAACGTAAAAAGCGACGAAGAGGCCGTTACTCCCTAGAACCCGGCCGCAAAAAAGACTTTCACGATCTTGTATGCACGGCTACATTGACCGCGACGCGTTCGTTTATTCAAACGGTGCGGTGTATTTCAATACAAGCCGGCGCTGCAGGGCGAGGCGGCAGGACGCGATCTGCTTATGACGGATCTTGGTTGCACCAAGATCTCGCACCGGCGGAGACGCCTGCCGCCTTATTACGGTACCGCAAAGAAATTCATATGTGCCATTGGGAGCCCACCGTGCCGCGCGCGGCAACGCTCCCAAAGCGGGAACGGGAAGGGACAGACACCCGACAAGTCGTATGGTAGAAGCCAATGGACCAGATCAATTAGCCGCAAAGTTCGAACAGCCTGTATATCTTGCCTGTTCGTGCTGCGGAAAGCTGATCGAAGACTCAACGGACCAAAATGCGTGCTTTGGCATTAAACCGTATCCGCACGACCAGGGCGTCGGAGAATGTTTCGAGTGCGGCGGCGATCCGCACTCGGAGGATATCCGCACGCGGCTCGGGCGGTCGGGTCGGACGTTCTATGAAACTAGAATGGACATTGTTCGGGAACATCTTGAACCAGAAAACCGTGCCAAGTTCGATGCGATGGACTATGAACGGAAAGTTGCGGTCATAGGACAGTTTATTGAACGGGGCGTTATGATCTAAATGCGGGATTCTGGAACCTTCCCCGTTACCGTTTAAATTAAAAACTCCGGAACACATCTGTACGCAAGATTCGCAGTTAGCGCACTCGGCCAGTGCGGAGACTTTCTTAACCCCTCCGTACCTGGAACGGTATGGCGCACAAACTCGGTAAGAAGCTGCTCAGCTGGGACGAGTCAATTGATGATGAAGTGAGATACCGCCTTGATCAGCACGAAGAAGACCTGAAAGTAGGCGTTATTTCTAAGGACGAGAGGAAAACGGAAAAGGAAATCGAGGGGAAAATTTACGCGGATCAGGACTTCTGGCACTTCCATTGGGAAGACTTCACGGCGTACTTGACGTCGATTCTCGATCGCAAGAGTCCGGACGGGTATTGGAAAGCACAAGTCCGGAACTTCGGCTGGAGGAATCTGGATGGCGTAAAGTTCTTGCAGGCCAAGAGTGGCGCAAGCTTTCTCCGCGAAATCCTTCCGCAAACCGATTGCCATTTTTACATCTTCAACTATGGCAAAGGGCTCGCGATCCAAAACTTCCATCACGACTCGCCGGTCGGCAAAGCAGGAGGGTGCCGTGAAGTAAATCGTAGTTTGAGAAGGGGCGAACGGCCGGGGCGGGATTCAGCTTCTGCGTATGCAAACCACTACGTGCATGGACAAGTGGAGGGAAGAATTTCTCGAAAGCACGGAAGACATAGCAGGACTCAAGGTCGAGCAACGTTACTGGTGTAGTGAGTCCGGACTCCCCTATCCATTTATTGGCTGGGAGAGCGGAGGAAATGACGGAGACCAGTGTCTGCTTAGATCAGATATCAAGCAGACCCAAGCAGCTGAGGTATGGTGCCGAGCGCTGGATCTGGTATTCCCTGATCTGGCACAACTCGGGACAGAGCTTACCCTACATCCTCCGGAAGATCTCTGGACGTATCTTTACCCCCACAAGGGCGAGGATCCGGGAGAGTCGCTTTCGGAGGACTGGTGGGAGCGCCGAGCGGTGGCCGCATGGTATGCAATCCTGCGGCACGGCATCACGCACGGCGACACGCTTGAATACTGGTGACCCTAATCCAGTTGGTCCTGGAACTGCGCCGCTCGCCTCTTCTGAAACTATGCGTTGTTTTTTTCTTTTTTACATTGGCATTATGTCGTCAGAATCGATCATGTTGTGACGTCTTGAATGTTTGAAGGCGAATGGCAGGGACGGTCGGTTTCATGCTTATGGAACGGACGACTAGCGATGCTGGACAAACGTACCAGTTTACGGCTGCTCAGTACACTGCACTCTCCGACGAGGAACGAAATGCCATCCAAGGGGTAGCAAATTACCTCGAGGGAGAGAATCTCGAGGCTCCCGATGACGAAAGGCTTTCGAGCACTTTCAACATCCTCCGGCCATGCGATGGGTGCGTTCCAGGGGAGGAGATTGGTGCAGACATCCTTCTCGACATCCGGCGCAAGTTCGCTTGCATTTACTTCAGTGCAAGTGAACTGGCAGAGGAGGAAATCAGGCGCAAGGGACTTCGGAAGCGGCACGACTCTTACTTCTATCTTGTCGTCGATCCAAGCTACGCGGATGCAACCCACGTGGCGGTGGTTGATTACGATCAGGAGAAAAGACCCTTCTGCTACTTCCAAGAGTACACCAAAGCCTGGAATCTGGAATTTGAGACGCTGCAGGAGATCGCAGCAGAAGTGTTGCGAGCGCGCGACGAGATCGTTTCGACCTTTCTCCGTGTTTCGGTCAAACCCAAAACTCCGAAGAAAAAGTGAGACGTAAACAAAACCGCGCGGAACCTCGCCATTCGCCTCCCATATGTTTTGAGCTGGTAGCCTAAGATTCAAACCGCCTGCTGGCCGATCGGATAAAAAACCATTCGGAGCCAGGGTTTCTCTGACCGTGGCTCTATGAGTTCCGTTTTTCATTCGCTTGTTTTAGGTTTGAGGAACACCTGCCCGCACCACCTTTATATATTTTGTCGGAATCTCCTCATCACCTCCGTTTTACCCTTCTGGAAGCCAGAAGCTGCCTCGAAGTGAGGCGAATGGCAGGGACAGGTCACAGTCACAACCTATGACCCATCAACAGGTGATCGAGAATTTTGTACAGGAAGGACAGCGAGGAACCGGAACGTACGTGAAGGCCACCAAAGATGTGCTGTACTCTCGGATTCCAGCTCTATTGTATCGATCGGCAGAGCGGGTTCCCCTGGCGGTACGGCTCAAGGATGACGGCCTTCTCGTGAATGGTGCGGGGTTCCGTTGGCCCATCACTGGACACCAACGGTCCATCCTCAGGACTGCCGAAACCTCCAAAAGTAGCTTTGGCGTCGTTCCTTTCCACTCGATCGTTGCCGCTTGGACCGATGGCAAAGTTGACGATTGGGGCCAAGCGCCTATTCCGACACGGGACCTCCAAAAAGAGGTGAGCATTGTCGTTCCGAGTCAAGGGGAGCGGTGGACGGAGGTAAAAGGCAAGGACAAACACGGCCAGGAAACAACCAGACAAATCCATACGCTGGCGGACAGCGTCATCCGCGTAAAGGATCACTACTATCTCTGCGGTGGATGAGACTGGTTCAAGCTTCAATGGCATGTATTTCCTTGCTGAACTTGCTACCGACCGCGCGCCTCAAAGGCTTGAGGACGCTTTCAATGCGTTAAAACCTCCGGTGGTCCGGGAAGCGGAGGCGCGAGGTGCCAACATCATGCGCCAGGGCGAGTGGTTTGCGATCCCGACCATGCTGCGTACGTCCGAACTTATGCAGGACGTCGAGCGAGGGGTTGCAGCCTATCGGCTGAATCGTGTGCTGGGAAAAGACGGCCATCACCAACTCGAGGAAGCAATCATCTATCGAGCGGGCGACCGCAAGGGCCAGGTGTTCGCACGAGGCGTGCTAACGCACACCAAGAATGAACACACTGACCTGGATCTTGGCACGATCCGCTGGTACTTAATCGTCCATAACGTCGCAGGCGCCGGCTACACCCTCACGGGTAAGGGCACTGCGCAATTTGACTAGACCTGGAACCTGTACCATTCGCCTCTCTTGGTGGCGGAAGTCATTGATATGTGCAATAGAACAAGTTTCGTTCGGTCCCTGTCTGTCGGCACTTCCCCCGTAAGCGGATGCGCCGAAGGCACCTATGCTCGATCAGTTCGCAGGGCTCGGCATGATCTTCGCCGTCCTGGCGTGCATTGCAATGCTCGTCAGGTACGAGCGAAGGCTCAGCCGGTGGCTGCAGAAAGGTTCGAGAAAGCGCCGAAGGCTCCTCATCGCAGAAGCAGTGAGGTGAGTTCTCGACAGGCGGGGATCGGCGAAAGCAACTGAAATATTTGAAGATCTAAACTCAGGCTGCTTCAACATCGTAGTTGAGCAGCAGATGTCTGACACGGGAGTGGGTGCGGTTTTAACCCCCGCGCCAAATCTTATGTGTAAACATGAGAAAGAAAAAGTCGAATGGGATGATAAGCCGACGATGGAACACAGCGTAGACGGAGACATCCCCTGGTACGGAACATGCTCCTGCGGTAAGCGCGTATATGAGATATATACGCAGCAGCCGGAGGTGTACGAGGCCTAAAGCCTCGCCCATTCCCGTTGTCAGAAGGTATCAGATCCTCCACAACACATACCACTTGAACTCCTGGTTTTCGTATGGCACACTCCCGTCCTCTCCTGAAGGGGGTGGCATATGGCAACTAAGCCATTGCAAGATGATCCCTCCGGCCCCGACACAGAATATTTCCAAAGTGAAAACATCCAAGATTTGGAACCTGTCCTGCTGTTACGGACCGCCAAAAGCCTCATTCTGCCGCTTCGGATTCCAGACCATTGGGAAGAGCAACGATTACCGGCGACCCCAACGACAAGATCGATGACAAGATCGATCGGAGAATCCCCGGTCTTGGCATTCAAAGCAACAACGCATGTTCTCGACCCGGGAACGGGACGCCCCCCACCATAACTGTCTCCATTGGGCCAGGCATCGACGATGGGAGCGCAAACATTTTCCTGCAAAGCGACTCGATCCGGAACGAAGGGAGTTGGAGAGCGTATCTTTACCGAGGAACTGAGCTGCGTGCCGGCGTTCCTTTTGCCGATGGGTATGTGGAACTTTCCCGCGCGTTGCCTGCCGGCATCTACACGGTGAAACTGACCAGTGCCGGCGCACCCGTCCTTCCGGCTTTACCTATTGCCCTCGAACCATTCAATCTAATCATCACTTCGGCATGGGTTTGCTGCAGACCATCGTCACCGCGCTCACCCAAGTCGTGGAGAAACAAGATGACGCGCCACCTCCTTCCGGGAGAGGGAAGGTAGCATCCGGACGTTCATGGTGGCTGAGTCTAGCAGGCCGAGGAATTACTACGTAAGTGCGAACTAGTGTCCGGAACGTGGATCGCTCGACTGGTAGCGCCTCAGCAGTTGATCTAACGAATCCAGTAGTGATCGCTGGTCCGCGCCGAAGGCTCGAATGACCTCCGCGGTCAGCAGCGCGTCTTCTTTCTTGCCAACTCGAAAATAGGCGTCGCAGAGCAAAAGAAGAGTGTTCGGATCGGCGGTGCGAGACCTTTCCAGGTATGTGATCGAATCCAACCAGCGCTCCTGCCGGTATCTGATGCCACCCATACCAATCAGTGCAAGCGGGTCGGCTGCATCGAGCGTCAACGCAGAACGCAAAGACTGCTCGGCCACGTCGATCTCGCCAGAAGCCAATTGCACCATGCCAAGGTAAGCAGCTAGGTGGGCATCGTTCGGAGACAGACCTCTGGCGGTCAGGAGGGCTCGCTTCGCATCGTCGTTCCGCCCCAGGCTCAAATACATTTCGCCCAGCAAATAGTAGGGGTTCCTTGGACTCGTCGGATCGATGTCGGGAAGCTTCGCCAGATATTCCAGAACTTCCTGTTCCTTATTATCGGCCAGTAACGGCTTCATGTGTTTCCAGGCATCCTCGACCTCGGCGCCCCGTAGTTCGCTGGAGGTATCGATCCTCCCATTCATGGCTGCGAAGAGCTTCGTTTCGCGGCGGGCCTCTTCGAAACGACCCAGCCGTTGGAATGCCCTCCCAAGTTGGAAGTGGGCCTGGATCGGTGAGGGCCGCAGAGTTAAAGCGCGTTGGAGTGGTGCGAGCGCAGCTCTGAAATCTTCAAGCTCCACGAAAGCTCTTCCCAACCCATAGTACGCGGCGCCATCCGCATACTCGTGTGCCAACGCGTATTCGTAATATTGTCGAGCCTTCTCCCAGTTCCCCAATCTCGCACTGGCCTCCGCCAGGAAGAAAGCGGCCTCCCCGTCTCTCGCTGTTTTCTTCAGTTCGGCCTCGAAGCTGTCTGTCGCCGACGGAAAGTCGGTCAGGTCAAACTGTGTCTTGCCGATGTCGAAATCAATCCGGGGCAGATTGGGATTGAGCTGTCGGGCTTTTTGGAGTTGTCGGAGTCCTTCGCTGCGAGTCTCCAGCTTCGACCTCAAATACTCTCCATACTTTTGACGAACCTGGGCGTCGTCGGGTGCGATGTTCACGGTCTTCGCAAGGGTCTCGCGCGCCCGATCGAAGTCAGAATTCATGAAGTAAGCCTCACCGAGGTAAAAAAGCGCCTTGACCCTGTTCGGATTTGTACTGAGGCTGTATTGGTAGTTCTCGATTGCTCTGGCCCAGTTGCGCTCGCGCAAGTAGACCATGCCTAGCTCGAAACGGAGTTCAGAATTGTCGGGAAGATCGCGAAGCGCACTCTGATAGAGTTGCTCGGCTTCCCCGAGTTGACCGGCTTCGACAAGGCTCTGCCCTCTTGAGACGATCGATGCCACGTCAGGACGTGCTTGCCCCACCGCGAACGCCGACAAGAGTAGCAATGAGGCTAGCTGTGGCATTTCGCGAAGCATCGTAACACTCCGGTTCAGTCCCAATGGTAAGCTTTGTGGGCCACTCTTACGTAAACCTCATGCGGGTATTGTCGGCAATCTTCGTTGCAGCACTGACGGCTGCGGACTGGTTGGGTTCTTCACGGCCGACGGGCATTCAGTTCGAGGAAACTGCGGCGAAAGCCGGATTGAGCTTCACCACCGCAAACTCGCCGACTGCCAACAAAAATCAAATCGAGACGATGGTCGCCGGTGTCGCTCTGTTTGACTATGACCGCGACGGCTACCTGGATATTTACCTGGTCAACGGAGCCGCTATTCCTTCCCTAAAAAAAGATTCCCCGATCTACTGGAATCGGCTGTTTCACAACAACGGTAACGGAACGTTCACTGACGTGACCGAGAAGGCCGGAGTCGCGGGGACTGGCTACGGAATGGGCGTTGCGGTAGGCGATTACGACAACGACGGCTGGCCAGACTTATTTGTTTCTAACGTCACCGAGAATCAGCTGTTCCACAACAATCGAGATGGAACGTTCACCGACGTCACCGTCAAGGCTGGAGTCGCGGGGGCACACCTCGACGGAAAGAAAATGTGGTCGGCGGGCGCAGGATGGTTTGATTACAACAACGATGGATTGATCGACCTTTTCGTCGTCAACTACTGCAAATGGGAGGTGAACCAAGACCCCTACTGCACAGTCGGGGGCGGGACTCGTGGTTACTGTCATCCGAACTATTTCCGTCCGACCCACAACACCTTGTACCGGAACAATGGAGACGGGACCTTCAGCGATGTTTCCGAAGAAGCTGGCATAGCATCCCACTTTGGCAAAGGCATGAGCGTTTCCTTCGCAGACTCTGAGGGCGACGGATTTATCGATGCATTTGTAGCGAATGACACAACCCGAAATTTCTTGTTCCACAACCTTGGCGGTAAGAAATTCGAGGAAGTGGGCGAACTGGCTGGCGTGGCATACGGAAATAACGGATCAGCTCTCTCGGGCATGGGAGCTGATTTTCGCGACGTGGACAATGACGGGCGTCCGGATATCTGGCATACGTCGGTGGAATTCGAGACCTTCCCGCTGTACGGAAATCTGGGGCACAACGAATTCGGAGACTTCACGGTGGGCAGCGGACTGGCGCGAGCGACCTCACAGATGTCAGGATGGGGCAACGGAATCGTGGATTTCGACAATGACGGGTGGAAAGACCTGTTCGTGGCACGGTCCAACGTCCTGGACAATATCAGCGCGCTGGTTCCGGAACGCAAATACCCGGAACCGAATTCAGTGTTCCGAAATCTCGGAGATGGGAAATTTGAGGACGTCAGTGGCGCCGCAGGGCCGGATTTCCAGGAGCAAGCTCCCCACCGCGGGGTTGCGTTCGGGGATATCGACAATGATGGGCGCGTGGACATGGTCGTTTCCGTGCTGGGTGGACCGGTGAAGCTCTTTCGCAATATATCTGGTGAAGACAATCACTGGATACTGTTGAAACTGGTGGGAACAAGAAGCAACCGGATGGGGATCGGGGCGCAGGTACGTATCACTACAGAAGATGGTCGCTCGCAGTGGAACGAGGTAACAACTGCCGTTGGATACGCCTCCTCCAGCGACAGTCGAGTACATTTCGGACTGGGAGCGAACCGGCGTATAAAGGAAATCGAGATTCGCTGGCCCAGCGGTGTCAAACAAGTACTTCACGATGCCGATGTGGACCACATCATGACCATCCAGGAACCGCCTCATTAAGTACTAGTTCACGACCGGGTCCTGCCAGTAGGCGTTTCCGGCCTCGTGGTGAGGAATCAATACGCGCTGGTAAAGTCGCAACACCACCTCCTGGTCCGTGTACTTCGATAGATCCACGCGGATGTCCTGCCACCTTCGCGTTTCGGATAAGCCCTCGATGAGCTTGTCCAGCACCTTGTCGTCATTCACATACACCTGCAACTGCCATACGCGTCCCGGATCCACGCCAGCCTTGATCTTCAAAGCTGAACTCTTGCCCAATCTGGCCGTTCGCCTCAAAACTGTTCCTCGCACTTCATCGCGCGGGTACGTAGATAGGACATCGTCGTCCAGATATGTGATGCCGCGGATTCCCGGCATGCCGCCTCCGGCGCCGCCAAATCCCGCGCGTTCCAGCGTCCAATCGGGGTTCCAGTAGTGCATCAGGTCGGCCAGTCTGAACAGCTCGGCCGGTTGAGTCACGGGCACCTGAATTGTAATTCGGAGTGTGTTTCCATCGTCACTGGCCCCGTGCGCCACTGCGATAGCGAGGCCGAGTTTTTCCGTCCGCCTCGCCAGTTCTGTAATACTCTCGTCTACTGGAGGGGTTAATTTCAGGGGCCCCATCTCCGCACCCATGATACGGTCGTGGAGTTGGGCTACCTGCTCTGGTGGCAAAGCATTCATCCCGTGCATAGCCGCAACTACTGATTCGGAATTGGCCGCATTGCAATCGGCATCAGCGAAGTCCGCTGCGTGTACGGCGAGCTGAATCGTTTTTTGAAAGTCGCCGCCGCCGAACCACACACTTGTGGCCACGAAACCGCCATTGACCACAGCGTTATTCGTGGCCGGATACTCGATCCCCCAGCGTTCATCGATGGCTCGGAAAATCTCATCGGGTCCCCTGCCCGCGTCCGCCATGGCAATGATCATGTCCAGGCACTTGCGATAAGGCGAGTCAGGATGAATCAGTGTCGCCGCCCTGCGGACGATTAGTTGGGGATCGTTCTCCACGAAAGCGATGCTGATCATTCCGGAAACAAAGACTGCCCCGTCCGTTCCCTCAGCATAGCCATTGATGTGGCCGAGCCGTCGGGCCATTTCGGCGGCAACATTGGGCATGCCCGGACTGAGCACGCCGTATACGTCGGCGCTGAATTGCGGCCCAATGGTCCACCAGAGCTTGTTGTAGCGGGGATGCCCGGTGTCCGGAGGCGTGATCCCGCGTTTTAATAGTAGCAACGCCTGCTCGCTTGAACCCCACGAGCCGGCGTTGTTTTCGAGCCACTGCTGCCCGAGTTGTTGGACGGTCAGCCCAATTCCGTATTTCTCGAAAGCGCGGATCGCCACCATCTCGTAGTAATAATCATCGTCCACAGGAGCGTAGCCCGGAAGCTGGCTCAGTGGTGTGATCGGCAACGTCGAGGCGGTCTGGTGCTCGAAACGTCCGCCCGTCTTCTGAGCAATCATTTGTGCCATCCAGACCGCTTGGACCCGATCGAGGTATTCCGCGTGCGATAACACCAGCGTTCCAGTCGCTGGCGGTACACTGTGCTGCCCGGCCACTTGGCCGTGCGAAAATGCTGAGCACAACATGGCGAAGCCGATAACGTTGAGGAATGTGAATCTCGGGTTCTTCATGATCTTAGTTCCTTCTTGAAACAACCGACCGCAAGTCTAGATCGGCACGTACTCGGTCTCCTATCACAACCCTAAGAGGCACTCAAGCGAGTGTATGCCAACAAAGCATGGCTGGACATAATTTTTGAAACGTTTTATATTGCCAACCGTAAACACCGCTTTGTAAATTAGGAGCGCACTCATGAAGTTAGAAATCGCGCCTTTCGTCGCTGCCATGCTGCTGGCTGCAGCCAGCGTAGTCTCAGCCCAGGACTCACACTATCGTCCCGATCGTCAGCAAATTCCCACACCCGGCTGCCTCGTCATGAAAGGTGCGTGGGAAGGTGGATCAAAGCCTTGCACCCAGGATGAGCACGACGCCTGGCTGGCCGACATTCGGCACTGGCGTGATGAACGCCTTATTCGCATCGGCTATGACGGCTCGCGGTATAACCTGCTCGCGCTCAAGTGGACGCAGTCAAGCTTCTTCCAGCCGCAGATGATGGTGGAGGACCGCTATTTCTATGACCCGGTTGCCCACCGTTACACCGTGGATCGATACCTCGACGATCTGGAGAAGAGATATGGCGGGATCGATTCCGTGCTCATCTGGCCCATGTATCCGAACATGGGCATCGATAACCGCAACCAGCACGACATGGTCCGCAGCATGCCCGGTGGCATCGCGGGCGTTCGCCGGATGATTGCGGATTTTCATCGCAGGGGAGTTCGCGTGCTGTTCCCCATGATGATGTGGGATCAGGGTACTCAAGATCCGGGTGTCCCGTGGCCTCAAGCCTTCGCCGAACTGATGGCGGAAGTGGGCGCCGATGGTATTAACGGTGACACGCAAGACGGCGTGCCGCTAGCGTTCTCTCTGGCAGCGGACAAAGTGGGCCATCCCCTTGCGTTCGAGCCGGAAGGGGGGCCGGCAGACGAGGCGCTGGCTTGGAACGTCATGACCTGGGGGCAGTACCAGTATCCGTTCGTGCCCATGGTGGACAAGTACAAGTGGCTGGAAACCCGCCACATGGTGAATATTTCCGATCGCTGGAAACGCGACAAGACGGACAATCTGCAGTTTGCTTTCTTTAACGGCGTGGGTTGGGAGAGTTGGGAGAACATCTGGGGTATTTGGAACGGGATCACGCCGCGCGATGCCGAAGCCACGCGCCGCATAGCAACGATGGAACGCGCGCTCGCCCCGTTCTTGATCAGCGCCGGCTGGGAACCGCTGACGCCCATGTTGCGCTATGGCGTGTACGCGAGCAAATGGCCGCTGGGTTCGCAGACCGTCTGGACCATTGTGAACCGCAACGAATATGACGTGGAGGGTCCGCAAATCGAACTGGCGCGGGAAGATAGCATGCGCTACTTCGATCTTTATCACGGTGTAGAACTCACGCCCGCGAAAAACCAGGCTGGCAAGGTTGTGCTGGGTTTCAGCATTGAAGCCCACGGTTACGGAGCCCTACTGGCATCGCGGACTGCTCCAGAATCGAGCAGCCAGACACTCATGACGAAAATGAAAGAGCTGACCGCCAAGCCTTTGGCCAGCTACTCGCACGAGTGGAAGGTGTTGCCGCAACAGATTGTGCCAATTGCGGCGACCAAGCCTCCGGCAAGCGCACCCACGGATATGGTGAAGATCCCCGAGAGCGACTTCCAGTTCCGGGTCGAAGGCATCGAAATCGAAGGATTTAATGACATTGGTGTGGATGTGCAGTATCCGTGGGAAGATACGCCGCGACGCTTCCATGACCATCCCATGCACATCAAATCGTTCTGGATTGACAAGTATCCGGTGACCAACGCGCAATTCAAGAAGTTCGTCGACGCCACCCATTACCGCCCGCAAGACGACTTGAACTTCTTACGTGACTGGCAGAACGGGAAGTATCCCGACGGCCGGGACAACCGGCCTGTGACGTGGGTCTCGCTCGAAGACGCTCGCGCCTATGCCGCTTGGGCTGGCAAGCGTCTGCCGCACGAATGGGAATGGCAGTACGCTTCGCAAGGTACGGATGGCAGGACCTATCCTTGGGGGAATGGGTGGAAGGCAGAGGCCGTCCCCACGCCCGACAAGGGCCGGACGATGCGCGGGCCGGACGCAGTCGATGCGCATCCGGACGGTGCCAGCCTGTTCGGGGTGATGGATCTGGTAGGAAACGTCTGGCAGTGGACCGAAGAATTTCAGGATGACCACACCCGCGGCGGCATTCTCCGGGGAGGCAGTTATTACCAACCCCAAGGGTCCATCTGGTACTTCCCACAGGCTTACAAGCTCAACGAGCACGGCAAGCTTCTGATGATGGCGCACAGCATGGATCGATCGGGAGGACTGGGTTTCCGGTGTGCCCAAGATGCGGAATAACGGGAGCCGCCACTACGAGGATCGTGAATAACACGGTGAAACGCCCTGGAGACACGAGTCCAGAGCGCTCTTCTTCCGGCAAACCTGCTAGTCTGTTATACGTGTTGGCTTTGGCATGAGCGTCCCCGCCACAATGCGGCAAATCGCAGACCGGGCCGATGTTTCGATTGGCACGGTGTCGCACGTCATTAATGGCACCGCGAAGGTCCGGGAGAAATTGCGCCTGCGGGTCCTCGAAGCGATTCGGAGCTTGGGATACCAGCCCAGCCAGTTAGGACGTGGTCTCCGTCGTAATCAAACCAGTATGCTGGGGATGATTATCCCCGATGTGACGAACCCGTTTTTTCCGGCGGTCGTACGGGGCGTGGAAGACGTCGCTTACAAGCGGTCCTACCGCGTCGTGCTCTGTAACACCGATAACGACCCCCAAAAAGAGATTTCTTACCTCAACGATTTGCGGTCCTATCGCCCGGCAGGATTACTGGTGATTCCAGCGGCGGAAAGTCACATCACAGCTCTGCTGCGGTCGGTGGCTAGCTCAGGTCCTCCCGTGGTTTGTATTGATCGCCGCCCTACTGGTTGGGATGGAGATGTTGTGGTCGTTGCCAATGAAGAGGGCTCGTATGCTGCTACCCGGCACCTGCTGCGCATGGGCCACCGACATCTTGCAGTGATTACCGGGCCGCTCCATCTGACCAACGCTGCTGAGCGCTTAAAAGGGTTTCGACGCGCGCTGGAAGAGGCACACGTGCTCATTGAATCGGAATACATTCAAGAAGCTCGTTTCGACCGTCCCAGCGGATACCGAGCCGCTCTGCGGCTGCTCCGAATGGTGCCCAGGCCTACCGCCATTTTTGCGTGTAATGATTTGATGGCGCTTGGGGTGTTCTTGGCGGCTCGCGAGTTGGAGTTGCAGTGTCCGGAAGAATTGTCGATCGTCGGCTTTGACAACCTGGATTTCGCGGAGTTCACGGATCCGGCTCTGACCACGGTGCACCAACCTGGTTATCAACTCGGCGCAACGGCAGCACGGCTCTTATTGGAACGGATTGATGGACTGAAACAGCGTGCAAAGAAATTGGTATTACAGACTGAGTTGAAGGTCCGGCACTCGGCCGCTCCGCCCTCCGCAGCCGCCCCCTCCTTTGCCCCTAGGCGAAAACAGCGGGATGGAGAGACGGTTGGGGTCCGCTAAAGGCCCGCAAACCCTTCCGTCCCTTCCCATTTTTGAGGCGTGGTCATTTTCCAAGGTCCGTGCAAAGTCTGTCGCCACTTAATTCTTCTTGACAGTGCTTGAGGGATGGGACTATAAATCGCAACGTTGTTGCTGAATTGAAACGTTTCAAAGTATCGACTACTCACTCGATAACTTCCGAAACGACTTTCCCGCGGAGAGGTTGGCACTCCGTTGTGCCAGGAGGAATGTATGCTGCGGAACTGCAGAGGGTTGCTGTTCGTGTTCTTGGTTGTTGTTGTGGCCACCGGGTTGCTGGCCCAAGTCGTCATCACCAGCACCATCGTGGGCACAGTGACGGACCCGCAGAAGGCGGTCATTGGCGATGCGACTGTCGTCCTGATGAATCAGGATACCGGAGTTACATGGAAAGCCGTCACGGATGCCCAGGGTAGTTTCCAGTTTTCCCAGCTCTTGGCGGGGCACTACCAAATCGAGGTTTCTAGCCAAGGCTTCTCGAGGGCGGTTTCGACCTCCATCTCTTTGGAAAACGGGACGACCCAGCGCGTCAATATTGGGCTAAAAATGGGTAACGTCACGGAGACAGTGAACGTCAGTGTCGAAGGTGCGAGCATCAAGACCGATGATGCCAACGTCTCGGACGTCATCCAGAATAAGTTCGTGCGCGACCTGCCGATCGAAGGCCGGAGCTTTCTCAACTATGCGCAGATCGTGCCAATGTTCAACAGCGGAACCGGGGACAACACTCGGATCGCTTGGGGTCTAGCCTCTGCCACCAGTACCGGTGCAAAACAGCTGAACGTGGGTGGAACCGAATACGGCGTCGGCTACTACATTGACGGCCTGAACAATAACGATAACTGGGTGGAAGGTCCGGTAACCAACGTCAATGCGGATACGATCCAGGAAGTGAAGGCAGAAGTTATCAACTATTCGGCGGAATACGGAAGGGACGTAGGCCAAATCAGCTTGACGACAAAGTCGGGCACCAACGTGCTGCACGGTACGGCGTACGATTTTTTCCAGAACGCCGGCTTAAATGCCAACGACCCGTACTCGATCGCCTTTGGCACTCCTCGGTCTGCATTTCACCAGAACCAGTACGGTTTTACGGTTGGGGGGCCGGTCTATATTCCCAAGCTCTTCAACGGCAGGAACAAGCTGTTCTTCTTCGCATCGTTCGAGCAGCTGCGCAACCGCGGCGAGAGCCAGTTTCGTGCGTACGTTCCGACAACCGCCGAGCGTTCCGGCGATTTCAGTGGGTGGTTGACAAGATTTCCGGTAGATCCTTCGCAGTGCGACGGTACGGCGAATGCGCCGGCCAACTGTCGCTTTGTGATTTACGATCCTTCTACCTACGATCCCAACACGCAGACTCGTCAGCCGTTCGCGAATAACATCATTACCAATCCCGATCCCAAGGCCCTGGCTTTCCTTTCACACTTTCCGGGGTCAAACTTTACTTCTCCCATTGCGGGAGACTTCAATAACTGGGCAGGGAGCACTACGAGCGGTATTGATAACAACAACTACTCCGCTCGCGCTGACTACAATTTCACAGCCCGCGACAATCTCTACTTCCGTTACTCCCACGACTACGGCAGCAGGCTCCGTGAAGGTGGTCTTGTGCCAGAGCTCGCACTCGGCAACGGGCCGGTTCATACTACGAATTCGTACCAGGTGCACTGGGTGCATGCTTTCGGACCTACCTTCAATAACGAGCTGAACTTCAGCATCACCAGTGCCCGCAACGCCAGCAATCAAGCGACCCAGATCAACAAATTCATGCAGACCACGTGGCTGCCTGATCTGTTTCAGAACACTTCAACGGGGGGCGCGGGTTTCACTCCCTACGATTTGCAACAGCTGGGCATCAAGAACGACGGGACTTTCTCGGTGAACTTTGCCGGCGAACTCTTCGCTCCGCTGAGCCTGGGCGCGACCGAATATTGGTATCAGGCGGTGCCGATCTACCAGTTATCCGACAACGTCGCCAAGATTATCGGGCGGCACACCCTCAAAGCTGGTTTCTATTGGCAGCGGCGCGATGAGCGCGATAACGACGTGATTCGTTCGATGAACATCGGCGGTGATTGCTCCGGTTGCGGCGAAACTACCAACTACACTGGCCGCGGACCGCTCAGCAACGACGGCTCCGGCTGGAACACCCTTGCCGAATTCGAAACCGGCGTGGTTGCCAACATGAATCAACGTACGCCTCTGACCGGGGGTGACGGCAGCCTCTGGTTTCGGATGCCGGAGTACTCGGGATATCTGAATGATTCCTGGAATGTAACCTCGAGACTGACTCTGAATCTAGGGGTTCGGTACGACGTTGGAGTTCCGGCTTACAGCGTGGACAATTACTGGGGCGTCCTCGACCTGAGTTATCCGGGGTACAGGCTGGTCATGCCCGGACTGACTCCGGGAACGCACAATCCTCCTTATCCGGCGGACAAGAACAACTTCGCACCACGTATCGGCTTGGCCTACCGTCTCACCGACAAGACAGTCATTCGCAGCGGGTACGGTCTTTTCTATGAGACCGGCCGCTTCAAATTTCTCGACCAGATGTTTTGGAACTCACCAGGGTATGGCGGCGTCACCTATAACTCGGCGACCTATGCTTCCGATCCAAACCTACCGTTTTTCACGCTGAATGATGTATTCCCCGCCCCGGTCTCGGTCGCGAAAGGGACCTGGCCAATTCCTCTTGGCGCGCAAGGAGGGGAACTCTTTAGCCGCCAATCGCCACAGAGTGTTGACAGCCAGAGCGCGATCACGCCCTACCTCCAGCGCTGGAGCCTGGATGTGCAGCACCAAGTGGGGAAGAACGTAGTCGCGAGTCTCGGCTATGTGGGTTCCGAAGGCACGAAACTTACCACGCAATTCGACCTCAACCTCCCCCCGCAGGGCGTGTACCTGAACAGCGAAGACTTCTATCAGGCACGCCCGCTGACAGCGGTGGCCCCAGACCGTTGGGAAGCAATTAACGCTGTGCATCACAACCGCAGCAACAACTACCATGCTCTCACCGCGCAGTTGAAGACGCAGGCGTGGCACGGCCTGACCAGCACGGTCGGTTACACCTGGTCGAAGCAGATGGACACGTTCTTCGGCGAATCAGGAGAGGGCGGCGTCCAGGCGATCGGAGGACAGTGGCATCCCGAATACTCGTACGGCCCATCGGATGCGAACCACCCTAACCGCTTTGTGGCTGCATGGGTGTACGAACTACCGGGTAGCAGCCTTTCCAACCACTTTCTGCGGGAGGCATTCGGCGGCTGGCAGCTCAATGCCATCACGACCTTCGAATCTGGAAGCCCGGTGACTGTGTTCAACGGATACACGAGTTCGTTCGATTACATGGGCGATGTGCCGGATCAAACTTGCAACGCCAATCTGCCGAAAGGGGACCGGAGCTTTACCCATTACTTCAACACGGACTGCTATGTCGATCCTGCCCCGGATCCGGTTACGGGAATCGCGACCCATCGTGGGAACGAACGGCGGAACAACCTGCACAACCCAGGTATCAACAATTGGGATATGGGACTGGGAAAGGCTTTCCGGCTGTTCGGCGAAGGCCGTGAGTTGCAGTTCCGAGCGGAATCCTTCAACACCTTCAATCACGCCCAGTGGTCCAACATCAACAATGGCGATTGCGGCAACGGACCCAACACCTGTGTGCGTGATGACCGTGCAGCGAACCCGGCAAGTCAGTTTGGGTTCATCTCGGGGGCGCGTCCGGGTCGTCACATGCAACTGTCAATGAAGTTCGTCTTCTAGACGTTGGAGGGGGTCGGCGCGAGCGATTTCTGTCGCTCGCGCCGGCAGGTTGCGCCAAAGTTGTACTCGCGTGGGACTTCATCCAACGGGAGGGCCATGTATCAACCGGAAGCGTACGGAATCGCCCTGTTGTTCATGATTGGAAGCATGCTGTGCTGGGGGTCCTGGGCCAACACCATGAAGGTCACTCCGGGCTGGGCCTTTCAGCTTTTCTACTGGGACTACGTAATCGGCATCATCTTGGCCAGCCTTCTGTGGGGACTCACGCTCGGCAGCGCGGGTGGAGGAGATCTTTCCTTCTTCAGGAATATCCACAGTGCGGATGAAACTCATATCGTCTTCGCCCTGCTGGGCGGAGCGGTCTTCAACGTGGCAAACCTCCTGCTGGTTGCCGCCATTGACATTGCCGGCCTTGCCGTCGCGTTCCCAATTGGAATTGGCTTAGCCTTGGTGGTGGGCGTACTGCTGAACTACTTCATTTCCCCGCAAGGAAGTCCTCTGTTGCTGTTTGGCGGTGTGTTTCTGGTCGTCCTCGCCATCGTCGTGGACGCGCTGGCCTATCGCAGACGCGAGACCACACAAAAGACTCCGAGCGCACGCGGTATTCAGATCAGCCTGGCGTGTGGCGTGCTGATGGGCGTCTTCTATCCCTTGGTTGCCAAGGCGATTACGGGAGAACACTCTCTCGGTCCCTACACCGTGGCGTTCTTCTTTGCTCTGGGTACTGCTTTGTGTGCGATACCGGTGAATTACTTCCTCATGCGGAGGCCGCCAACGGGAGGCCAGCCCGTGAGCATGGCCGACTACAGGAAAGGGCGTGCCGCCTGGCATTGGTGGGGAATTCTCGGCGGAATGATCTGGTGCACGGGTGCGGTCTTGAACTTCGCTGCTTCTCATGCTCACGTTATCGGTCCAGCGATTTCGTATGCGATCGGACAAGGGGCGACCATGGTTTCCGCCATATGGGGGGTCTTTATCTGGAAGGAATTTGCCAGTGCTCCTCCGGGTGCGCGGAAGCTAATCCCGCTGATGTTCATTTGTTTCCTCGTCGGGCTGGGTGCAGTCGCGGTAGCTCCAGTGTTTCCGAGGTGATGGTGCGACGCCTATCGCGGTAGGGCTGGCCAACCGTAGCGAATGCAAGACCGTAAGCAGGGAATCCATATGTCGAAGCGGATCGCCGTTGTGGGGAGCATTAATCTAGACCTTGTCGGTGCCACACATCGAATTCCGGTTGCTGGTGAAACGGTTGCTGGACTCAGCTTCCAGACTTTTCCTGGCGGTAAGGGCGCGAACCAAGCGGTGGCGGCTGCGCGTCTCGGTGCATCTGTGAGTTTAGTGGGAAAGCTTGGCAGCGACGTTTTCGGCCCACAGCTGAGGGAAAGTCTCGAAGAATCCAACGTAAACACCGACGCAATCGAGGTAGTCCCGGGGTCCTCAGGAGTGGCGCTGATTAGCACGGATCAGAAGGGGGAAAACGCAATCACGGTGGTTGCGGGAGCGAATGCGCATCTGTCTCCGGCCGACCTCGATGCACATATTGGTTTAATTCGGAGTGCGGGCATCGTACTTACCCAGCTGGAGATTCCTCTTGAGACTGTGGAGTATCTGGCGGCCATTTCCATGCGCGAACGCATACCTCTCGTGCTGGATCCCGCTCCTGCGCGTCCGCTCCCTCGGTCCCTGCTGCGGTGCATCGACTGGCTGACACCGAACGAGAGCGAGGCCTGTTTCCTGCTGGGCTGCTCACCGGAAGAGCTTTCTGAAGAAATGCTCAAGGACGGAGCAAACGCTCTGCTTGCGCTGGGGTGCCGAAATGTCATCCTCAAGCTCGGGAAACGGGGCTGCTATGTCGCGCTGCTAGACGGAACCCGAGAGTTGCTGCCGGCTTACACCGTGCAAGCGGTCGACACCACAGCGGCGGGCGATGCTTTCAACGGCGCATTTGCTGTTGCAATGCTGAACGGGCAAGATCCACTCAGCAGCGCTTCGTGGGCGTCTGCCGTCGCCGCAATCTCCGTCACTCGACCTGGTGCCCAGCCGTCGATGCCAACCCCCTTAGAAGTGGATCGTTTCCTCGAGGACAGTCACTGCTTCAAGTCCACTCGCGTTTGAGCCGGAAGGAGGACCTCCGATGAAGCGCTTGCCAGGAATGGCGGTAGCATAAAGGTTCCATTGCAACAAAAATGGATGCATCAGTTCCATCAGTTCCAAAAATACAGAAGCACAGTTAAACCGTGCAACATTTGAGAGATATGATGGGAATGAGATCGTGTTAGAATGGCTGTGTTCACAAGGGTTTTCGCCATCCCCTTGGCAACAAGACGGTTCTAAAAACGGCAGGGTTCGAATCCCACTCTCTCCGCCATATTTTCAACGACTTAGCGTCCGCACAATCCAGTTCACAATCCGTTAAGGGCTAAGTCGGCCACTTTTGCATTGGCCTCGGCCATCTCGTTCGTGACCACGTCGCCGTAGATATTCATGGTCGTCCGAATATCGGTATGCCGCATGAGTTTCTGTTGCACAGCAATCGGAGTTCCCACGGCATCCAGCCAGGCCCGGTAGCTGTGACGCAGGGTGTGCGTCCCCAATTTGCCGATACCCGCGGTTGATGCTGCCTTCTGGAACCTCCGCCATATATGCGGGTACGACCATGGTAACCGTCCAAGCTGTACCGGGGATGCGAATACCCAATCCTCATCGGCAGGAAACTGCGCTACCTGCCGCCCAGCCTTGAGCACTCCCAGCACTTCGCCGTTAATGCTCATCTGCTTTTGGGAGTAGACCGTTTTCACATCATCCACGTGCTGCCGGACGATTCCACGTTCGACGTTGAGCTTGCCGCCTAACCAATCCACATCGCGCCACTTCAGGGCCAAACACTCGCTGATCCGCAACCCGAAGCAGACGCATACCAGCGCCATTAGGTGAAAGGGTTCTTCAAGCTGTTTGACGAACCTTTGGAACTCTTCCACGGTCAAGCTGCGTGGGGGTCGAGTGCGTTTCGTTGCGCCCCGGATAGTCACAAGCTCCATCGGGTTGCGCTGTGTTGGCATGTCGCCGCGCCACATCGCGTAATCCCACAGAACGTGCAACAGCGCCCGAATGTGCACACGGCTTTTCGGTGACAGCTTCAGCGTGTGCAGCCACAATTCGACCGGACGCGCTTGCAGTTCACCGAGCTCGCACTCACCCCAACGGGGAACCACGTGGTTCCTCAGCCATGCGTCGTAGCCGTATCTCGTACTCGTGCGCTTCGGCATCTTCTCCACGCGGTAGTTGCTCACGAGAGCGTTCACAGTCGGAACCCTCGTGCTGTCTTGCTGGTCTAGACTCTCAACTTTGAGCCGGAGCAAACGTGCTGCCTTCCACGCCGACGCTTTTGTTGGGTAGTCTTTTATCGGCCCGATCACCTTCGAGCGCCTGTGGCCATCCTCCCGCCACAGGAAATTCCAACTCCGAATACGTTTGTCGAATACCACACTACCTTTTTGTAACCGTACCCTTTTCATTGCGCTCCTTGTCCGCAGGGTACGGATGGCTCAATAAGCTTAGCATTCAAGTCAGAGCGTAGGAATCTCCAGACGCGGCGCCTGGTTCCAGACAGCGCATAGCCTTTCACCTTGCCCTGACGTACCCACAGCAGCAGTGTGCGGGTCTTCACCTTCAAATGCTGCGCTGCTTCTTCGGCGGTTAGCCATTCGGTAACTTGCTGCCCTTGCATAGTAGGCGGCTGAGGCGCGGCAGCATTGTTCGCCCTGACCGCAATTTGGCTCATATCCAATTATTTCCCCCCTCCTTTCGGGGACACCTACAGAGACGCGGAACCAGTGATGATTTGATTGGATAAAGCCATTTATTTTGCCTCGTCTGGGGTCGCGAATGGACGAGGGCCGCAAACGCGTGCTGTCGATTGTCGCGGGGATTCTCGTCGCGCGTCATCTGAAAACTTCTGAGGATCTGTTGGACTCCAAGCCGACCCCCAGAACGGAATATCTGATTGCGGCCTCGGTTCAGTGGGCGAACAGAATCATGCGGCAGATCGACAATGCGTACGGAAATTAGACCAGAACCACGGTTCATTTGACCGTGGCTCTCTTTGGCTGGTCACATATCGGCGATTTTGGTCAGGACGCGCAGGATCGCCATGATTGGTGGACATGACAAGTACGAATATCCTAATGGGTAGGGCCGAGCGCACAGCAAGATTAGGCTTCTCCAAATAACTCGATACTACGGCAGGCCGGGAATCTTGCTGTTCGGCTCGATCTTATCGATCCGGTATCCCTGCTGAAGGTACATCAGCCGGTTCGCAGACGTAAGTCCAAATCCGATCAAGAAAAGTCTATCCGCCAACGACGCGAAAAATAGCCGGCCCATCCTTCTGCCATCAGGAGGATCCTACTTCCAGCTTAGCAAACGGATGCGGGTAGTGAGGGCGCGATGGGTGAAGCCGCCGAAGGTCAGGAATTCGGGCGAGTCGCTATCGTTGTTAACGTAGAGAGGATTCTTACGGCCCGTGATGTTGTTGAATCCGCCACGCACCGCCCAGTACTTGCCAAATAAGTGGAATCGCTTTTCTAAAAACAAATTTAGCGAAAAATAAGTCGGGAAACGATGCAAGCCAGGCGGCTCGGCTAGTTGCTGCTGGCTATTCACGACGTAGAACGGAAAGCCTGTGCGTGCCTCGGCGGAGTACGCCAGGTCAAATTGTTTAATGATCGGAAAGATCCCTGAGGACAGAAAACGGTTGGGAGCGTCCCATGGATAGGGGCCGGGAAGCTGTGAGCTGTAAATTGGATTGTCGACGTTGAAGTCGAGCACCTGGTTGGAGCGGGCTTCCGAGCGGGTGTAGGAACCGGCAAGAAGATAGTTCTGGCGGAACGCTTTGTGCGCACTGATCTGAAAGGCATCGTAATGGTTCTCGCGAGTGTTCTCCAAAATGTAGTTCTCGCTTAACGCTGGAACACCGGGAGGCCGGTTGTAGACAAATCCGTGTGTGCCGTGGCGGCGAAGAAATTCCATTTTCATGTAGATGGCGCCGGGCAGCTTATGCTCGAGGGCGAGACTCCAATTGAGGAACCGCGGTGCCTGCAA